>Ga0209972_10000890_pt1 | contig 28649 bp, 26 predicted proteins | sample NOAtaG_7_FD_187302 | JGI IMG/M metagenome (GOLD analysis project Ga0209972, IMG submission 187302) | Freshwater lake microbial communities from Lake Erie, under a cyanobacterial bloom - NOAA_Erie_Diel1S_2200h metaG (SPAdes) (version 2) | ecosystem: Environmental > Aquatic > Freshwater > Lake ...
GAATTAATAGACTTAAACCATGAAAAACTATCAACCTAGTAATATCGCTCCGTCTCAGGGGATTGCTATTTTAGCTGTATCTTCTTTGGTCTCTGGCATCGCTATTGGTAGTGCCACTGCTTTTATTTAACGCGATGTGCAACAAAGAATAAAGAATCAACCAAGTCTTCAAACTGTAAAGGATGAAGAGAGTGTCGGTTGAGCCAAAAACCAAGAGTATGAGCAAGGATTTTGCGACCATTGACTAGTAGACAGTCAAAGTTAAATTGACGGTTAAAATAAAGGCATAGGAAAGACATATGGAAAAAGCTATGCCAGCAAAACGATACAAAGTGACGTTAAGCGAAGAAGAATGCCAAAAGCTAGAACAAATCACCAAAAATGGTAAGTCAGCAGCAGCGAAAATTAATCACGCTCATATTTGGCTAAAAGCCGATGAGAATCAAGAGGAAGGAGGATGAAAAGATCAATTGATTAGTGACATTTTTAACATCAGCATCAGAACTATTGAACGAGTGAGGCAAAGGTTTGTCGAGGATGGATTAGAAAATGCCCTCGTACCCTGTCCACGGCATACATTGAAACTGAAAAAACTAGACAGATAAACAGAAGCACATTTGATTGCTATAGCTTACAGTAGACCACCCGAAGGGCGAAGTCGTTGGACATTAAGATTATTAGCTGACCAAATTGTAACTATGGGACATGTCGAGAGTATTTCCCATTGAAAGTGTGAGACAGGTACTAAAAAAACGAGATTAATCCTTGGTTAAATGAATCATGGGTAATTCCCCCTGAAGCCAATGCTGAGTTTGTTGGCCAGATGAAGGAGATTCTCGAATTGTACACCCGTCCTTATGCCCCTGATTAGCCCTTAGTTTGCCTTTATGAAAGCTCTAAACAATTAAATTCTGAAGTCAGAACACCTCTACCCGCAGCAACAGGGCAAGTCGAACGTTATGACTATGAATATCAACGTGAAGGTGTGTGTAGTTTGTTTATGATGTTTGAGCCTTTAGTCGGATGGCGACATGTAGAAGTGACTGACCATCGTACCCAACTTGAATAAAGTTTATTGAGGAATTAAGGGGTGCAATAGCAGCATTTGGAAAACTAGTTTGAGAAGAAAGATTTATCGAGCAAAAGAAAGAATGTTTTCAAGACAATCTGGATGACAAGTAAAGAATGGGGTTTAAATTTGCGAACAAAGGACTTGAGTACTGACCAAAGCATTTCAATGGGATTAAAATCATGTGAATAGCGAGGTAAATACAAAGGCTTTGCACCAGTAGTCGTAATCAGTTGCGAGTTTATCAATAAGATTGTGTCAAGGAAAAGAGTTAGAGGGGAAAGCGATCACCAAACTCAATAGCAAAACAATTGAGAGCAGCTTTCCAATCTTTAATGGGCATCGTCCATTTTTTAGCAATATTATTAATTACCAAGAAAATGACCTTGAGAGCCGAATCATCGGAGGGAAAAGAACGATGATTGCGTAAGACCTTACGCAAAGTCATATTCATCGATTCAATCGCATTGGTGGTGTAAATCGCTTTGCGGATATCCATGGGGAAAGCAAAGAAAGGAATCACATGTTGCCAGTGTGTTAACCAAGACTTGCTAATCGTTGGGTAAAGATTGTCCCAGTTCTCGGCAAAATCAACCAGAGCCCGTTCTGCTGCCTCAGCATTGAGAGCCGTATAAATTTTCCGCAGGTCGGCTGCCACAGATTTGCGGTGTTTCCAAGAAACATAATTCAGAGAATTTCTGACCATATGCACGATACATAGTTGGATCTGGTTTTTGGGGAAAACGGTTTCTATGGCAGCAGGAAAACCCGTCAACCCATCGACACAGGCGATGAAAATGTCCTTGACTCCCCGATTCGGTTGTTGATATTTGGTTGGAGGCAATTCGTGATATGGTTCACAACCTAATGTTTGTAATTATTTGAAGATGAACCATGAGGAACTTTAAATATGATGAAGATAAGAGTCAATCTAATTTTGCTAAACATGGAATTGACTTTGTTGAAGCTCAAAAACTATGGAACGATCCAAATTTGCTAGAAATTCCTAGTAGAATTCAAGATGAACCGCGATTTGTAGTTATTGGTAAAATAAATAGTAAACATTGGTCTGGAGTTATCACCTACCGCGATCAAAATATTCGAATTATATCTGTCCGCCGATCATGCACACAAGAGGTTGCCCTGTATGAACGCTAAAGACTTTGATCAAAAATTCGACGATGGGGAAGAAGATATTATCGAAATGCTCGATCTATCTCAAGCTAAACGTCCCTTAGCTGCTCAAAAAAGGCTTAGCATAGAGTTACCTATTTGGATGATTGAGTTAATTAACCAAGAAGCCAAACGTTTAGGAGTAACACCACAAACAATTGTTCAAACATCTCTTGCTGAACATTTAGCAGTTAGTAACTTCAATTAGAGGTGGATATTTTATTAGAGGAGATCGCTTTGTGGTGTGAGATAGTGAGGCGATCGCTGTTTGTTGATATTGATTAGAGGCGATTCGGGCAATGGCATCTCTTCTCTATTTGCGATTAATCAAGTGAAAAGAATTATCGCGGGGTAATACTCATTTAGAATTATGCCATTGTCATGGACATAACCATTAAGCGATCGCTATTCCTCCATAAGTAATTACGCTAAAAGCATTATCGAAGATTTAAAAACCTTTAATTGGCTATAGATTGTCATGAATAGCATAAATAAGTAGAAGGGGTGCAGTGCACCCCCATGATTCTACCGTACTTCAGGGGATGGAGTGGCGCGTTTAGGCGAAGGAATCAAATAAGCAATCACTGCACCACCGACAAATCCTGCAACATTGCGAAGAATCGGAACCCATTCATTAGTGCGGGTGAGTACAGGACCTAAGCCAAAGGAAATAAACAACATGCCCCATAGAGGTGTAAAAATGAGCGCCCATTTCCAAGCAAAGATTTCGCCCTCTTTGCGGGGATGCCCTGCAAAACCAAACACTACACCACCAACAATTGAAGTAATCAAGGTGAGAATCCATTGCTCTTGGGGAATTCCAGGGACAACTGCACAGCCGTCCTGTTCTAAGCAGGTAGTAATTGCATCAATGGATGACAAAATTGATTGATCATAACCCTGTTCGCGCACATAAAATTGATTTCCATATCGCGATTGCAACTCGATCCAAAAGCCCCGTGATAGTAAAGGATATACCTCATCGCCAACGCTAAAATTTAATAAATTGCGTCCACGTGAGTCAGCAACTAGCATGACGCTGCGATCATCTAAATTCCAAAAATCCTTCACAGCGCGACCAGGGGTGCGATCGACTTGAGTGAGTACACGCAATTTCCAGCCTGTTTGTTCTTCAAATTTGGTCAATTTTTGATCGATGGCTTTTTCTTCAACATCGGTCAAAAATCTGCCGAGATCGATTACGTTGGTGTAGCTTTCTGGTAGTAACTCAGGTGCATCATAGGCATGGGCGGCTGGAATAGGCGTAAAGGCGATCACTAGGGGCAAAAAAACGGCGATCGCGATCGCGCCAAGTCTCCGCGTCAATTTCTGCATAAATCTTTGTGGTGTGGGCTGAATCATGGCTTTTATTAAAAGTTAAACCAAAGGATGATCTTAATATTTCTTAATATCTTAACAAGAGTATATAGTTAAAAATACTCCTTCTCCGTATTATTTCCTATGGCAAGCCCAATTCAGTGGTATCCAGGTCATATCGCCAAAGCAGAAAGACAGTTATTAGAACAACTGAAATTGGTTGATGTGGTCATTGAAGTGCGTGATTCGCGCATTTTGCTGTCGAGTAGGCATCCCAAAATTGAAAAATGGGTTGAAGGAAAATCACATATTCTCGTGTGCAATCGCATTGATGCCATCTCCTCAACGGCAAAATCGCAGTGGACCCGCTGGTTTACAGAACAAGAGCGCATGGCATATTTCACCGATGCTCAGGCAGGGAAAGGGATGGTGGACTTGCTAAAGGCTGCTCAAGTAGCAGGGGAAAAGGTCAATGAACGGCGGCGCAATCGCGGTATGTTACCTCGCCCTGTTAGAGCCGTAGTGGTTGGCTTCCCCAATGTTGGGAAGTCAGCACTGATCAACCGTTTACTTAAGAAAAAAGTCGTAGCAAGTGCCAATAAGCCAGGGGTGACGCGCCAATTACGCTGGATCAGGATTTCTGATCAAATTGAGTTACTCGATACTCCTGGAGTAATTCCACCCTTGATCCACGATCAAAATGCTGCCTTGAAATTAGCCATTTGCGATGATATCGGACAGGCAGCCTATGACAATGTGTTAGTTGCTGCCGAAGCGGTGGATTTATTAATTCAGCTCAATGTCAATTTAAAGAGTCGCTATGAAATTGATCCGACTAATTCAACTTCGGGGATTGAATATATTCACCAAGTTGCTGCTTTAAATAAATTTCAAGGTGATCTCGATAAAGTCGCACGATTGATTTTGTATGATTTCCGTAAGGGGAAATTGGGTGCGATCGCCTTGGAGTTACCTCCATCCTAAATCTGTGAACTTTACATGAAGAGATCTGGTGATGGCGATCGCTTAAGTCATAATGATTGTCTGAAAAGAAGTTCAACAATTATGACAAGCAAAATCTACTTAAAAGGCGTAAAAGCATACGGATACATAGGATATCTACCTGAAGAGAATGTATTAGGACAATGGTTTGAGGTTGATGCAACCCTATCGGTCGATTTTGCAAAAGCCAGCTATAGCGATGATATTGAAGATACGGTTAACTATATTTCTTGTATTCGGAAAATCGAGAATCTAATCCAGACTCGGAAATTTAAGTTGATTGAACGCTTAGCTGGGGAGATCGCTGACAGTCTCCTTGAAGATGAAAAAATTACTCAGGCTGAAGTAAAAATTATCAAGCATCCCCCAATTCCCAATTTCTTAGGTTCCGTTGCTGTCGAGATTGTGCGATCGCGAGTTCAAATCACCTCTACAAATACCGCAGCAACCAACCTAGAAGCAATCCCTGAAATGCAAGCAAAGCCTAGTCCTAAAGCCCCAAAAAACACCAGTGAGTCCCCATCACCCATCACCAATTCAGCCGAGTCCAAAATCATCAGCATCCATACTGACGGAGCCTGCTCTAAAAATCCAGGACCGGGAGGCTGGGGCGTAGTTGTTCACTTCTCTGATGGTAGTACTAAAGAGCTTGGCGGTGGTCTGCGCGAAACAACTAATAACCAAATGGAGTTACAGGGTGCGATCGCGGCTCTGGAATTTCTTGCCAGTCACAAACAATTAGCCTCTGTCGATCTCTATACCGATAGTAAATATGTACTTGATGGCATTACCAAATGGATTAAGGGCTGGAAAAAGAACGGTTGGCAAACTAAAGACAATAAGCCCGTCAAAAATCAAGAATATTGGCAACAACTTGATCGCCTTAATTCTCCAAATATCCGATGGCACTGGGTCGAAGGTCATTCTGGTGATCCTGATAATGAGCGATGCGATGCGATCGCCCGCAGCTATACTGCCAAATACGCCTAAACAAAGAGACTCGCATTGCGAGTCTTTTTGTTTAGAAATATCGTTTGCTTTAAGTATATTTTTCGGCAAAAGCTGTCATCGCATCCAACTGTGAATCTATTAACAAACATTTTTCTAAATGCTCAACGTCCAACTCAGGCAGTCATTCACTGCGATCGCGTTTTACATACTCATCTTCAACTAAGCGATAAATACTAATTTTGCCATCTACCCAAAACCAAACTTCTGGAATCCCCCTTAAAAACTTCTGGAATTCCCCTTAATTGATATTTCCTTAGATTTTTAACACTTCCGCTAGTAACAACAATTTCGATACATAGGTCAGTCTTTGCAGGGATCATTACCAAAAGCAAAAGACAAATCAGCCTGAAACTCAAGACTCGGTTCAATTTTTTGGGTATAAGCACCTGTTGATGTAAAGCGAATTCGTTTGAGTACAAAGTAATAGCCTAACAAGAGTCCTAGCAGACTGGATATCATTTCATGCTGCAAACCAATACCCATAATTTCTAGTTCTCCTTCACAGTAAGTCATCCGCACCCCACCGATTTCATCAAAGGTGGATTGCAAAGCTTTAAACTGTTCCCAAGTGACAGCCCATTTAACGAGATATTGGTTTTCTGCCTTAGCAAAAGTCAGGATCATCGCTTTACCCTTGCTGCTGAGTGTTTTCAGTATAACCAAGTAGTATCAATTTAATATCCATTGACTAACATAAAAAATGAGTATGATTCTTCTGTGATGAAGAAATTAGCGCATCTAGTTCTCAAGATAAAGTAGATTACTTTTTGCGAATATATAAGTCTTTAGCAGGAGAGTTAGGGTTACTTCTTTCATCTACTTGAAAAACATCAGTATGTTTTTTAACCATGTCACTCAACTTTTTAAAACCATATAGTCTTACATCAAAATCAGGTTTTAATTTTGTTAAGTAACTACCAAATGTTCCAAGATTCGTCCAACCTGAATCGTCGCTTACTGTAGTTTCAAGAGCTTTTAAAATAAAGTCTTTTGGGAAATTATTATTCGTATCTTGGATTATAAGTTCAGTTACTGATTCTTGTTTTTTTGCATTATTAGTTGATGAGATATTAGTTTCAGATTGTTGAAGTTTTACGCTTAATTCAGACTCGGTTTTGATACCTGTAGATTGCCTTAAAACCTCAGTAAATATAAATTTATGACATGCATTTCTAAATGCCTCTGGAGTCTTTTGTTCCCCAAATCCAAAGACAGTTAAACCTTCTTCTCTAATTCGTAATGCTAAACCTGTAAAATCACTATCACTAGATACTAGGCAAAATCCATCAAAACGTCTTGTATACAATAAATCCATTGCATCAATTATTAGGGTGCTATCAGTGGCATTTTTCCCCGTAGTATATGCGAATTGCTGAACAGGTTTAATTGCATACTTATTTAATACTTTTTTCCATTGTGAACTTGCTGGTGATGTAAAATCCCCATAGATTCTTTTAACGGTAGCTTCACCTAGACGAGCTATTTCTTCCAATAAGCCTTCAATTATAGAAGCCTGTGCATTATCGGCATCTATTAAAACCGCAAGTCTATGAGTTGCTTCCTCTGATTCAATTTTGGCAACTATTTTGGGGTTTGGCATAACATTAATACTGATTTGTTTGATTGTTTCAACTAATGATTACAATAAAAAAATATTTTTATTCTTTTTTGGTTGATTGTGGGCACTCACGATTATATTTTAAAATAGTTATTCTCAAATGTTTTTAGACTTGACTGACTTCACGTCTAACTTACTCCTAATAATTTGAATCATATCGTTATAAAGTAGATAGAGAAGGTATTTACTTACTACTATTTAAAGATAGCTTCAATCGGTTAAAGCTGCAGCCCTATTTGTCATTCGTCCTAATTCTTAACTCTTAGCCATAGGTAATTTAAATATTCAAATTAGGCGCAGCAAAATCAAAGGGTAGTTCGTTGTTAATCGCTTGAATTTGCTTTGCTTCGTAAGCATTGACCTCATTGATATAGGGAACCAGAATTTGCTTGAGGCGATCGCGATAAAAGCGATGCAAGCTGTAATTTGGAGTTGCAGGAAATCCGCGCCGCTTTTTATGTTGTCCACCTGCTCCGGGGTCAAAACGTTTAATCCCTTGAGAAATTGCCCACTCAATCGGCGTGTAATAGCAAGCATTAAAATGCAAACAATCAATTTCTTGCACACAGCCCCAATAGCGCCCAAATAATTGATCCCCCTTACGAATACAGAATGACATGCCTACAGGTTGCGGATAATCCTCAATCTCTCCAGCCACAAACACAAGCCGATCGCGGAAACTATGGGCTAAATGTTCAAAAAACTTGCGATTTAAATATTTACTTCCACCCCAGAATTTATTGCAATGATCGTTATATAGCTCATACATATAGCTATAGAAATAATGGGGAATCTCTTCACCTGTGTATACCCGCATCTTGATCCCCGTACTTTCCACTGACTTGCGTTCCCGTTTGATATTACGGCGTTGATTCGCATTGAAATTTTTGAGGTAATCATCAAAATCCTTAAACTCTTGATTTTCCCAAACATAACTATGGTGCATCCAAGTCGTAAACCCTCGCGACTCCAACTCATGCTTCCAACTAGGATCAACATAGAGAAAGTTACAGCCAGACATTTGGTAGCGATCGCAAAGTTTATCGATCTCTAACAACATCAAGTCATAGATTTTGGATACTTCGTCAGGGCGATCGCTCAGATCAGGATGCACCAAAAAGCGATAGCCCACCGCAGGCGTAAAGGGAGCCATCCCCAACAACTTTGGATAATACTCAATACCTAGCCGATAGGACAAATCCGCCCATTGATGGTCAAACACAAACTCCCCTTGGCTATGCCCCTTCATATACAAAGGTGCAGCCGCCACCAATACATCCCTTTGCCACACCAATAAATGACTAGGTAGCCATCCTTGCTGAGCGATCGCACAGCCCGAAGCTTCTAAATTCGAGAGCCATTCCCATTCAAAGAAAGGAGTTACCAAAGGTTTTGCAAGAATATTCCATACTTCAGCCTTGACCTTGTTAACTGTATCTACCCAAGTCGTCGTATAACGGGAAGCCTGTTGCAGCATAGTAAAAGTCTTGGCAATGTTTAGGTAAGTTATTCAGTATACATAGCTTAACAAATGCCAACAGAAACCAACAGCACCAAAAAGCTAGAAATACATCGCTACCTTCTAATTTTTTGAGACTTGAGGAAAGTATGAATTTATGTAAACAAAATGTGTCTTACAATACCATCTGAGTTAATGTATATACATAGCACAAGAGATAAAGCAACTCAATCCAAACGCAATTCCATCTCACATATTGAAGTTAAGCTTTCAATAGGAGGAGGAAGCAAAAAGAAAGAGTTAGAAGTCAAGTCGGATTGACGCTTTGTTGCTCCCCACGATTCTTCGATCTTTACGGGGCAGTGCTTATTCCTAAAGATCGGTGTAGTTTTGATAGCTTCACTAGCCTACATTGTAATTAAGGTCTCTTAAATTTTTCTAGTACATTAGTCGGTTTTTAAACTAGTACTACGAGTAAATGAGACAAACTTATGTAGTTAAAAAGATAAGGGCTACAGTACAAAGTTAATCAATACCTAACACGCATTAGCAAACCCCTAGTACGACAACTAATTGAATTATATTAAAACATGAGTCTAGCAGCCTTCTGCTAGACTCATTGAGTTTTTGGGATAAATTATGCCTAGCTACTTATGTACAACAGACGCTAGTGCTGCAAAGTGATTTTTTTAGTAATTATGTTGCGGGCGCAAAGCGCCCGCAACATAATTACATGGCATAACTACCCAAGAAGCATATGAATTTATGTAAACAAAATGTGTCTTACAATACCACCTGAGTTAATGTATATACATGGCACAAGAGACAGAGCAACTCAATCCAAACGCAAACCCAGCTTGAGTTCCGAAAGCAACCTTTTCATTAAAAAGGAGGAGAAGCAAATAGAAAGAGTTAAAAGTCAAAGACGGATTGACGCTTTGTTGCTCCCTGCGATTCCTCGATCTTTACGGGGCAGTGCTTATCCTAAAGATCGGTGTAGTTTTGATAACTTCGATAGCCTGTATCATTATTGAGGTCTCTTAATTTTTGTCTTTTGTATTTTTAGGTTTTGACCTAGCATTATGACAATTGAGGCAAACTGATTTAGCTTAAACGTAAAGGCTACAGCGCATAGTTAATCAATACCTAACACGTCCAGTTAAACCTCTAGTAGATAACTAATTGAATTATTTTAGACATGAGTCTAGCAGCCTTCTGCTAGACTCATTGAGTTTTTAAGGAAACTAAAACTAAAGCTGTTGCGAAGCAACAGCTTTGCGATGAATGATCCATCTTTCGGTAAAATAAAGAACAATTCATTATTTTCATAATCCTAACTCAGGGGTAAACGAGCCTTGCCTAAAATCGTTATTGCTGGCAACTGGAAAATGTATAAAACCCAGTCCGAAGCCAAAGCATTTTTCTCAGAATTTCCTGCACATCTTAAAGCCACCGCATCCCAAGCGGCGATCGCTGATCAGCAAATCCTCGTTTGCGTGCCTTTTACCAATCTTGCGATCCTTCAGACTGTTGTGCCATCACTTGGTCAAAACAACTTAAGTATAGGTGCTCAAAATGTTCACTGGGCTGAAAATGGCGCATTTACAGGTGAAATTTCTGCGCCAATGCTAGTCGAGCTTGGCATCAAATATGTAATCATTGGACACAGTGAACGCCGTCAGTTTTTTGGCGAAACTGATGAAACGGTAAACAAACGTCTTAAATCAGCACAAGCTCATGGTTTAACCCCTATCCTCTGTGTTGGTGAAAGCAAGCAACAAAGGGATGCCAATGAGACTGAATCTTGGATTTTCTCGCAACTTGCCTCCGATCTCGTTGATGTTGACCAAAATAATTTGATCATTGCCTACGAACCAATCTGGGCAATCGGTACAGGTGACACCTGCAACGCAAGTGAAGCTAATCGTGTGATTGGACTGATTCGTAGTAAGTTAAGTAATCGCGATATTACAATTCAGTATGGTGGTTCCGTCAAGTCTGATAATATCGATGAAATTATGGCACAACCTGAAATTAATGGTGTATTAGTTGGTGGAGCTAGTCTTGACCCAGCAGGCTTCGCACGTATTATTAATTATCGTTAACCTTGATTCAGGTTTACTTTTCATCTTTAAAATTTACTCGCTGTCTATATACCCAACATAAGTACAGCGATCGCTACAGCCTACATAACCATAACAAATTTGATCAAGTTGCAAAATTGACTTTATGAGATCAACTTTGTTATAATTATGTGCTGTTGACTAGAATACACAGCCGCAGATCTACCAAATCATCACTTATGCCCACGATCCAACAGCTCATTCGCAGTGAGCGCCAAACCATAAATACAAAAACAAAGTCTCCTGCTCTTAAGAGCTGTCCTCAGCGCAGGGGAGTATGTACGCGCGTTTACACTACAACACCCAAAAAACCCAACTCTGCACTTAGAAAAGTTGCTCGCGTACGCTTGACTTCTGGATTTGAAGTCACTGCATACATCCCTGGTATTGGGCATAACCTCCAAGAACATTCCGTTGTGATGATTAGAGGCGGTCGTGTAAAAGATTTGCCAGGTGTACGCTATCACATCATCCGTGGAACTCTTGATACTTCAGGTGTAAAGGATCGTAAGCAAGGACGCTCCAAGTATGGCGCGAAGCGACCTAAGCCTGGTCAAGCACCAGCCGCAAGCACTGGCAAGAAGAAAAAGTAAAAGTCAGGCATTAAACAACTCAATTTAGCAAAATTAGCAATTCATTCTATAAGGTGAATTTAGTACCATAATGTCCCGTAGAACTAAAGCGTCAAAACGCATAACTCCTCCAGATTCGGTTTATAATAGCCGACTCATTAGTATGCTCATCCGCCGTGTTATGTCACGCGGTAAGCATTCTGTAGCTTCTCACATAGTTTACAAAGCCCTAGACACAATCGGCGAACGTACAGGCAACCCACCACTTGAAGTATTTGATCGGGCAATTCGTAATGCCACTCCACTAGTAGAAGTAAAAGCGCGTCGTGTTGGTGGTGCAACTTATCAAGTACCTATGGAAGTGCGTACTGACCGCGGTGTTGCTCTGGCTCTTCGCTGGTTAGTCCAATACTCTCGTGCTCGTGCTGGGCGCAGCATGGTCACCAAGTTAGCAAACGAACTGATGGATGCTGCTAATGAAACAGGTCAGACCATCCGTAAACGTGAAGAAACTCACAAAATGGCAGAAGCAAACAAAGCCTTTGCCCACTACCGCTACTAACTTTCTTGAGCCATAGCTTACCTCGCTATACTATTCTTAACATAAATTCTAAATTCCTGACAAACACGAGGAAACAATTGTGGAACGCTCTATTGCCTTAGATAAGGTACGCAATATAGGTATTGCAGCGCACATTGACGCTGGTAAAACCACAACTACAGAGCGCATTCTATTTTATTCTGGCGTTGTTCACAAAATCGGTGAAGTTCATGATGGAACCGCAACGACAGATTGGATGGCGCAAGAACGTGAGCGTGGTATTACCATTACAGCAGCAGCAATTAGCACTAGTTGGAAAGAACACCGCATCAACATCATTGACACCCCTGGACACGTAGACTTCACCATCGAAGTAGAGCGTTCTATGCGTGTACTTGATGGTGTAGTTGCTGTTTTCTGTGCAGTTGGTGGTGTACAACCCCAATCCGAAACTGTATGGAGGCAGGCAGATCGCTATAAGGTACCTCGTTTAGTGTTCGTCAATAAGATGGATCGGATGGGAGCAAATTTCTTGCGAGTAAGAGAACAAATCCGTGCTCGCTTCGGTTCTAATGCTGTTCCAATCCAATTACCTATCGGAAGTGAGGCAGAATTAATAGGTATCATTGACCTAGTCAAAATGAAAGCCTACATCTATAAAGATGAAATCGGCAAAGATATCGAAGAAACAGATATTCCTGCTGACATGGCTGATCTTACGAATGATTGGCGTGCTCAGTTGTTAGAGTCAGTAGCTGATTCTGATGATGTGTTGATGGAAAAGTATCTTGAAGGAGAAGAACTCTCTGAAGAGGAAGTAAGATTAGGTCTGCGTAAAGGGACTTTGAACGGCAAGATTGTACCAATGACTTGTGGTTCAGCTTTCAAGAATAAAGGCGTACAACTGCTACTCGATGCTGTCATTGATTACTTGCCTTCACCTATTGATGTTAAACCAGTTCAAGGTTTACTACCTAATGGTGAAGAGGCTATTCGTGAGTCTAATGATAATGCACCAATGTCTGCTTTAGCATTCAAGATCATGTCTGACCCCTATGGTCGTCTTACCTTCGTGCGTGTTTACTCTGGAGTTCTGAAAAAGGGATCATATGCTCTCAACTCTAGCAAAAACAAAAAGGAAAGAATCTCACGACTGATTGTTTTAAAAGCCGACGAGCGTCAAGAGGTTGATGAACTCAGAGCGGGGGATCTTGGTGCAGTATTAGGACTCAAGGACACCTTTACTGGAGACACTCTTTGTGAGGATACAGCACCAATCGTTCTTGAGACTCTATTTATTCCTGAACCTGTTATTTCTGTGGCAGTTGAGCCAAAGACAAAGCAGGATATGGAAAAATTATCTAAGGCTCTGCAATCTTTATCTGAGGAAGATCCTACCTTCCGTGTCATGACTGATTCAGAAACTAATCAAACAATTATTTCTGGTATGGGTGAGCTTCATCTTGAAATTCTCGTTGATCGGATGAAGCGGGAGTTCAATGTTGAAGCTAACGTTGGTGCACCTCAGGTTGCTTACCGTGAAACTATTCGCAAGACTGTCTCTAACGTTGAAGGCAAGTTTATGCGTCAAAGTGGAGGTAAAGGACAATATGGTCACGTTGTGATCGATTTGGAACCTGCTGATCCAGGTACAGGATTTGAGTTTGTGTCAAAAATCGTCGGTGGTGTTATTCCTAAGGAATACATTAAACCTTCGGAGCAAGGCATGAAGGAAGCCTGTGAATCAGGTATTCTGGCGGGTTATCCTCTCATTGATGTTAGAGCAACCCTCGTCCATGGTTCTTTCCATGATGTGGACTCTTCAGAAATGGCTTTCAAAATTGCTGGCTCCATGGCAATTAAGGAAGCTGTAATGAAAGCTCAACCTGTTTTGCTTGAACCAATGATGAAGGTTGAAGTAGAAACACCAGAAGACTATATGGGCGATGTCATTGGAGACCTCAGCCGTCGTCGAGGCAACATTGCTGGTATGGAAGATACTCCATCTGGCAAACGGGTTGAAGCAAGAGTTCCCTTGTCTGAGATGTTTGGTTACTCCACTGACCTTCGCTCAGCAACTCAAGGTAGAGCTAGCTTCTCAATGGAATTTAGCCATTATGAAGAAGTACCCAGAAACGTTGCTGAGGCAATTATTGCGAAAAGCAAGGGCAAAGAGTAGTCCTGTAAATTACTCTATCGATGCTCTATAAACTAGAGTAATAAATACCCAAAATACTCTATAAATTAGAGTAACCATTACCAAAATTAAGGATAATTAGGAAAAAATGGCACGCGCTAAATTTGAAAGAACCAAGCCCCACGTTAATATCGGTACTATTGGTCACGTTGATCATGGTAAGACCACTTTAACTGCTGCAATCACCATGACTTTGGCAGCAGCAGGTCAAGCAACAGCTAAGGCATACGACCAAATCGATGCTGCACCTGAAGAGAAAGCTCGTGGTATTACTATTAATACTGCTCACGTTGAGTATCAAACTGCTGAACGTCACTATGCTCACGTTGACTGTCCAGGTCACGCTGACTATGTTAAGAACATGATCACTGGTGCGGCTCAAATGGACGGAGCTATTTTGCTGGTATCTGCTGCTGATGGTCCTGAGCCTCAAACCCGTGAACACATCTTGCTAGCTCGTCAGGTAGGTGTACCTAACCTAGTAGTTTTCTTGAATAAAGAAGACCAAATGGAAGGTGAAGACGAACTTGTTGAGCTTGTTGAGCTTGAAGTTCGCGAATTGCTATCTTCTTATGATTTCGATGGCGATAATATCCCCATCACTCGTGGTTCTGCATTGAAAGCAGTTGAGCAAATGACTGCGAGTCCTAAGACCCAGCGTGGGGAAAATCCTTGGGTAGATAAGATTTGGGCTTTGATGGATTCTGTTGACTCATACATTCCTACCCCTGAACGTGCTGTAGATAAGCCATTCTTAATGGCTGTTGAAGATGTATTCTCAATTACTGGTCGTGGTACTGTGGCGACGGGTCGGATTGAGCGTGGTACTGTCAAGGTTGGCGATGTTGTAGAACTTGTTGGGCTTGGTGAAACTCGTTCCACTACCGTTACTGGTATTGAGATGTTCAAGAAGAGCTTGGACGAAGGACTTGCGGGCGATAACGCAGGGCTCTTGCTCCGTGGTATTCAAAAGAACGATATCGAGCGTGGTATGGTTTTGGCTAAGCCTAAGTCCATCACTCCTCACACTCAATTTGAAGGTCAGGTATACATTTTGACCGAAAAAGAAGGCGGTCGTAAGACTCCTTTCTTCCCTGGCTATCGTCCTCAGTTCTATGTGCGTACAACTGACGTAACTGGAACCATTGTTAGCTTCACTGCTGATGATGGTAGTGCGGCAGAAATGGTTATGCCTGGCGATCGCATTAAGGTAACGGTTGAATTGATTAACCCGATCGCAATTGAACAAGAAATGCGTTTTGCAATTCGTGAAGGAGGGCGTACAGTTGGATCTGGTGTTGTTACCAGTATCTTGAAGTAGTTCTAAACTTTCTAACAAAAAAGCCTCGCGTTGCGAGGCTTTTTTATTTTTAGTCAAATATTTCCGCAGGATCAGCCCTTTGGACTTTGCGAAGGGATAATGTTCCTGATATTGCACACATGGCAACTGTGAGTATAAATAATTGCAAAATGCGATCAATCCCTAACTCCATCAATAAACCTGTAGCATTCTGAGTAATGTGATAGAGGATTGCACAAGCTGAAATAGCTGGCATGAAACCGCATAAAGCTAAAAGTAAGGATTCTTGCAATACAAGACTAAATAGATAAAAGTTGCTGTAGCCCATTGCCTTAAGGGTGGCATACTCTGCAAGATGATCAGAAACGTCTTTGTAGAGGACTTGGTAAACAATCACAACTCCGACGATAAAACCCATAGCTACACCCAAGCCAAAGATAAAACCGATAGGAGTTGCTTCTGACCAGTAGTTTAACTCTAAGTTAATGAATTCCTGTTTAGTCAATACTTTTACGTCTTGCTCTAATTGCGATCGCATGGCATCGCGAATAGCGATTGCATCGGTTCCTTGTTCTAATTGCACTAGACCCAAGCTAATATTTCCGACAAGTCGATCGGGAAAAATTCGCAAAAAGTTCTGTTCGCTAGTGATCAGTGTGCCATTGGCGGCAAAGGAAACCCCCATGTTAAATAGCCCACCGATGGTAATGGCTCGATTCGCAACTTCCTTAGTAAGACTTTTACCTCTGGCAATCGCTACTTCATATTCCGAGGCGATCGCACCATAAAAGTCTTCTCGCGAACCGCGATCAAATAAAACAACATCAGGTAGTAGGGTTTTATCTAAGTCTGGTTTGATATCAGGAAATAAAAAAGGATTAGCTTGTGGCGAAACGCCGATCGCTAAAATATCCTCTTTGACTCCAAGCTCAGGGGCATTCCAAACAGCTAAGCCAATATACACAGGATGTACGGACTTAACACCTGTGAATCCATTAGCCTGGTAGAGACGACGGCGCGAAAACTGCTTCAGGTTCAGCAAATTATTGGAGCTAGGATGAATCAGGATGAGGTCACTCCGTAAATTCAGGTGCAATAATACAGCACTTTTAAATAGAGCTTCCTGAAAGCCTAGTTGCATCGCAATCAAAATTACCGCAAACATGATGCCAAGGATAGCGATCACTAAACGCCCCTTTTGATAGGTCAGTTGCAGCCACGCTAAAGGAATCGCTAACATGAATTTTAAGGTGATTTCAATGTAGATATAGCAGTCCTAAATCATTTGTAGTTTTTGGGATTTGTGGAAGCGCACCCCGAAGGTGTGAACTTTCACAAACCATTCAGGATTGCTAATGTGAGTTATGCTTAGCACAACTCACGTATACATTGATTTTAAGATGGTGGTGTAGATTTGAGATATTTATAGAGCCAAGCACAGCCACCTAAACAGGTACGTTTATCCTCCTCAGAAACATTAGTGTTCGTTCTTAAGTATTTTTGAAGCCACTGACAACCACGAATCAAGAGGTTGTCTAGATCGAGATTCCACATGATAATTTTGTGATCTTCACCCGTCGATACTAAAATTTTACCATTAGGACTGAAGCATACACTTCGTACGGAGCCCTGATGACCATTAAAGGTACGTAACAGAGTCCCATCACCACTCCAAAACTGAATTGTGGAGTCTTCGCTTGCCGAAACAATTGACTTACCATCGGGACTGAAACAAACACTAGTTACCTCAGCACTATGTCCATTGAGGGTTTTGATCAAGTCTCCTTCAATGCTCCATAGTTTGACACTTTGATCCATACTGCCACTAGCGAGCATCTTGCCATTTGGGTTAAAGCAAACCGTATAAACTTCCGCACTATGAGAGTCTAAGGTTCTGAGAAGAGTGCCATCCCAACTCCAAAGATTGATCAGTTTGTCTTTACTGGCTGAGGCAAGCATGCTGCCGTCAGGACTAAAGTCAATGCTATAGACTTCGGCAGCGTGACCTGTGAGAGTTTGTAACCATTTGCCATCAGCACTCCATACCCGCACAGTCCCATCGGCGCTACAAGATGCAAAAACCTGTCCATCACAGCGATAGACAATGCTATGAATTTCAGCACGATGAGCGCTGATCGTATCAATCAGGGTTCCATCCGTCCGCCAAATTTTAATCGAGGTATCTGCGCCCGCAGTGAGAATAGTAGTACTATCGGGACTGAAAGTAACACAATTGACCTTGTCGTTATGTCCTTCTAGTACAGCTTCTAACGTGCCATTAGCATTCCAAAGATTAACAGTTTTATCTTTACAGGCAGAGGCGAGGTACTTCGAATTGGGACTAAAGGCTATAGAAGCGACTTGATTAGTATGTCCAATTAATGTGCGTAAAGGTGTACCCTGAAGTGACCAGAGTTTTATTGTTGTATCCCTACTAGCCGAGACTAGTGTTTTTCCATCGGGACTAAAGGTAATGCTGTGTACAACATCGCCATGACCTTGGAAGGTACAGATTAAGCCTTGTTCAATATTCCAAATGCGAATAGTACGATCAAAGCCACAGGATGCAATGGTGTTACTGTCATTGCTAAACGCCACACTCCAGACCTTATCGGAATGTCCATAAAATGTTTTGATTAAAAGACCGTCGGAACCCCACATTTTGACAGTGCGATCACGGCTACCAGAAATGATCGATAGACCATTGGGCGCATAAGCAACACTTTCGACAAAGCTATCATGTCCGCGTAAATGCCTGATTGGTAAGCCCGAAATATTCCAAATGATCAGGTTGCGATCGGCGCTGCCTGATACGAGGGATTTGCTGTTGGGATGAAATGCAACACAGGTAACCCAGCGATCATGACCACCACGTAAAGTCCGAATTGGCGCACCATCGCTTTTCCAGATCTTGACAGTCGTATCTTCACTGGCTGAAGCAATCATCTCGCCATCATGGCTAAAACAGACATCTAGCACAGGACCTTCATGTCCTTTCATCGTTGCGATTGGCTGTGGGGAAAATTCACCTGTCTTGGGATTGCGCTGCCACAGCTTCACCGTATTGTCACGACTACCTGACACAAGTAAGTTACCATCGGGACTAAAAGCTACACTAGTGACCCAGTTAGTATGTCCCACTAAGGTTTGTAATAATACACCTGAAATATTCCAGATTTTAATGGTGCGATCGCTACTGGCTGACGCAATAAACTGACCATCGCAAGAGTAACAAACCTTATTAACCCAGAAGCCATGGCCTTCAAGGCGATTACATTCATGAGTCCCATAGACAACTTGCTCTAGAGCCGTAATTGTGCGAATTTGTGTGTTTGCCCGCAAATTTACGAGAGCACTTTCATCAACTTGGGTGGTGAGGCGCTTAAGTTGTACTCCACCTATTACGCCTGCAATCATGGCCTCTATATGATTATTTGACAAATAGAGAGCTTCTGAAGAAATTGTGAGAGCGACAATTTTTTCATTGATTTCGCCCATCTCAGCAGCGATCCGTTGATGTCGCTCAGCATCTAGACTTTTTTCGAGTTCTTGACTTAGCTTTTCAAGGCGATCAGCATCAGCGGCACGTGCAGCCATTAGCTGTTCGCGCTCATTGATTCTTTGCGATGCTTCTAAAAAATTACGATCAATTTTGGAGAGGTCTGTTTGGTCATCTGCCCAAGCTAGGGCTTCTGCTAGGCGAGTTCCCCTTAACAAAGCAGACTCATCAGTTTCTTCGGATCGCTCCCAAGCCTGTAAAGCCTCAAGGTATGGGCAGTTTCGCAACTCCGAGAAATTTACCTTCTGCTTAATCTTGATCACAACTATCGATACATCATCTTCAGGGATATCTGTACCTGAGAAATCATTGAGGGCTTGCTTTAAACCATTTAAAATCTCAGTAGCTGTTAGTTGAGATAAGTTAATCACGTTCTGAAGCAATGGCGAAATATTTTCTCCCTGAGATCTGCCAAACTCCTGACCTTGAGCATTAGCTGCTTCAAATAGACCATCGCTAAAAAAGATCACGATATCGCCTTCGTTCAAAGCTCGTGATGTGGAGTTATAGGAAGCACTATCAAAGCGACCAAGGGCGATCGCAGGATTAACGACTTCTTCACAGGTATTCTTTTTAGCGCGATAAATGAGTGGACCAGGAATACCTGCATTCCCTATATTTAATTCATAGGTAGTAAAATCAAGAGCTCCATAACATAGCGCTAAGGAATCATCAATACCACTTTTACAAAGTAATTGATTTAATGAATTCAGTACTAGTGCAGGATTTTGTAATCTACCCTGCTGGGCATAGGCATCAAGCTGTCCTTTAAATAAAGCAGCATGAATCGCACCTGCGACCGACTTACCTGAAGAGTCAGCGATCGCTACTGCTAATATGCCTGACTGTTCTAGGAATTGGTAATAGTCCCCGCCAAGATCTACGGCTGTCCAAACCTCAGCAGCAATATCTAGCCCTTGGTAAGAAGGCAGACTCTGTGGCAGCAAGCTTCTTTGGAGTAGTCTGCCACTTGATAGATCATTAAAAGTTTCATTTAACTGCATATACTAGTAGGCAGAGAGATCCTGAGGACAAATACTAGCAAAAATAACAGCCTGTTGAGAAAAGGTATAGCGTTGTAAACCTTGCAAATAGTCTGAATCATTTTACTTTATTATGTCTATCCCATAAAAACCTCATCAACATGCTGTAATTTAACTATTATCATTCACATTCAAGGGTTTCACGGGTTAGTCTTTTGGTCTTTGGATTTTGTCCTTTTGCCAATTGACAAAGCTTCTGACGTACTGGGGGTCGTAAGTCCACATCGGTAAAGTCAGCTCCATCAATAATTACATTATTAAAGGAAGTTCCGTAGGCAAAAGCGCCTTCCAGTAATGCGTTGGTTAAATTTGCCTTGTCAAGACGGGCATTATCAAGAGTGCTATTGCTGAGATTTGCACCTGTTAAGTTCGATTCTTTCATATTAGCAGCAAAAAAGCTAACTCCTTGGGCATCAGCATTTACAAATGAAGAATTCCTGAGATCTGATTCATTAAACTGATAACCTTGGAGAGATCGCCCTGAAAAATCAGATCCTTCCAAAAAAGCTTTGACATATACATCAGCACTAACAGGATTTGCACCAAATACGATCAGGGATAAGCATAGCAATATATTGATGGTTTTAAAGATAAAATTTCGTAAGAACCAAGCTGCGATTTTCATAATCATTATTTCCATATGTTATTGAGACTATCACAAGCGGGTAATTAGCTGGGCTTAATTTACATCAGAGCCAAAACTTGTGGCGTACGCGCAGCGAGCACCACAGGTTTTGGGGCATTTAATTGCGCTTAGTTACTTCATACCAAATAGGGACTGTACCAATGTCAGATACTCCCAATTTTATAGACTAGGAAGATACAGAGAAAGCATAATGACTAAGCAAGTAGGCGATCGCGGTGAGATCTTGGTGGCGCAACTCTTGCAGAGCAATGGCTGGCAAGTTTTAGAGACGCAATGGCGCTGTCAATGGGGAGAGTTGGATGTCATCGTCAAGGATCAACAATGGTTACTTTTTGTGGAGGTCAAGACTAGAAGCGCTCGCAATTGGGATGGCGATGGCAGTCTTGCGATATCGCCGCAAAAACAAGCCAAACTTATTAAGGCAGCATCTCTATTTTTAAGTCAGCACCCAGAGTTTGCCAATCTGAATTGTCGATTTGATGTGGCATTGGTACGGCGCAAAAATGGCGATCGCTATCAAATAAGCACAAATGTCCATCATGCTAATCCAAAGCCAATTACGTCAGCCTTTACTTTACAAACCTATATTGAGGAAGCCTTTATTGCCGATGCTTTCTAAAAAATGCAAGTTAGAGATAATTTGAAACTAGCTTTGAGAGGATGGGGGCTACGCAAACTCCCTCTTAAAAGGTCAAAAGTGAAAGCTTTGCTTAGTAAGTGTTTTAATTTTGGATTTTTAAATTTAGATTTTTAAAATTTACCAGAAAGGATAGAGGGACACTTAGCGTCCCTCTATCCTTTTTTAGAAATATTCATGTTTACAAAAACTCGGTTGATTTTGATGCAGTTGGTGAATTTGCTCAAGGTATGACTGACTCTGCTCTTTTAGCCCCAAAGCCTTAATATATTTAGGGATGGCTTGGTCAATCGTGTAGTGCATTTCGAGTAATTTCCGAGCATTCTTGCCAAGTCTTATTTGCGTATTTGGATCGGCAGCAAGCATGCGGATATAGTCAGCTAAACCCTGTGCATCACCATTATCAAAGCAACTACCACAATCGCCTCGACTAACCATTTCGCGCAAATAATTGTCCTGAGGACAGATCACCGCCACGGGTCGCCCTGCGGCTAAGATGCCATAGATTTTCGATGGGGCGATGGTATCACCGACATTCGGCAAAATGCTGACCAAAGAGAGATCGCAAGCGGTCAGGGAAAAAGGCAAAACTTCTCGATCTTGGTAAGGCAATTGCAACGCATTTGGCAGTTCTCCAGAGGTAATCGCATTGGCAATCATCTGTGAACCCACCCCATTACCGATAAATACAAACTTAATATCCGCACGATGGCTCAGCAATTGCATACATTTGATCATTGTCCGACTATCATGGCAACGACCCAAGTTACCTGAATACAACACGACAAAACTATCGGTTAAGCCATATTGATTGGAAAACCAATTGTCTAGCTTGGCAATCGGATTGATAAATTGCGGATCAGCCCAGCTATGGATCACATGAATTTTGTCCACCAAATGTTTGTTTTTTTGGACTAATAGCTGCTTCATTGGCTCACTTAGGACAATCAATGATTCGGCTCTGTCCCAAACCTTACTATTCACAAATTCCCAAAATTTGACAATCCAATGATTTGGGGCAATAACCCTCAAACGCACGGCTACTTCAGGATAAATATCATAAATAATGCAGCTATAGGTATGCCCAAAAATCTTGTTGTAAAACCAACCAATTAAACCGAGGAAGGGAGGTGCAGAAGTAAGTACTAAATGTGAGCCACGAATACTTTTACGCCGAAATTTAATTATGCATCGCAGTAGGAACAAGAGACTGCAGATGAGTTTATTGCGAATCCGCTTTGACATAATGTGTACGGAACCAGTACGTCTTACGAAAACACCATTGCTCAATTCTTGATGTTCTACATTGGTTTGACGAAATGCATATCCTGGCATCCCAGTAAATACACTCACATCAAAACCCTCTTGAGCTAGCGCACCAGCTAAGTCATAGATAAATTGTCCAGTCGCTGCATAGTCAGGTGGATAAAACTGAGTAATGATACTAATGCTAGTTTTTAAGTGGTTGTTACCTGCCATTATTTTACTCATCAGTTATTTTTCGCCATCACCTGTTACAACTAGCTACATATCAGGTTCTGTCGAATGGCTTACCGCAGCTATGGAGATAGCCTTTGATCCCAAACCAGAACTTACAGGTTTAATAGCTCTATAAAAATGTCTGCGTAACTATAACGTAAATTTGATTTAGTGGCATTATTTAGTATGATTTTGTCGGATTTGATCACCTGTAGTTATCTAGTAGGCGATCGCCTGCCTCGATCAACGCACTCCTGATCCCCACTTCAGTCATTGAGTGACCCGCATCAGGGACAACTACAAATTCAGCTTCGGGCAAAGCTTGATGTAATTCCCAAGCTGTAAACATCGGGCAAACCACGTCATAACGACCTTGGACAATCACCGTTGGGATCTGGCGAATGCGATCAATGTTTTGTAGTAGTTGACTTTCAGAGATGAAGAAGCCTTTATTCATAAAGTAATGGCACTCAAGACGGGCAAAGGCATCAGCGAAATCTTCTGTCCCAAAACGCTCAATTAATGATGCATCAGGAATCAACTTACTTGTGCTTGCCTCCCAAACTGACCAAGCACGGGCAGCTTGCGATCGCTCTTGCGGGACATCACTGGTGAGACGACGATAATAAGCGGAAATCATGTCGTCACGTTCTTCAATGGGGATCGGTTGCAGGTATTTTTCCCAAGCGTCTGGGAAAAAATAACTTGCTCCCTCTTGATAAAACCAATCCAGTTCTTTTTTTCGCAGCATGAAGATGCCCCGCAAAATTAGAGCTTTGCAATATTCGGGATAGGTTTGGCTATAGGAAAGCGCAAGGGTACTGCCCCAACTACCTCCTGACACAGTCCAGCGATCGATGTTTAGATATTTCCGCAAGTTTTCAATATCCTCTACCAAATGCCATGTGGTGTTTTCGCGAAGTTCGGCATGAGGTGTACTTTGACCACAGCCACGTTGATCAAATTGAACAATTCGCCAGCGCTGAGTATCAAAATACTGACGGTATATTGGTTGACTACCACCTCCTGGTCCGCCATGCAAAATGATGACGGGGTGACCTTGGGGATTGCCTGATTCTTCAAAATAAATTGTGTGTAAATCTGAGACTTTGAGGAATCCTTGGTGATATGGCTCGATCGCTGGATATAGTTCACGCATAGAAAACAAGAATTTATAGCTTGGTCAGTTATGGAAATGCTAAATATATCCTCAAAAATCAGAAAGGGTCGCTTTGCGACCCTTTCCTTCCTATAAATGACTTTCTTTTCGTAACATCCGTTTATAAGCGAGCCATCCTGAGGCGATCGCCACAATAAAAAATCCTGCTAAAAACCGCAAATGCAAAACCATGTCGGTACTAGTTAGCGCTTTGCTGTCGGTCGAGAGAGCTGTAAAGGCTTCGCTCATGTGATAGACAGGATTGAATTGGGTGATTAACAGTAAATCCTTCGATAAAAAGGTGGTAGGAAAAAATGCGCCACCTAACATCAATAGCGGTACGCCAAAACCTGCCACCAGCGAATTCACATCTTCGACCTTACGCGCAAATTTGGTGGCAAGGACAAATCCCATCCCCACGTAGGAACCAATGCTCGCCAAGATCACTAAGGCTCCCACCGCAATTGATCCGCTAAAGCGCACTTCCCAAAAGGCAGCTACGGTATAGATAATCAAAGTCTGCCCCACACCGATCACGGCATAGGCAAAGAAAATACCTAAGAAATAGGAAATCCCGTTAATTGGCGAAATTAATAAACGTTTAATAGTCAGGCTTTCGCGTTCAGCAACAATAGTGGACATCGTGCCGCCAAGACAGCTAAAAAATAGGGCTGAGCCAATCAATGAGGCAGGAGCCGCTAGTTTGAAAGATTCGGCAGTGGTAATTTTTGAACCTTCCGCCAAGACAAAGCCATTGAGTAATAGCATCGAAATCGGGAAGATCACCCACAGGAGTAAGGTGCGGTATGTCCGAAATAGTTCTAATAAAATACGTCGCCCGATCGCGATCGCTTCATACCCATAGTTCATGTGAGCTGTGCAGTAATTGATTACTTGTATAGTAATTGTAAAAGTAGGATCAGCTTTCCAGTCATAACGGGGTGTATTTTACCTAATAAAACCCCAAAAGCTGCGGCGCACGCGCAGCTTTTGGGGTTTTATGTTTTTATTAAAAATATTGCAAAACAAAATTTTTAATAAAAATATTGTGGTTTTCCTGACGACAAAGTAATGTAAATCAGACAAAGATCAAGATCCTAAGATAGAAGCATAACTGTGTTAGATGGCAAAACTATCTTTAACAAATTCCTCAAACGCTTTTTAATTGCAGCGATCGCAATTTATCTTGCCTTTCGCCTGCGACAGACTTTGCAATTATTACTGACCAGCTTATTCTTAGCTGGCGCAATTTCCCCGATTATTGAAAAGATCACCAGCGTTCGGATCAATGTCCACAATTGGCGCATTGGTTTAAATCGGGTCTGGGCAGTTGTATTACTTTATCTAGTTTTATTAATCGTCGTGGCTTTAGCGATCACCCCCGCACCACAGATTATTTTAGAACTTGGTCAATTTTTTATTAAGCTTCCCAATCTCCTAGAGCAAATCCAACTTCCCAAAGGCGGTCTACTCAATCTCAGTCAAGAACAACTCAATCGCATTCTCCAAACTCAACCACTCATCGATCAAGCCCAAAATTTTGGCAAGGAAATTGTAAGTCAAACCTTTGGGTTTACCCTCCAAATTTTTAATGCGATCGGGGTGGGCATTTTAAGTCTCTTGATTACTGCCTACATGGTAATCAATTCCAGTAGTTTAATGCGGCGATGTCTGAGCCCTTTCTCTAAAAGAGTACGCCATGAAGTCGAATTTTTGATCCCACCCATTACCAGATGTCTCGGAGCCTATGTGGTCGGTCGCATTGGTACTTCGACCTTGTTGGGCTTTTGTACTTACTTAACTCTCTCTCTATTTGGCATTCCCTATTCAGGAGCTTTGGGACTATTAGTAGCTATCTCTAATCTCGTTCCTTATATAGGTGGATTAGTTGCTCTCATTGCCATTTTTATTGCTGCATGGGGAGTGGAATTTAATAAAGGAGCGATCGCTCTATTTATCTGCTTTAGTCTGCAACAAATCGAAGCATTTATTCTACAACCTTGGCTCGTTGCACCCTATCTCAACCTCGATCCTTTTGAACTGTTACTATCCATTATCGTTGGTGCAGAACTTTTTGGCATAGTTGGAGCAATTATCGCTCCACCGATCGCAGGAACTAGCCGCATACTCTTCAATCACTTTGCAAGTCCTATAACAACTGATTCAGAAGAATAAAAAAGGCGCATTGCGCCTTTTTTATTTAATAAACTTGAAGCCATTCATAGACTTCATAATCTGTCCAAATCCCATGTTGCCAATAGGGATCGGCTTCTACGAGTTGTTTTGCGGAATTCAAATCATGAGCAACATATACTGCAAATACCTTAGTGATATCTTGAGTCGGACCAATGGATAACAACTTCCCTGATTCGTGCAAAGCTTTCAGATTATCTAGATGTGCTTGGCGAAAGGGAGCGCGTTTTTCGATGACATTTTCGCAATAGCTGCCCCAAACCACAAATTTCTTTAATTCTGTGCTCAATTTCCTAAAAATCCCAAAAATAACTTGACTCATAAATCAAGATTGATGACAGCATCTTGCTTATTTACAAAGCTCAGCTAAACTTTTACAAGAGTTGCTATGTGGCACTTATAAAAGTTTAGCTTGATTTTATGACAGCACTTTGGGCTGTAGTAATCTTGTTTATTAAATTCTATTTTAGTTGAAAAACAAGCGATCAATGATCAAAGTAACGGCTGTGGCAAATGCTGTTACCCCGATCGCTACAAGAACATTTTGACCTTGACTCACACTAAAGCAAGCAACTGTGCCTGCGCCCAAACCTGCTGTAACTGCTGCAACTACAGGATCTTTAGTTGATTTATTGTACATATTATAAAATACCGACCATTGGAAAATTTTTTAATAATGGTTAGCCTACAGCAGTCAACAAAATCTGTTGAGGGTTCTCAATAATTCTTCACCCTAATCTACATAGGAATTACACATCGACTCAAAGCCCAGTATATTCATGAGCATTGCGTCAGTCCTAAAGGTATAGATAATGTATATTTCTCTTTTAATTGAACAGTTAAACTAGCTAATTAAGCGTGAAATATAATCTGTTAAAAAAGTTTTATGATAATATTCAGTCAATAATCACTCCATAATCTGCTAATTATGATAGAGAACAGCGACGGCAAGCGTGAGATCAAGATTTATAAGAAAACCTTTCGCTTGCCAACGCTATCGGGGGGCAAACTGGAACAACTGCAAATGCAAATTCATCAGCGCAATGAACATTTGAGTAAAGGTCGATTGGTTATAAAAAAAGAAGAACAACGAAGTTTATTTAGTAAAATCAGTAAAAAGATTGTTGAGTATAAAATCCTTAAGCCTCTTAGCCTTGAGGAACGTTATGAGGAATTAAATGCAATTGTGCAGGACTATGATCAGACAGTGCTAGTCCTCAAGCATCATGAGTATGATTATCAAAAGTTCTTTCAGGAATTAGCTCAAGAAATTAGAGAAACTATTGGCGAAAATTGCAAAGCAATCGCTGAGAAAGAAACTAAACGGCAGCTCAAGGAACAACTAGAACTGCAGAAATCTAATCCTAATCAGCAAGCTCTAGCAATGTTGGACAATATGCGATCACAACTGTTCGATATTGCCAAATCAACGGGATATGCTGCAGTGCTGATGATCAAGAAATTGGATTTGATGAGTGAAAGTCTCAAACGCATTGCCAGTGATCATGATTCACAAAAGCAGCTATTGGCACAGTTGCTAGAAGAAATCCGATCACAAAAGGATCTCTATGAATTGCAATTAGAGATTAATGCCCTGCAAGCAAAAACTGCAGAATTTGTGGACATTGCCCTCAACTTTGAAGATTACATGAAGCCATTTATGGGCAGTTTTCAGAACTTGTTAACCAATGTCTCAAAGGTGGACAAAGAGCTATCTAAGGCAATGGATGAGATTCAGAACATTGCCAATTTGCTAGAATCTCAACAGTTTCGCTGTATTGAGACAGATCAAGAATCACTACGTATTGCCGACTTTTTGGTAACTGGCGAAATAAAAAAAGATCACCTACAGGATGCCATAAAGCGTATAGATAACGTCCAGTTGCAGACGAGTTTTGAAGTTCAGATGAGTAATGATAAGGGTGTGAGTATTTCCGAATGTTTGGCAAATATTCGCGAGTTCCTGGATCTGAAACTGGAGGCAATTATAGAAATCGATATATCTGCGATCACGATTAATGAACCAAATCTCAACTTTGACACTCATACCTCTGATAACCTAAACCTAGACCTCGGCAACGGCATCACCCTAGAACTAGTGCGCGTTTCCGAAGGGAAATTTATGATGGGATCGCCAGATGGTCAAGGCGACAGTGATGAGCGTCCACAACATGAGGTGAACTTACAAGAATTTCTAATAGGGAAATATGCAGTTACAAATATCCAATGGCAAGCCGTAATGAAAACCAAGGGATCGTCAAAGTACGACAAAAAGTTCCAAGGGGATTTACAGCCCGTTGTGGGGGTGTCATGGCATGAGGCTAGAGCTTTTTGCACTACGCTATCACAACACATAGGAAGAGATGTCCGACTTCCTACTGAGGCAGAATGGGAATATGCTGCTAGAGGTGGCAATAGAAGCTTGGGCTTTGCCTACGCGGGGAGCAATTATCTTAATGAGATTGGTTGGTATGCTCAAAATAGCGGTAGTGTAACCCATCCATCAGGGCAGAAAAATAAGAATGAAATTGGTATTTATGATATGAGTGGC
>Ga0209972_10000897_pt1 | contig 28539 bp, 20 predicted proteins | sample NOAtaG_7_FD_187302 | JGI IMG/M metagenome (GOLD analysis project Ga0209972, IMG submission 187302) | Freshwater lake microbial communities from Lake Erie, under a cyanobacterial bloom - NOAA_Erie_Diel1S_2200h metaG (SPAdes) (version 2) | ecosystem: Environmental > Aquatic > Freshwater > Lake ...
CAGTCTCTGCGACATGATCGACTCCTCTCGCCAGGCCATGCGGGACCTCCTGATGGGTCCAGTACCCTTGGCGAAATGTGTAAACCATGTCCCCGAACGGGTGTAAAGGATGTGTCCGGGCTATACACCCACCCCACCCCCTCCGCGCGCCCACCACACCCTTCTCCCCTCTCTCCCTCTGAAATCTCAAATCTCAAATCTCAACTCTGCTTTCCCGCCTTCCTGCCTTTCCTTCGCTCTCTTCGCTCCTTCGCTGACCATTCTTCTCTTCTGATTTTGCTGAGAAGAACGACATGAAGGCAGGTCAGCGAAGAAGCGAAGGAAGCGAAGAAAAACCAAGACAGCACAAGCAACTGACCCCTTCTACACGCCCACCACGCCCATCGCCGCTCTGAAATGTCAAATCTCAAATCAGCTTCCCTGCCTTACCGCCTTCATGCCTTTCCTGCCTTCCTTCGCTCTCTTCGCTCCTTCGCTGACCATTCTTTTCTTCTGCCTTTGCTGAGAAAGAAGACATGAAAGCCTGTCAGCAAAGAAGCGAAGCAAGCGAAGGAAGGCAAAGACCAAACACCCCAACCCCTGCCTTCATTTTGCCACTTTGCACTTTGCCCCCCCTCACCGCTTGCTCTTCAGCCAGTCGCGCAGCTTGGCCGCAGGCCACGTGTTCACGCACAACTCCGGCGGCAGCCAGCCCCGCCGGCCCGTCGTCACCCCGAAGTGCAGGTTCTCAAAGTCCTCCGGATGATGCACGTCGCAGTCAATCGCGATCAGGCAGCCCGCGTCCACCGCGGCACGCACATGCACATCGCGCAGGTCCAGCCGCATCCAGTGGCTGTTGATCTCCAGGGCCACGTTGTTCGCCTTGGCGGCAGCGATCAGTTTCTTGAAGTCCGGGTCCAGGCCCGTCCGGCGGAGCACCAGCCGGCCGGTCGGGTGCCCGATGATGTGCACCAGCCGGTGCTTGGCCGCCGCGAGCAGCCGCTCGGTGGCCACCTCCGGAGCCTGGCTGAGGGCCACGTGGGGGGAGGCGACCACCACGTCCAGTTCGGCGAGCAGGTCGTCGTCATAGTCCAGGCGGCCGTCGGAGAGGATGTCGACCTCCGACCCGGCCAGCAGCGTGAAGCCGGTGAGCTTGGCCGCCTCGGCGCGCACGTCGGCAATGTGCTTGCGGAGCCGCGCCGGCTTGAGGCCGTTGGCGATCGGCTGGCTCTGGGAGTGGTCGGTCACCGCCAGCGTGTGAAAGCCCCGGGCCTTGGCGGCGGCCGCCAATTCAGCAATGCTCAGCACGCCGTCAGACGCGGTGGTGTGGGCGTGCAGTTCGGCCTTGATGTCCCCCACTTCCACCAGCCGGGGCACCGCCTTGAGTTCCAGCGCCGCCTGCCCCTCGCGGATCTCCGGCGGAACCTCGACCATGCCCAGTTTGCTGAAGATCTCCGCCTCGCTGCGCCCGGCGACGGGTTTGATGCCGCGCTTGTGCGGGGCCTCGTCGGTGGTGCCGTCCTCGGGGAACAGGCCGTACTCGTTGAGCGTCAGGCCCATCGAGAGGGCCCGCTGCCGCATGGCGACGTTGAAGTCCTTGCTGCCGGTGAAGTACATCAGGGCGGCGCCCCACTGGCTCTCATCCACCAGCCGCAGGTCCACCTGCACGGTCTGGCCGCCCCCTTCCCCCCCTTCCCCCCCTCCCCCCCCACTGCCAGCCCCGCCGCCGTCTTCGCTGGAGGCCGCGTCCCACCGGCTGGCGGCGTTGACGGCCATGCGCACGCTGGCCCGGGTGTCGCCGGCGGTCAGCACGGTGCGGACCTCGGGCAGGGCACGAAAGGCCGCGGAGACAGCGGCGGGGTCGGCAGCGCAGGCCAGCACATCGATGTCGCCAACGGTATCTCGCCCCCGGCGCAGCGAGCCGGCAAACGCGGCCCGGCTCACGCCCGGCATGGCCTTGACGCGTGCGACCAGCGCCGAGGCAAAGGCCCACGCCGGGCCGAGGGCCAAACGCTTGTCGCTCTCATCCAGCAGGGCCAGCGAGGCAGAGATCTTCTCGACCGCCTTGGCGCCCATCCGGGGCAGGTTCAGGATGCTGCCGTCGGCGATGATGCGCTTGAGGCCGGCAACGTCGGTCACGCCGGCCTCCTGCCAGAACATGCGGACGGTCTTGGGCCCCAGGCCGGGGGCGCGGAGCAGCTCAAGCAGGCCCTGGGGCACCTTCTCGCGCAGGGCGTCCAGCTCACTGATCCGGCCGGAGGAGGCCAGCTCAATGAGCTTGTCAGCGATCTTGGGGCCGATCCCTTCGACGGCGGTCAGGCGTTTGCGGGCCTCGGCAGCCGGGAGTTTCGCGACCGGGCCGAGGTCGTCGGCCAGACCTTCCAGCACGCGGGCGCCCTTGCTGTGGGCCAGAACACGGAAGCCGTCCTCCCCAAGCAGTTCCATCATGCGGGCGATCTGGTGCAGGTGCTCGGCGGCAATGGCGTTGAAGCTCATGCCCCCAGCGTAGAAACCGACAAACCACGGGGCAGCCCGCCCCGGACGCCCGGCCGCCGCCGGTCGTTTCCGCCCCTCCGCCGCTACACTGGTGCACCATGTTTGAGCGTCTCTCTGAAGGCTTTTCCAGCGTCCTCCGCAAGCTCTCCGGCCAGGGCCAGATCACCGAGGCCAACGTCCGCCAGGCCATGGACGAGGTCCGCACCGCCCTGCTGGACGCCGACGTCGCCCTGGAGGTCGTCAACACCTTCTGCGAGAACGTGCTGGCCGACTCGGTCGGTCGGGAGGTGACCAAGAGCCTCAAGCCCGGCGAGGAGATGATCGGCATCGTCTACGACCGGCTGGTCGCCCTGCTGGGCGAGGCGCCGCAGATCCCCGAGGGCGCCAGCCACGAGGAGATCGTCAAGATCGTCACCGCCGAGGGGCCGGGCGTGCTGTCGATCTCGCCCGGGCCGACCATCGTGATGATGTGCGGGCTGCAGGGCTCGGGGAAGACGACCACCTGCGGCAAGCTGGCCGGCTGGCTGAAGAAGCGCGGTCGCAGCGTGATGCTGGTCGCGGCCGACCTGCAGCGGCCCGCGGCCGTCGAGCAGTTGCAGACCGTCGCCGAGCAGGCCAACCGCGAACTGCCCGGCGGGGCCCAGGTGCACTTCTATGGCGAGCCGGAGAAGTGCGCCGCGTACGGCACCGCGGTGGGTGTGGCGGTGGGCGTGTGCCAGCGGGGTGTCGCGGCGGCGCGGGCCAAGGGCGTGGACACGGTGATCCTGGACACCGCAGGCCGGCTGCACGTCAACGACGAGTTGATGACCGAACTGCAGCAGATCAACAAGGCGCTGATGCCGCACCAGATCTTCCTGGTGACCGACGCGATGACCGGGCAGGACGCGGTCAAGAGCGCTCGCGCGTTCCACCAGAAACTCGAGGTGGACGGGCTGATCCTCACCAAGTTCGATTCGGACACCCGGGGCGGCGCGGCCCTGTCGGTCAAGACCGTGACCGGGGCGCCGATCCGGTTCATCGGCACCGGCGAGAAGCTCGACGCGCTCGAGTCCTTCCACGCCCCGCGGATGGCCGGCCGCATCCTTGGGATGGGCGACGTGGTCTCGCTGGTGGAGAAGGCCCGCGAGCAGGTCTCTGAGGAAGACGCCAAGGCCCTTGAAGAGAAGATGGCCAAGGGCGAGATGACCATGGAGGACTTCCTTGGTCAGTTGCGGTCGCTGCGGCGCATGGGCCCGCTGAAGCAGTTGCTGGGCCTGCTGCCGGGCGTGGGCGGGGCGCTCAAGGACGTGCACATCGACGAGAAGCACCTGGACAAGATCGAGGGCATGGTCAACTCCATGACCCCCGAGGAACGCAAGCGGCCCGACGTGCTCAACCACCAGCGCCGCCGGCGGATCGCTGCCGGCTCGGCGACCAAGCCGGAGGAGATCGCGACCTTGGTGCGGCAGTTCACCGGCATCTCGGAAATGACCCGCCGGATGGCCAGCATGTCAGCCCTGGACAAGGTCAAGGCGGTCAAGCAGATGGGTGCCGCGGGCGCGGGCATTCCGGGGCTGGCGGGCCTGCCGGCCGTGCGAGGCAAGGGCAGCAGCTACACGCCGAGCGTCAAGTCGAAGTTCAAGAAGCGCAAGTGACCGGCGGCGGGCCCGCGGCAGATCAGGGCTTGCCCAAGGGCAGCGGATCAGGGGCCCGGCCCTCGGCCCAGGCGCGAACCCGGGGCAGGATCAGTTCGTTCAGCAGGATCTTGATGCAGGCGGCGACCGGAATGGCGACCAGCAACCCGTAGAACCCGGCGAGGATGCCGCCGGCGAGGGACGCAAAGAGGATGGTGGGCGTGTCCATGTTGGTGGACTTGCCCTGGATGGCCGGCGTGAGGACGTAGTCGTCGAGCACCTGGTTGATCGAGTGCACGACGATCGGCGCACCGACAGCCCACCACCAGGTGGCCATGAAGCCCTCCTTGCCGGTGTCCAGCCACATCAGCAGGATCACCAGCAGCATGCCGCCGGTAGCGGCATAGGGGACGATGCACAGCAGGCCGACGAGCGGGCCGATGATCAGGGGCACGGGGGCGCCGATGATCCAGTAGCAAACGGTGAAGAAGACCATGAAGATGGCGGAGATGGTCAGACGACCGCGGATGAACCCGGCGATGACGCCGTCCATCTTGTTGACCATGTCGATCACCGGCCCCTTGCGCTTCTCGGGGATCAGCCCCTCCCAGAACTTCAGCACGCGGCCCCAGCCGGTGCAGACAAAGAAGAAGAAGAACGCGGTGAGGAACGCGGAGAACCCGAAGAAGAACAGCGAGCCGAAGATGGAGACCACGATGCCGACGGCGCCGGCGCCGGTCTGCAGGGCCTGCTTGGAGATGGATTGGGCGTTGGTCTGCACCCAGTCGCTGGCGGTCTGCAGGACGCTGTAGATGTGGGCGGCGATGACGTTGGGCGGGCTGGCGTCGTCAGGCAAGGTGCCGGCCTGCTGCTGGCGGACCTTCTCGGTTTCGCTGCGGAGATCCACCAGGCCGTTTCGGATCTTGACCCATTTGGGGCCGAGTTCCTCGACGCGGGCAGAGAGGCGGGCGTCCTCGGGGGATTCAACGGAGAGACGCACGCGTTCAAGGCTGCCGCCGACTTCTTTAACCCAGGAAGCGCCCTGCACGACGCCGAAGGTGATGCCGCCGGCGACCGGCACGCTGATGATCAGGACGGTGGCGAGGATCAACCCCGCGGCGGCGCCTTCGCGGCTAACGGGCCCGCGGCCCTGGCGGGTGACGAAGCGCACCACGGGCTCGAGCAAGTAGGCAAGCAGGCCGGCGAGCAGGAGCGGAACCGTGACCACGCGGAGGACGTAGCCAAGGTAGATGACGCCGATGAGGGCGGCGAGCAGGAGCGCGTCGCGAACGGGCTGGATCTGCCAGAGATGCAGCGACCGCCAGTCCGGAGCGGGGCCGGAAGCGGAAGGACCAGTGGACGGAGGTGTTGACGGCTCGGCCATGGCGGGCAGAGCGTATGGAGTTCGCGGCGGGTGGAACGGGAGGTGCGGACGGAGGAGTCGGCCGGGAGCGGGTCAGGCAGAGCGGCTGCCGGCGACGCCCGACCGACGGGCGGCGGGGGTGACAGGCAGGGGCGAGAAGACTTCCTCAAAGGCGAACACATCGCGGAAGTCGTCGAAGCTGTCACGCTCGCTGCAGCGCATCTCGCCCCGGTCGATCATGGCGTAGACCATGACGCCGAAGTCCTCGGTTTCGCGGACCCCCCACTGCCGCATGACGGCGCCGGCGAGCAGGCCGTACCGCTTGAGGGCGAGGTCGCGCATGCCCAGGCAGAGCTGCTGGCCGGTGACGTGTCGGGAGTCGGCCAGAGCCGGATCGGCAACCTCAGCCTTCCCCTTGGATTCGGGATGGAGCTGCTTGACCGTGTGCGCAAGTGACTCACGGACAAACTGAAACGCTGCCTCGGGGAACACCGAAGCTCGGCGGCGAATTTCATCCCAGGGTGGCGTCGTCGATTGCTGCACGGGAACACATCTCCTCGCAGGGTTTGAGTTTAGCCCGGTTGCAGCGGGTATCGGCGGCCAGAGTGAGTCTTCATGCAGGATCAATCAACTGTGCGGTGAACGGCTCAGCCAAGGGCTGCCAGCGAGGACCCAACGGAGGGGACGGGAGGCCCAAGAGCCGGCGTAGTCCACCCCAATACGGGTAGTGCGGATCGCTCGAGAATTGTCCATTTTTACATCAGGCATGCCCACCGAGAGGCGGGATCGGGAGCCACCGAAGCGGCGTCCGTCGTCGACCAGGGAGATGCCCAGGGCCTGGCAGAGGCGACCGGGACCGGCACACAGACGGCGTTCAGGGAGCGGCCCTTGGCGGCGGGTCTGCATGAGGTGCAGGCCGACGGTGGGCTGGATGGCGCGGATGAGGACGGCAGCGGGGACGTTGACGTCGGCGCAGACGACGTTCAAGCAGTGGTGCATCCCGTAGGTGAAGTAGACATAGGCGAGGCCGGGCGGGCCGTACATGGACTGGTTGCGGGCGGTGCGGCGGCCGGCGAAGGCGTGGCTGGCGCGGTCGTGGATGCCGAGGTAGGCCTCGGTCTCAACGATGATTCCACCGGCAACATCTGGGCCGTCGCGGACGAGCAGCAGGCAGCCGATGAGGCGGCGGGCCAGCAGGTGGGCGGGGACGGCGAAGTCGGCCTGCGTGAGCGGGCGGAAGTCCGTGCGGACCGGCTCAGGCGTAGGCATGCAGGCCGGGGAGGAGGAGGTTGACGCCGAAGTAGCAGAAGAGCATGACGCAGAAGCCCAGGGCGCTGAGCCAGGCGGTGACCAGGCCGCGGCGCTTGACGCCGGCGACGCGGACGTGGACGACGACGAGATAGACGATCCAGGTGAGCAGGGCCCAGAGCTCTTTGGGATCAAAGGCCCACCAGCGGCCCCAGCTGTGGTCGGCCCACCAGGCACCCAGGAGGATGCCGACGCCGAGGGTCCAGAAGGCGAGCTGCATGAGGGTGGTCTGGGCTTTGTCCAAGTCGAGCAGGAGGCGATCGCGGGCGGCGGCGGGGTCGTTGACGCTGAGGGCGGAGGCGGTGACGGCGGAGAGGGCGGTGGGGCCTTCGGGGGCGTCGGGCGTGCGGTTGGAGGTGTACCACATGGCGAGATAGAAGAGGCTGACGATGAAGCCGAGGGAGATCAGGCCGTAGGAGAAGAGCACGGTGGTGACGTGGTACTTGAGCAGGACGGAGGTGTTGAGGATGGCGGCTTCGCGGTTGATGCTCTGGCCGGGGATGCCCGTCTGGGTGGCGGTGATCAGGACCATGAAGCCGACGGCGGCGGTGGCGGCGCCGAAGAGCCACTGGCGTTTGCGGGCGGCGAGGGCAAGGCCGACGATGGCGGCGAAGAGGCTGACGCCGGTCATGCTCTCAAACTGGTTCTGAATGGCAAAGCGTTCGGCGACATAGCAGCGGACACCGAAGCCGAAGGCGTGGAAGGCGACGCCGCCGAGGAGGAGGACCAGGCCCGTCCACTTGAGCCAGGCGCGGTGGGTGCCGAAGGCGAGCAGGAGGCTGACCAGCGCGCCGGCGTAGAGCCAGGCGCCCCACTCGAAGGGCTTGGCGCGGTTGTAGGCGAGTTCCAGGGAGCGTCGGACGGTGGGATAGACCTCCGGCTGGATGGCGGGGAGGCCCTGTGCGAGGGTGGCGGCGGCAGCGTTGACGCCGGCGGCGTCGCCGGCACGCCAGGCCTTGCCAAGGGCGGCGACGGCGTCGGCGACCGGGCCGGAGCCGGCCTGGCTGAGGTGGGACCAGGGCTTGGTGGTGTCGGCTACGGGGACCAGGAGCAGCGTGCCGGGGGCGCCGAGGTAGAGGTTGACCGACTCGTGGAGGTCGTTGAGGCCCTTGGCGTACGCGCCGTCGAGGCGGTTGCTGTCGGAGATGGTGCGGATGTGGCGGCTGACCATCAGCGGGGTGAGACGGCCGAGGCGCTTCCAGGTCTCGCGGATGTCCTCGTCGTTGGCGGTCTTGCCGGGGAACTCGAGCTCGAGGAACTGCTTGCGAAGGGGGAGGAAGTTGACGCCGACGAGCGGGCGGTCGGCGTAGTACGACGGGTCGATGATCATGTCCAGGAAGGTGAACAGCGGGTCGTAGCCGACCTTGCGGAAGAGGGTCTCGCCGTTGCGCTGCTCAGGGATGAGGTCCTGGTAGTCCTTGCGGCCGAGGATCTCGCCGATGGTCTCGCGGGCGAGGGAGTCGAGGACCTTGACGCGGCCGTTGTGATAGACGGCCAGATCGCGCAGGGGCCTGAGGTCGACCTCGGCGGCGAAGCGGAGCTTGCCCTGAAGATCCAGCGTGGCCTTGAGGGGCGGCTCGCCGAACGGGTTGGGCAGGCCGGTCTCGGCGAGCATGCGGGTCTGCGGGTGGCTGTTGCCGGCGGGCGCGGACTGGGCCAGCAGCGCCGGGGCGAGGCCAAGCAGGAGCAGGCAGGCGAGCAGGAGGCGGATGGGGTGGCTGTTCATGGACGCTTCGCTCCGGCGAGCGGGGAGGGCTCGCGGGTTGTCGGTGAGGCGATGGCGGATGCGGGGACGCCGGCGGACGCCGGGGTGGGCCGCGGGGCGGCCTTGCCGATGGCGGCGAGGTCGGCCTTGATGCGGTCGCGCTTGCGGCGGACGAGCCAGGGCTTGATGTAGAAGGCCCAGGGGATGCCGACGGACATGAGGACCGAGCCGAAGGCGATGACGTAGATGCCGGGGTTGTTGCCGACGCCCAGGATGGTGAAGCGGGCGTAGGCGCGGGGGAGCTGGCCGGCTTCGGCCTGGGCGCGGGTGTCGTTCCAGTGGGTGCTGTCCCAGCCGGCCTGGGAGAACTTGTACTGGGTCGGGCCGAGCTGGCTGAGGAGCCAGTTGACGGCGTTGACCGGCCAGGGGCGGTCGGCCTCCCACATGTAAGGGCTTTGCTTGAGCGGGTCGTTGAGGGACGTGTGGCGGTTGACGGTGGCGACGACGCCGGCGTGCTTGGCGAGGGCGAGGGACTGATCGAAGCCCCGGAAGGTGGCGTCGCGCATGAGGGCGGAGACGCCGGGGCCGTGGACGACCTGGAGGTCAGAGCGGAAGTCGCGCGGCTGCGTGCTGTGGGGGTAGGGGATCATCTCGAAGTCCTTCAGGCGAAGGACCATGTCGGGCAGCGGGCGCCAGAGGCGGCCGAAGACGAGCTTGAGTTCGCGGCCGTCGGGGAGGCGGACGGCGGTGAAGTCGTTGGGTTCGATGTCCTGATACTGGCGGAAGGGGAGCCAGAGGCGGCGCGACCAGGCGGGGCGGCCCTGGGCGGCGGGGACGCTGATCTCCAGGCAGAGTGCGGCACGCTTGTGGTTGCCGGTGTTGTCGCGGTCGCGGTCGATCTCGGGAACGACGACGGGCACGCCGAGGCGTTCGGCGTCGGCCCAGCGTTCGCCGAGGCGGACTTTCAGCGGCGGGCCGACCATGATGACGTCGCCGGCCTTGAGGCCGGTGGTGATCTGGGCGGGACGGCGGGGGATGCGGACCAGGGCGCGGACCTCGGGGGGCTGGGACGCGTCGGCGCCGGCGGCGGGGCGTTCATCGAAATAGACCTGGATGATGGAGGCGTCGATGTAGGAAAGGCGGATGGCCGGATCGGCGGCGCGACGGGCGGGGCGGCCGGTGTCGGAGGTTTCTTCGAGGAGGTCTTGGGCGATTTCGGGGAAGCGGTGGTAGAGGTAGCGTTCGAAGGGCTTGCCGCCGGCCTTGCCGGGGGGCGGGGTGACGCGCACGACGGCGACGGAACTGGTGGCGTTCTCGTAGCCGGGAGTGATGATGTTGAACGGCGGGGTCGGAGAGATGGAGCGGACTTCGATCTTCCAGGCGGGGTTGCCGACTTCGATCACCTTGCCGGCGGTGATGGCGTAGGAGCGGAGGAGGCCGGGCTCGCCGGAGGCGGGGTCGGCGGGGATGTCGACCATGAGGGCGTGCTGGGCTGGGCCTTCGACACCATCGGGGAGGGTCGCGGCCAGCTCGTTCCAGCGGCGCTGGTCCATGTTGCTGGTGTACTCAACGATCAGGTTGGCCTGGCCCCGTTCGTCGCGAAAGAGTTCGGCGATGCGGCCTGCCGGAGAGGCCATGAGCATCTCCAGCGACTGGCGGACGTTCTCGGTGACCGGGCCGGTGTGGTTGGCGTCGACGATGCGGCCGGTGGCGGGGTTGAGCCGCTCGACCACCTCGATGAAGCGGACGGGCTGGGGGGCGGCTGCATCGGCGGTGGCGATGAGGCGGTCACCGGGTGTGCGGACGGGCCGCCAGGCTTCCTGCAGGTTGACGTATGGGGCATAGCCGACGACGCGGAACTGGATGTCGGGGTCGACCAGGCGGGCGATTTTGCCGTCGGGGCCGGGCGGGTAGGGCGGGGCGGGGAGGTTGATGGACAGGGTGCGGCCCCGGTCGCTGGGCGCACCATCGGACTGGGCGACGATGCCGACGTCGTCGCGGAGGGCCTGGATGTTGTACTCGTTGTAGCGGGGCAGGCTGGTGAGCAGCCGCTGCTCCCAGAAGCCGGCGGCGCGGTTGGGGCCGGACTGGGTGATGCGAAGGACAGTCTTGGTGTTGTCGTAGAAGCGGTCGACGGGCTGGCCGACGGCCGGCGTGCCGTCGGATCCGGGCTGGCCGGCGATCAGCAGCGTGTCACCCTCCTGCTTGGCGATGGAGTAGTAGGCGGAGCCGAGGGCGATGGTGATGATGCCGGTGTGGACGGTGAGCACGCCGATGTTCTCGAAGGAGAACTCGATGCGGCGCACGGTGGCGACGATCATGTTCACCACGAAGAGGTAGAGGATGGTGTTCAGCGGCCACCAGGCGTAGAACTCCAGTTCGCTCATCTCCATGCCGGGCAGGCGGCGCATGGGCACGCCCTTGTACTGCTCGATGAAGTCGGCGAAGAAGCGGACACCGGTGCCGGTGATGGGGTTGTAGTTGAGCACCGGGAGGACGAACTGGGCCCAGAGGTAGACACTGGCGACGGTGAGCACGAGCACGCCGGCGACGGAGACCACCCAACGGAAGGCGATGCCGGCGTTGGCGCGGGCCATGGCGCGGTTGGCGAGCCAGACGGGCAGGGCGGCACCGAGAGCGATGGCCAGCAGCGTGGAGAGGCCGTAGACGGCGTAGGTGGGGATCATGGCGAGCATGCCCACGGGGATGCTGGCCATGATGCCGTAGAGTGAGAGCAGGGCCATGAGGATCACGGCCAGGGTGATTGAAGAAAAGGCACGGAGCACCCACTTGAGCGGTCGGAGGCCTCCGGTCAGGTGCTGGTCATCCCACTGCTTGGCACGGTCCCACTTACGGCTCAATAGATGTCCTCCGGCCCATCATCCGCGGGGCTTGGGCTGTGGATCCCCCTTGGCTGGACCGATCGCGCCCAGCGAGCCGGACACACGGCCCTTACGGCAGCATGGTAGTGATGATCGCCGCTGGCTGGCACACCCGCAGAGCATCTGACTGCAATCAGTACTGTCTGACAAGAAAACACCGCGACTGATACGCCGCAAAGAGGGGACGGTTCGTGAATTGATCGGATTTTTCGAGCCGGCCAAGACAATGGAAGGCGGCGGAGGGTGAAACACCCGGTTATTCCCCGAACCCACTGCTGACCAGCAGTTCGACCCCACCGGAGGCGGTGAACAGGGCAGAGACGGGGTCGGCCGGCTCGGTCTGGCCGAGATCGGCGGCGAGGATGGCGGCAGGGGCGGATCCTGGCTCGAGACGGAAGTTGGCCGGGGGCAGACCGATCGCCTCGGCGGCGTGGTCGAGGAGCATGGGGAGGGCGGGGAAGGGACCATCAGCCTGCCAGAGGAGGCGGGCTTCATCGAGCGGGGAGAGGCCATGGGCGGTGAGGTCCGCCTGGGGGAGGTTGATGGCCGAGTCGGTGCCGAGGAGGACGCGGGCCCCGGCGGCGAGCAGGGCGCGGTAGGGGTGCGGGCCGACGGTCTGCGGGTAGCCGAACCAGCGGGCGGCCCGGGGGCAGTACACGATGGTGGCGCGGGCGGCGCCGAGAGTGGCGATCTCGGGCTCGGTGAGGTCGTTGGCGTGGATGAACAGGGTGGGAGCGGCGCGGCCGACGAGGGGCCGAACGCGGGCGAGGGGGCGGCGGTCGGCGAGGAACTCGGCGGCGACGGCGGGCGTCCAGAGGCCGATGCGTTCAAGGAAGGACTGGAGGGGGCCTTCGGCACCGGCGAAGAGGCGGCGTTCTTCGGGGCTCTCGGCGATGTGCACAGCGAGGGGGAGCGGCGTGTCGGCGGCGGCCTGCATGGCCTGGGGGCCGACGCTGTAGGTGGCATGAGGTGAAAGGCCGAAGCGGAGGGCGGCGGGGGCGTGGGCGGGGAGCAGCGGCGGGCTGTGGGCGAGGGCGGCGGGGCCGCCGAGTTGCTCGAAGAGGCGGGCCTGACCGGGCCCGATGGCGAAGAATTCGCGGAAAGCGACGCCGCCGAGCGGGGTGGCGGCGAGGGCATCGAGCGCATCGGTGCTGGGACGGCCGGCGACAGCGCCGGCGATGTCGCCCACGGCCACAACGCCGGCTTGGAGGCAGAGGCGGGCACCGAGGCGGATGGCGGCGGAGATGTCGGCCGGCGTGGTCGGGCGGTTGGCGACGACGGTGTGGACGAAGCGGCCGAAGCGTTCGGAGAGCGGGCCTTGGGGTGCAAGCGGGCCGATGGCGGAGAGATCAAGGTGGGTGTGGGCGTTGACCAGGCCGGGGAGGAGGACGGCGGCGGGGCGGTGGATGTGCAGGCAGCCGGGGGGGCTGGGCACCTGGGAGGGGTGGCCGAGGGCGAGGATGGTGGCGAGACCGATGAACGGCCGGCCGACGATGGGCTGAGAGGCTGATGCGGTCGCGGGTGGCGAGACCGGCGGGACCGGCGGGACCGGCCAGCCAAGGTCGTTCCACGCGGTGCGCCAGGCGGGGCTTGCGGGGCGGAGCTGGAGCAGGAGTGCGGCGGGTGCAGCCAGGACACCCCGGGCATCAATGGCGGCGGCGGCGTGGAGGCGCAGGAGCGAGGTGGATGGGGGGAAAATGGGCATAAAAACCCAAGCGGACCGAGAATACCGGGGACGGAACGGACGTATCCTTGCACCCCATAACCCATCGACGCATGTACAGCGTCGAAAAACGAGCGATGGATCGCTCGCGTTCGGAGAATGCCATGAACAGCACCCAGTTGCGCGCGCGTCGGCCTCAGGCCGCCCTTCTCGTTCTCACCCTTGCCGGGCTTGGCCTGGGCGGGTGCGTGAATCAGGACAGCTACGACCAATTGCGTTCGGCGAACGATGCGCTGAAGGCCCGCAATCAGGAATTGACTGAACAGGTGCAGGCGCTGGAGGCGGCGCGGCAGCAGTTGCTGGACCGCTACCGGAGCGGGGATCTGTCTCTGGACCAGGCGCGGCAGTTGATCGCGCAGCTGGAGTCGCAACTTCGCGACCGGGACGCCAAGCTGGCCGACCTGAACAAGCGGCTGGAGAACCTGGCGGTGGGGCCGGTGGACGAGGCGACCGACGCGGCCCTGCAGCGGCTGGCGGAGCAGTTCCCCGGCATTTTGAGCTACGACGCGGCCAAGGGCATGATCCGGTTTGAGAGCGACCTGACGTTTGCGTCGGGCTCGTTTGAACTGACCAGCGAGGCGCGGCGTTCGATCGACGCGTTGGCGAAGCTGATGCGTGATCTGCCGACGGCGCAGCAGTACGAGCTGCGGGTGATCGGGCACACCGACACGCAGCGGGTCCGCAGCGCGGCCGGCCGCCGATTCCAAGACAATCTGGAACTCTCGGCGTTCCGGGCGCTGTCGGTGCGGAGCGAACTGGTGAACGGCGGGCTGATGCCCAACAAGGTGGAGTTCGGCGGGTGGGGCGAGTTCCGCCCGGCGGTGCCGAACAACCCGAGCGGCAACACGCAGCAGAACCGGCGTGTGGAGGTGTATCTGGTGAAGAGCACCTGGGACAAGCCGATGCCGACGCTGCCGGCTGCCCGGGTTGCTCCGCCGAGCACCGCCCGCACGACGACCGGCACCACGCCGGCCCCGGCGGCGACGGGCACGGCGGCCCCCGCCGGCACGAGCCCGGACATCATGCGGTAAGCGGCCCGGCTGGCGACAGCCGGCGGCTCAGAGGATGTGAAGATCATGACGCCCTGCCGCGATCGGCGGGGCGTTTTTCTTTGGGGCGTGCGGGGAGCGACCGGCACTCAAGGAGCGATGCGGGCGGGGTTGCCCCACTGCTGCGGCTGGGTGGCCGAAGGGGAGCGGTTGGCGGAGCGGATCGGGCGGTCAGGTTGCGGTCAGGCGACGGTCAGGCGACGGTCAGGCAGCGGGTTGGGGCGGTGTGATGCGCGGGCCGGGACGCTGCACGCGCGAGGTGGCGATGAGCGTGGCCCCGGCGACGAGCACCAGGGTGGAGAAGCCGGCAGCGGGGAGCGTCCAGCCCATGCCGGGGGCGTCGTCGCTGCCCTGCACCGCATCGGTGCGGTAGCGGTAGCGGCTGATCTGCGAGCGGGGGAGGGCGAACAGGGCGGCCTGCCACTCCCAGGAACGCTCTTCGATGGGCTCGACGGTGGTGAGGCGGACCTGCGGGCCGGGATCGGGCTTGCCCTCAGCGGCGAGTTGGCGGCGGGCGTCGACCTCGGCGGGGAGGCGGCCCCGACGATCACGGAACTGCATCTGACGGGCGACCAGGGCACCGTCGGGGGTAGCTTCGATCACGTCGAAGAGCCAGTCGCGGATCCGCACGGCGCCCCAGGTCTCTTCGTCGTATCCGGCGGTGGAGCGGTTGACGATGACCACGCGGGGCCGCTCGCCCTGATCGGGCTTGATGGTGATGCTGTCGCCCCGGACGGGGGCGACGACGCCGACGCTGAGCCACTCGTCGTAGACGCTGAGGTCTTTGTGGTCGCGGACGGCCGGGGGATGGACGGCGATGAGCTTCTCAGCGTCGCCAAAGCGGATGCGGACGGCGGGGCGGCCTGAAGGGAGGAAGTCGTCGGTGAGGGAGAGGGTGCGGTTGCCCAGGGCTTGGAAAGTGAACTCGCGGGCGTCGCGGGTCTCGATGTGCCAGAGCACGGGCAACTCGGCGGCGTTGAACGAGCGGACGCGCTGGGCCATGGCCCAGACGGAGCCAATCAGGGCGCATCCGCCGATGGCGCCGAGCAACAGACCGAGTTTGCCGAGGGGCTTCATGGCGTTGCCTTTTGCCGGGCGGCGGGCCCGAGGGCGGCGGCCGGCGCGCGGCGGGTCACTTGGCGGCGGGGTTGTCGCCGGCCGGGGTGGCGGCGGGGCCGGCGTCCTTGCTGTGGCCGGAATCCTTGCTGTGGGAGGAGTGCTGGGAGAACTCGGGGAGCGTCAGGCCGGTGCGGACGCGGGCGTGGTTGGCGCTGGCGCCCTGCTCGGCGTGAGCGGAATCAGCGTGGCCGTGCCCCATCTTCTTGGCGAGGATGGCGGCGTACTGCTCGCGGACCTGCTCGAACTTGACCAGGTAGGGCGGGAGGGGCTTGCCGTCGGCTTGCAGGCGCTGGATCTCCTGAGCGCAGAAGACAGCGAGTTGGGCCGGGAGGGTGCCGCCGTTGGCGAGGGTCTGCTCGGCCTGGCGGGCGGCGGTGATGCGGGCGAACTGGGCGATGGAGGTGCCGGCGGGGATGGTCTCGTACTCGGCACCGGCGGGGGCGCCGGGGCGGGCGGGAACGGAGATGTTGCCCTGGCCGCCGGCGGTGACATATGAGCCCTTGTAGTCGTACAGGGCCTTGCGGCTGCCGAGATCGAGCATGGTGAAGCCGAGGAAGAACGCGAGGGTGAAGAGGGTGAAGACGACGACCAGGGAGTTGAAGGGGTTGTCGTAGCGGAGCTGCATGAAGTAGAGGGCGACGACTGTGCTCTTGACGGCGGCGATGGAGAGGGCGACGGCGACGTTGACCCACTGGGGGATGACGACGTCGAAGGTGGCGGCGAACCAGACCTCGATCTGGGCGGCGGCGACGGTGGCCAGGGTGCCGAGCAGGAGGATGCCGAAGACCACCAGCAAGGTGCGCTGGGGGATGACAATGTGGCCGTGGTCGTGGCCGTGATCGCCATGGGCGGCGTGGGCGGCGTGGGCGGCGGAGTGGGATGCAGCGTGGGCCATGGGAGCGGACCTTTCGTGTGTCCGGATGGGGCGAGGGGAGGGGGCGGGCGGGCGGGCGATGTCGGAGCGGGCTTAGTGGATGAGGTAGAGCATCGGGAAGAGGAAGATCCAGACGACGTCGACGATGTGCCAGTAGAGGCCGACGCCTTCAACGGCGTTGTAGTGCTTGGGGCCGAAGTGGAGCTTGCGGGCGCGGATGTAGAGCCAGACGAACAGGCCCATGCCGATGATGACGTGGCTGGCGTGCACGCCGGTGGCGCCCCAGTACATGCCCCACCAGAGCGGCTCGTAGGGGCTCTCCCAGTTGGGGTAGCTGTACCAGAAGCCGGGGAGCTTGCCCTCGGCGTACTTGGGGGCGTACTCGAAGACGAACTTGATCACCAGGAAGAGCAGGCCCATCACGAAGGTGATGAGGATGTTGCGCTGGAGGCCCTTCTGGTCGCCCACCTGGGCACAGCGGACGGCGCTGGCGACGGTGTAGGACGAGTAGAGCAGAACGAGGGTGTTGAGCAGGCCCCAGCGCCAATCCAGCAGCGAGGAGCCGTGGATGAAGGCCTCGGGGTGGAGCATGCGCATGATGCCGTAGAAGACGAAGAGGCCGCTGAAGAGGAGGATTTCGGTGGCGAGGAAGAGCCACACACCGAGCTTGACAGCGTCGAACTCGTCCGCCTGGGTGCGGAAGTGCTCGGCCTGGCGGTAGGTCTCGTGGTACGGCCGGTCGGCCGCGGCACCAAGACCGCTGTTCTCAACTGGGAAACTCGTCATGGCGTGCCTCGTGCGGTGCGCTGGGGCGAAGGAACCGGGGGGACTGATGAGCGGGAAGGTTGAAACTCAGTGCCCGGCCTTGACCACGTGCACGGTGCGACCCTCGGCCTTGGGGGGCAGGGGAAACTCGCCGGGCTTGGTCTGGGCGGGGACAACGTCGTCGTAGTCGTATGGGCCGTGGGTGACCACGGGCTCGTGGTGGAAGTTGTGGGTGATGGGCGGGCTGGCGGCGTCGGTCCACTCAAGGGTGAGGGCGCCCCACGGGTTGGGCGGGGCCTTGGGGCCGGCGGCCAGGGAGTGGACGAAGTTGAAGAAGTGGACGAGGAAGCCCAAGAGGAGGACCCAGGAGCCGACGGTGGAGAGCTGGTGGTAGATGAGGAACTCATCGACGTAGCTGGCGTAGCGGCGGGGCATGCCGTGGACGCCCATGATGAACTGGGGGAAGAAGGTGAGGTTGAAGCCGATGAACACGAGCCAGAAGCCGGTCTGGCCCCAGAACTCGTTGTACATCTTGCCGAACATCTTCGGCCACCACATGTGGATGCCGCCGATGAAGGCGATGATGGTGCCGCCCATCATGACGTAGTGGAAGTGGGCGACGACGAAGTAGGTGTCGTGGAGGTGGAGGTCGACCGAGAGGGCGCCGAGGAACAGGCCGGTGAGGCCGCCGATGGAGAAGAGGAAGAGGAAGCCCAGGGCGTACCACATGGGGGTCTTGAGGTCGATCGAGCCCTTGTAGAGGGTGGCGACCCAGTTGAAGACCTTGACGGCGGAGGGGAGGGCGACCAGGAAGGTGAGGGCGGAGAAGACCGCGGCGGCGACTTCGCCCTGGCTGGTGAACAGGTGGTGGCCCCAGACGACGAAGGCGATGGCGGCGATGGCCAGGGAGGAGAAGGCGACGGCGCGGTAGCCGAAGACCTTCTTGCGGCAGAAGACGGCGATGAGCTCGGACATGATGGCCATGCCGGGGAGGATCATCACGTAGACGACGGGGTGGCTGTAGAACCAGAAAAAGTGCTGGAAGAGGACGGGGTCGCCGCCCATGCGGGGGTCGAAGATGCCGATGTGGAAGAGACGCTCGAAGATGAGCAGGAGGAGGGTGATGCCGATGACGGGGGTGGCGAGGACCTGAATGAGCGAGGTGCCATACATGCCCCAGACGAACAGGGGCATGTCGAACCAGCCCATGCCGGGGGCGCGGAGCTTGTGGACGGTGACGATGAAGTTCAGGCCGGTGAGGATGGAGGAGAAGCCGAGGATGAAGGCGGCGAGGATCATGAAGACCACCTTCCAGTGGCCCGCATCGGTGATGGTGGAGTAGGGCGTGTAGAAGGTCCAGCCGGTGTCAACGCCGCCGACGACGGCGGAGGCGATGGCGAAGAAGGAGCCGAAGAGGTAGATGTACCAGGAGGCGAGGTTGAGCTTGGGGAAGGCGACGTCCTTGGCCCCGAGCATGAGGGGCATGAGGAAGTTGCCCAGCGAGGCGGGGATGCTGGGCACGATCACCAGGAAGACCATGATCAGGCCGTGCAGTGTGAAGATCTTGTTGTACCAGTCACCGGCGGAGGCCATGTCGGTCGCCATGCCGACGGAGTGCATGACGCTGCCGGTGATCTGGACGGTGGTCTCGCCGTTGACGGTTGTGGTGACGGTGCGGGTGGGCTCCAAGAGCTCGACCCGGACGGCCAGCGCGGCGACGCCACCGAGGAAGAACATGAAGAGCACGGCGACGAGGTACATCACGCCGATCTTCTTGTGGTCGATCGTGGTGGCCCAGTCGATGATGGTGGCCCAGAGGCTGCTCTTGGGCGTCAAATAGGGTTCGTCGTGGTGGGCGTGGTCATGCCCGTGAGCCCCGACATTCGTTCCGCTGATGCTGGCCATAGATCAACACTCCAAGGTTCGCCGGTGAACAACACCCGGCGTTTGGGATCCGACGTTGACCCCCCCTGCCCCCCACTGCCACCCCGTCCCTCCCCCGCCACCACCACCCTCGCTCACCCCCCGCCAACTCACTGACTCTGTCACTGAGGCCGGACGCGGGCCGCCCGGCTCATGGACGTGGACTTAGTTCTTGGCCTCGGGCTTGGCTTCAGACGATCCGGCGGCGGGCTTGGGGCCGCCGGTGGGGATGTTGTCGGTCTTGCCGGCGAGGTAGCGCATGTAGGCGATGACGCCGTTGATCTGCCGCTCGCTCATCTTGCCGGCGTAGGTGGGCATCTGGTTGGGGTAGCCCTCGTGGATGTGCTTGGCGGGCTCGAGGATGGACTCGCGGATGTAGTTGTCCCACGTGGACTCGATGTCCCTCAGGCCGGGGTAGAGCCCAACGGCGACCTTGCCGCCTCCGGCGAAGTTGACCTCGGTGCCGTAGTAGCCCTTCCAGGAGGGGCCGCTGCCCTTGGAGCCGTCAACAGAGTGGCAGGTGGCGCAGCCCTGGGCCTTGTGGACCCACTGGCCGAGCTGCCACATGGGCAGGAGCTGCTGGCCCGCCTTGTCCTTCTCGCCGTTGAAGCCGTACTTGCCTTCGATGTTGGCCCACTCGGTGAGGGTGGCGTTGTACTCGTCCTCGGGGAGGACGCGGAGGATGGCGGCCATTTCGGAGTGGAAGGTGCCGCAGTACTCGGCACAGAAGATGAAGTGGTCGCGGCCCTTGCCGGTGGCGGCGGCCTTGGCGTCGGCGGCGCTCGTGTAGAGCGAGCCGGCCTGATCGAGGGCGGCGTCGGCGTTGGTGGGCGTGAAGGTGAGGGAGGTCTTGCGGTTGGGGAAGACGTCCATCTTGATGCGCATGTCGGGGATGTAGAACGAGTGGATGACGTCGGAGGAGGTCAGCATGAACTTCACCGGACGGCCCTCGGGCACGACGATGATGGGGACGGCCTGGTAGGCGTGGCTGACGGTGTTCTCATCGATGCGCTTGGCGTCGAGGTAGACCTGCTCGCCGGAGCCGGCGCCGTTGGCGTAGGTGACGGTCCAGTTCCACTTCTTTCCTTCGACGTTGATGATCTCGGCCTGGCTGGAGGCGATCTGGCCGTGCATGTAGCCGTGGAAGCCCCAGAAGAAGATGATGGTGACGATGACCAGCGGGACGGCGACCCAGGTGATCTCGAGGAAGGTGTTGTGGTTGGGGGTCCGCATCTGGACGTGGCCGGGGCGGCGGCGGTATTTGAAGGCCCACCAGCACATGGGCACCATCAGGATGATGAAGCTGATGATGCACACCCAGAGGATGAACATGAACAGGCCGTCGACGCTGGGCGCCAGGTTGCTGTTGCCGGGCTTGAGCCAGATGTCTCGCAGCCAACTATCAAGTGCCAGGGTGTTCATTGCTTGGGCTTCCGTCGAAAACTGCTTGCGAGCACGAATGCTGTCGTTGCCGAAACTCCCCCCCACTCCCCCCCACTCCCCCCCACTACCACCCTCCACCCATCCACCGGCCCTGCCCGCTGTGCGCCGGTCGTCGGCGTTGGCGGGCGGAGAGTCAGGGTGTGGGTTTGTCGGGCGGCTGAGGGGGCGGTTGTTGCTGGGTCATGACGCGGAGGGCGGCCTCACGCAGGGCGGCGCGGCGACGGCGTTCGATGGCGACCATGCCCCCGAGGACGCCGAGGACGGCGATGGAGCAGAGGACGGCGCCGATCTGCATGACCCGCATGGCCTGGACGACGTAGCCGCCGGCGGAGGGGTCGTAGTGGAAGCACCACATGATGAAGCGGTCGAGCGTGGTGCCGATCTTGCCGTCCGAGGCCTCGAGCAGGGCCATGCGGAGGGTCTCGACGGGGTAGTCGACGCCGTAGAGGTAGCGGGAGATGGTGCCGTCGGGCGTGAGCACGAAGATGACGGTGCCGTGCGAGTACTCGCCGGACTTGGGCAGGAACTTGTAGGGGAAGCCGACGGCATCGGCCAAGGCGCGGGCGCTGAGGGGGTGGCCGGTGAGGACGGCCAGACCGGGGGCGGTCGCGTCGGAATGCGGGCGGTCGTAGCCGGCGAGCATGCCGGCCTTCTGGACGGCGGCGACGTCGGTGCCCTCGGTGGGGTCGAAGCTGACCAGGACGAGGTTGTACTTCTCGCCGAGGTTGAGATCGAGCCTGTTGATCGAGTCGCTGATCTTGCGGAGCATCAGCGGGCAGAGCAGCGGGCAGCGGAAATAGACCAGGGCGAGGATGACCGGCTTGGGGCCCTGGTTGAAGTACTGGCCGAGCTTGACGGTCTGGCCGGTGTCGTCAACGAACTCCAAATCCAGCGGGATGCGCTGGCCGAGGTGCTCGGTGATCTCCAGGCCCTTGGCCTCTTCGGGGAGGATGTTCAGCTGGGCCCGCGCGACCGAGGGCGATGCGATGAGGGCGAGCAGCGAGCAGACCACCAGCACCGGGGCGAGCAGCAGCGACCACCGTCCCCGGGGGCTGGCGGGCTGAGTCGGGATGGTGCAAGCGGCGGTCATGCTGGGGATTGTCGCAGGGGTTGACGGAGCGGGCGGGAGACTAGATTGCGTAGTTTCAGAACTTTCTGAAAGATTCTATATCGACCGGGTTCACTTGGCGGGTGCGGCGTACATCTTCACGACGGCCTCGGCAGCGTTGGTTATCGGCCGCTTGACCTTGCCAGCGGCGGGGTCGGCCCAACCCCACTCTTTGAGCTTGGCCTCGACGGTGGCCTTGCCGGCGGTGGCCTCGACGTGGACGCGGACGTCCTGCTCTTCAACCTTGGCCTTGAGGCTGGTCTTGTACCAGTTGAAGTAGACGACCGTGGCTCCGACACAGACGACGATGATCAGGAAGCCGGCGATGCCGAAGAAGAGCACCTGACCGTACTTGATGGTCTCGCCGGTGGCCGCCTGCGGAGCGGCCTCGGAGGCGCTGTGGGTGTGCCACGCATCGGTGCCGCCGGCGTGAGCGGCGTGCCCGGAATCATGACCGTGTCCGTGTCCAGCCATTGTCGATCTCCAACGCGTACGGCGAGGGGTGCTCGCGGGTGTTCAGGTCAGGTGGGGAAGCGTGCCGGGAAAGGTCAGACGTAGTTCTTGTGGTGAAGGGCTTCAGGGAGGCGGGGGTCGCGGAGCGGGATCAAGGGGTTCGAGCCGACCTTCCAGGCGAGGAAGCCGAGGAAGAGGCAGACCGGGCCGATGAGGCCGGTGATGTCCACCCAGGAGAAGCCGAGCTTGCCGGGGATGATCTCGCCCTTGACGGGAACGAGGGCGTACACGCCGGGGCGGATGACCCAGAACATGTCCAGGCAGTGCATGACCAGGAGGAGCGAGGCGGCGATGCCCAGGGTGGTGAAGCTGCGCTTGTTGGCCCGCCAGAGGAGGAAGAGGAAGGGGACGATGAAGTGGCCGACCAGGAGGATCCAGAAGACGATGGTCCACTCGTTGGTGATCTTGCCGCCGCCGCGGAGGAGGACCCAGGCGGTTTCTTCGGGGATGTTGGCGTACCAGATGAGGAAGTACTGGCTGAAGGCGATGTAGGCCCAGAAGACGGTGAAGGCGAAGCAGAGCTTGCCGAGGTCGTGGAGGTGCTCGTCGGTGACCAGGCCGACCAGGCGGCCGGAGCGGCGGATGCAGATGAGGGTGAGGACGAGCAGGGAGAGGCCGGCAACCATGTTGCCGGCGAAGAAGTAGACGCCGAACATGGTGCTGAACCAGTGGAAGTCCAGGGCCTTGATGAGGTCGAAGCTGGCGAATGAGACGGCAAGGGCGTAGACGAGGATGCCCCAGGCACTGGTGCGGCCGGCCTTGTTGGTGATCCACTTGTCGCCGGTGATGTCCTGCTCGCGGCTGTAGCGGAGCAGGCGGGTGCCGAGGTAGATCCAGACCAGGGCGTACACGGCCAGGCGGATGTAGAAGAAGACGGGGTTGAGGAACGGGAGCTTGTGCTCCAGCAGGGCGTCCTGCTCGGCCAGGCCGGGGGTCATCCACTTGAAGAGGATGCCGGGCTTGATGGCGCCCACGACGATGGTAGGGATGAGCAGGAGGACGGGGAGCCAGACCAGGGAGGCCATGTTCTCGAGCTGGCGGCGGAGGGTGACCGACCAGCCGGCCTTGACGAGGTTGAAGATGAGCACCAGGGCCATGGGCCCGAGGGCCAGACCGAGGGCGACCATGACGCCGACGTGGTAGGACGCGGCGGCGTGCTTCTGGGCCTTGGCGGCGGCGTCGCCCTCTCCGCCGGCGACGAAGGGATAGGCGAGGGTGGCCAGGCAGCCCAGACCGCCCAGGCCGATCATGGCGAGGCCGAAGGTGCGTCCCCAGCCGGAGGGCGCAGAGGTGTTCTCCTGGCTCAGGTCGGCGTGGTGGTGGTCGTCATGGGCGTGGCCATGATCGTGGGCGTGGGCGCCGGAAGCCGATGCGGTCATGTCGCTCATTACTTGCCCTCCTTGGACGGGGCCTTGTCGCCCGCGGGCGTGGAGCCGGCGGGGCCGGCGGCGGCGCCGGCGGCTTGCTGCTGAGCGGCTGCGGCACGGATGCGCTCAAGTTCGCCCCGGCGCTCGCCGGGGACTTCATCAAGGGAACCCTGACGGGTTGCCTGCAGGGTGCGCATGTAGGCGACGATGCCCCAGGAGACTTCTTCGCTCATGGCGTAGCCGTAGCCGGGCATCTTGTTGGCGCCGGCGGCGTCCCAGACGCCGTTGCGGATGACGTCGAAGAGGTAGCCGTCCAGGCCGGTCTTGGCGGGGACGGTGGAACCGTTGGGGCCGGGCTCGGTGGCGCCGAGGGCGTACTTGGGGTCGTAGAAGCCGGGGACCGGATAGGCCCACTGGCGGCCGACGGTGCCGGAGGCTCCGCCGGCGCCGTCGTAGCCGTGGCAGGAGGCGCAGGAGATGTTGAACTGCTTGCGGCCGGCCTCGATCAACTGGGTGGTGACCTGGACGCTGGAGGGGATGCGGGCGATGTAGGCGCCGGAGGCGTCCTTGCCCTGGTAGAAGGCGGTGTCGTCGCGGAGCAGGTCAGCGCGGTGGCGGCTGAGGTACTGGTCGACGGCGGAGTCGTCGGGGGTGGCGACCTCATCGCTGGTGGATGAGAAGGCGCCGAAGGCGACGGTGCCGGGGACACGGGGCCGCATGGCCCGACCGTCTTCGAAGAAGTCGGTCTGGGTCTGGGGCTTGAACTTCGGCGAGTCGTCCATGTCGGGGAGGAACTGCCGGGGCGGCTTGTCGCTGCGTTCGCCTCGGCAGCCGGCCATGGCGCCGCCGAGGGCGACCAGGCCGATGAGGCCGGCTGCCGTCAGAGTCCGCAGGTTGGAGTGGGCGGTAACCATCGGTTCGTCCTTGTTCGCTGCGGCCTGGGGTTGGCCGAGCGGGGAGGTGCTTGCGGGCTTACTTGTCCTCGACCAGTTCAACGCTGGTGGCTCCGGCCTTCTGGAGCAGGGTGCGAACGGCCTGAGGGTCGAACTTGGGGTCGGTCGCCTCGATGGCGATGACGAAGCGGTCGTCGCTGACCTTGAGGAAGCGCTCGTTGCACATGAGCGGGTGGTGCCAGCGGGGGAGGCGGTTGAAGATGAGCATGCCCAGGAGGGTGGCGAAGGCGGTGAAGAGGACGCCGATTTCGAAGGCGACGGGGACGAAGGTCTGCCAGGAGCCGAAGGGCTTGCCCTGGACGACGGTGGCGTAGCCCTGGGTGGCGACCCAGTACTGGAAGCCGAAGCCGAGGACGGCGCCGGAGAGGCCGACGACGGCGACGAGCAGGGGCAGTCGGGTGCGCTTGATGCCCATGGCCTCGTCGATGCCGTGGACGGGGAAGGGGCTGTAGACGTCCCAGTCGGAGAATCCGGCGTCGCGGACCTTCTCGGCGGCGTGGTAGATGTCCGCCGGGGTGGCGAACTCGGCCATGACGCCGAAGATGGGCGTGCCCTGCTCGGTCTGGAAGATGCGTGGCTTGGCGGCTGCGGCCATGGGTCAGTGTCCTGTCATCGCGCCCGGCGAGGGCCGGGCGAAAGGTGGGATCGGGCGGGGCTTTAGTGCTTGTGGGGGTTGGCCTGGGGCATGACGGCCTTGATTTCGCTCATGGCGAACATGGGGAGGAACCGCATGAAGAGCATGTAGAGGGTGAGGAAGGTTCCGCAGGAACCGACGAAGGTGAGGATGTCGACCGGGGTGGGGAAGAACATGTGCCACTCGCCGGGGAGGAAGGCGCGGTGGAGGGAGGTGACGATGATGACGAAGCGTTCGAACCACATGCCGATGGTGACGGCGACGGAGACGATGAAGATGACCACGGGGCTCTGGCGGCAGGCCTTGAACCAGAAGAGCTGGGGGAAGACGACGTTGCAGATGATCATGGACCAATAGGCCCACCAGTAGGGAGCGCCGCGGGGGTCGACCCAGTCGGGGACGACGCGGTTGTAGAGGAAGACGTGGAGTTCGTACTGGTTGCCGCCGTACCAAGCGACGAAGAACTCCATGGCGTAGGCGAAGCCGACCATGAAGCCGGTGACCAGGATGATCTTGGCCATGTTCTCCAGGTGGCGGAGGGTGATCAGGGCCTTCATGCCGGGGAAGAGCTCACGGGAGGGGATCATGAGCAGCAGCACCATGGCGAAGCCGCCGAAGATGGCGCCGGCGACGAAGTAGGGCGGGAAGATGGTGGTGTGCCAGCCGGGGAGGATGGAGGTGGCGAAGTCGAAGGACACGATGGAGTGGACCGAGAGCACCAGCGGGGTGGAGATGCCGGCGAGGAGGATGTAGGCCTTCTCGTAGCGGTGCCAGTGGCGGGTGCTGAAGCGCCAGCCGAGGGCGAGCATGCCGTAGACGAAGCAGCGGATGCGGTCGACCTTCATGACCGAGGGGTCGCTGGCCCGCATGATGCGGAGGGCGGCACGGTCGCGGAGGGTGGCGAAGTCGGGGATCATGCCCATGAACCAGAACAGCGCCGAGACGGTGCCGTAGGTGGACACGGCGAAGACGTCCCAGAGCAGCGGGCTCTTGAAGTTGGGCCAGATGGCGTTGGAGTTGGGGATGGGGAAGAGCATCCAGGCCATCCAGACGCGGCCGATGTGGACGCCGGGGAAGGTGCCGGCGCAGATGACCGCGAAGATGGTCATGGCTTCGGCGGCGCGGTTGATGCTGGTGCGCCACTTCTGCTTGAGGAGGCAGAGGATGGCGGAGATCAGCGTTCCGGCGTGGCCGATGCCGATCCAGAAGACGAAGTTGGTGATGTCCCAGGCCCAGTCGACCTGGTTGTTCAGGCCCCAGACGCCGACGCCGGTGATGATCAGGTAGAGGATCATCAGCGGCATGAGGCCGGCGACCTGGGAGACCAGGAAGAAGACGGGCCAGAACCAGCGGCCGGGGCCCTTCTCGATGTAACCGCAGACGGTCTCGGTGACGTCGTTGAAGGAGGTGTCCTTGCCGAGGACGAGCGGGGCGCGCACGGCGGGGTCTTCGACCAGCGACCCGTCGCGGGTCACGGGGTCGAACTCCGGCTCGGGCGGGGGCCGCATCATGCCGGCCAGCTTGGCGGCGGAAACCTGGTCAGGGTGGATCGCGCTCATGCCTGGACTCCCAGAACGCTCAGGCTCATGACGTACCCGTCACGGCCGGTCTTGGTCGGGTCAACGAAGGGGCGGCCGTCAAGCGACGCGGAGCCGCCATGGCCGGACTGATCGGGGCTGCCGGGGTGGTGATCGCCGAAGGGCGTCTCCGGGACCTCGGCCAGTTCGGTGTTGTGGTTGTTGATGCGGGCGGCATAGGTGGTGCGGGCGGCGGTGGCGAGGTAGCCCAGCAGCAGGTAGCTGCGGCCGTGGTTGCGCCAGTAGTTGACCATGCTGCCGGTGCGCTTGGAGCCGTCGGACAGGGTGTACTGGTTGTCGGTGTCGAGGATGTCACCGAAGACGATGGAGTTGGTGGGGCAGGCCTGCTGGCAGGCGGTCTGCACGAAGCCGTCGGGGATGCCGCCCTCGTTGTCGCGGAAGCCCTTGATCTTCAGTTCGATCTTGGCCTCGTTGGTGCGCTGGATGCAGTAGGAGCACTTCTCCATGACGCCGCGGGAGCGGACGGTCACGTTGGGGTTTTTCTGCATCTTGCTGATCTGGTCGAGCTTCTCGCGGACGCGAGGCGGGATGAGGTTGGGGTTGACCTTGCGTGCGGAGTTGGGGCTGGAGGCGAGGAAGTCGGGGACGACGCTCTCGATCGCCTCGCGGCCGAAGTAGTCGCCGTTGAACTTGGTGACGCCGTAGTCGAAGAAGTTGAAGCGGCGGACCTTGTAGGGGCAGTTGTTGGCACAGTACCGCGTGCCGATGCAGCGGTTGTAGACCATGTAGTTGTGACCCTCGGGGCCGTGGACGGTGGCGTTGACCGGGCAGACGACCTCGCAGGGCGCGTTCTCGCAGTGCACGCAGGCGACGGGCTGGAAGATCATCCCGACCGGGTCGGAGGTGGACTCGACGGAGTACTCGTCAGAGGGGCTCTTGGCCTTCTTGAACTTGAAGTAGCGGTCGACGCGGATCCAGTGCATCTCGCGTCCCTTGTTGACCTCGACCTTGCCGACGACGGGGATGTTGTTCTCCGCCTGGCAGGCGACGGTGCAGACGTTGCAGCCGATGCAGGTGGACAGGTCGATGGACATGCCCCACTGGGGCTTCATCTCGAAGGCGGGCTTGGGGGTCTGGCGGCCGCCCCACTTGCTGTTCTTGCGCTCTTCGGGGTCCTTATAGGGGTGCATCATGACCGGCACGTTGGACGGCATGTGCATGGCCTCGCTGCCCTCGAGCTGCTCGGCGAAGGAGAGCTTGCGGTCGCGGCCGTAGGTGTCGGGCTCGGTGAGGAACTTCTCGCCGAACTTGGCCCAGTGGCGGGTGTCGGCCTCGCGGATGAGGGCGCGGCCCTCCATGTACCAGTGGCCCTGGGTGGTGGAGATCTGGTACATGGTCTCGCCGTCGCTGCTGGGGGCGACGGCGGCCTTGTCGGCGGACCAGCGGGCGGCGGTGGTGCGGATGGCGAAGGCGTCAAAGCCGACGCCGGTGCCGACCAGGCCGACGCGGCGGCGGCCATAGCCCATGGGGATGACGACGGTGTTGTCGGGGATGCCGGGGAGGGCCCAGGCGACCACGCGGAGGCGGCGGCCGTCGACGGTGACGTCGATCATGCGGCCGGCGGGCTTCTTGCGGGTGGCGGGGGTCTGGGTGACGCCCAGTTCCTTGGCGGTGCGGGGGCTGAGGTAGGCGGCGTTGTCCCAGACGATCTTGCTGGCCGGTTCGGAGAGTTCGTTGAGCCAGGCGTTGTTGAGGAAGCGGCCGTCATGCATGGGGCTGGCGATCAGGGCCAGGTGCATGGCGTCCTTGCTGGGCGCGGCGGCAAGAGTCGCGGAGGCGACGGCCTGGGCGATGGCGGGGAAGGCGGACGCCGGGGCCTCGGGGGCGGGGCGCTCAGAGGCGAGGACGCCGTCGTGCAGGGCGCGGCGCCAGGCCCGCTCGAAGTCGCCCTTGACGACGCTCTTCCAGGTGTTGCGGACGATGTCGTAGCCGGCGGTCTGCTGCTGGCCGAGGATGATCGCGAGCGTCTCGATGGCGCTGCGGCCGCCGTAGAGCGGCGCGATCATCGGCTGGATGGGGCTGATGGTGCCGTCGATGGACTGGCAGTCGCCCCAGGCCTCGAGGTAGTGGGCGCCGTTGAGCCGCCAGGTGCTGGCCTGGACGGTCTCGTTGTCATCGACGCTG
>Ga0209972_10000898_pt1 | contig 28526 bp, 32 predicted proteins | sample NOAtaG_7_FD_187302 | JGI IMG/M metagenome (GOLD analysis project Ga0209972, IMG submission 187302) | Freshwater lake microbial communities from Lake Erie, under a cyanobacterial bloom - NOAA_Erie_Diel1S_2200h metaG (SPAdes) (version 2) | ecosystem: Environmental > Aquatic > Freshwater > Lake ...
AATAGCAGCAGGTGACGCTACTTTGGCTACAGGTTTCACTCATCTCCTCAATGCTTCTCTTACTAAATCAGTTAATAGTTCTACTTTTTCTTCAAGTGAATTGACTTTATCCTTAAGGCTTGAGCCACCATTAGGGCGTAGTTCGTATAGATAGTGCTTGACTAACCAGCGCACAGCGCCAGCAAATCCAGTAACTAAAGTTAGTACGGCTACGGCTATTCCAGCCCATTCAGTTGGTGTCATTACACAGTCCTTACGGTTATAGTCAGCATGCCCCCGTAACCAGTAAATCCTCTATCTGGTGGAGTCATGCGGGTAAATGTGATTTGTTCTATAGCAACCTGACGAGATTCGCCAGTTGTTAAATCTTGCCAAGTAACAATGTCGCCGTCTTCTTCGATAGCTTCTAGAGCATCGATTCTATCTCGGGCTCTGCCCTCGTATCCTACTAGGACATTATACTTGTCTGTCTCCACGTCAAAGCAATAGACGGGAAATCTAATTACTCGCTGTCTAGGTGTAGCGATAGTAGCCTTAGCCTGATAACCTTTGAAGATAGGTCCCTTGGTATTATCAGTGCCATCTCTATTAAGAATAAACTTATAGGCTATGTATTCTTGGGCGCCTGCTGGCTGGCTAGTAGTTACTTCTACTGGGTCAACCGATGAGTCATAACTAATTATGTCATACTCTGTGCCTTCGGCATCTACAGTTTCTAAAGTCATAGAGCCTTTACTAAAATCACCGCGTCCTAATAGGCGCTTAAAGTTCTTAGGTTCTAGTGTGTTGTATCTAATGTAACCTGTCTGTAGATAGCCATCAGGCATCTTAGCCCCAGATGATTCTATGTTGATAGTTCCAGTCTCATTGACTAGCGCTGTGGCTGAAGAGACTGCTGTTGATGCTACGTTTGTGGCTGCTTTTGTATAACTAAATGTTGTAGTTGTTGCTGCAGTAACTGTGTATTGACCATTGAATGTAGCATCTACGCCTTCTACCCAGATACTATCGCTGACTTCTAGGTTGTGTGCTGCTGATGTAGTAAGTGTGGCTACGTTAGAGGTTAACTCTTTATTAGTAATTGTGCCACGATTAACAGCAGTAGTGACAAATACGAGTCTATCTGTTTCTCCAGCAAAAGCGCAGGAGGTTGTGACATAGCCAGTGACTCCATTGTCTAGCCATAAATCATTAGCATAAGCAAAGCGCAGGCCACCCAAGTCATTACCTAAATCAATACGGACAACTCCGCCTTCGCCTTCTACTCCTGTAGTAGCCCAAACAAATCTATCGCGGAATGCAAAGTCATATACAGGCTGGCTAGTCTCAACCATCAAAGGTCCATAGATAATAGAGCCATCATCGCTTACAGTTGCTACTCGGATACCCTTGCTGGTACCGATTAACATATAGCCTAAGTAATATTCAATCTTAAATATCTTTTCGCCAGTAGGCATCTGAGCAGCAGTGATAGCACTGGTCAATGAAGGCATAGAACCAGTGCTTGTGCTCAAGGTAAACTTGTAGATGTATGACTGGATGCCCTCAAAAGCAGATACATATATGGCAGTACCAGAAGCAGTTACGCTAGTAAATACTACGCTAGTACTGGTATGGGTATAGACTGCAGTAGGTAGAGCAGATGCATTTGTAGCAAATTCAAAAATCTTATTATTAACCGCCATAACAATACGGTCTTTTACATACTCCATAGTTGCTTCATTGGCAACAATAGTGCTACTACTAAAGAGCAGAGTATTAGATGTAGAAGCATCGCCAGTTAATGGCTTTTTGTATACAGCAGTTTTGTCTACACCTGAGTCAAGGATTGCAGTTACCCAGTAAGCATTGACACCATCATCACAGATAGCAAAGACTTGCTTATCTGTGCCAGCAGCATAGTCAATAAAGTGGGTATCAGTTCCATCTACTGCAATCTTGTCAACATCATAACCATCTACTAGTAGTACGCCGTTAGTGCCAGCCCATTGGATGCTGCGTGCAATCTGACTTGGTTTACCATTAGCACGAACAACACCAGTTGTATAGTGAGAGGTAGCAGTATTATTAAGAAGGGTTACTTCGCCTTCTGTCCATACATCTACACCTTTGCTATCGGCAAAGCGAGATGTACCTTCCCCTGGAATAAGTCCTGGGTCATAGAAGTTAATGCCAGTCCCCTCGTGAAAGGAAGACTGGCTACGAAGCCACCAACCAGTGAGGCTCTGCTCACCTGGTTCTGTCTGATTATCAAACTGTTCTTTTCTATATGGAGCAGTCTGACGTATGTAAGGATTAGCGTCACTGATAGCATAGATAAATGGCATGCCACCAATAGCTACATCATAGGCTACATCGGTGTTCTGCCAGATGGAATCAGTAGCAACTACACCTACATCAACAGCAATCGCTCTACTAGAGCGACCTTCTGTAATATCACGACCAGCCACTTATTCTCCTTGTTGCTCTTTAAGTTTAGTCTTTAAATGTTCATTAGACCAATACAATGCATAGTAGTCATAGTCAACGCTAAAGCGTTTCATATGCTTTACTAGCGCCCCAGTATGGGCGTGTAGTGGTATACCTGCCTTCTTCATACGGCGGAAGAAGATAATATCTTCGCCGACAAATTTACTATCATCAGCATCACCGCGTTCCATAAACATAGACTGTCCTGGGAATACTTCTCGCATCTTAGGAACAATAGACTTATGCATTAGGACAAAACCAAAGCCTGCTGAGTCACACTTGATGACTTGGTTATCAGGTAATGGGTGGTGATAGCGCACTTGGAATTCATCTACATCATCAAACAAGACAGGAAACGGGCGCATTAGACTGCCCTCATTCTCCTTAGATATGAAGTAAACACCACTAACTACAGGGCGGTTAATCTTATCTGCTGTCTGCCAGAGTTTCTGCATAGCCTCTAGGTTTAATACTATGTCTGAATCTACCCATAGTATCCAGTCTGTCTTTAGTTTATCTGCCCAGTAGTCAAAGAGTATCTGGCGTTGTCTGCCTATCTGATTACCCTGAACACGGATAGAAGTAGTAAAGCGCATACCATTGTTAGGACCAGCAATGACTGCTGTCATTAGTCCTTCGGTAAACTTACCATCGGTGTTGCCGTTATCGCACCAGCCGATGGCTACTGTCTCTTGTTTTTGTATCATTGTGTCCCCATCTCTTTATCTAGTTGTATTGCTTTTTCATACAATTCATCTGATAGTTTTACTTTAACTTCTCTGCGTTTTAACTCTGGTCTAATATCGTGTAGACCTAACAGCCCAAGCAAGTCATCACGCTCTGGAGTTAGATTCTTTATGTTATCAAACTGATGGTTAAACTTTTCCCAACCGCAGAAATCATAAACTTTATTTATAGTCTGCTCTGGATTGGTCACTAAATCGTCATACCAAAGGTATAAAAACTGTCCTGAGTCAATAGACTTAGCGTGTTTAATACCATCAAGAGAACGCATAATAGGCTCTGAGCCATTATCTAATAGTCCTGCTTCTGGATTGTTCCATCCATTCATATCCCTAATAAGAACAAAACTTTTAACTATATCAACAATAGGTCGTAGCATTACGATTATCTTTGGTGACTTAGTTATGTATTTGTCTATTAGTTCTAGGTTGGCTGGTAGTGTCCAAGAGCGACACTTATCAATAATGTTACCCTCTACCCCTTGGTAAAAAACTTCAGGGATAGAGGTCAGTAACTTATCTTGCATATCGGGTTTATTCTGCAACTGCTCAGTATTCCAACAGGATACTTGCATATCCCACATCAACTGACAAAGGGCTGAGTTGCCTTCTGTATGCAGTGCAGAGTTCTGACTTAAAATAGAAGTCAGCAGTGTTGAGCCAGTTCTAGGTAATCCGCTTAAGAAAGTTATGTTTGTCCCCATTTACTTTCCTAACTAACCCAATTTGGTAACTTTAGTTTAATCCACTCTTTATTTATTTCAGACCACCTAAAGATAAAACCTTCTTCTCTTTGTGGCATTGGAATAGGAGAAACCCAATTAAAAGTTTCATAATTTAATTTCCAAGAATCATATGGTTTTGGTGGAATAAAAGCATCAAACTCTGTGTCATAGGTATATCCTATACCAGCATAGTTATATCTAATATTTCCATTGTAAGATGTACGAACACATTTCATATTGTGAAACTCGCCATACCATTGTTCAGGAGTTTTACCCTCAATAGATTCTGTTTCATCAATACCCGTAATTACTTTAACTACTGTATTGTTTTCATCTAATAGTGCATAGTGTGCCATTATGACCAACTCACATTTCCGCTACCAGCAGTAATGGTAGCCCTCTTAAATCCTCCGCTTGCAGAACTTTCAGTTCCTGTTAAGCCTGCGCCAATAGTAATAGTTTTAGTATCAGGATAACGAAGAATAACTACACCGCTTCCACCAGCACCGCCTGCCCTTACATAACCTTCACTGCCAGATGAGGCTCCACCTCCGCCACCACCAGTGTTGGCTGAACCAGCAGAGCCAACATTTCCAGCAGTGCCAGTGGTTGCTGCGCCAGCAGCACCTCCGCCGCCTGAACCGCCATTTCCAGCAGTACCGCCTCGGTAGGTTCCTCCACCGCCACCGCCACCACGAGTTACAGATGAGCCAGTAATATCAGATGAAATTCCATTTCCGCCATTACCACCACTTGTGGTAGTTCCATTTGCACCAACTGCCCCAGCACCTCCGCCGCCGCCACAGCCGTAATTAGGGTCACCACTACCATTGCCACCTGCAGAACCCTGATTAGCAGTTCCAGCCTTACCAGCGTTAGGTATCGCTTGGCCACCGCCACCAGAACCACCAGTACTACTATTATTGCTATTACCAACTGATGAGCCGCGCCCACCACCAGTTGAAGTTATTGTACTAAAAACTGTATCAACACCAATCCCTGCCGTAGTACCTGAACTGCCAGGACCACCAGCGCCACCTGCACCAATAGTAACTGTGTAATTGCTTCCAGTGTTTAATGTTAATGATGACTCAGCCGCTGACCCAGCGCCAGAAGTTCCTGCAGAAGTTCTGTAACCACCAGCACCCCCGCCTGCGCCGTATCCACCGCCGCCTCCACCGCCTCCTGCAATTACAAGATAATCAACTGTAAAAGCAACAGGAATGGTTACAGAGTTTGTAGCAGTAGAGTCTGCAGAAGTTCCATTAGCATTAGTTGCTTTTACCTTAAAGGTATAACTAGAACCTCCAGTTAAACCTACAATTGTTGCTGATGTTGATGAAGTTGTAGCAGCAGTTGTTGCTGTCTGTGCAGTTGTTCCATTAAGAAATGGAGTAATAGTAATAGATGTAAGATTTTTACCACCATTGTTGCCGTTTGTCCAAGTAACTGTTACATCTGAAGTTGCTCCTGAAGTAGTAGCAGTACCGATAGTTCTTACTTCAGGTAATGTTGTCGGAGTTACTGCTGTTGCATTTGCGGTATTAGTAGAAACACCATAACCATTTTGAGCAGTGCCATAAACTGTATATGAAGTACCTGGAGTTAAACCAGTAATTGTTACAGTAGTATCAGATGATGAAGCAGTGTGTCCTCCAGTAGTAGTGTAAGCATTGTATTGAGTTTCTGATGCGGGTCCGATGCCTGGAGTAAATACAACAGATAATTTTCCAGCAGTAGATGTATAAGCATCGCCAGTAGAAGCATCGGTTGGGGTTGCAATACTTGGAGTTGGTGGTGGAGCAGAACAAGGAACCCAATTATTGCCATCATAAATTTCAAGAATAATTAATTCACCATTGTAATAAACATCACCGATTACAGGGTTGGCTGGTCTGCCTGCCGTATTACCTGTAGGAATACCACCTTCTGGTAAAGGAAATTGTGAAATTGTCATTAGATAATCTCCACTCCGCTAATATGAAAGTTAACAGCAGTAGTTGAAGCAGAGCCTTTGATGGTATCGCTGGCATCTACTACCTGCTTCAGGTCTATAAAGATAGACGTCTTAGCATCTACTGATACATCTGAGAGTATAGCAACATCGTCAAGTAATATAGATGCAGTCACTGCGCTAGTCGTAGTATTGGTTACTCCGATGTTAGTTACTACCGCAGTAGCAGTAGCAGGAGTTGTATAGAGTGTTGTGCTTGTTGTTGTAGCAGCCCCCCTAAAGAGGACTTTAGATGTTACAGCCATTAGTTACTGTATTCCTTTCCTAGAGTAAAACGCCCATAAGGGTTTTAACTTCAATTGATTGTGTATCTACTTCAGCCCAAGCCAGACCAGTAGTTGTTGCAGATGAAATTGTTAATACATAGCCATTGGTAGAAGCAGCAGCAAGAGCCACAGGGGTTGAGGCTCCGCTTGCCGAGATAAGACTGCCTTTGGCTGTAAGAATTGCCTTGTCAATAAAGTTAGATGTATCAGGGGCTACTAAATCCCATTGTGCTCCGTCATATACTTTCATTGCTCCAAGCACAGAGTTAAAGTAAAGCGCACCAGTTATCAGTGCACCGCCATCATTATCTAAAGTTGGGTCAGAAGTTTTGCTACCTAGATATCTATCATCAAACTGGTCATAACTAGCAGCAGCAGAAGTTGCTGATGTGGCTGCTGCGGTAGCAGATGCCGCTGCAGATGTAGCGCTAGTTGCTGCAGCCGTTGCTGAGGCTGCTGCCGAAGTTGCCGACGTAGCAGCAGCACTGGCTGATGTAGCAGATGCAGTTGCTGAATTAGAAGCAGATGTAGCAGAAGTAGCAGCGGCAGTAGCCGATGCTGCAGCGCTAGTAGCAGAAGTAGCCGCTGCCGTAGCAGAAGCGGCTGCAGATGTGGCTGATGTAGCGGCTGCAGTGGCTGAAGCAGCAGCGCTTGTGGCGCTGGTTGCAGCAGCAGTCTCTGAAGCCTGAGCAGCAGCAACGCTGGCTGCCATAGTAGAAGCAGAAGTTGCAGCGCTATTAGCCGAAGTTAAAGCCGATGAGGCAGAAGTAGATGCGCTGGCTGCAGAGGTAGCAGCAGCAGAGGCTGAGGAAGATGCACTGTTGGCGCTAGTAAGGGCGCTAGAGGCGCTTGTAGCCGCGCTAGAGGCACTTGTAGCGGCACTGGCAGCCGATGTGGCTGCAGCAGCAACTTGAGCATCAGCAAAGGTTTTATTGACAGCATCATTGGCATCTACTGGTGTAGCAATATTTGTAATCCTAAAGCCACCAGCGTTAAGAGCATCGCCCATAGTCTTGTTGGTTAGGGTCTGGACTGCGTTAGCAATGACTACAGTACCTGTCGTATTAGGCAGGGTGATTGTATTGTCCTGAGTAGGGTCAACTACAGTCAGGGTAGTTTCAAAGTCATCTGACGTAGTGCCCTCAAATACAACGCTAGCAGCAACAGAGGTTGTGCCAGTAAAGGTAGGGTTAGAAATTGTAGGGCTGGTAAGAGTCTTGTTGGTAAGAGTTTGGGTCTTAAGAGTTCCTACTACTACACCTTCGCCAGATGCAATGCCGTGCATTGTATGGGCGCTACCTGCTCCATCATTATAGGAAGCATCAGCCTCTGCGTGTAGGTTGGCATCGCGGTAATCTCTACCGATAGCCATATGTCTTACTACTGCACCTGCTGAGTGTGCTTGTGCAGATGAGCCGTCAATGGCTCTGGTTATTGTAAAGGTATTAGTAGATACCGCCGTAGCATCTACGATTTCTTCAAGAGCAGTATCTACATCTATAACCAATGTAAATGTTCTGCCTGCAGGGATAGTGACACCACCTAGCAGACCAGTGCCTGATACTACAGTCATAGTATTAGCACCTGCGGTAATAGCGCTAGTCAGTGTTGACTGCTGGCTACGGGACGAGTATTGGCGTGTTGTCATTTATGTTCCTATCGGCTGTAGTGAACTCGGGTTGGGTACTGACCCTGGAAGGCTTGTATCTCTTCTCTAAGTCTTTGTTGATAAAGTGAAAATATTTGTCGCACTGCTGTGTTGGCTGAGCCGAACGGACGCTTAGCATCAATCTCATCAGCCTGTGGGCTAATCTGAGAAGCACGTGCTGGGTCAAGGTAGGTTAGAAGTCTGTATGCTGTACCAAGGATTACCACATCTCTTGCTGTTTCAGGGTATCCTGTCTGAGTAGTAAAGACTTGGTTAGAAGCTGTGAAGGCTGATGGCTGTTTGACATAGTTAACCTTGACTGTACGTCCTGAGGTAATGTAATCTCCGATGGTAACTGTCTGTGCGTTTGCACCCCAAGTTCCAGATTCAGCCTTTGGGTCAAAGGTATAACGACGAACATTTATCCACTCTTTGCTTGGGCCAATATCCTGCCAAGACATAGTTAGGATGTTCTCAATATTAAGTGGGTTACCACTACCATCACTTAGCTCATAGGTTGTAATAGCTGAGTTGTATGTAAAGGTAGTCTGGTCTACAATAAGAAGCTGTGTGCCCATGGCACGGATTGTATCATTGATAGCACGCTTGATTACATAGCGTGGGAAGATTGGGGAGATAGTAACCTTAGTATCTACAGCAGCAGTTGAGGCAGTAGTGCCTAGGTAGCCACGACCATATGGCGCAATGGTTGCTGTGTTAGCAACGCGGTCAAAGGAATCAACCCACATTAACTCTTCGCCTACTTCAATGATACCCTTGCCTACTGAGTCAGTAGAGCCTAGGCTTAGCACGGTAGGAGATGAGCTAGGGGAAGTAAGAGTAGTTACTGCTGAGGTTAGGTAGGTACTTCTATCTTGCAGATAGGTATAACCTGATAGATTGATTAAAGTCTCATCAATCATTTCGCTAAGTGTTGTCACAGGTTAATGCTCCTTAAGGCGTCAGTAGGTGATAAGTCTGTTGTTCCTGCTAGTTCATTACAGATACCGCCAAGAGCCTTGAAGTCATTAGGCTGACGATTAGCATCTGCTTCTAGGTTCAGTGCACCAATGAGTGCCTTACCTGTTGTTCCTGCATATTGGTTGGCAGCACCAGTGGCAGCCAAGTATGAAGTCAATACTGGATATGTCCCACTATTTGCTAAGCGATTTAGTTCGCTTGTAAATGAACTACCTGCTGTGCCTGTCGCCATTATCTATACCTTGCCGTTTTCTTTGCGATTGACTTGGGTTGTTTGACAAACTGTTTGCCTTTTTTCATACCTTCACGCTTTGCTTTGCTAGTAGCAGCATACTCACTGCTTGATAAAGCTTCGCGTGCTTTCTTAGGAAGATATCTTTCACCAGTAGCTTCTTTGCCTTGGGTGCTAGGCTTACCAGATTTAGTTCCCCATTTTTCTTTAGTCCATTTAGATAAGGACTTCTGCTTGCTGGTCTTGCTACCTGAGTAACCGCCTCCAGCTTTCTTATATTCTTGTGCTACAATCTGAGCCTTACGAGCAGACCATTGTCCTGCCTTGCCACCTTTGGTGCCAGCCATTACTTTGTTCTTAATGCGTTCTCTTAACTCAGGCTTGGTGTATGACATTACCACTTCACCTTATCTGCCCAGTAAGCAGCAGACATCTTTCCTTTGGCAATGTTCTTTGAGTGGCGTGCTTTAAATGATGCACGCTTCTTTTTCATTCTGTCAGGCTCTCCAGCCTTTGGTTTGCCAGCAGTCTTAGCACCTTGTTCGCCAAAGCGAATAGTCTTTACTTGGCTACCTTCTTTAGCCACAACAATGTGTGACTTCTTTGGGTGACTAGGTGTGCGCTTAGGTTTATTGAAACCTGATACGCCTGCTCTCTTAAGCCTTGGGTCCGCCATTGTTAGTCCTTAGTCGTTGTATATATCGTATTGAGTTTTGCGGTATTTGCCTGTATTGTATAACCATTCATATAATTTATCTACATTAGATTGGTCATCAAAGTTATTACGTGCTTTAGGTTTTTTAGATTGAGCGCGACTTTTAGCGCTTGCTTCTTTTTCTTTCCTACGTCTGTAATTGCCAGGAGTTTCACCAGTGCTTGAGATTAGACTCATTTGTTTTCCTTCTTATACTCTCCGTATTTACCCAATACTGCTCTTACTGTTCCATTCTTGTTTAACCGCACCACGTATCCGTCTTTAATTTGCACGGAGTTAAAACCGCGGTGCGGTTTCAATTGTCCTGATGACATCACTTACTGCTTTTCTTTAAGGCTTTTTTACTTTCCGCTAGCATTTTGCTTGCGTCTTTAAATGCCCTACCTGCTGCACGAGCCTGTAATCTAGGTTCTGATTTAACCCGAGAAGCATAATATTCTTCATAAGGAATATAATTTTCCGCTGTTGAATATCTAGACTTCAACCATTCCTCACGGAATGTATGAGGAGTCTTCATATTTTCCATAGGCATAATTACTTTTTCTTGCCCATCTTCTTCATTGCGGCTTTCTTCTTAGGTGCAGCCTTCTTCTTTGACATCTTCATCATCATTGCTTTGCCTTCCATCTTCTCGGCCTTAGCGTACATCTTTGCTGCTTTCTTGCCCTTTGCTGTGTATGGGAATTTCTTATCGCCTACCATTGGCATATTATGCTCCTAGTTGATTTAGTACTGCTGCTGATTTTTTGGTTATATGTTTTGCTGGTGCCATTTTGCTAGAGTCATATGGTTTACCCAATATCTCACTAGCCTTTACTGCCTCTTGAATCTTCTTCATAGAAGTTCCAGCGGGCTGAATACCTTGGGCTCTTGCAGCCTTGTAGGCATCCAATTCTTTATTAAATGCTTTAGTTGGCATAGACCTTTGGCTATGTGCATCACCAGTGTTCATCTGTAAACTTAAACCCTTACAGCCAAAGCATCCTTCGACTGGCTCAGGGTGATGTTCCCAATGTTTCATATTGCTGTAAAGTTACTTTCTGTGACACCAACTCCACCAGCGATAAGTGCTGCCTTTGTGGCATCATCTACTATGTGGTTGTAACCACCTTCATAGACTTGTGGGTAACTAGCTAAATCTCCATCAACAGGATATCGAATTTGTGCGTACCCACCAGTTGGCTTTAGTACTATTGTAATACCTCTGTCAAGTTTATAAAAGTAAAACAGTCGTCCACCACCAGCAGGACCCTCTTCAGCCGTGGGGGTTGTGAAGATATATTCGGTCATAAGTCCTCCTAATGAACTCACCCCAAGGGGTAGGTTTCTAGGCCTACCCTTCAGAGTCAATCAACTAGAGAGCTGCGATTGAGGAGCCTGATTCGATACGATACAGTGCTTCTTCACGATAACGTGCAAAGCCGAGTACGCCGTACCAACCCATTGGGCGGAAGCGCATCAACTTATCGGTTACGTTTCCGATAACAATGTGTGGCTCTTCTGCAACAGCCTCAGCAAGTGCTTGCTGTCCGCAGAGGATAGTATCAAATACGCGTGTTACTGGAGTTACTGTAAGAGTGTTTGTTCCAACAGTTCCAGAGTTAGCAACGTCAACTGTAAATGTAGTGTTTGTTGCACCTACAGAGATTGCTGTAATCTTAGCGCCAGTTCCTACGTTAGTTCCAGAGATTTTATCTCCGACTTCAGCACGGCCACCGAAGGCACCATTTGCTGCTACGATAGTGAACGCACCAGAAACACCGCTAACTGCAGCAGCAGTTGTTAGTGCGGTCTGGTCTGCGCCAGCCTTAGCGCTTGGCAAACGAGAAGACTCAACAAAGAATGCTCCTTCGTAGTCGCCAATTTCTCCTGCCCATACGTTATTAACGGCTGGGTCAGAGTTAATGTGAGCAAAGTTCCAGCCTAGGTTTCCAGACTCTGCACGCAGGTCGTGGGAAACTTCTGGGTGGATTCCGCACCAGTAGTAAGAACCACGGCGAGCCTTGGCCTTATTAGCACGGAGTTTAGCAACAGCCTTACGAATATCTGCTGAATCAATTGTTGCAGCAGCAGTAATTGTAGCAGTGCTGGTAGCAGTGCTTCCGCTGTAGATTACGTTAGTTCCGCCAGTTAAAGTTGTTGAAACAACCTGGTCGATAGAATCAGCAAGGTTGTATGCAATGATGTTTGCAATAGCTGGGTCTACGTCTGCTAGTGAGAATAGCTCAAGAGCACGGGTTACTAGGACAGCATTACCGTACTCGTTAAGAGTAATGGTTACTGATGTCGGAGTTGTTAGAGCAACTGCATCTGGGTCAGTTGTCTCTGTTAGTGTTGAAGTTTTTGCATCCAAATCAACATAGCGCTGTAGCACTACGGTTGAACCTGGGATTGCTTGACGGGCAGGACGCTTATCTGCTACAGAACGAAGTAGTGGTTCTGAACGGAGAGCGAACTCGAGAAGACGGTCATACGCCTTCTGTACGAGACCTGCGCCACCAACTGTTCCTCCGAGAGATGTACTCGCGGTTGATGTATATTGTGACATTAGTTTTTAGTCTCCTTGACTATGAACGGATTATTGTTGTGACTGAAGGATAGATAGTAGCTCTTCGGCTGAACCAGCTTGGTTCATACGCTGTTCTACATCTAGTCCTCTGTCAGGTGTTAGAGCACCTTGTGTCAGGATATCTTGCTGGCGAAGCCGAGCAATCTCCTGTTGATTTACTGGTGCTTCTTGTTCCGCTACCTTGATTCCAAACAAGTCTGCGTTATCATCGAGCCAATTAGAAACTGACTCCTCGTTAACATCATCCAGGTCTTTTAATACAAGGCGTGCGGCTTTCTCATTAACACCTTTTTTTGCTAGGACTTCTTTGACAACTCGCTCACGCTGCACCTTGGTTAAACCCTCAAGTTGCTCAGTCAGTTCCTTGATTCTCTTTTCATCTGCACGTTTGGCTTTGCGTAACTTCTTTAACAAGTCACTGCCATCACCTGCATACTCTTGAGTATCTAGGTCGTCGTCTTCTTCATCCCAGTAGTTGTTGCTCATAGCAACCACCCTTCTATTCGTTGTTAGTCGCAAGCCTCAAGTCTATTCGGGGAAATAGGTTGGCTCTTGCTATCGGTCTGATACGCTGGCGGGGCCGATGGGTCCGCTCAGGATTCTAGTATTGTCCGCCTGTTGCTGTGCCTAGTGAGCCTCTGCCGAGTCCAGATTGTCCACTGAACTCTGCAATCTCACGGCCTACAAGGCGTTGACGCTTGCGTTGTGCTGATGCAAGGGTATTAAATACTTCTTGCTCAGCTTCAGCTTGGCCATATCCTTCTAAAGTAGTTCCGTAAATCTGAGATAACTTCTCTGATGTAGGCAAGATATCAGCTATTGTAGCATAACCCTTTTGGGCTTGAGCTTCAGTAATACCCTGTGCTGCAAGTTGCTCAGCAACTGTTACTCCTGCTTCAAGTCCTTGCTTTCTAGCAGCTACTCCAATTTCAGCTGCAGCAACCTGACGCTGAATCTTTTGTAGTTGTTGATTAGGGTCAAGAACATAAGCAACTAAATCTGTTTGGCCAATGCCATAGTAATCACGCAATGTTCGGCCTATTGCAGGGTCAGCGTTCTGTACTCGCTGTACTGCTGTAGCAACTCTATCAGAAAGTTCTGCTGCGGATATATCGTTTTCAATAAATTGACGAACATATTGGTCATTATCGAATTGCTTTAATCCGTATGTACGTAAAGTCTGACGATAGGCATCTTCAACCCTAAGGTATTCCCCTGGAGTAAGGACTCGTAGTCCTTTCTTTAAACGACCTTCGTTAGCAATAAAACGATTTTTATATGCCTCGGATTGCCGAAGCTCTACGGCGAATTCTGATGGACTAACATCCTTCTGAATTAATCCTCGTAGTGGCTCAACAAGGGCACCTAAACCTAGAGCATCCATCTCTGCACGCAATACATCAAAAGCTGATTGACGCTCAGCTAACTTCTCGGCAGCCTTTGTTGCAGCTGCGGTTGCAGCATTGCCTGTGGTTAGATTTGCAATTTGAGTCTGTAAAGATTTAATTAATTCTAAAGTAGCCGAATCTAAACCTGTTGAAATTATTGGTTGTGTAGTAACCGAACTGGTTGTTGAAGTTTTTATTAATCCATTTTGATATGTCTTGCCTTGCCAGGTTCCAGTGAAAGGTGAGCCATTTATTGTTAGTGGGTCGCCTTGAGTACCTGCTCCTCGATATTGATTACCTTGAGTGTCCATACCATAGCCTGCTGCATATTTACTAGCATATAAAGAATCGCTAGAAGTAGACGCTCCAGATACCATTGACTGAGTAGCATCTGTTCTTTCGCCAGTAGCAGGGTCTACGATTGTATTGGTAGAAGCATCATAGTATGCATTGGGAGATTTAATTAATTTAAGTTGACCTTCAGGGGTACCAACGCCTTGTCTCCAAGCGTAGTCATAAACATAAGCATCTGGCTTTGGAAGTGGAGGAGCGGCGGCAGCTGCCTTTGCTTTAGATTCTTCCTGTGCTTTAAAGTATGCTTCTCGGCGGGCAGCGGATTCATCTGCTACTTCTTTTTGAATGCGAAGACGGCGTTCTTCTTTTGTTTCTTTAGCCACTAGATTACCCCCATATCTGTTCCAACCTGATAAATAGCATTGTATACAGACTCTCTAGCATTGTTAGTATACTGCCAACGAGGGTCTTTACGTAGTTCTTGTTCAAACATCCACACTGGCATAACTGCTGGTTTCCCATCCTGAGTATACTGTAGAGCTTTACGCAATAATGGTTCATTAAAGTCCACAGAGTCTGCGTCTAGTTCAAGTATGTTAGCAAAAGAAGATTTGAATGCAGAGCCAATACTATCCACAGATGTACCACTAAGAATCTTATCGGCATACACTGGGAAGGCGCTAGCAGAGTCTTGACGTATCTTAGATTGAATATCGTTAGCCGTGGTTGTTCCTGAGAAGATTTCACTAGACCAACGGTTGTAGTCAGCATCTGTGTACTTAATACCAAATGCTTTAGCATAAGCACGCAAGTCGGCAATAGAACCACCAGTAGCTCCGCCAATTACTTTGCCACTGTTTAGGGCAAGGGCTTTGATATCAACTTGATTATCAGTCTCAGCATTGTCATATGCTGTCTCAAGCATGTCCCTGACAGCTTTGTCATTTGGGTCTAACTTGATACCAGATAGGGTTAGACGGCGAACTTGTTCGTCAATGAATTTATTTAATTCCTGGGTGTATACGCCAAACTGACCTAGCTTTGTCTTTAATCTTTTGTCAGATGTTGGCAGGGTATTGATATAATACTGGCTCTCTTTGAAAGCAAGTTCTGCGCCAGCAATATCATTATCTAATAATAAAGCCCAAGATTCCTGTAGCTTAGTGTCATTGGGATACTTATCCAAAAAGGCTTTCATAAAGCCAAAGACTTTACCAGCGGTTTGAGCCTTAGTATCTTTTTGTTCCGCTGTTAAACCTGGTCTACCGTTTGGATATTTCTGATTGAATTTTACCGTAGCTTCTGACTTAGCTTCGCCAGCTGGCATTGTTTCAATCTTTGCTAACTCTTGGTCATAAGCAATTTGTTCTGCTGTGTCTGCCACCCGTTAGCTCCTCATCCATTGCGAGAAATAATCTGTAGCATCAAGGCTTTTAGCCTCAAGGAAGTCTTGATTATTTTCATTATAGTATTTATCAATCTTAGCTTTAACTAGCGCGTCGGTTACCCCACCAGTGCGCTTTACAATTTTCTTACCAGTCTTAGGGTCAACGGTTGTTGTACTTGTCTCACCCTTTTGATATAAACTTTTTACATCACTGAATAAAGCTTGGAAATCTGGGTCGTCATCCTTGACTTCTTTTCTTAATAGAGGAGATAGCCTATCCTTTAATATTTGCTTTAATTCTATATCCCTTGGTACATCCAGGTATGTTGTGACATCTGGCCTACCGCCTGCTTTAGATAAAGACATATTAAGAATATCTACTGGCGTAAACTTAGGGCCTTTGCCAGCATTGTATAGTTGAGCTGACTGTTGGACTACTGACTGCCATGTAGCAAAGGCATCTAGCTGTGTAGCATTAGAATTGCCTGAAGCGATTAAGGCACTAAGAACTTTCTTTTGTATGTTCTTGTCGGTCCAATAGGAGCTGACAACATTATTGACTAATGCGACATCATCTTGTTTTGTAGCATAAGTTCCACCAGTTGGGCTGGTAGCCTTACCTTTTTTCTCTCCTTGATATACAAGTACATTTGCCCCTACGCCACCTTGGGCAAAAGCCTCAGGCGAGAACTGGGGGCCAAGGAAAACCTTAAGTTCATTTATCAGCTTATCATCAGTAAAAGATAGAGTTCCCTTTACGGCTGATTCTTGTATAGATTTCTTTTCTTCAGGAGTAAAAGTTTCGTTTAGCTTTTCAGTCTTCTTGCTGGTTATTTTTTTATTTAAGTCAGCAATGCTTGCCTTTAACCTAGTTACTTCTTTCCTGGCTTTTAGCAATCCTTCAGAAGGTTCTTTTCCAGAGCGCTCAAGTGAGGCTTCGCTTTGTTCAACCAAGAATTGTGCTTTACGAAGTTTATCTTTTTCAGCTGCTAGTTGTTCTTTTAGGGTCGCCATATCACATTCCGCTATCTAGGTATCTGTCGAATATCATATCTCTTGATAGATATCTTTCGTATATATCAGCAAATTGTACATCTCCACGTTTAAGTTGATTCACATAGAAATCAAGCATTAATCTTAAATCTGCATTTGATTTAGCGTCAATGCTACTCACTTGTCTACCCCTAAGTTTCTTTGCAAACTCTTCACGAATCTTTAGGTATAGAGAAACCGATTTCCAAGTTGGGTCATCAGCGTTATCTTCCATGAATCGCTCATCAGCCACAATTCTTTTTAGGCCAATGACAACCTTAGCGGTTTTTAATCCATCGATATCTTTGTAGTCTTGATACCAGGCAGACGGGACATTGGTTTGCTCTCCAGTAACTGGGTCAATCTCTGTTGATAGTGCATCTATTACAGCTTGACGCATTGCCTTTAAGTCAGAGGCAGCACTCTGTTCATATGATGTCAGCCCACGCTTCTCTAGCTCTAGGTCTAGTAAAGCTGTAGCCTTGCGGTACTTGGCCCAACCCTCACGAGCTTGATTCTTTTGAGCTGCCTCAATAGGAGTCTGCTTGCCACGGAACTTCTCTGGTGTGCCAGGAGAGATAGATGTCTCTGATTGCCACCAGTATGCTGTTGGGTCATACTTAGCAGCATTGCTGCCACGGGTAACTAAACCAATAAGCGTTGAGTCATACTGATTCAATTCAGCAATTAAACCCTTGTATCGCTTAGCATTTTGTACATCGTCCATTGTGGCACGAGAGCCAGTAGGATTCTTAGACAGTGTAGTAGCAAATGAGAAGTATTCTGGGAAGTCATCTAGGAATTTAGCATCTGCACCTAGGCCATACTTCTCTGAGTATTGTCTCCACTTATCCATATAGAAACGATAAGGGCTGTTAAACTGTGGGGAAAATGGTAGAAGTAAAGATGCAGCAGTACGCATATTGTAATACGCATTTACTTTCTTGACGATTTCTCCCTCAGAAAGATATGGGCGCATCTCTTCTCTAGCCTTCTGTTGTTCAGTCAACCATATAAGTTGGAACATCTTGGCATAGTCGGAGTTCTCTTGCCCCTCTAACTTCTCCCATTGACGGCGTAACCATGTAGGAGCGAACTGCTTTATAGAAGCATCAGGGCCAAATGGGAAGGCAAAGCCTAGAACTTCAGATAGTTCTGGCTTTAATTTCATAACATTAGCTACTGGAATAGCACGCAATGGGCCTAGGTTTACACCGAATGGATTACCTTGGAAGGCAACATCTAGGCTTCGCTTGCTAATACCAATCTCATCAAGGGTTGATAAGCCCTCTCCGATGAGTGGTAACTTCTTAAATATCTTAGGAACTTGTAGCCACATTGTATCATTAGCATTATATTCTTTATTAGGTGGTACTGGCTCACCATTTTCATCAACTACCAAACCTCCACGGTTTGGAGCGTTCCAGATTACCTGTGCGCGATATACAATTTGTGGCTTATCGGCAGCAATCCTGAGCCATGTCTTGACAGCATTCTCTTGAGCTGAGAAGAATGGCATAATAAAGCGCATCACATACGCAGCATTAGTGCGGCGTTCTACGTTATAAAGGGTAGACTTTATACCCTTGAGTGCATCAGCACGGGCTGACTTTTCTAATGCAAATTGGATAGCTTCAAACTCTTCACGTGGAATTGACTTACCCTTTAATTGCTCTAGGGTAGCAATGCGACTAGCTATGCTCTTGCGATATAAATCAATAAATAATGGATGACGTGCCAAAGCATCTTCAGGCATTGTAGCTAGCCATTTAAATGATTGATTAATTATTTTCTTAGATATTCCAACGCTACGAAGATTTAGATTTTCATCAAGTAAATGTCCATGAACTACTGGCAGTTTCTCTGGGTCTTTAACTGCATTACGTAAAAATTGCTCATTTACTTTTGATGTGCCAGTATCTGCTGTTACTACTAAACCCTCATCAAAAACATATTTTGGGTGCATCTCTGGTGGAACATAATTCTCATCACGTACCTTACCAGCATTTGGCCCATAAGTTTCTGGAAATTGTGGTTGTTTATTATTTTTAATTTGTTTTGGAAATTTGCCTACTTCAGCATCAGTTACCATCTCTGACTTATTTCCTTTAACTACCCGAACTGGAACATATTCTACGCCCTCAGCGAGTGCAGCTTGAAGCCTATGGTTACCTTCTCCGATATATGCTAAACCTGTTTCATTATCATAAACAACCATAATTGGTTCATTGTATGTTTCGCCACGGAAATCTTTACTAAACCCTTTACCTTCTCGCAACGATTTACGATAGAAATCTATTGCTTCTTTGTTCCCAGCAACGTTTCCCGACATGTCTTTAAGGGAGGAAGTCCTTACAAAACCAACTACGCTTCTCGTGCCTACTATTCCACCACTACCGCCATCACGGTACTCTTGCAGACCAGGCCATTTATTTTTAAGTGTAGAATAAGAACCCATAAGTTCTTGACGAATTCCGTATCCTTCAGGAATATAGTTATCAACAAAGCCTTTGACTGTACTTACATATTCTGTTGAGTCTGTTTTTGCTAGATTCAGGCGGCTTCTTAAACCAGCTTCACCCTCTAGCCATCTACCTACATCCTCAACTCTTTCGCCAGCAATAAGCTTGCGAGCTACGGCAGAGTTCATGAAGTCTTCATTGATAGCCTTAGTCCAAGACTGATAGTACTGTGGGTCTTCAGGGCGAACAGCTCCACGACTCTTTGACATAATACGTGGGCCATATAGGGCTGAATAATCCTGTAGTAAAGAACGGAATGTGGTATCAGAAGATGACAGTTCTCGGAATAGTTCCCCATTAGGGCTTCCAAATGCATCGTTTACTGTATATACTAAACCATCTGCTCCATTAATGCTACTTGCAATATCAAGAGCACCTTCACCTTCCTTGAGTTTCTTAGAAGGTATAGCAACTTTTTCTAGTTCAGATAAATATTTATTTTGTCCATCATATACTGCTAGCTTAGTCTTTAATTCTTGGGTTAGCGCTACGATTCTACCAGTGATATCTGCATTTTCAGGCTCAAGTGCTAGCTTTCCGTCTAGTTTCTTAAGGCCATTCTGCAGTTCAGTAATTTCGCGCCCTAAAGATTGCAGGCCAATACGAACTTGGTTTACATCTGGACGTTTGACCATCTTAAATCTGTCAACTAAGCGTGACTTGGTAGCAAAATCAGAAACATTGTTCATTAAGTTACGGCTACCAGGGCCTAAGTGGCGCAGAGATGCCATAGCTCCTACGGTTGCCCATATACGAAGCTGGGAATCTACAGCATTTCGAACAGGATAACCTAGGCGAAGTAGTACTGAAGCCTTCCACAAGTCAGAAACGCTCTCTTGAATGTCAATAGTGCGTCCAGCTAGAGCCTTAATGACACTACTATTAGCGCCAAGCACTCTATCAATCTCATCAAAGTTTGCAATAGGTAGGAAGTTTGCTGTCTGAGACTCTAGTAATGGTACTCGAATCATACGATTCTCAATAGCATCCCAGAGGAAACCTTCTTCTCTAATCTCACGCATCTTTCCAGAGCGAGCAGAGATATGGAAATTAAATAGTTCTTCTGCTGTGTTTAAATCAACACCATTCTTAGCAGCAACCCTACGATATCCCGTTCTTTCTAGTTCGTTAACAACTAGGCCACGGGCTTCAGGAGATACCGCTGCAGCATAACGAGTAATAAACTGTGCCGCTTCGTTGTCACTCATCAAACGCTTTGAGCGCAAACGTTCTACTGTTGCAGTGATTTCTCTAATTGATTCACCATCGTTTAGATTAACTAAACCACTAGGGCGTTCTCTTTGAGACCATTGTACTATAGAATATAGTTTATGATACGGAGTAGGTTGATACATTGTAACGGTAGCATCGCCTACATCACGATTATAATAAGGCACGGTACGAGCCGTAGCTTTGAATTTTCCTGTTGCTGCTTCACCAAGACCAATACCTCGTGTGGCTGGAGCTTCAGCTGCAACCTGTTGCAATTGTCCAAAGTATCTATCGTGTTGAGCCCATGCTTGAATGTATGCTCTATCCTGAGCAATCTCTTCAGGGGTACGCATAATGAACTGAAGCATATCTTCTTGCTGTCCGCCAAGCATTCTCTCTTCTTCACGAAGTAGAATCTTTAAAGATGAACGGTCAAGCTCACCATTAGCAATACGAATAGGTTCTGCCAAGTCTGGACGGCGTAGTTCTTCTAAACGCTTAATACCTGAATCGTCACCAAGAATAGCAAGCATTGTATCTAGCGCTTCTTCTTTAGTGCGTGTCTGTCCTAGTAAGTAGGCAACATCTGTCTCATTGTTAGTTGCTCTAACCCAAGGATGAGCAGCAGCCCATACAGCATCATTGTTTGCAAAGTCTTCTGCTAGGTTAACATACTCATTGACTTCATCGCCAGCACGAGCAACGCGAATCTTTTGAATAGCTTCCCAAGCGTCATCTACACTGCGAATTGCCTTGACGGTTTTTCCAACAATTAAAGTTGGGTCAAATGCAAACTGCGCTACTGTATCTAATGAGCCAGAGATTGCTCTACCAAATACGCTCTTTGAGAAAGCTTCTTTTCTTTTCTTCTCATCATAGATGTTAAAATCTTCATCAAGAAACTCAGGGGTAATCTGGTCAGGCAATAATTTAGCTGGGGCTAAAAGAGCTGAAGCAGCAGATTGTCCTATTGAAATTTCATTACGAGCATTCCATGCTCTTTGCAAACCACTTCTTGAAAAGTCCTGTTGTCCAGCTACTAGGAAAGCAGCGCTTAATGGCTCACGAAGAATGTTCTGTGCTGTTTTATCAGCTGCTGCTATAATACCGCCGATAGGGCGTCCAACGTTCTTACCTAAATCAATACCAGCTTGACGCAAAGTATTTGTAAATCCATTAAATTCTTCTCTGTCGTTAAATGGCGCAGTAGCTATATCCCAAACAAACTTAGCTGGTGAGACGACAGCAAGGCCAACATCTCCAACCCAGTCAGCTGTACCTCTAGCCAGCTTACCTATTCTGTTCCAAATCTCCACTATTAAATAGCCTCCACTGATGGAGCAGCTCTCATCAATGCGTTAATAATTTGACGAGTATCTTCAGATGTATCGTCTCTGCCTTGAATGTATGAAAGAACTGAATAGTAAGAATCTATATTAGATTGAAATTTAGCATCACCTTGTCCGCCGCCAGGAAGCGTTAAAGCTTCAGGGCCAGGAGTCATCATACCTATTGGATTAGCAAGAGAGCCAGTTGTGATATCTTCTTCTCCACGAAGTGATGGGTCAGCAATTCCTACTGTTGGAGCAAGTTCTGATGCAGGAATACGTAATGGTCGAACGCCACCTTGGGTAGCAGTAGCGGTAGTTATTACACCAGGCGCACCAGACATTTGCTGAGTTAGAGCTTTAGTAGCACCAGAGGCTCCACCGCCAGATGGGCGAAGTTGCATAGCCTTTGCGGCTTTTTTACCGCTTTGTCCATTTCCACCATTAGGAGAAATCTTATATGGATTGTTTTGTCCCGCTGTAGGGCGCATACCGCCACGATTCTCAGTTGTTGCCACGAGCATCCTCCTCAGGACTATAAGAATATTCTTCTGCTGATAACAGCATACCCTTGGCTAACCAAGGATTCATGTTTTCACTTACATCTGTCATAAGATAGCGTGTGCCTTCGTAGTCACTCCACTCACTTACTAATACCCAGCCAGTACATATCTGGCTTTCTGAATCTTCTAACTCTTCAGCAAGTACTCTCATCGCCTTTTCAATGGCTTGATTAAACTTACTCATTTGAGTTGTTCTTCTACTTGGTATGGTGGGGCTGTGTATACACTAATTCGTGCAGCCACTTCCATTGCACCGATGACATCGCTACCCGCGTAAAGCGCTCCAAGAGCGTAACTACCACCGCTTCCGATTGCGTAGAATCCTTCTTCACTTTTCATTACCGCCAAATCTTGGTCAACATCAAATAGCTCACCACCTACTGCGATGAGAAATTGAAATCTTAATCCATCTTTATTCTTATCATGAGCTTCATCAAAGTTGTAACCATTCTCTGTAAGACACTTACGAAGAGAAGGCATAGCTTTGACTATCATGTAGCGATAGACATCTTTCTTGTCTTTCGCTGAGAATACTGGTGGAATCCAAATGTTCTGGGCAATGTCGCAGGGTGATACTTCTCCTGCTCCTGCTATTAGTAACGCGCCGCGTGATGATATCTTACGCATAAATGGATGTGAGTAAGATTTACCGCTATCGTCTGTAATGCGACTGTCGGCAACAATGACAGATTTATCTTTATATTCGACACCGATAATCGTTGTCATTGTCCCCTCCTAGATTATCTAAGTCCTGCTAATAAACTCATTATATCTGGAACTCCGCCCGCTTCTGGGCCTGGAGTAATAGCGCCTCCTACTGGGGCGCCAGCGGGAGCAGGGGACGGTTGCTCAACCATCGGGGCACCAGCAGGAGGAACTTGTTCGACGGGTGCGAAGATTTCTTCAATCGCATCCTCTATCGCTTGTCCTTTTTGGCGAGCCTTAATCACCTGTGCAATCTTAGATACTATCTGACTTGCATCTCCACCACCTGCAGCAATCTGTGGAATTGCTTGGGTGTATGCTTGAAGTGATGCAACAAGTGCTGCACGCATATCTTCAATTTCAATCTTCTCAACTTCTTGACCAACGTTAACAGTAAATGGTAGTTCACGCATTGCCATATCCTTGGAGATTAATTTACCACCAAGTGCCTGTAGCATGAATATCAAACCTTGTGCTGGGTTAAGACCAGCAAGCATACCGTAGCGAACATCAGCTGAGTAATCATTCTTGATGTCCTTCTTAGGATTATAAGTAATCTCGTAAGGAGCACCAGCATCTACACCGCGAATTGTCTTCTCTTCTGGAAAGATAAGTTCATCAACCTGGAAACAAATCTGAATGACGTCACGGAGGGCGCTGGCGAAGATTGCCTGTGCAGATTTGACCTGAGTATCGAACGCACCCATGAGAGCCTGTACGCCCTGACCCGTGACAATCGATGCATTAATGTTACCTGTACGTCCCTCAGGGTAACGTGCTCCAACACGCAATTCTTGATTAAGCAGAGTCTGCTCAGTGAATGCGCCTTGTGGCAGTGTAAGCTCTACGCGTCGTACGCCAGCTGGATTTGATGTGCGGATAACCGCATCGCCACCAAGCTGTAGCTCTTGTACATCTTGTGGAAGTACGATAGGAGCTTGTACTGATTTCTCTGCTGCTTCCATAGCAAGAAGAGCAAAGCGGTTGCGGAGCAACTGAATACCTAATATGTCATCAAACTGTCCACGCAGTTCACCATCAATAGATGGTTTGCGGGCTACAACAATCATCATCTTACCAAGAGGATTCTTAGCTTGAGATAATACAAGATTGTTTTTATCTGGTAGATAGATTACCGATTGGTCTTTATCATAGTAACGAACCATTTCGATAAGAGAGTTTAACTCTTGCTTGTATCCAAGTCCACCAAGGAGCGCACGCTCATACTCAGGGAATTGTGCAACAAGCTCACCGAGTGTCATAGAGTAACGCTTAGCAAATGCTATGCATCGTCCATATCTATCAAACTCTGGATATGCACCAACTGGATTCTCTAGACGAATACGAGGTAGCTTAGCTTCTGAATCTAATTCAATTACAAATGGTAGGAAGCCGTAGGTTATATACCAGTCCGCTCCCGAGTACATCTGCACAGCCATATCCGAATGGGCAAAGTAATTGCTCGCAATACGAGTACGCTTGTCAGCAAAGCTGCGAGCCCTGTCTGAAACCGAATTCGCCGCGGAGCAGTTGACCGCAGGCAGAGGCGCCATGACTTCAGATAAGTCTCTAGCAACAATGTCAATAAAATTCGCAACGACATTTGCATCTACCCCATCTGGAAAGAAGTCAGGATATACGCTGGCAATCTGACCTTTGCGGACAGCAAGAACGTCTTGATTACGAGCGTCCCTATCTGCATTACGAAAGCGCAACGAGTCAACTCGTGCTGCAATCTGTTCAATTGAAAGTGCCATTATATCCTAACTAAATCTTAGTATGTGTTGTAGGTAGGGTTAACATTCTTGGAACCCTTACCTGTAATTCCACCAGAAGCACGGCCTGTAATAGCTCTTTTTGTTCTAGCCTTACTTGCTGCTTCTTGACCACGACGCTCTGCGCTTTGGGCGCGAAGTGCGCTACGCTCTAGTTCAGCAGCACGTGAGTTCGACATCAATAGAGCAGCTCTAGATTCTTCTTTTGTAGGATGTGAAAACGCACGAGCAATCTTCCCTAATCCTTTTGCTTTGCCACGACTAAGATTCATTGCTGTTTCTTGAAGTTCATATTCTGCCTCTGAACCGCCGTACATTCCCGCACTAGATGGGTCTTGGTTAGCGTATAGTCTTGCCTTCTCCGCTTTGCGCTGTACTTTAGCAGCTGACTGGCGCTTTACTTTTGCCATGTTATATCCTATCCGTATGTCTGTTGCCATTGCTCTGCAACAGCTTCATCTAAGTTGATTGAGAATCTTCTCTCCGTTTGAGCTCTTGTTGCCCAACGGTTTTGCATCCATCTTGCTGACTGTGAGTGTTGTTGCATTAACTCGCGGACGCGAATGACTGCAAACCAGAGAGCCATTACACAGTCTGTAGGGTTTCTAGTCTCAGGCTTCCAAGTAATCAACTGTTGTACTAAAGCCTTAAGGCCTTCGCTTCCTTCGTTAGAAGGTAGCTCTATCGAGTTGTTATCTTGAAATCGTCCATCTCTAATACTGCCAAATAAACTCGCCATAGAAGCCACACCAAAAGAAGTGTCCCACTTGTTCTTACCAGTGAAGTGAGAGTTGAGTTGGCATCCGTACATCGAAAGCCAGTTACGCAGTTCATCATCGAGTGCGTATGCTTTCTGGTGTGCGTTGATTTCAATTCGTAATTCCTGTGGCTTATAGCGTTGTACCCAATCTTCGATAAGGGCACGAATTTTCGCAGGGGTAGGCTCTGTCATATTGACAGCATCTAAAACATAAATCATACTATCGCCACGGTTGTAAGTAATAGCTACCGCAGCAGTATTGCCAGTCATCGCTGGGTCTAGGCCTATAACTGTATAAGCAGACTCTAGGTTCTTTGGATGTCCTGGGACTCCTGGTTTGAGGGGTCCACGCTTTCGCATACCATTAACGCATCCTGCAATTGCTGTGGGTGAGAATATTGAATCTTCGGTGACATCCTCTTGTTGGTAGACCATCGCCCAGATGGAAGGTGCCACTTCACTACGCCGAGTAAAAAGTGAAGGACCGTCCCACTTAGGGTAAAGTCCTTCGGCATTAGCTTCATCTTTATCGCCTTCAGCCCTATCCGTCCATGGCCAAAGCGTTTTCCAGTTCTTCGGGTTTTCATCAAACTCCAGTACGGCTGGCTGGGCAAAGTAGGTAAAGGGAGATTTACCACCTGTCCATTGTTGACCGTCCCGAATCATTTTATATAAATCTACTGGAGCAACACGGGTCCCTACGATAAGTAGTTTCCCGTGTCGTCCTAAGCGTGTGATGACTTCTTTTTGAAGCCATTCAATTTGCTTCTCCCATTCGTGGGAATTGGAGTTCATCACAACATCGTCGAGGATAATCAAGTCGGCACGAGCACCGTAAATTTGACTACCAAAACCAAGGGCTTGTACTGTAGGGTCCTTTTCACCAGAGTCCCTACCAGTGCCAAGGTAAATCATATCAGCACTCCAGGTTTGGCTATCAGCCTTGTATCCGCCTTGCGGACCGAAGGCTGTCTGAAGCTTTATCCAATTCGGGTGTGAGAGTCTTGTCTTAATCGCCGAGAGAAACTTGCGGGCCATGCCCTGGGTCTTAGAGACGATAATGATTCTAACATTCGGGTCTACAGCTAGTCGGTAGGTAACATAGTTAATCGTCACCACGGTAGACTTAGCATGTTCAGGGGGTACGTTAATCAGGACTCGGTTAGATGCCCCTGGCTCGTATGTCATGGCAGGGTGCATATAGCGGGGCTCGCGCCCCTCAATCAGGTCAATCCAGTCCTTATGATGGTCAAAGAGGCTGGTGTCTAGAAACTGCTGAGAGAAGTCCTCAAAGCTAATATCCTTAAGATTCTTAAAGTCAGCCTTGATACCTTTGCCTTCGAGGCGGGCCTTGTCGGCCCTGTCTTTGAAGTCAGTATCCTTCATGGACCACTGCCTAAAGGTTACCTCATTGCGGTTCACTGAGCCCATTGCCTGGGCTATGGTGCTACCTTGGGCTAGCATCAGGAGAACTTTCTCCTTAGCCTCATGCATCGGTATATCTACCTTGCCAGGCTTTCTACCCATCAGTGTCCCCCGTTAAATCACAGAAATAACGCCCGTCATAAAACGGGCATAGCTTCCCCATATATATATTATATATATTATATTATATAAGAGCTTGCGTAGTTCAAGCGGAGCAAGCTCCTTATTATAAATATTTATTATTACATATATAGAAAACCTGTTCAAATCGGGAAACCGAACAGGTTTCCTAGATATATTTTATTTTAGGGGGTATTATGTCCGATTTGTATATATATTGGGGGGCTTATAACAGAAAATTTTGGAGGGACTCTATATATACCGTGCCGTGCCGATTAACAATGTCTGGGGTCAAAACCTTTCCTGAGAATTGCCTGAGAACTTCCTGAGTATCTATTCCATAATGAACCCTAAACCTATGGTAAAGAGTTAGTCCTGTGTGTTTGCTGGGAGATAACTTAATAATGGTTGAGTAGATAAATAAACTTAGGGCTACCGACTATCTCCCCACCGATATTGAGAACGATTACCATTACCAATTAGCCCCCATATATTAGAACAAATGTTCTATGACCTATATCACAATTTCCTCGGCGTGTCGGAATTGACAAGCGGATAGGGGTAGGGTATAATTCTCCCCGTCATCAGATATTCGCAAGATTATCCAAGACACGCCCTAGACGGGCAGACTTGACAAGATAAGTTGAGTCTGATAAGATAGGGCTCACAAGTAAATAGAGAGAGATAGTCGGGCAGGATACGCCCCACGATAAGACGGGTCGCCCGTCGGGATACCGCTAGACTATCTCCCTCGCTTACTTGACAAGCACTAAGCACTATGATATACTTACGCAACTACTAGAGAGAGGATAGCGAAATGCCGAGCCCCTACGCGGGGTCGGGTAGTATAGTTAAGACACCGCCTACCATTAAGGCTAGCAAGCCTTGGGGAAAGCGACACTACAACCTAACGGGCGCACAATGCTCACCCGTAGTTATTACCGATAGGCAGGGCAACACGCGAGTTGTCGCACCCCTTGTAGTCGGTAGCGTAGTTCGCCTAGCCCGTAAGTCGCACAAGGCTATCATGGCAGGGGAACGCTCAACTACGCCCGACTTGACCGAAGCACAGCAGGACGCTATACTAGCGCAACTACACGCTAACGCGCCTAAACGGGAGCAAGCGTTCAACATACACGATAAATAGGAGAGAGCATGGCGAGAAGTATTGAGGAGATACTTGCCCACTATGAGCGCCTTAACCGCGCCCTAGATAGGCAGGAGAAGCGAGAGATTTTCGGGCAGAAGGTTATCCTAGCCCGACAAGATTGGCAACCTGCTACCAAGCAGACCCGACTAATCGGGGCGCAAGGATACTAGAAGGATAGTCGCGCACACCTAACGGGTGCGAGGGTTCAAGACCCTAGCGCGACACGCGGAGATACCGCAACTTTACAACTTGAAAGGGTTGTGATATACTATGGATAACTTCATAGAGTTTAGCGTGAGCGATTGGGGACTTACCTTCTCAAGCGCACCGATATACTTTAACCTACAATGGTGGTTGATTATCACCGCGCTAGGTGTTATGGTAGCCCGTAAGGTTATCAAGCACAAGAGAGGCTAGGTTATGAGCAGAAGTGATTATCTGCTAGTATTAACTCCTAATGAGTTAGATACTATCCGCACCGCGCTACGCGCCGAGAGCGATAG
>Ga0209972_10000902_pt1 | contig 28439 bp, 20 predicted proteins | sample NOAtaG_7_FD_187302 | JGI IMG/M metagenome (GOLD analysis project Ga0209972, IMG submission 187302) | Freshwater lake microbial communities from Lake Erie, under a cyanobacterial bloom - NOAA_Erie_Diel1S_2200h metaG (SPAdes) (version 2) | ecosystem: Environmental > Aquatic > Freshwater > Lake ...
TGCGTAGGCTGAAAGGGCTGCTTTCCCGAATCGGACTGCAAAGATAGAACTTTACAATCAGAATGCAAGACCAATTTTGCATCCTAAGTGGTACCGCACCGCTAAGCGCAAATCCGGGATTTTACGCCATCCTTTTGAAACGTGAATAATTTCGATAAAAAATCCTGAATATGAGTGTATATGATGCATTTTTCGCCAGTTTGATGGCAGGAATCTGGTGGTGGAAGGCAATTCCCGGACCATCTCGCTGATTGAGGTCTTGTGGCAGGAGACAAGCCATAGCAAAAAAAATACGGTTTGATTTGTAACGCAAGTGAGCAGAAGGGCATTGTGCTTACAGGCAGGCATGCCAACTGAAATAAGCCGTGATGAAATTTTACACTTGCGCAAGGGTCACCGGATTACGCAAAAGCGCATAGAACTCAGATAATCGTTGAGACGCGTTCAGGCGATGGCATAAATGATTCCATCAGAAACGCGGTATTCAGATTAACTGCTTATTTAGCCTTCAAAAATCCGGATATTCATATCAACGGACAGGCAGGTTAAAAAGCAAACCCGAACCTCACCCCCCGCGAGATCCAGGTTTGCAGTGCAAAGTTAATGTATAGATGCCCTTGGGGTCTTGATTTTGCGTAAAAAAAGAGCCGTCTTTCGACGGCTCCGGGAATCTTTCGATAAAACGGGTACAGCGAATCAGGGCTGTGCAGGAGCTGCAGGTGCCGGAGTTCCGGATGCAGGAGCCGCAGGCGCAGGCGCATTCTCAAGCATGCGTTCAATCTGCGGATCAGCGTTTTGCGTTTTGATTGCAGGATCGTCAGGCGCGCCATTCCACATGGCAGAAACAAGACTCAGAATTACAATAACCAGTGCGCCGCCCCATGTGAGTTTTTCAACGATGTCAGAGGTTTTGGCCACACCCAGAATGGAATTACCTGCTGAAAAGTTGCTGGCAATTCCGCCTCCTTTTGGATTCTGAATCAATACGATCAGCATCAGGAGGATGGCAACGATGATACCGAGTATCAGGATAACTTTCATAGTTTTAGGATTCGTTTTCTTGTCTGATTTTTTGAATCAGGGCTGCAAAGTACGGCCTTTTGCCGGGATATTTCAAGATGAGCTTCTCAAACATGCCAATCGCTTTGTCGTGATTGCCTTGCTTCCAGTAGATATTGGCCAATGTCTCTGTAACAAGCTCCGGGTCTTCCTGCTCACTCTTCTTCGCCATGTTGACGGGGTTGAAGAATTCCTTCTTAGGCCGGCTTACGCTTGGTCTTGTTTCCAGAAAGCGCTTGATGATATCGTCTTTTTCTTCTTTTGGTTCAGGTTGCTGAATGGGTTCTTCTGGTTCCTTGTGCGGATTGCGCAACCATGAGAAAAAATCGCGTACACCTTCGTGTTCCTCCGGTTGTTCCGCCGGTGGGTAATGGTCTTCGATAGAGTATACCGTCATCGCAGCCGGATCTACATGCTTACGGCGCCATGGTTTGTTGTCTGCTGTTGGGTCGGTTGAAGGCGCCTCAGGCTTCCTGTTTATGCGCTTTTCTGTTTCCTGATTTGTTGTGACAGGCCGAAGTATCTCCGGGTCTTGCAAGGGGATAGGGGTCTCCTCTCCTTTTGGTGCTTTCGAAACTTCTTGCAGCTGTGGTAAAGTGGTTTCAGATTCTTGTGCAGATTCATCCGTATGCTGCTCAAGCGGTGAAAGACTTGGTTCTGCCTGAACAGTTTCCGGCATTCTGACCCCATCAGCTGCATCAGTTGCTGAAACAACTGATTCTGTCTCTGGCTCTACGGGAAGCAGGACAGCAGTTTCTTTCTTCAGGTCATCGCCTTGTGCGCCCAATAAACTGCCGTTTATTTGTTGAAGGCTGCCATCCATGAAACCTTTAAGCCAGCGGCGGTTGGGACAGCGCAAAGCGGCGGCGTGCAAGGTTTCGCGGTAGCGGTAATCGTTGCGTTCATGGTAGGCCCTGGCAAGCAAGAAATAGGGAAGGCCGAAAGCAGGAAAATCACGGCAAAGGTTTTCCAGCGCATGCAGATCTTCTGCGCTCATCTCAGCCGGTTTGGCCAGCAGTTCGTTCAGGCGGGCAGCATTCATTTACCAGTTCAACGCTACTTTATTGAAAATCTGCTGCACAATCTGATCGCTGAGTTGCTCGCTCAGGCTGTTTTCAAGGCTTTGGAAGTTTTGCGAGGCATCGTAATCAATGAAAAAGGAAAACGGCGTCTCGAAAGCCAGTTCCGGATGAGCCGGAGCTTCGAATTTGACATTTACCGTCATCATCAATCGGTTTTGGGTGGCGGCTGTATTGTTCTGAACGGCCACAGGGTCGATGCGGTAATCGTTGATGGCACCTGAAAACCGGAAATCGCCTTCGCTTTCCACCAGCGACAAGCGGGTTTCGTTCAAGAATTTAGTGCGCAGTTTTTCCGTAAAAACCTGACTCAGTCTGGGGTTCACCAGACGTGCTTCGTTAGGGAAGAAGCTAACGGAAAACGAATTGACATCAGGCGGGATGTTCACACCGGACAGAGAATAATTTCTTAAAAAACACGCGTGAACACCGGTCAAAGAAACAAGCCCCAGAAGCAAAACGCAGGTTTTAATCTTCCAGTTCATATTGTTTGATTTTGCGGTACAAGGTTCGTTCGCTGATACCCAATTCCTGCGCTGCATCCCGCCTGCGACCTTTATGCCTGTGCAGGGCTTTACGAATCATTTCAAGTTCTTGTTGTTCAAGCGATAACACTTCTTCGCCTGCCGCCTCTTCAGCCTCAATAAAGTCATCATCGTGAAGCGGAGTGCTGCTGTGGAGTATAGCCGGTTCACCGGCAACAGGTGCCATGTAAGCGGCTGGATTTACAGGGCCGGCCGGCATAGTATTCATATTGGCAGATTGAGCGCCGGCGCCGCTTTCCAATAAGCCGAACACTACGCGCTTCAGGTCGTTGACATCCTTTCGCAAGTCTACCAGCACCTTATAGAAAATGTCGCGTTCACTCATGCCACTGCTGAATTCTTCACGGTTCCCGAGCAGCATAGGTAAGCGTGTTTCATTGTTAGGCAGGTATTTGGACAATGCCGGCGCCGTAATCAACGGGCCTTCCTCCAACACACAAATCTGTTCGGTGATATTCCGCAGTTGCCTTACGTTTCCCGGCCAGGCATAGGCTTCGAGCAATGATTGCGCTTCTTGATCGAGCGTTATCAAGGGGCGGTGGTGTGTTTCGGAAAATTGTTGCGAAAAGCGGCGGAACAACAGATAGATATCCTCTTTGCGTTCGCTGAGCTTCGGAACCCGAATGGGTACTGTTGCCAGGCGGTAATAAAGGTCCTCCCTGAATTTGCCTTGTTCTGCCCTCTCGAGTAAATCGCGGTTAGTTGCAGCTACTACACGTACGTCGGTCTTTTGAACCGAGGATGAACCTACTTTGATAAACTCACCTGTTTCCAGAATACGAAGCAAACGGGCCTGGGTGCCGAGTGGCAGCTCTCCAACTTCATCAAGGAAAATGGTGCCTCCGTTTACGGTTTCAAAATAGCCTTTGCGTTTGTCGGTAGCGCCTGTAAATGCACCTTTTTCGTGGCCGAATAATTCGCTGTCGATTGTTCCTTCAGGGATCGCGCCGCAGTTTACGGCGATGAAAGGACCGTGTTTGCGCGGGCTCATTTGGTGGATGATTTTTGAAAAGCTCTCTTTTCCGACACCGCTTTCCCCAACAATGAGCACATTCATTTCGGTGGGAGCCACTTTGATGGCCGTTTCGAGGGCTGTGTTTAGCCGGGTCGAATTGCCCACGATGCCGAAGCGCTGTTTGACCGACTGCAATTCCATGGACGTGCAAAGATACAGGAGTCTGTCAATTTGTCAGGCTATATTCCATAAATAAGCGCTTTGAGCCGCTTAAAGACCAAAGTGGCTATAGCAGGCTTATCTTTACCAGCATGAAGGTTTTACTGGTAGTCGGCCTCCTACTGGCCTCTGGTCTTTTGCTGATGGCTTGTCGTTCCGGCCAGAATCTGCCTGTTGTGTCGTCGGTTGATTTAACGCGGTACCAGGGCCGCTGGTACGATATCGCTTCCATTCCCCTTCGTTTTTCGCAACATTGTACCTGTACCTTCGCCGAATACACCGTTGACAGCAATGGTTACGTGCGGGTTTACAATGAATGCCTGAACAGCAAAACGGGTAAAACGGACAGCATCAGAGGGAAGGCTTTTCCGGTTAAAGGAAGCAACAATGCCCGGCTGAAGGTTCAGTTTTTCTGGCCATTCCGCGGCGACTACTATATTATCGACATCGATAGTCTCTACACGCTGGCCATGGTTGGCTCGCCCGACCGCAGCACGCTCTGGATACTCAGCCGCACGCCGGCTATCACAGAAGGGCGATATAATGCTTGTCTGGAAAAAGCAGTTTCTCTCGGATTTGATACATCGAAACTGCGGCGTACGCCGCAGGAATGCCACAAAGAACAGGGCAATACTTCGGGCAGAAATAATTAAAAACCTAGACCAAAACGCCCCGACGGGCATTTTGGTAAAACTTTGTCGAGTCAATCCATGTAAAAAGTAGAAATAAATCGACATTTTTGACAATGGTCATTTGCAAGGCAATTTTATCAACCTAATTTGGCCGATACATTGAACCGATTAAACAATATTTACAAATATGTATGGTATAGTCAACCGGGCTATTGAAGACCTGATTGTTCACCACCACGGCCAGGCGAAATGGGACGCCGTAAAAGCACGAAGCGGCGTCGACATAGAGTTTTTTCTATCCAATGAGCCGTATGACGATGCTGTGACCTTTCAACTGGCAATGGCTGCCTCGGAGGAATTGAATCAGCCCTTGTCTGAAATTCTGATAGCATTTGGGGAATGGTGGGTTTTAAAAACAGGCATGGAAAAGTATGGCGGATTGATGCATGCCGGCGGTGACAACCTGCGTGAATTTTTATTGAATCTTCCCATGTTCCACAACCGGATCATGCTGATATACCCAAAACTGACACCTCCTGAGTTTAGGGTCGAATCATTGGGAGACCGTTTGATGGATGTGCATTATTACTCCGAGCGGGATGGTCTGCAGGATTTTGTGTACGGCCTGCTGCAGGGCCTGGGTAAAATGTACCAGGTACATCCTTCCATAACACTGCTTCAGTCGCGAAATGCAGGCGCAACGCACGAAGTTTTCCGCATAAGCTGGTAAACCCATGAATCGCAGTTTCGAACTAAACAGGGAGTTGTTCAATGAACTCTTCCCTTTCTACTTCAAGATAGACAGGAAACTGCAGTTCACAGATTTAGGAACGTCTTTGCAGAAGCTTCTCGGCGAACCCCTGCCGAAAAGTTTTGATCAATGCTTTGAATTTATGCGGCCTAAAGTCGAACACGCCGACTTCGCCGCATTGCAGCTAATGGGCAAATCGCTGGTGATGTTTACCAGCATCTCAGGTAAACGGCCGATTATGCGGGGACAGTTTTTCCCGAGTGAAGACAAAGCCCATTTATTGTTTGTGGGGTCTCCTTGGTTTGGTACTATCGATGAGATAAGGGAGCAAGGATTGTCGATACGCGATTTCGCTGTTCACGACCCTCTCATTGATCTCTTGCACCTGATCCAGACCCAGGATATCGCGACGCGCGATTTACGGCAGTTGTTGGAAACCCTCAGCCGTCAACGTAAAGAACTCAACAGCGCAAGGGAAGAGCTGACAGCCAAGAACCAGCAGCTTAGTACGCTCTTTGCCAGCATGCAGTCCGCTGTACTATTGGAAGACGAACAGCGCCGTATTACCTTGATAAACCAGCGCTTCTGCGATTATTTCGCTATTCCGGCCACGCCAGAGACACTGATAGGCAATGATTGCTCCGAATCAGCCGAATTGTCCAAGTATTTGTTCAAGGACCCTGAAGCATTTGTTGGCGGCATCATAGAGGTGCTGAAGCGGAAAACAATTGAAACAGGTACCATCCTTGAAATGGTTGACGGCCGTGTCTTGGACCGGGATTATATACCCATTTTCATTGGCTCTGCCTATAAAGGCCATTTGTGGCTATACCGCGATATCACGGAAAAGTTTCATTTTGAGGCCCAGTTGCAGGCCAAAGAGGTGCATTTCCGCTCCTTGCTCACGAACATGAACCACGGTTTGCTCGAGGTGAACATGGATGGAATTGTGCAGTTTGCCAACCAGCGCATTGCGGAAATGATGGGTCTGCCAATAGATCGGATTCTGGGCCATCCAACGTTTGAAGTGTTTCGCGGAAACGAAGACGCCTACGAAAAAATGCGCAGCCTGCGCGGCACGCGCGACCCACAGAACCTGGTTTTATCCGTGCAAGATGCGGCTGGCTCCAAACGCTGGTGGTATGTGGGCTATGCGCCCCGTTACAGCGAAAACAGCACTGTAATCGGTTCAATCGGCGTATACCAGGATATTACCCAGATCAAGGAATTGGAAAGTGAATTGGTCGAAGCCCGTATGCAAGCCGAGGAAACGGCCAGGGCGAGGGAAAATTATCTGGCCAATATGAGCCATGAAATCCGAACCCTGATGAACGCTGTCATTGGTATGACAGGGCAACTTGCGCGTTCGGTGCTCAGTGACAAACAGCGCTTCCAGCTTGGTGTGATACAGACGGCTGCCGATAACCTGATGGAAATGATCAATGACAACCTGGATTTGTCAAAAATCTCCGCCGGTAAAATGCAGCTTGAAAACGTGTCGTTCAATCCGCACAAAGTGCTGGCCGATGTTGTGCGCATGCAGGCGCTCAAAGCCTCCGAAAAAAGTATATATCTGCAGGTGAAGGAAGATGACCCCGGTGTTTCAGATGTGCTTGTTGGCGACCCGGTGCGCCTCAAGCAAATCCTGATGAACCTGGTGAGCAATGCCGTGAAATTTACGCGGCAAGGAGGGGTAGATGTTTCACTGCAACTGACCCGCAACGTCGGCCATGAACAGGAATTGGAGTGGATAGTTGAAGACAGCGGTATCGGCATGGATACCGACTTTGTCGGTCATTTGTTTGAAGAATACAGCCAGGAAAAGCTGCCAGACGATTTCCAATCGCAAGGAACAGGTCTTGGTATGCATATCGTTTGGAAGCTCGTTAAACTGATGCATGGCGAGATTCATGTTGACAGTAAAAAAGGCAAAGGGACGCAGTTCAGGGTTCGACTCAGTTTTACCATTGGTAAATCAGAAGACATGCAGTATCTGAATACTGTAAGTGAACCGCCGATGACACTCCGTGGCCTGCAAATACTGGTAGTAGACGACAATGAAATTAACCGTTTGCTGGCTAGGAATATCCTCGAAAACCACCAGGCAAAAGTGTTAGAAGCGGTAGACGGAAAACAAGCCGTAGACATGTGTACACTGATGCCGGATATCGACCTGGTGCTGATGGATTTACAAATGCCGGTTATGGATGGCTATACAGCTGCCAGGATCATACGAAACGAGTTGCAATGCGACGTACCCATCATTGCCCTTTCGGCTGATGCCATTCAAGGGGAGAAAGAACAATGCCTGAACAGCGGCATGAACGATTATCTATCCAAGCCCTATACCGAATCCCAACTGCTCCAGGCTATGGCCAGGTTTACGGGGTTTGTTCAAACCGCTCCGGAACCCGCCGGAGAATCGGATGAAGGGCAAGGGTTGTACAACCTTAGCAGATTACAAGACCTCAGCAAAGGAAACAATGAGTTTACCGCGCGGATGATTTCGCGCTTCCTTGAAATGGTTCCCGCCGATTTGGATGGAATGGATGCTGCCTGGAAGAAGAACGATTTGCATGCTATTGGACAGATAGCCCACAAGCTCAAACCAACACTCGACATTTTTCAAATTGACGATTTGATGCCGGTTGCAGCCCGGTTGGAATTACTGCGCCGTGAAACCTTGCCAGCCGAGGAAGTTGAAGAGCTCTTTGTGCGTTTTAAAAGAGAACTGCGCTGCGTGGTCGAGCGCATGCGCTTGCAGGAAGAGTATTAACCCGGGCGGTATTCAATCAGCCTTAACCCAAAAAGAAAAAGCCTCCGTTCCAGGAGGCTTTTTCTTTAAAAGGCAATGCCACTGGTATCAGCGAATAACCTTCATTTCCTGGAGCAAATGCCCCGCACCGCCGAACTTGTCAACGATGAACAAGGTGTAACGGATATCCACTGAAATGGTGCGCTGCAGATCGGGCTCGAATGCGAAGTCGGAAGAAATGGCTTCCCAGTTGCCATCGAAAGCGGTTCCTATCAGGTTGCCATCGCCATCCAGAACCGGGCTTCCGCTATTGCCTCCGGTGATGTCGTGGTTGGTGAGGAAGCAGGATGGCAGGTTGCCATTCTTGTCGGCATATTGGCCGAAGTCTTTGGCCTTGAGCATTTCGATCAGGCGCTTGGGTGCATCGAATTCAATGTCGCCGGGCTTATATTTTTCGATGATACCTTTATGCGTGGTGATTTCATTGTAATGCACGGCATCGCGCGCATCGTAGCTTAGCACGGTGCCGTAGGTGAGGCGCATGCTGGCGTTGGCGTCGGGCGTGAGCAAGCGGTTGGTATTCATTTCCAACAATGCGCTTTGGAACAGGCGGTTGGCACGGTTCAGCTTGGCATTGATCTCGCCCATGATGGGTTGCAATTCCTGGCTTTTTGCAGAGAAGGCATTCCAAACTACCATCACCGGATCTTTTGCAATTGCGGCAGAAGGTTTTTTCAGGAAGGCTTTCAGGCGGGCACCATCGGCGAATATGGAACGGGCAAAGATGTCGGCAGCCAACTTGTTGTAATCGCCCTTGTACTTCATCACCCAAGTCCGGAAGCCGGCGGGTTGCAGCGCAGGATCGAGGTTTTCGTACACCATTTTCACCATCGACGCGAGCACGTCTTTCTCGATCGGGGCATAGAATTCGCGGAACTGTTCGTCAACGCCTTCCAGCATTTTGGCAGCCATTTCGCGGCCTTTTGCCTGATTGGCCTTGTCTTTGTCGGATAGCAGCCCGGACAGTTCGCTGTAAGATGCAGCAAGACTGAATGGCTGGCAGTTGAAGATGGCTTCACCAAGATAGAGGCCGAACATGCCGTATTGGTTCATGCCGCGGTAAGCTTCGTCGTAAAGGCTCATTACTTCACCATAAGTCGCCTTGCGCTTTTCGTCTGCGTTCATCCAGGTTTCAAAGGCGCGTTCTTCGGCTTTGCGGCGGTCGTAAATATTGAGCTTCTTGAGGCCGTCGCGCTCGCCCATGAACTTCTTCCAGTAGTTGCTCAAACCGGCATATTTATCCGCATACATCAGCTTGATAGCAGCATCCTTGAACATGTAGTTTTCGTAATGATCGAGAATCTGGCGGCGTGCATCCACACGTGCCGGACGGTCTTTTTCGCTGGTGTAGCGGATGCCTTCGCTGTATGTGTAACGGGCGGTGCGGCCGGGGTAACCCATGATCATCGCAAAGTCGCCCTGCTGCACGCCTTTCAGTGAAACAGGGAAGTAATGCGCGGGCTTGTAAGGTTTGTTGGCTGCATTGAATTCTGCCGGCTTGTTGTCCGCTCCCACATAAATACGGAACATGCTGAAGTCTGCCGTGTGGCGGGGCCATGACCAGTTGTCGGTTTCGCCACCAAACTTGCCAATATTCTGTGGAGGTGTTCCGACCAAACGGATGTCTTTATAAACCACATAATACATGGCCAGATAACGGTTGCCGTTGTAGAAAGGAACCAATTCAACGCGGTATTCCGCGCCCTTGGCTTTTTCGCTTTCAGTGAGGGCTTTGGTAACTTTCTGTACCGATTCCATCACGGCTTTGGTGCGCTCTGCTTCCGGTCCGTTGATGGCAATGCCGTCGAGCACCTGATCGGTTACATCTTCCACTTTGGCCAATAGCGCGATATGGAAATTGGCCGCGCGCTCTGCATTGCGGTCTTTTGCCCAGAATCCGTTTTCAAGGATATTATCAGCAGGTGTGCTCAGTTCCTGAATGGCGCCAAAACCACAGTGGTGGTTGGTGAGGAAGAGGCCTTGGTCGCTGATGATTTCACCGCTGCAAAACATGCGGCCCTGTTTGGTGGTGAGGCGCACAACGGCGTCTTTCAGACAGCTTTTGTTGATGCTGTAAATGTCTTCAGCAGTGAGCTTGAGACCTTTGGCCTGCATGGCATCCTGAAGCTTGGCCACCATCGTCAGTGGCCACATGCCTTCATCGGCACGGGCAGGCAGCACCAATAAGGCGCCTGCAATCAGAGAAAGTATGATTTTTTTCATTTCGGTTGAAGCGAATGTGCGGCAAATATCCGGTTTTTTCCGCTGGCAGGCGCGCCCGGGTTCGATTAGAAATCAGGCGGCTTCGACCGGAATCAGGCCGGCGGCTGCGCAGGAACAAGTTCCACACCCCATGCACCCGAAGTGTAGGCTTGCGAATTCACCGTCTTCCAGTATTGCATGGGAAAAGCATCGGGGAACAAGGGACTGCCAGATCCAAGCAGAACAGGGAATTGGGTAAGCAGGATGCGATCCAAGGCTCCGGCCTGCAAAAAGCTGCGTATCAATTGCCCTCCGCCTACCAACCAGCAGTTTTTGCCATTTTCGGGCAGGGAGTTGCAAACCCGCAGCCAGTCTTCTACTCCGCTTAGCCTTGTAGTTCCGGGAGTTGATATTTCCAGGGAAGGATCTCTGCTAACAACGTAAACCCGCTTGTCTGCGTAGGGCCAGTCAATCCCGAAGGAAATCACTGCACGATACGTACCTGAACCCATCACCAACGTATCGCAGCCGGATAGAAATGCAGTGTATCCGTAATCGGTTTGTTCGGGATTCGGATAGTCTTCCAGCCATTTTACATCGCCGTCTGCTTTGGCAATGTATCCATCGAGGCTGCTGGCGACATAAAGTACCGTTTCACGCATAAATGAGGTTGTTTTCGGAGGAATCAAAATTACCAAAACAAAAAAGGCGGCAGAATATACCTGCCGCCTTTTTCTCCAGGATATTTTCTGTGCTTAGCGCGCCAAGGTGGCTGCAATTTGCAACGCGTTATAGGCATTCACCAATCCTCCGCTTCTGCAGAGGTCTTTCATCTTGGCTTTCTTCTTGGTGGTAGGGTTGATAACCGGCTTCTTCCACTTCACCGTTCCTTCTGTGATGCATTGCTTCACCTGGGCAGCGGTAAGTGAGGGATAGTAACTGCGGATGAGCGCAGCCACACCGGCGGTAACGGGCGAAGCCATGCTGGTTCCGTCGAAGCTGGCATACTTGGAATCAGGAACGGTGCTGTAAATGTCCATACCCGGAGCGAAAACATCTACCTGATCTTTACCGAAGTTGGAAAAGGGTGCGATGAGTTTCTTGGCGTTCCAATTGCTGGCGCCTACTTCGATCCAGTTGCTTGGGCGTCCGCCGTCGGTAAGGCGCGGGTTCGGGAAATTGGGTAGTTCGTCGTTGTCTTCAGCGTCATTGCCTGCCGCGTGCACGAGCAGTACATCTTTGCTTTCAGCGTAGCGAATCGCATCGTCAACGAGTTTCTTGTCGTGGCTCCAGCCTTTGCCAAAGCTCATGTTGATCACTTTGGCGCCGTTGTCTACGGCATAGCGGATGCCATTGGCTACGTCTTTGTCGCGTTCATCGCCGTCAGGAACGACGCGCACGACCATGAGGCGTACGTTATCGGCTACGCCATTCATACCTACGCCATTGTTGCGCGCAGCGCCGATGATGCCGCCTACGTGCGTACCGTGGCCGCCGTCAGGTCCTTCTACGTCGTTATTGCCGTAGTTGCGCTCGGTTCCGTCGGCGTAGTTATCGCCCACGATTTCACGTGAGTTGTATTCCGGATTGAAATGGAACTTCACCGGCTTCATGATTTCATCGAAGCGTGAAGTGAGTTTGAATTTGATGGTATCGTAGTTGGCGCCTGATTCAACGGATTTGGCCAGCTGCTTCTGGATCATGGCAACGAAACCTTCAGCGGTAACCCCCGTGATAACATCAGCCGTTACAGCATTTCCACCTGCGCGTGCCTCGATATCGCTGAACAGTTTATAAACCTGGTTCAGCTGTTCGCTCATGGCGGTGTAGGTTTCTTTCTTTTCATTGATTTCAGCCTGGGCTTGCAGCCACAGACGGAAGGTTTCCTTATCTGCCTCGGCTATGTCGTTCTCTTCTTTGCCTTCAAAGCGGGCGCGGTGTGTTCCGTAAAAACGGGCTACTTCGAGGTTGTCGAACTGTACGTTTCGGCCGTCTTTATTGCCGATATAGTTCCAACCGTGTACGTCGTCGATATAACCGTTGTTGTCGTCGTCAATGCCATTGCCGGGAATTTCATCCGCATTCACCCAAATCACATCTTTCAGGTCTTCATGATCCGGCTCGGTTCCGCCATCGATGACGGCAACAACTACGGTAGTGGAAGTTTTTCCCTGCAGCAGTTCGGCATAAGCTTTATTGGTACTGACACCGGGAACTTTGTCTTTTTTGAGGTCGAGGTTAAACCAGTCGTCTGGCGGAGTGCTGCCCTTTTGTGCTGTGAGTGAAGCAAGGGGCAAGGCAGCCATCAATGCTGCCAGAATGAAGATTCTTTTCATTTGGATGTTAAGGCGAACTGCGAATTTAAAGATGTTTAAGCGCTTTACCCTAAAAATCGGTAAACATGGCGCTTATCAGGACGGGCAGAAAACCTCATCGCGGCGAAATAATCAGTACGCGCGTTCGCGGCTGCCTTCAGCGAAGAGTACGAGGCTGCGGTTGGCTACTTTGTTTCCGCCCGGCGTTGGGTAGTCGCCGGTGAAATACCAATCGCCGCGATGGGCCGGACTGGCTTCGTGCAGGTGTTCCACCGTTTGGTATACGATATCTACTTCCGCACGGATGCCGGCCGGAGCAACGATCTCGGCAATTTTTCGGGTGACGTCGTCTTCATTCAAACCTTCGTACAAGTCTTTCACCACATTGCGCTGCTCGTCTACCGGCTTCGCCAATTCTTCCAGAGCGCTGGCGTGCATGCGGTCAATGATATCGCCTTCACCGCGCTCCTTGCGTATGGCAAGTGCAGCCTGAAAGGCCACGAAATCACCGAGTCGGCTCATGTCGATGCCATAGCAGTCGGGATAGCGGATTTGCGGTGCCGAGGAAACCATGATGATTTTGCGCGGTTCCAGGCGGTCGAGGATTTTCAGGATGCTCGTGCGCAGCGTGGTGCCGCGTACAATGCTGTCGTCCATGATTACCAGCGTGTCTTCGCCCGGTCGCACAACACCATGTGTGATATCGTACACATGGCCTACCAGGTCGTTGCGGTCCTGGTCGTTCGTGATGAACGTGCGCATCTTGCCGTCTTTCACCAGAATCTTCTCGCGGCGCACCACCCAGCTCATAATATCGTCGAGCGATTTGTGCCAATCGTATACTTCCTCGTTTTCAGTCGGATGGTGTTCGGTTTTCTCGAAAGCCCGGCGCATGAAATAATGCTGATAATCGCGCAGGTATTCGTTCAGCCCGTCGATCAGTCCGTAAAACGAAGTAGCCGCTGTGTTTGGCACATAACTGAATACCGTATTCTTCAGGTCGTACTGGATTTTCTTGAGTACGATGCGCGACAACAAACGGCCAAGGGTCTTGCGTTCCTGGTAGATCTTCGGGTCGTTGCCACGGCTGAAATAGATGCGTTCGAAGCTGCAGGAGCGCTTTTCGCCGGGGGGAAGGATGTTTACTTCAGCGTAAACGCCTTGCGGATTGATGATGAGCGCATTGCCCGGCCCGAGTTCGCGCACTTCATCCGTTTTTACTTCAAAAGCTGTCATGATGGCCGCGCGTTCACTGGCCATAACCAGTATTTCGTCGTCGGCATACCAATAGCTCGGACGTATGCCATTCGGATCGCGGATCACAAAAGCATGTCCGTTTCCAACCATACCGGCCATATTGTAGCCACCATCGATATCGCGGAAGGCCCTTTTGAGTACCCGCTCGATTGACATTTCCTCGCGGATGCGGCTGGTGATTTCCAGGTTGCTTATGCCGTTGGCATGATGAAAGTCGAAGATGCGCTGGTTTTCCTCGTCAAGAAAATGTCCGATTTTCTCAAGCATCGTCACGTTATCGCTCTTCTCTTTGGGCTGTTGGCCTAGCTCGATGAGTTTGTTGAACAGCTCATCCACGTTCGTGAGGTTGTAGTTTCCTGCCAGCACCAGGTTGCGCGACATCCAATTGTTCTGGCGCAGGAAAGGATGGATGTTTTCGATGCTGTTGCCGCCGTGTGTGCCGTAGCGCAGGTGCCCGAGGAGGAGTTCGCCTGCCCAGGGGAAATCGCGGCGCAGCAGGTTCATGTCGCTGCGGGTTGCCTCCGGCAACTCATTCCAGTCTTGTTGGATGGCGGCAAAGATGTCGGCTACGGCAGTGCTGTTCACACTGCGTTTGCGCGCGATGTAGCGGTTTCCGTAATCCGGATTCAGTTTGATGACACCGATGCCTGCACCGTCCTGGCCACGGTTCAGTTGCTTGGCCATCAGGAACTGCAGTTTGCGTATGCCATACAGCGGAGAGCCGTATTTTTCCTGGAAATGCTCCAGGGGTTTGAGGAGCCGAATGAATGCTACCCCGCATTCGTGCTTAATGGGATCGCTCATGGATGGGATCGGGGACTGCAAAGTTACAACCTTTGCCAGCCGTCGCGGTCATCGAAATCCGCGCTTCACAACTAATTTTGACCCTGCATGCGTTTTTATCTCTTTCCCTTCGTCGTTCTGCTCGCTGGTTCCTGCAAAGGGCCTGCGCAGACCGATGCTGCCGCCGGCGTGCGGCTCTTCGAGGAAATCAGTCCGGAACAAAGCGGTATCGCCTTCGCCAACCAGCTCACCTTCAGTGATTCGGTTCATATCTTCCTGGATCAGTACCTTTTCAACGGCGGTGGTGTGGCAGCCGGCGATGTGAACGGCGATGGTTTGTGCGACCTGCTCTTTACAGCCAACCAGACCGGCGCCCGCCTGTACTTGAACCAGGGAAACATGAAGTTTACCGATGCCACGGAAAAATCCGGCATCAAAACCAGTGGCTGGCTCACCGGAACCAGCATGGCCGACGTCAACAACGATGGCCACCTCGATATTCTCATCTGCCGCTCTGCCAATCTCCTGCCCGCCAACGTCGATATCCGTAAACTCCAAAACCTCCTGTTCATCAACAACGGCGATGGCACCTTTACCGAACAATCGGACGCCTGGGGCCTCACAGGCCGCGAATACAGCAGCCACGGCACATTCTTCGATATGGACAACGATGGAGATCTCGACCTTTACGTGGCCAATCATCCATTCAACTGGGCGATCAACATGGATAAGCCCTTCAAGCGAACCGATAACTTCAACGATACTTTCACACACCGCTTGTATGAGAATACAGGAAAGGCGTTCAAAGACATCACCCAAAAAGCTGGTATAGCCTGCTATAGCTTCGGTCTGGCAGTTACAGCCGCAGATCTGAATCTTGATGGTTTCCAGGATTTATACGTCTGCAACGATTACGATTATCCCGATTTTGTATGGATGAACAACGGCAATGGCACCTTTACCGACCGGCGTGCCGAGATGTTCGCCCACACTTCCTTCTATTCCATGGGTTGCGATATCGGCGATGTCAACCACGACGGATTGCCCGATGTGGTGACGCTCGACATGCTGCCGCCCGACAATTACCGCAAGAAAACCCAGGTAGGTCCGCTCAACTGGGACCGTTACAGCATGCGGATCCGAAATGGATACGGCGAACAGTTCATGCGCAATACGCTGCAGGTGAATAACGGCGACGGAACTTTCAGCGACCAGGCATTCCTCTGGGGTATGGCGGAAACCGATTGGAGCTGGAGCCCGCTCCTGGCCGATTACGACAACGATGGCCGCAACGATTTGTATATCAGCAATGGCTATTACCGAGATTACAACGACCTCGACTACATCAACTACAAGGTAGAACAGTTCAGGCGCCTGAATATGGACAATTATAAAGGCTTCAAGGAGGGTTATTTCATGAAGTTCGCCAGCGAAATGCCTGCCAAGCCTTTGCGCAATTACATGTTCCGCAACAAGGGACAAGGATTTGAGAGTGTGGCAGCAACCTGGGGCGTCGACAAGGAAGGATACTCCGGTGGCGCAGCCTATGCAGATCTCGATAACGACGGCGACCTGGATCTCGTGGTAAACAACCTCGGCGAGCCTGCTTCGGTATACAAAAACACAAGCAGCGAGAAGCTCGGGCACCAATGGTTGCGCCTGAAGCTGGAAGGGCAAAAGAACAACCGCTACGGCATCGGCTGCAAGGTGATTGCTGAAACGGATTCCGGGAAAACCTACCGCGAAATGAGCCTCACCCATGGTTTCCAAAGCAGCAGTGAACCTTTTCTGCATATCGGTTTGGGCAAGGCGGCAAGCCTCAAGAAACTCACCGTTGTATGGCCCGGTGGTGCTACACAGGTGCTCGAAAACGTACAGGGCAAGCAAACCCTTACCTTACGCGAACAAGATGCCAAGTCAGGAAATCTGAACCTCCCATCCGGATTGCTTCCGGCGAAAGTCACCAAACTGGAAACGTTCCAGGCTCCGACTTACAACCACAGCGAAGACGGCCGTTTTATTGACTTCAAAAACGAACCGCTGCTACCGCGCAAGCAGAGCCGCCGCGGTCCGGCGCTCGCTGTCGGCGATGTGAACGGCGACAAACTCGACGATTTCTTTGTTGGCAACGGCGGCGGCAGCCAGGGCGGCAGCCTCTTCCTGCAAAATGCCGCAGGCGGATTCACCGGGAAACCCGGTCCATGGAAACAAGCCAACGCACCTGAACAAAGCGGTGCCGTATTCTTCGATGCCGACGGCGATAAAGACCTCGACCTCTACGTTTGTTCCGGCTCGAACGAATACCCGGAAGGCAGCGACCAATACCTCGACCGGCTGTTTATCAATGATGGCAAAGGTGGATTCACGGCCGCTCCGGCGGGCATGATTCCCGCTTTGAAAACACCGAAAAACTGCGTCACAGCCGGCGATTTTGACGGAGATGGTGATCAGGACATCTTCCTGGGCGGTGCCTGTGTACCCGACCGCTATCCGATGCCTGCCCCGAGTTATATCCTGCGCAACAACGGCAATGGGTTTACTGAGGCTACCGCTGCGATGGCAGCCGGAATCGACAAGGCCGGAATTATCAGCGATGCACGCGCGCACGATCTGAACGGAGATGGCAAAACCGATTTGCTTCTTTGTGGCGAATGGATGCCGCTGCAATGCTGGATTCAAGGATCGGGCACACTCAGCGAACAAGCCGCCGCCATGGGATTGAGCAATACCTCCGGCTGGTGGAATACCATTACAGCCGCTGATTTAGACGGTGACGGCGATCTCGATTTTGCCATCGGAAACCAGGGCATGAACAGCCAGGTGCGGCCAACGGCCCAGGAACCCGCCAGCATTGCCGCAGCCGATTTTGATCAGAACGGCAGGCTCGATGCTATCTGCAGTTATTACGTGCAAGGCGTCAACAGCCCCTGGCATTCGTACGATGAGATGGCCGCTCAAATGGTCGGTTTCATGCGGAAGAGCTATATCCGCTATGCCGATTATGCCGGACAAACGCTCGAAACGATGTTTCCTGCAGCAGCCGGCAGCTCCTACAAGCGCAAAGCCGAAACCTTTATGAGCGCCATACTATGGAATGATAAAGGTAAGTTCAGGATGGAAGCCATGCCCTTCGAAGCCCAGGCTGGCTGTGTGAATGGCATCACAGCAGCAGACGTGAATGGCGATGGTAAAGTGGATCTGTTGCTGAACGGCAATAACCATGGGAACAAGGCCGAATGGGGCAAAGACGATGCGCTGAACGGATTGGTTTTGCTAGGGAATGGCGGGAAATTTCAACCTTTATCTGTTGCCTCCGGCGGCTTCCAGGTTGCAGGAAACACAAGGCGCAGTGCAGTGTTGCAAGCTTCCAAAGGGAAGATTATTGTAGTAAGCCGTAACGACGGACCATTAAGCATGTACCGCATACCATGAGCAAAGCAGTTTTGGCAGTGCACGGCGGCGCCGGCGTTATCCGCAAGGGCATGCTGGAACCTGCGCAGGAGCAAGCTTACCACGCCGCCCTGGCAACAGCACTCCAGGCGGGGTATGCCATTTTGAATCAAGGCGGAACTTCTCTCGACGCGGTCTGCGCGGCTGTGAAAGAACTCGAAGATTGTCCGCTTTTCAATGCCGGGCGCGGCAGCGTGTTCACCCATGACGGTTTACACGAAATGGATGCCTGTGTGATGGAAGGAAAAGAATTGGATGCCGGCGCTGTGGCCGGTGTCGATGGCATACGCAATCCGGTGCTGGCAGCGCGGGCGGTGATGGAACACTCTGAACATGTATTGCTCTCAGGTGCCGGAGCGGTAGCTTTTGCCCGCAACCAAGGGTTGGCATTTGAATCTGAAACCTGGTTTCACAGCGATTTCAGGTATGCGCAATGGCAGGAAGCCTTGGCAGAAGACCGCGTGCGCCTCGATCACAGTGAAAAGAAGTTTGGTACCGTTGGTGCCGTAGCCTGCGATGTGCATGGAAATCTTGCAGCGGCAACCAGTACGGGCGGAATGACGAACAAACGCTGGGGACGCATAGGCGACTCGCCGGTTCCCGGTGCGGGTACTTATGCCAATAATGCCGGTTGCGCGGTAAGCTGCACCGGTCATGGAGAATTTTTCCTGCGCGGCGTTGTGGCTTACGATGTGCATTGCCTGATGGAATACCGCGGTTTATCGTTGCAAGAGGCATCCGAATTGGTCATCTGCCAAAAGCAGTTGGCGCTAGGCGGCGAAGGCGGACTGATTGCGGTGGATGCAGAAGGAAACAGCGCAATGGTTTTCAATTCGGAAGGCATGTACCGCGGCCTGGTGAGCGCCAAGGGTTTGGAAACTGCTATTTACGGTGGGTGAAACGCAGCCAATTCTGGTCTTTTTTGATGGCGTTTGCCATCTGTGCCAGGGCATGGTGAAATTCATTTTGAAACGCGACCGGAAAAGGCTTTTTGCATTTGCGCCGTTGCAAGGGGAAACTGCCAAGGCGTATTTGAATATGACAGTTGATGAAGCCATGGCGCCTGAGAGTGTTATCGTCTGGCATCAGGGAAAGAAAATAGAAAGATCGGCGGCCATCTTTCATATTATGCGTTATTTGCCCGGGGCCTGGAAGTTGCTTTCAGTATTCCGGTTTTTGCCGAGTTTTGTAAGTGACCCCTTGTACCGCTTTGTGGCGCGGAACCGCTATCGCTGGTTTGGTCGTTCTGAAAGCTGTATGATGCCCAAACCCGAATGGGAAGAACAATTTCTACCCTGAAATGAAAAAGATATTCCTGCTGCTATCGCTCCTGGCCTTGCCTTTTGTTTTCCAGCAATGTTGCCGCGAAAACGTGCAGAACTATGCGCTTGATAGATTCGACCTTTACCTTGTGCAAGACAGCCTTTTTGAAGAATTGGCCGAACAGGATTCGGTTGCCTTTGAAAAGCACGCCTTCCGAGTGGTACCCGGAATGCGCTTTGCGAATGCGCACACGGGCGGTACCGAGCTGCTGGCGCTCACCTGTTACCAATATTACCGCAGCCTCAGCGGTATACAATCCATACGGCTCGAAGCGGAAGATGTGCTCTTCTCCGGAATCCAATCCGGAGACACGGTACAGCACCTGGCGGAGTTTCGACCGATGGACGCGGTGTACGCGCCAGACAGCGGCTGGATCAGCGCTACAGCCCTTATGCACCGGATAAACGAACAAATGCGCGAAGGAGCGACCAAAGGCAGTCACCACGGCGTACCCCGACTCGACTTTGTATTTCGTTTCACGCAGCGCACCCTGCCGGGCCGGCATCGCGTGAAACTCATTACCGGCCTAAGCGACGGGCGTATTTCGACCGGTTTATCTGAGGCGTTCCTGATTCAGTAATCTTGGCTTGAATTCAGGATTTGCGGATAAGCTGCCGCAGGTCTTGGAGCGTATTAATTTCGTTCGCTTTCTTGTCTTTCCGCCAGCGCACGATGCGCGGAAAACGCACTGCCACACCCGATTTGTGCCGCTTGCTTTCCCCTATTCCTTCGAAGGCCAGTTCAAAAACCAGTTCGGCATCGACCGAGCGCACCGGACCAAAACTTTCGCGGGTATGGTCTTTGATCCAGCGGTTGATTTCCTCGAATTCCGCATCGGTTAGTCCGGAATAGGCCTTGGCAAACGGAACCAGTTGTCGCTGGCTGTCGTACACGGCAAACGTAAAATCGGTATACAGGCCTGCCCTTCGCCCATGGCCGCGTTGCGCGTAGATCATGACGGCATCGGCGGTATACGGATCGGTTTTCCATTTCCACCAGGCACCGCGCCGGCGACCGCTGAGGTATGGACTGTCGCGTTTCTTCAGCATCAATCCTTCTGCCAGGTGTTCCCTGGCGGCGTGTTTCAAATCGGAAAGTGCATTCCAGTTTTCGAATGACAGTGCAGGCGAAAGCCGCCATTCCTTACCCGGGAATTGCGCATATAATTTTTCCAGGGTTTGGCGTCGTTCCGCCAGGCTACGGGAGCGGAAGTCTTCCCCTTCCCATTCTAACAGATCATAGGCGAGGAAGATGACCGGTGCTTTTTGCAGGATTCCGGCTGTGATGCGTTTTCGGCCCAAACGCGATTGCAGCACCTGGAAGGGCAGCGGTGCATCGTTTTCCCAGGCGATGATTTCACCGTCGAGTACGGCATTCATTCCGTAGAACAAGGGTGCCTGGCTGAGTTCGGGAAAGCTGTCGCTGATGAGTTCTTCGCCGCGCGACCAGAGGTGAACTTTCCCATTGCGCGCAACGAGCTGGCCGCGGATGCCATCCCATTTCCATTCTGCCTGCCACTCCGCCGGATTCCCCAACTGATTCAGGTCTTGTTCCAATGCATAAGCGAGGTAAAACGGATAGGGACGCGAATCGTCCTGGGTTTCGGCCGAGAAAAGCGTTTCCCAGTTACTCTTTTGCGGAGTCCAGTTGCCGGAGAGGCAGAGGGCGATTTCCGCTGTTTCCCGATCCAGCACCCGTGCAAGGGCTTGTTGCAGCAGTTTATCGGATACTCCGACCCGGAAGCCGCCGGTGATGAACTTGTTGAATACGAAGCGCGATTCCTTGTCGAGTTCACGCCAGGCTTTTTCGATGAAGGCACGCACATATTCCGGAGTTTTCTCTTTCCAGGAGCTCATTTCATCCAGGTAAGCAGCGAGGCTGTTGACTTGGGTGTCTTCCGTTTCCAATGCAGGCATCGCATCGGGCAGCAAGGCAGCCAGGGTTTCGCTCAGGTCGCCCGCGATATGCCAGCATTCTTCCACCATCCACAGCGGTAGTCCGGCGATTTCAGCGGTCCAGCTGCGCAGTTGGGCTGTATTGACGGCGCGTTTGGGCCGGCGGTGCGTAAACAAGGCGATGGTCCAGACGCGGTCGGCTTCAGGTACTTCGTGGAAATAGCGTTCCAGCGCGGCTGTCTTCCGCGAGGTGGAAGTAGTCTGGTCGAGTTCTGTGATGAGTTGGGTAAACCTCTTCATTCTTCCGGCGCTTCTTCGCTGTGGTTGGCGGTTTCGCCTGTGAATCGGGTGGAGACCACATGGGCATCCAGCTGGAGGTGCTCGCGCAAATAGCGGCAGAACAGTTCGGTGTAGCCGTGGGTAACAAAGACCTGGGAAGCGCCAGTGAGTTGAATGGCTTGCAGGAGGCTGTCCCAGTCGGCGTGGTCGCTGAGCGGGAAACCGCGTTCGGCGTTCATCCAGCGCCGTGTACCCCGCATGGCCATCCAGCCGCTGGCAGAGGCTTCGGCGTAGGGTTCAAAGCGTTTGGTCCAGCTGGTTTCAGCTGCAGAGCCCGGAGCAATGATCACGGAGCCTGTTTCGATGGGCTGGCCGGCGCTTACCGGCAACACATCCGGAATCGGCAAACCGGCTTCCCGGAGCGCCAGGTTGGTATTGTGGACGGCACCGTGCACGCGGATATTGGCACCTGCCTGATGCAGGGCATGAATGAGCCGTTGTGCTTTTCCGAGCGAGTAGGCATGGATGAAGGCGTTTTTACCTTCCTGACGCAGGCCATCGACCCAGGCAAGCATATCCGCGAAAACCAGTTCCTGTGGTTTCCAGCGAAAGAGCGGCAGGCCGAAGGTGCATTCGCTCACAAAATGGGTACAGGGAACCGGTTCGAACGGCGTGCTTAGTCCGTCGTTTTCGAGTTTGTAATCACCGGAAAGCACCCAAATTTCTTTACCGTCTGTAACCCTGACCTGCGCGGAACCCGGGATATGGCCTGCAGGATGTAGCGACAGTTCCACCCCATTCATGCGCAGTACCTCGCCATATTCTAGTGTTTGCAGACTGATATCGCGACCCAGGCGCAAGCGCATAACAGGCGCTGAAATGCGGTGGGCCAGGTAATGCCCGTTACCCGGCCTGGCATGGTCGGAATGGGCATGGGTAATGACGGCGCGGTGCACCGGCTTCCAGGGGTCGATGTAAAAATCGCCCTGTTCGCAGTAAAAACCCTTATCGGTAAAGCGGATCAGCAAGCCGCAGCAAAGAAAGGGCTTTCAGTCGCCGCTTTTCCTGCGCGCAAGATGGCTATTCCGTCAAAAACGCAGCGTGCAACCGGCGAGCCAGTTAAAGCCTGCCTGCGGATAGAGGAAATTCTCGCGGATCTGGGTATTGCCGAAGATATAGCGGTAGGTATAGCCATTGTTGGCATACATCCGGTTGAGCAGGTTGTTGGCGAGGAGACTGAATTCGATGCGGTCGCGTTTGGCTTTCCAGGTGATGCGCAGGTCGTTGGTGAAATACGCGTCGAGCATAGCGTCTTTGCTGCCGGTATTGTCCAGGTATTGGCTTCCCACCCATTTGTTGAGCAGGGTGATGTCCAGTTTTTGCACTGGCGACCAGGTGATGATGGCGGCGGCGATCGATCCGGGCGAGAAGGCGATGGGGGTTTGCCTGTGGCTGATCTGGTCTGTGGTACCCAGATCGTAGTTGGCGATGCGCTCGTTGAAGGCAGTAATTCGGTTCTGGCTGAGGCTGAGGTTCCCTTCCAAGCGGAAAGAACGGTTCATTTGCCAGGCGCCCTGGAGTTCGATTCCAGCGCGGTAGCTGCGGTCTACGTTCTGGCGCAGCGGATTTCCCACATCATTCACCATCCCGGTCAATACCAGCTGGCGGAAATAGTCCATGTAATAAGCATTCACTACCAGCAGCCATTTGCGCGCGTTGTAGCGGTAACCGGCCTCCCAGTCTATCATGCGCTCCGGCTGTGGCAAATCTGTTCCGGGTGCCCGGTCGGTAAAGTCGCTGCGGTTGGGTTCACGGTGTGCGATATTCACAGAGGCCGACCATTGGGAGCGCTGGCTTTGGCGCCATACGATACCGGCCTTGGGATTGAAGAAGCCGCGTTCGAAGCGGAAATTTACGAGACGCAGATCGTTGTCTGTACCTCTTCCGTTGTGGCTTACCCGCCGATATTGCAAGTCGCCGAAGAGCAGCAAGCTTCCCATTTCGAGTTGCGACTTCAGGAACACGTTGGCATCGCTTTTCCTTCCCGAAGAGTAATAATATTGGTAGTCTTTGGGTAGGGTGGTTGCTTCGCGCGCCCAGATCACCTGGCCAAAATGCTGTCCGTCATAAAACATGGCGGCTCCTCCGGCGTGCACGTTCCAGTTGCCGTAACGGTAGCGGTAATTGGCGCTGAAACCGTTGAAATCGTTGCGCAGCCAGCGCCTGCGAACGAGGTCGGTAGTTCTGATGGTGTCATTTCCACGGATGATATCTGCCACGCCATAGCGGTAGAATGACTGCTGGTCTTTGGCTTCTTCGAAATAGCCTTCGCCATGGGTGTAATGGTATGCCAGGCTCAGGTCGCTGCGGCGGTTGATCCGATAGGTATACAGGGCTTGCAGGTGGTCTTGCCCATAGTTGTCAGCCTGGTTTTCATAGCGGTAATAGTTGTAGGTGCGGCCGCTTTCGAAGAGGTTGGCTGAATCGGCCGGGCTGTTGTAGATGATGCCTGCATTGTTTTGGTAGTGGATGCGCAGCAGGCTGTCGTTCCCTTTCACGAGGGCTTCCGGTGTTCCCCACCAGCTCTGGTAGGTGCGTTCGCGCCCGCGGAAATGGATCAGGCGGAATGATTGGCGGGAATCCCTGTAACCCAGGCTGGCGTAAAAGCTCTGCAGGTTCGATGCAGCGCGGTCGATATAGCCATCGCTCTGGATGGAGGAAAGACGAAATTCTGCATCCCAATGATTGTTGATGAGCCCGGTACCGCCCTTGAAGGTGGTTCGGCGGGTGCGGAAGGAGCCGAAGCCCTGGTTGAGTTCTGCATAGGGCTGGTTTCCGGAGCCTTCGGTTACCATGTTCAGTGTAGCTCCAAATGCACCGGGACCATTGGTGCTGTTTCCCACGCCCCGCTGCAGCTGGATGCTTTGCAGGCTGGATGCCAGGTCTGGCGTGTTCACCCAGAATACCCCATGGCTTTCGGCATCGTTCAAGGGCATACCGTTGAGCGTCACATTGATACGTGTGGCGTCGCTGCCGCGCACGCGGATGCCGGTGTAGCCGATGCCGGCGCCGGCATCGCTGGTACTTACGACGCCTGGTTGGAAGTTGAGCAGGATAGGGATGTCTTGCCCCAGGTTCTGTGCACGGAGTTCTTTTTTGTCCATTTGGGAATAGGCTCCCGGGCTGCGGCTTTCAGAACGCGAGGCAGAAACGATAACAGTTTCGGTGCGGATAGCGGCGGCTTCCAGTTTTACGTCGAGGGGAGCAAGGCGTACGAAGGGAAAAACCGGGATAGGCTGACTGATGAAGGTTTCGTAGCCATCCCGGCGAAAGCCTAGGCGGTATTGGCCGGTATCACCCGTTTGGATTTGGAAACGGCCTTTCCCGTCCGTATGGGTGCGGATAAAGGAGCCTTCGATGCTCACTTCGACACCGGCAAGCGGTTCCAGCTCGGTGTTGGTAACGGTTCCGCTGATTTGTGCAAAGGCAGGCCGGGCACTGCAGGCCAGGCAAAGCAGAAGAAGATGGATTTTTTTCATGATGCGGTAAACGTGTTGCCGGATTACCGCGGAGCCCGAAGACGGACGCTGGGTGTACTTCCTTCGCAGGCATTACCCTGATCAGGTTTGCGGGTATCATCTCAGCCGCCTGAAGGCAGCACCCCGGTATTCCGCTGCAAACATAGGAAAACCGATGGAATTGTACTGCTGAAGGGACATGCTGGAAATTCTTATGCGATAACGCTGAAAAAGTTGCATTTTGCGGAGCCTAAAATTTCTATGAAGCGATTATTACTCCGCAAGCCTTTCCACATGCTCATGAATGAAGCGGGAGAGGCAAGCCAGTTGAAACGCACCCTCGGTGTCTGGAACCTGATAGCACTTGGTATCGGAGCCATCATCGGTGCCGGGCTGTTTGTACGCACAGCGGCAGCGGCCGGCGAAGCAGCGGGTCCGGCTGTTACCATTTCATTTCTGATTGCCGCAGTTGGCTGTGCCTTTGCAGGCCTTTGCTATGCAGAGTTTGCAAGCATGCTTCCAATTGCCGGCAGCGCATACACGTATGCCTACGCCACCATGGGTGAACTCCTGGCCTGGATTATTGGCTGGGCGCTGATTCTGGAGTATGCGCTTGGCGCCGCAACGGTGAGTATCGCATGGAGTGAATACCTGAACAATTTATTGGGGCACCGAATACCCTATGAATGGTGCCATTCTCCTTTTGAGTCGGCCATGGTAAACGGACAGTTGGTGCATGGTGTAATCAACCTGCCGGCCCTTGTTATCCTCGGTTTACTGACGTTGTTGCTCATTCGTGGAACGCAGGGCAGTGCCATTGTGAACCTGATCATGGTGATTGTGAAGGTTGCCATCGTTATTGCATTCATTGCCATCGGCTGGCGCTTCATCGACGGCGCGAACCATACGCCTTACCTGATTGATCCGAATACTCCGCCGATTCAGCTTCCCAACGGGAAAGAATATTCTTATGCACCTGCTTTCCATCACGGTTGGCTTGGCGTTTTACGTGGAGCGGGGATCGTTTTCTTTGCATTCATTGGTTTTGACGCTGTGAGTACGGCTGCACAAGAAGCCAAGAATCCGAAACGCGATATGCCAATAGGCATTCTTGTTTCCCTTCTTATTTGCACTGTTTTGTACGTGTTGTTCGCACACGTTTTGACTGGTGTCGCACCTTTTACCGAGTTCATGACCGGCGGCCGCGAGGCTTCTGTGACTTATGCAGTAAAGAACCATATGCCTGGTTACGAATGGCTGGGTGACAGCATCAATATCGCGATCCTGGCCGGTTTCTCTTCGGTGATCCTGGTGATGTTGATGGGCCAAAGCCGTGTGTTCTTCACCATGAGTAAAGACGGATTGCTACCGAAGGTGTTTTCGGATGTGCATCCGCGTTATCACACCCCTTACAAGAGCAATATCATCCTGCTTGTTTTCGTAGGGTTGTTTGCGGCTTTTGTGCCCGGTAGCCTGGCTGGTGACCTGACAAGCGTAGGCACTTTGTTTGCTTTTGTACTGGTAAGTGCCGGTGTGTTGATCATGCGCCGCACGGAGCCGGATATTCATCGTCCGTTCAAAACCCCGTTGGTTCCTTTGGTGCCGATATTGGGTATGATTGTTTGTACGGTCATGATTTTCTCGCTGGACAAGGATACGCTGTATACAGCGGCTCTTTGGCTGGTACTTGGGCTTGTACTGTATTTCTCTTACAGTATCCGCCACTCGCGTATCCGCAGTTCACACCTCGAATAAGATGAGCGCCCAGCCCGAAAAGAAGGAGCGTTCACTGGGCCTGCTGGACGCAGTGTTGATTGTATCCGGCAGCATGATCGGAAGCGGTATTTTCCTGGTCAGCGCCGATATGTCGCGCCAGCTGGGTTCTCCCGGATTGCTCCTTCTGGCATGGCTTGTAACTGGCCTGATTACGCTCACGGCTGCGCTGAGCTACGGCGAGCTGGCGGGGATGATGCCGAAGGCCGGTGGGCAGTATGTATACATACGCCGCGCGTTCGGTCCGCTGACGTCTTTCGTTTACGGCTGGAGTGTGTTTACTGTTATACAAAGCGGTGTAATTGCGGCTGTGGCCGTGGCTTTTGCCAATTATACGGGTGTGTTCTTCCCCGCCTTGGGTCGGGAGAATATCCTGTTTACGCTAGGTACGTTTACTGTTTCGAGCGGACAGTTGCTCGCGATCGGATTGGTACTGTTCCTGACCTGGCTTAACACACGTGGCATCGAAGAAGGAAAGTGGGTGCAGCGCATCTTCACCACTGCCAAGCTGGTGGCACTTTTCGGACTCATCGCGACGGGTCTGTACTGGATGACGCAGAGCGATGTCTGGGCGGAGAACTGGAAATTGGGATTTGGTGCTTTCTCCTGGTCTGACGCGTCATACGGATGGGAAGAAATCGGAACTTTCGCTGCAATAACTGCTTTTGGAACCGCATTGATAGGCTCCCTTTTCTCGAGCGACGCTTGGAACAATGTGACGTTCATTGCAGGCGAGATCAAGAATCCGGCGCGCAACATACCCAGGAGTCTTTTTCTCGGCACCCTGCTCGTTACAGTTGTATACCTGCTGGCGAATGTGGCCTATCTGGCTTTGCTGCCATTGCAGGGGCAACCACATCCGGAAGTGATGGTCAATGGAATCAGCCATGCCGCTTCCGACCGCGTCGGAGCAGCAGCAGCATCGGTGATTTTTGGTCCGCAAGGCGTGTTTATCATGGCAGCGCTGATTATGGTGAGCACCTTTGGTTGTAACAATGGACTCATTCTCGCTGGTGGTCGTCTGTATGAGGCCATGGCGAAGGATGGACTTTTCTTCAAAAGCGCTACCCGTCTGAACAAGAATGGGGTTCCGGCCAATGCGCTGTGGTCGCAGGCTGTATGGGCTTCTTTGTTGTGTTTAAGCGGCACCTATGGCAATCTCCTGGATTACTGCACATTCGCCAGCCTGATTTTTTATATGGTGACGGTGTATGGCATTTTTGTCCTTAGAAAGCGAGAGCCGGAAGCCGAACGTCCATACAAGGCGTTTGGATATCCGATCGTACCGGCATTGTATATTGTTCTCGCCGGTGCTATCTGTTTGGATCTGCTGGTGTTTAAGACGACATATACAGTAAGGGGATTACTGATTGTGTTGGCAGGGGTTCCGGTGTATTGGCTGATTACAAGGAAGAAGTAAGAATTTGTGCAACGTCTGATAGTTTGGTTCTGACGGAGGTTTTTGGATTGGAACTGTGATTGTGATTGCATCCTGAGAGACATTTGGATTGTGCGTGGCTTGCGCGCCATTTGAAATGGGATTAATAGTTGATAGCGACCTGGTAAAGGCGTAGGGTCAGATGTGGGGT
>Ga0209972_10000903_pt1 | contig 28434 bp, 21 predicted proteins | sample NOAtaG_7_FD_187302 | JGI IMG/M metagenome (GOLD analysis project Ga0209972, IMG submission 187302) | Freshwater lake microbial communities from Lake Erie, under a cyanobacterial bloom - NOAA_Erie_Diel1S_2200h metaG (SPAdes) (version 2) | ecosystem: Environmental > Aquatic > Freshwater > Lake ...
GATCCGATCGACGTCGGCCGCACCTGCGGCTCGGCGATGGGGACCTGCACGCCGGGCACGACGGTGTGCCGCGCCGGGGCGGTCGAGTGCGAGGGCGCGACCGTCGGGACGCCCGAGGTCTGCAACGGCATCGACGACGACTGCGACACCGTGATCGACGACGACCCGAGCGACGAGGGCGGCGTGTGCGGCTCGGGCGAGGGCGTCTGCGAGGAAGGCACCATCCGCTGCATCCGCGGCGCACTCGAGTGCGTCGGCGGCACGCTGCCGGGCACCGAGGTCTGCAACGGGCTCGACGACGACTGCGACGGAACCATCGACGAGGGCGACCTCTGCGAGGGCGGCGAGTGCCGGATGGGCGAGTGCAGCCTGCCCTGCGAGGACAGCGAGTTCCCCTGCGCACCGGGCCTTCGCTGCGTCGAGGGCTTCTGCCTCACCGATCCCTGCACCGGCATCTCCTGCCCCGCGGACGCCGACGGAACGCGGAACGTGTGCCGCGAGGGCGACTGCGTGGCGCTCTGCTCGACGGTCTCCTGCGATGCGCCGAACGTCTGCCGGCGCACCGACGGCGCCTGCGTGCCGAACGACTGCGTCTTCCTTCCCTACCTCTGCGGGGACGGCGAGCGCTGCGAGTCCGGCACCTGCGTGGAGGATCCCTGCGCTGGTGTGTCCTGCGGCGCGGCCGAGTTCTGCCGCGACGGCGACTGCGTCCGCAGCTGCGCCGGCGTGACCTGCGCGGCGAACGAGCTCTGCCGCGGCGGCGCGTGCGAGCCGACCGGATGCGCGGAGGCCTGCCCACCGACCCGGGTGTGCCGGGACGCCGACTGCGTGCCCGACGCCTGCGAGACCCTGCGGTGCGGCGCGGGCGAGGCCTGCGATCCGGCCGCTGGGGCGTGCATCGACGATCCGTGCCGGAACATCAGCTGCCCGAGCGGCGAGGTCTGCGCGCTCGGCGAATGCGACGATCCACCGGCGGGCTTCGACGCAGGCGTCGGCATGGACGCCGGCGAGGGCCGGCGCGACGTGCTCGCGACCGGCGGCGCGCTCTGCGCCGCGAGGCCGGGCCGGGGCGGAGGCTGGGCCGCGCTCGCCCTCTTCGGGGTGGTCGCGCTCGGCCTGCGCCGCCGGCTCATCGCCGGCGCCGCGCTGGCGATCGCGCTCTCGGTGCTCGCCTCCGGCTGTGCGGTCGAGCCCTACTGCTTGAATGGATGCGACGACCGGGCCCTCGACGCGCCGGTCGAGGCGGGCGACGTGCGCGACGCGGGGCGCGACGCGCCGCTGCCCCGCCCCGATGGGTGCGCGCCCGGGGCCGAGGAGCTGTGCAACGAGTTCGACGACGACTGCGACCTGCGGATCGACGAGGGCCTCGATCTGCCGAACAACGAAGAGCACTGCGGCCGCTGCGGCAATTCGTGCATCGTCGCGGGCGCGCGGGTCGAGTGCGCGGCGGGTGAATGCAGCTTCCTCGGCTGCTTCGACGGCTTCTACGACGTCGACGGCGACGAGACGAACGGCTGCGAGTACCGCTGCTTCGCGAGCAACGGCGGGGTCGAGGCATGCGACGGGCTCGACAACGACTGCGACGGCGAGATCGACGAGGACTTCGACCTCGATGGGGACGAGCTGAACTGCGGGCGCTGCGGCCAGGAGTGCCGCTTCTTCCGGGTGCGCGCGGCGGCCTGCGAGCTCGGCACCTGCCGCTTCGATCCGATGATGGACTGCGAGCCGGGCTACATCGATCGCGACGGGATGCAGGCGAGCGGCTGCGAGTTCGAGTGCACGCCGACCGGCGCCGAGGTCTGCAACGGCCTCGACGACGACTGCGACGGCATGTCCGACGAGGACTTCGATCTCGACTCGAACGTGCTGAACTGCGGCCGCTGCGAGCGGGTGTGCTCGTTCCCGAACGCGACCCCGAGTTGCACCCTCGGGACCTGCGGCTTCGACCCGAACACCGACTGCGAGCCGGGCTTCTCCGACCGCAACGGCGTGCAGCTCGACGGCTGCGAGTACCCCTGCGTCCCGACCGCCGACCCGACCGAGGTCTGCGACGGGATCGACAACGACTGCAACGGGGTCGTCGACGGTTCGACCACCGACTCGGGCGCCGCCTGCAGCAACGCGCCCTCGGGGATCGCGACGGGCGCATGCACCGCGACCGGGAGCCTCACCTGCATCGGCGGCCGGCTCGACTGCATCGGCGCCCCCGACCCGCGGGCCGAGCGCTGCAACGGCGTCGACGACGACTGCGACGGCGCGACCGACGACGCGCCGACCGACGTCGGCCGGGTCTGCGCCAGCGCCGTCGGCGTGTGCTCGGCGGGCTTCTCGGTCTGCCTCGATGGTGCGCTCGCGTGCGAGCGAGCGACCGGTCCGAGCGCCGAGCGGTGCAACGGCCTCGACGACGACTGCGACGGAGACGTCGACGACGCGCCGACCGACGCGAGCCTCGGCGCAGCCTGCGGGAGCGACGTCGGCGCCTGCGCGCGCGGAACGAACGCGTGCATCGGAGGCCGGATCGCGTGCGACGGCGAGACCGAACCGGCGCCCGAGCTCTGCAACGGCGTCGACGACGACTGCGACGGCGCGGCCGACGACGACGTGGTCGACGAGGGCGGCCCGTGCGGCAGCGACATCGGGGCCTGCGTGCCGGGCAGCCTGACCTGCGTGGGCGGAGGGCTCGTGTGCACCGGCGGCGTGACCGCCGGGACCGAGACCTGCGACGCGCAGGACGACGACTGCGACGGCCTCGTCGACGAGGGGATCTCGATGTCCTGCTACGGAGGGCCGAGCGGGACGCTGGGCGTCGGCCGGTGCCGCGGAGGCACCTCCGTCTGCACCGCCGGTACGATGTCGTCCTGCGTCGGCGCGGTCCTGCCGATCGCCGAGAGCTGCAACAACGTCGACGACAACTGCTCGGGTGCGGTCGACGAGGGGCTCACGCAGGCCTGCTACAGCGGGACGACGAGCACCCGCGGGGTCGGCGCGTGCCGGGACGGCGCGCAGGCCTGCGTCGCGGGCAGCTTCTCGGGCGCGTGCGTCGGCGAGACGCTGCCGGCGACCGAGACCTGCAACAACGTCGACGACAACTGCAACGGGTCCATCGACGAGTCGGTGAGCCGCTCCTGCTACAGCGGCACCGCCGGGACCGCGGGCGTGGGCACGTGCCGCTCGGGCACGCAGACCTGCAGCGTGGGCGCGTTCGGGGTCTGCTCGGGCGAGATCACCCCGGCCCGCGAGTGGTGCGGCGACGGACTGAACACCGACTGCGACGGCAACTCCGACGCGGCGGAGGGCTGCCTCAGCGCGGGCACGGAGCTGCGCGTGGACGGGGGCGCGGCCGGAGCGGTGCACTCCTACGACGTCGAGCTCGCGAGCGCGGGCAGCCCTGCGGGTCGCAACGTGTATGCCGTGTGGACCGAGCTCGCCGGAGGCGGCGCCGACATCTACCTGAGCCGCTCGACGGACGGAGGAAACACCTGGACCGCGCCGGTCGATCTCACCGCGGGGATCACCGAGCGCTGCGTCGAGCCGGTCATCGTCGCGGCGCGCGATGGCGCCGTCGATCGCGTGTACGTCGCGTTCCAGCGCGTCGTGGGCGGCATCCGGCGCCTGAACGTGGCCCGCTCGGCCGACTCCGGCGCGACCTTCACGACGAGCGGCGATCTCGATACCACCGCGAGCACCGACAACTTCAAGCATCAGCTCGCCATCTCGGGCAACGGCCAGCGGGTGCTCATCGTCTGGGAGCAGCTCACCACGACGAACCTCACCCGCCGCGTGGTGTCGCGCGCATCGACCGACTCGGGCGCGACCTTCGCCGCCGAGCGCCTCGTCTCGGTGAACGTCGGCGCGAGCGCCAACGCAGGCAAGCCGCGGGCGCTCGTCACCTCGAGCGGGCGCTTCGTGTTCGTGTGGCGCGAGCGGCGTGCACCGCGGACGACCTTCGACGTGTACGCGACCTTCTCCGACGACGCGACGACGGCGATCCCGTCGGCGCGCGAGGTCCGCATCGACAACGACAGCGGGGACAATCGTGATAGCGACGACCTGCGGCTGGTCGGCGACGGCAACCACCTGTTCCTCGTCTACAACGACCTCTCGACGACCGTCACCGGCGACTCCGACGTCGTGTTCTCGCGCTCGACCGACAACGGCGCGACCTGGCCGAGCGCGGGGCTCCGCACGGTCGATGATCCGAGCCTCGAGGTGAGCCAGTCCGAGACGCCGCAGATCGCGATCGACCCGGGCGTCGTCGGGACGGGCGGCGACGAGCGGGTCTATCTCGCCTGGCGCGACACGCGGGAGGGCACGCAGATCTTCCTGGCGCGCTCGGACAACGCCGGGTCGAGCTTCGGCACCCCGATCCGCGCCTCGAACGCCGCCGGCGGGCCGGTGAGCGGGATCGTGGCCGCGCCGCGCATGGCCTTCGTCGGCGGCGACACGATCGTGATCGCCTACACGAACGGCCCGGCCGGCGCGACCTCGGTGCGCGCGGCCGTCACGCCGGATCGCGGGGTGAGCTGGAACCTGACCGACCCGACGCTCAACGCCTTCGTGACGAACAGCGACGCGCCGGCGCTCTGCGCGTTCAACGCGGCGAGCGCGCCCACGCTCGGCGCGGTGGTGGCGTTCATCGACTACCGGGGGGCGGCGAGCGCATCGGGTCCGCCGGTGGTGAACGGCGACGTGCGGCGCGTCCGGATCGGGCGCTGAGCGACCCGGGCAGGTCCCGGTCGGGGAGCGCGCGGACGGCGCCCTGCCGCTCCGCACGAGGCGCCCAGAGCGGCGCGCCAGCCGATTGACCTCGAAGGCGGGTTCTTCCATGCTCGCGGGCTCATGATGCGCGCCGCTTCCTTCGCCCTCGGCCTCGGGATCGCTCTCGTACCCGCCTGTGACAATTCCCCGGGTGCTCCCGACGCCCCGCTGGCCGACGCGCCGCCTGCCATGCCGGGCTACCTCTTCGGTCCCTGCGCGAGCGACGCCGACTGCGCGAACCTGGGCGAGGGGGCGATCTGCCGGGAAGCCGAGACCGGCCCGACGGAGGGCTACTGCACGGTGCCGTGCAGCGATCGGACCCCCTGCGACGCGTTCCGGCGCTACCACCACTGCCTGACCCTGGCGGGCGAGACCGAGAGCTACTGCGTGCCGCAGTGCCGCAATGGCGCGGACTGCGTCCGCGACAGCTGGACCTGCGATCCGAACGCGGGCCCGACCGGCGACGACGGCGTCTGCATCAGCCTCTGCGAGACCGACGCCGAGTGCGGCGGCACCGCGGTGTGCAACCGCGAATCGGGTCGCTGCGAGGCGCCCCCGGTCGACGCCACCGGCGCGGCCCACGGCGAGCCCTGCGCGGACGGCGCAGACTGCACGTCCGGGTTCTGCATCGACGAGGGCACGCGCAGCGCCCCGAGCGGCTGGGTCGGCGGCATGTGCATCGGCCTCTGCCGGCTGCCCGCGGGGTTCAACAACACGAACTTCTTCGACGGCGACGCGTTGCCGCAGGGCGGCTGCGTCGAGGGCGCCGTCTGCATCCCCGGCGGCTCGCAGACCGCCGAGGGAGACCTCGGCACCTGCTACCACGGGTGCACCTCGATGGCCGACTGCCGACCGGGCTACGGGTGCCTGCAGAACATCGCGGGACGCGCCTTCGCCAACGGCATCTGTGTCCCGCTGGACTGCGGCGGCGGGGGGTGCCCCTCGGGCTACACCTGCGTCACGGTCACGCAGGGAGACGGCTCGACCGCCAACCGCTGCGCCCCGAACTGATCCCGCGTTGACCGGCGGCCGGTGGCCGCGCGAAAGGACCTGACCATGACGTTCGCTCCGAAGAAGGCCTGGATCGCCGGCGTGTCCGGCCTGCTGCTCGCTGCCTGCAACAACACTCCGTCGAGCGGCGTCGACGCGCCGACGGGTACCCCGGATGTGCCCGCCGGCGGCAACGCGGTGTGCGGCGCGCCCACCGAGAACCCGGCGGCGGGCCTCGTCTTCGGAACGAGCCGCGGCTCGCTCTTCGAGGGCTTCACGCTGCCGACCTGCGACGGGACGCCCTACGCGTTCTACGACGACGCGAACTGCCCCTCGAACTACACCATGACGGTGGTGAGCATCGCGGCGATCTGGTGCGTGCCCTGCCAGCAGGAGAGCGCCCAGCTCACCGATCGGGTGACCAACGCCTACGCGGCGGACGGCGTGCGGGTCGTGCAGATCATCGTGGACGGCGCGACGCGCGGCTCGCCCTTCACGCCCGCGCAGTGCGAGCAGTGGGTGAGCACCTACGGGCTCGTCAACCCGGAGCTCATGGATCAGGGCGGCGCAGAGACGAACGAGTTCTTCCCCGACGGCTCGCTGCCCTCGACGATCATCGTCGACCGCGACGGCGTGATCCGCTTCTACGAGAACGGCGCCTCGATGGGCCTCGTCACCCTCACCGGCGCGATCGAGTCGCTGCTCTGCGAGACCGACGCGGACTGCGGCGGCGGCGAGACCTGCGCAGAGGGGCTCTGCGAACTGACGCTCTGAGCGCGCGCGGCCCGCGTGGGATCCCAATCGCCCCGACGATGCACCCGACCGCTGGCGAGCCTGCTCGCCGCGGTCGTCGTGCTTTGGGGGACGCAGGCGAGCGCCCAGGACGCGGTCGAGGCGCCCGCTGAGGGGGCGACGAGCGATGCGCTGCCCGAGGGCGCAGGAGCCGACGACGCAGCCTCCGCAGGCGCTGCGCCCGTCGAGGCAGCCCCGCTCGAGGAGGCCCCCGCCGAGGAGGCTCCTCCGGACGAGCCCCTCGATCTCTCCTTCGACCTCCCGGTCTTCGGGCGCACGACGTTCTCCATGACGAGCACGTCGACGCTGCGCTTCCGCGGCCAGAACGACAACGGGAACGTCTTCGACGACGACTTCTTCTCCCTCTCGCAGCGCTTCGACCTGGCACTGCAGGGTGACGAGCTCCGCCTCGAGGTGCGGATCGATGCGTGGCTGCCCTTCGCGGTGTCCTCGTCCTCGGCGGTCGTGGGCGTCACGCCCACGGTGCGCCCGGCGTGGTTCGGCAGCCAGGCGGTCGGCGGCATCGACAGTCCCTACCCGATGGGCAGCGCGTGCCCGCCCGGCCGCGATCCGCTCTGCTACCTCGCCTGGGACGTGCGACCGGAGCGCCTCGCGCTGCGCTGGCAGCACGAGAGCTGGACGATCGAGCTCGGCGACGCCCAGCTCGTGCTCGGCCGGGGCATCGCCCTCTCCTTCCGCAAGGTGGACCTGCTCGCGGTCGACAATGCGCTGCGCGGCGGGCACGTCGTCTACGACGACGGGCACTTCCGGTTCCGCCTCCACGGCGGCGTCGCGAACCCGCAGAACCAGGACCCGATCAGCCTCGCGGTGCTGCCCGACCCGGAGGACTTCGTGGTCGCCGGCGGGCTCGGCGCGACCCTCGGACCGAACGACGAGATCAACGTCGGCGGCCACGCCGTGCGCACCTGGTTCGAGGACGAGCGCAACGCGTTCTCGGTCCGCTCCCGCACGATCGACGTGCTCGGCTGGTTCGTGGAGGCGCCCGCGCTCCTCGACGGACAGCTCGCGCTCTACGCCGAGGCGAACGCGATGCGGCGGACCTTCGTCGCGACGAGCGAGGCGGGCGAGGCCGAGGAGAACCTCTGGGGCCGGGCGGTGTACGCGTCGGCGCAGCTCTCGCTCACCGAGCTCACGCTGCTCGTGGAGTGGAAGGACTACCGCGACTTCCTCGTCGCGCCGAGCTCGCTCGAGGGGCGCGCCTCGCGCATCTACTCCGCCGCGCCGAGCCTCGAGTTCGACGGACCGCAGCGCCTGCGCGGCATCGGCAACCAGCGCGGCGCCTCGATCCGGATGGACTACGCGTTCTTGCCCGGTCCGTGGTCGTTCTCGGTGAACTTCGCCTCGTTCGGGCTCGCCGAGGAGGCGCACGTCGATCCGTGGAACGACATCCTCGTGACGCATGGCTGGCTCGGCCTCGCGCGCCGGCAGGAATACGATGAGAGCCCGAATTGGGGCTTCGAGTTGACCGGGGGCTACCGCCGCGAGCTGGTGCTCACCGAGCGTACCCGCGGCATGACCCAGCTTCGTCCGGGCGACTTCGACCGCGAGATGCTCCACGGCCTGCTCAGCTTCGCGCTCGGCGTCGGCGACCACGCGCTCGAGCTGAGCGTCGATCACCGCTACGAGGCGCAGCGCGACTTCACCGGCGGCGTGCAGCCCTTCCAGATCGGCGGCGTCTCGGTCACCTACACCTACGGCATCCAGTTCGTCGCGGCGGTGACGATGCGCTGGACCGACTTCATCGACCCGAACTTCCGCGCCCAGCGGCTCGGGCTCGATCCGCTCACGGCGTCGTTCTATCCGTCGCTCGAGCTGCAGTACAACTTCGATCCCGGGACCTTCGTGCGCGGCATGTTCGGCGCGACCCCGGGCGGTCAGATCTGCTCGGGCGGCGTGTGCCGCGACGTTCCGCCCTTCGAGGGCGGGATGCTGCAGTTCGTCGGTCGGCTCTGAGCCCGAGGGGGGCGTTGCTTCGACGGGGTCCGCGACGATAGCCTCACGGCCATGGACGACGTCCCACAGCTTCCCCCCGGGCTCTACGACCTGCTCCGAGCGACCGACGGCCAGCGCATCGCGCGCATCCTCTCGCTCTCGACCACCCTGCCGACCGCGGCCGGCGTGAACTGGATCGCCAAGCGCGAGCACTGGTTCAGCCCGAAGAACCTCGACCTCGCGGTGGCCCTCGGCGTGAGCGGTGTACGGCTCACGTACGTCTCGAACCTCGCGAACCTCCACACGATCGCCCAGGACCTGGCGACGAACTACACGTTCCAGAAGCACGCCAAGGGCGTGCTCGTGACGACCGACTGGACGGCGGGCCCGCCGGCCTTCTCCGCGCCGGCGTTCTACTTCGTGGAGAACGCTCCTTCCGTCCCCGCGAGGGCGATGCGACCGCTGCTCCAGGTCTCGAGCACGAACGCGAAGCTCTTCTCGAAGGTCGGCTGGGTGACGCTCGACAACGGCGTCACCAGCTACTTCGCCGGCGCCCAGGTCGGAGCGAGCGTCACGATGGGGAGCACGCCCACCAACACCATCCCCTCGAGCGGGTGCTGGCACTACCAGACCTGAGCGGCCGCGGGCCGGCGGTCATGCCGGGCTCATACCGAGCGGACGAGGCGCATCCCAACCGCTGCGAAGCGTTCCTCCGGGCGCGCCGCGAAGCGGGAGGCGGACCGGACGAACGCACCGAAGGCGTTCCAGGCGCCGCCTCGCACCGCGCGGAGCGACGGCTCGTCCGCGGCGCACGCGCGCGGCGTGAGCAGGTCGTCCGGGCAGGCCGGCCCGTCGGGCGTCCAGGCGCCGGCGCACCAGGTCCGCACCAGACCGGCCGCGTCGAGCACGCCGAACGGGCTCTGGTCGAGCGGCTGCGAGCCCACCGGGACGCGCCCCGGCGGCTCGAGCGTGGAGCCCACCACCCGGGTCCACGTCGGCTCGAAGAAGTTGCCCCACGGGTAGAGGCGCCCGTCGACGCCGCGGCATGCCTTCTCCCACTCGAGCTCGTCGGGCAGGCGCCAGGGCAGGCCGCTCTCGGCGGCGAGCCACGCGGCGTAGGCGCTCGCCGCGTGCCAGTCGATCGAGCTCACCGGCCAGCGCACGTCGACCGGAGCTCCGTTCTCCGCGGTGCGCGAGACGACGAAGCGCCCATCGACGCGCTCGACGGCCGGCGGCGCGTCGGGATCGAACGCCGAGGTCGGCTGCCAGCGCGGCACGAGGCGCAGGGCCTCGGAGACGGGCAGCGCGTCGAGGAAGGCGAGGTACGCCCCGACGCTCACCGGCGTCCGCTGGATCACGAAGTCGTCGATCCACACCGTGCGGGCCGGCACCGGCTCGACCGCCTGCGGATCCCCGCCGACCCGGGTCCAGCCCGCCGGCACGTGCACCTCGCCGGGCGCCTGCGCGCCGAGGCAGCGCACCGGCAGGCGGGCCGCGCTGCCCGGGCGCCGCAGCTCGAAGACCTCGTCCCGAACCAGCTGCGCGTGCAGGCGCGTGCACCCGCCGTCGGCCCGCTCGAGTTCGACGAGCCACGAGCCCGCCTCGAGCTCGACGTCGAGCGGCGTCGGCCCGAGCACCCGCGGCGCCTCGAGGACGAGCCGCCGCTCGCGCAGCGTGAAGCGGCGCGCCCGTACCAGGGCGGGGACGTCGCTCTCGAGGACGAGCCGGGCGAGCCGCGAGAGAAAGCGCGCGTGCTCGCCGCGGTCGTGACGCCGCAGCCGGAGCTCCGCCTGCGCGACCTCGGCCGCCGACTGGCGCGCCTCGGCCTCGAGCACCTGGACACGGTGCAGCCGTGCGAGCGCGCGGTGCGCGGCCTCGTGGCCGGGATCGATTTCGAGCGCGGCGCGCAGGGTCTCGAGGTGCTCGGTCTCGGCGAGCGCGACCCGCTGGTGCAGCGTCTCGGCCTCGTCCTCGAGCGCCCACGCCTCGCGCTTGAGCGCGACGGACGCGTGCGGCGGCAGGGCGCTCAAGCGCGCGCGGGCCTCGGCCCGAAGCGCCTCGCGGCGCCGCCGCAGCCCTTCGAGCGACGCGACCGCTGCCTGGGCCTGCGCCACGAGCAGCGCGGCGCGGTCGCGGGCGAGGGAGCCATCGAGCCAGGCGTGCAGGCGTGCGGCGAACACCGCGGCGTCGGCGAAGCGCTCGGCCGGCTCGAGCATGGTGGCCTGCCGGACGATCGCGCAGAGCTCCTCGGGCCGCTCGTGCGACGCCGTCAGCGCCGGCACCGCCCCGGTCGCCGCGAGCGCCCAGGTCTGCACGCGGTCGCCGCCGCGCGCGCGCAGACCGGTCAAGAGTTCGTGCAGCACGAGCCCGAGCGCGAAGACGTCGGAGGCGGCAGACAGCGGCTCACCGATGCCGCGGGCCTGCTCGGGCGACATGTACGCGAGGGTGCCGAGCAGATCGCCTGCGCTGGTCACGACCGAGCTCGAGGTGCCGACGAGCTCCTGCGAGGCGATGGCGGAGGTCCCGGGCCCGAGCAGCTCCGTACCGGCGCGGGCGATGCCCCAGTCGAGGACGAGCACCTCGCCGAATTCGCCGACCATCACGTTGTCGGGCTTCAGGTCGCGGTGCACGACGCCGCGGGTGTGCGCGTAGCCGACGGTCTCGGCGACGCGCAGCAGGATCTCCACGCGGCGCCGCAGCGGCAGCAGGGCCGGCGCGACCGGCTCGAAGAGCAGCCCGCGCAGGGTCTGGCCGCGGACCTCCTTCATCGTGAAGTAAGGCCGACCGTCGCGGAGCACGCCGCGGTCGTGGATCGGCACGATGCCCGGGTGCTCGAGCGCCGCCGTGACCTGGGCCTCGTTCGTGAAGCGCGCACGGTGCCGAGGGGTGCCGAGGTGCTCGAGCGCGAGCACCTTCATCGCGACGATCCGATCGAGGCTGCCGTCGCGCACCCGGATCACCTCGCCCCATCCACCCCGGGCGATGACGCCGAGGTGCTCGTAGCGCTCGGGCAGCTCGGTGATCGGCCGCGAGCGGGCGTCGGAAGTCCACAGGACCGGCTCGACGGAGGTCGGATCGGGATCGGTCGAGGACACCGCGCCGGAGTCTACCTGCTCGGCGCGGTGCCGACAGAGTCCCGGGCCCGCGACGGGCGGCCGCGGGTCGGGCACACTCGCGGGGATGCCGATTCATCGCGAGTTCCATCGGGCCCATCTCGGCGGCTGGCTGCGTGCCGCGGTGCTCGGCGCGAACGATGGAATCGTGTCGATCGCGAGCCTCGTGCTCGGGGTCGCAGCGGGAGGCGCCGAGGAGAGCTTCGCGCTCACGGCGGGCGTGGCGGGGCTCGTCGGCGGGGCCCTCTCGATGGCCGCCGGAGAGTACGTGTCGGTGAGCTCGCAGCGGGACGTCGAGCTCGCCGACCTCGAGCGCGAGAGGAAGGAGCTCGTCGAGACCCCCGAGCTCGAGCGCAGGGAGCTCGTCGGCATCTACGTGAAGAAGGGGCTCTCGGTGGAGCTCGCGACCCAAGTGGCCGACGCGATGATGGCCTCGGAGGATCCCTTGCGGATCCACGCGCGCGAGGAGCTGAAGCTCGACCCCGACGAGCTCGCGCAGCCGATGCAGGCGGCGCTCGTCTCGGCGCTCTCCTTCGCCCTCGGTGCGGCGCTGCCGCTCGCGGTCATCACCCTGGCCCCCGCAGGCGTCCGCGGCCCGCTCACGCTCGTCGCGGCGCTGAGCACGCTGACCGCACTCGGGGCCTGGAGCGCCCGGCTCGGCGGCGCACCGGCCCTCCGTGCCGCGCTGCGGGTCGTGGTCGGCGGGGCCGCGGCGATGGGGCTCACCTACGCGCTCGGCGCCTGGCTCGGCGCTGCCATCTGAAGGACGCGCGCACGAGGGAGCGGGCGTGGATCACGAGCGGCCCACGTCCCGGCCCCAAGAGGCACGCAGGCGGGCCTGCGGCCGGTGGCCCCCGCGGCTGCTCAGTCGATCGCGCGGAGCTGCGGCACGAGGGCCGCGAGCGAGCCGTGGCGGCTGGCGTCGCAGAGCGGACCGAGAAGCGGGGCGTAGAGGAGATCGACGAAGCGCGGACTGCTCGGCAAGGCGAAGAGGAGCGTGCGCGCACCGACCCCGGCGAGCGAGCGCAGGGAGACGGCGACGAGCGGCTCGTGTTCGCCGACGAGCCGCCGCGCGACCTCGCCGAAGCCGATCGCTTCGCGGAGCAGGTAGCTCGAGACGAGTTCGGTCGTGATGTCACGCGGGCCGACGCCGACGCCGCCGAGGACCATCACCGTGTCGATCGCCGGGTGCGCGCACCATGCGGCGAGCTGTGCGTCGAGTGGGTCGCGCGAGGCAGGGAGCGCGAGGCGCGAGAGGACCGTGTGCCCATCGGCAACGAGCCGATCGGCGAGGCGCTCGGCGCCTGCGCCGGGGTCGCCCTCGGCGGACACGGTGAGGATCCCGACCGTGAGCGGCAGCGTGACCGGCAACGCTCAGCCCTTCTTCTTCTTCCGGCGCGGGGGCGGCGGCGAGGCCTCCGGCGCGGGCTCGGCCACGGACGCGGCTCCCTCCGAGGTCCCCGCCGCGGCCGCGAGCTCCTCGGCGTCGACGTACACGCGCGCGTTCTCCGCCTCTTCCTCAGCGGTGAGCGGCGCCTGGATGGAGAAGCGCTTGCTGAAGAAGACGAGGCCGTAGCACACGGCGACGACGGGCACGCTCAAGAGGTGGCCCATGTTGAGCGCCCAGCCCTCGTCGACGCCCTGGTTCTCCTTGAAGAACTCGGCGAAGAAGCGGAGCGTGAAGTGCGTGCCGAGGAGCAGGAGGAACATCGAGCCCGTGCGCCACTTCCGCGCGTAGCGCTTCTGCAGCCAGATCGCGAAGGCCAGCTCGCAGAAGTAGAGCACCGCCTCGTAGAGCACGACGGGATGGCGGGGGGGGCCGTCCGGGCCGCCGATCTCCCAGCGCCGATCGAAGATCACGCCGAAGGGGCCGTCGGTGACGCGGCCCCAGATCTCGGAGTTCGCGAAGTTGCCGAGGCGCACGAACGGATAGACCCAGATCGAAGCGACCATCGTCGGGTCGGTGTAGCGGAAGAAGTCCGGAGAGCGGCCGTCCGCCGAGCGCGAGTGACGACCGTGCCGCCACCAGAAGAGCAGCACCGCGAGGATGCAGCCGAGGCCGCCGCCGTGGCTCGCGAGGCCCGAGCCGAGGCCGAAGAAGCGACCGAGCACGAAGTGGCTCGTTCCGTCCGCCGCGGTCTCGAAGCGAGGAAAATCGAAGAGCCCCGAGGTCTCGTAGAAGATCAGATGTATGTAGTGGGCGCCGAGCAGCATGCCGATCGGCACCCAGAGCGTGAGCCGCTCGGCGTGCTGCTTGGGCATCCCCCAGAGCTCGAAGTAGCGCGGCCCCCAGTAGGCGCAGAGCAGGAGCCCCAGCGCGAAGAGCACGCCGTACCAGCGCAGCTCGATCGGTCCGAAGGGCCCGATCGAGCCCTCGTAGATGGTCCACTCGAAATTCCAATGCACGGCGGGGCGGACCTATCGCATCTGCCCCTCGGCCGCCACCGGCGCCCCACGGGACCAGGCCCGCTCTGGTAGGCTGCGCGGCGTCGGGCCGAGCCGGCTCCGCCTCGAAGTGCTCCGGCCCCGACGGGCTGGCAGCCGGGGGCGAAGCGGAACGCGACCGGCGCCGAGAGGACGAGGAGGCACGATGCGCGCGGTGATCATGGTGATGGCGGCGGGGCTCGCCGCATGCGGGGGCAGCGCCGCCTCGGATGCAGGCGCGGGCGATGCTCCCGAGGACGCGCCGAGCAGCGAGACGTGGCGCTGCGGAGGCGAGGGCGACGCGCCGCTCGCGCCCCGGGCGAGCCCGCTCTTCGTCGAGCGCCCCGAGGCGCTGCCGGCGGGCGCGACGACCGGATTCGGCCGCGTGACGGTCGTCGACTTCGACGGCGACGGCCTCGACGACGTCGTCGGCACCCCGGCCCACGACGGCGCCCACACCCGCGCGAGCGACTACGACAAGCTCTTGCTCCGGGCGCGGGGCGACGGGACCTTCGAGGACGTGAGCGCCCGGGCGGGCTTCGCGGGGACCGAGATCGGCCTGCTCGTCTTCGGCGATGTCGACGGCGATGGCGATCAGGACGCCTTCGCCGGATCGATCGAGGGGCGCGGACGCGAAGACCGCGGGATCTGGCAGAACGACGGCACCGGCGTCTTCACCCACCTCGGCGAGGCGGGCATCACGCTGCCGACGCTCGCCTGCGGTGAGCTGACCTGCGTGCCGGCCGAGATCGCCGCGACCTTCCTCGACGTCGATCGCGACGGCGACCTCGACCTCTACGCCGGCCGCTGGTTCTGGTCGGACGGGGTGAGCGCCACCCGCTACAGCCCGCCCGCGCGGGACCAGCTCTTCCTCGGCAACGGCGACGGCACCTTCACCGAGTCCACGACCTGGTTGCCTTCGCAGGTGGTGCCCGGGACGGGCCTCGGCGAGCGCTTCGGGCGGGCGACGATGGGCGTGTCGGCCGGCGACGTGGACGACGATGGAGACCTCGACCTCTTCGTCGCCGGCTACGGTGCCGGACGGCCCGCGCTCTCGGTGGGCGGACGCCTCACCTGCGAGCCGCCGCAGCGCTGGAACGAGAACATGCTGCTGCGGAACGACGGGGACCGCTTCGTCGAGGTCGGCCGCGAGGCGGGCGTGCACGCGACGGTGCGCGGGCCGATGGGCATCCTCGAGGAAGAGACGCTGGTGATCGGCGCCGAGTGCCCCGAGGCGGTGCGCGGCACCTATCCCTCGCCGATCGGCGGCAACCACTTCACCTCGCAGTTCGGCGACTTCGACGCGGACGGAGACCTGGACCTGATCGTCGGCGCCATCGCCCACCCCGACTACGTCCAGTCCGACCCGACGTTGCTCTTCGTGGCGGGCGGCGCGTTCCCGTTCACCGAGGAAGGCGCGGCGCGGGGCCTCGAGTGGCGCGAGGACGAGAAGCACGTCGCCTTCGCCGACGTCGATGGCGACGGCCTCCTCGACGTGATCACGACGGGATTCCGCGACCCGAGCGCGAACGAGCTGCGGGTGTACCTGCAGAACGAGGAGCACCGCTTCGAGCTCCAGACGACCGTCGCGACGGGCATCGACGACCGCAGCCAGGAAGGGCTCGCGCTCCTCGACGCCGACGGGGACGGCGATCTCGACCTCTACCTCGCCGAGGACGACGGCGAGGCGCGCTTCTTCGAGAACGTCGCGGGTGATGCCCGGCGCGCGCTCGTCGTGGTGCTCGCAGGCGCGGCCCCGCGGGATGCGACCGGCGCCCGCATCACCGCGCGCGGACCGAGCGGCGTGCTGGTGCACGAGGTGACCGGGGGAAACGGGCACTACAACGCCCAGCTCACCCGGCACGCGCACTTCGGCGCGGGCGGCGCAGGCTGCCTGCGGGACCTGACGATCCGCTGGCCCGACGGACGCACCGATGCGCTCGGGGACGTCCGCACCGGGCTGCGCCTCGAGGTCGATGCGGAGGGAGCGGTGCGCGCGCGGGCGCTCACGCCGTGAGCGCGGCGGGCGCATCGCCGCGCGCGGACGCGTGCCGATGATCCGGCTCGCGTTGGTCGGCGACGTGCACGGCGCCTTCGGATCCGAAGACGTCGCCGCGCTCGACCGAGGAGAGGACGGGCAGCCCTACGATCGCGTGCTCTTCGTGGGAGACCTCGCCGGCTACACGTTCCGCGGGACGCTCGCGGTGGCGCGGCAGATCGCCGGGCTGCGCACGCCGGCGCTGGTGATGCCCGGCAACCACGACGCGATGAGCGCGCCGCAGATGTTCGCCGAGCTCACGGAGAACGCGGCCGGCGCGGCGATGCTCTCGGGCGGCGAGGAGAAGCGGGTGCGGGCGCTCGCGGACGCGCTCGGCCCGGCCGAGCTGACCGGGTACCGCGTGCACGAGCTCGCCCCCGGGCTCTCGCTCGTCGCGGCGCGGCCGCACAGCTTCGGCGGCCCGCGCCTCGCGTTTCAGCCCTACCTGTCGCGGGCCTTCGGCGTCGCGAGCCTGGAGGCGTCGGCGGCGCGGCTCGCGGCGCTCGTCGACGCGGCCAGAGGGCCTTCGCTCGTCTTGCTCGGGCACAACGGACCGAGCGGCCTCGGCGCCGCGCGGAGCGCCCTCTGGGGCGCCGACTTTCGACGCGAAGGCGGCGACTTCGGCGACCCCGATCTGCGCGCCGCGATCGCCCATGCGCGGGCCACCGGCAAGCGCGTGCTCGCGGTGCTCGCAGGCCACATGCACCGGCAGCTGCGGGGAGGCGGGCCGCCTCGGGTGGCCTTCGCGCGGGACGAACACGGCACGCTCTTCGTCAATGCCGCGCGCGTGCCGCGGGTGTTTCGGGAGGGGCCACGGACGCTGCGGCACCACGTCGCCGTGACGGTCGGTCCGGAGCGGGCCGAGGCCGAGGACGTCCTCGTCGAAGGATGAGCACGTCGGGGCGCGGCTCGATGCCGCCCGACGCCGCGGGGCGCTTGGAGGCGGCGAGCGCTTCGGGCATCCTCGTTCGGAGCCCGACGGCGACGCGCATGCAGGCGCGCGGCGGGACCGGAACGAGGAGCCACGATGCACCGCGCGAACGAATTCCGACCCCTGCTCGCTCCCCGGCTGCTGTCGCTCGTGGTCCTCGCCATCGCGAGCGCCCCGGCGTGCGGCGCTCCGAACTCTCCCGATCCCGACGCGGGCCCCACGATCGAGGACGCCGGCTTCGATGCGCCGCGCGCGGTCGATGGTGGGCCGGAGGGCGATGGAGGACCGCGCGATGCCGGCGCGCCGGATGCAGGCGGAGAGGACGGCGGCGCGCTCGATGGCGGCCCGCGTCCGGACGCCGGCGTCGACGCCGGTGGCGATGCACCGTGCGAGCCGGTGATCTGCCCCGAACCGCCGCCAGGCTGCTCCTACGTCGGGGCCTCGGTCTGCTCCTGCGGGCGGCTGCGCTGCACGCTCGACATCCCGTGCAGCCCGGTCTGCGAGGGCGCCACCTACTGCGATCGGTGCGCCGCGAGTCCGGAGTGCGTCGCGCGGCCGATGGACATGGGCCTCATCTGTCCGGCCATCTACATGCCGGTCTGCGGCTGCGATGGCCGGACCTATCCGAACGCCTGTGCCCTCGGCTCCGCGGGGATCGCGCTCGACTACGAGGGAGAGTGCGCGAGCGGACCGGCCTGCGACGGAACGACCTGCGACGGCGGCAGCTACTGCGACTGGGCGGCGGCCTGCTCGGGCACTGGGACCTGCACGCCCGCCGAGCCCGAGGGCACCTGCGACGGCGTCGTCGATCCGGTCTGCGCGTGCGACGGGTTCACCTACGCGAACATCTGCGACGCGCACGCCGCGGGTCAGGACGTGGCCTACGCCGGAGCGTGCATGCCGCGCCCCGGCGAGTGCGCGCCGGGCGTCGTCTGCGTGGGCGACGAGTTCTGCGACCACAACGCGGGCTGCGACGGCCCCGGCCGCTGCGTGCCCTACGATCCCTTCGGGAGCTGCCCGATCGGGCCGACGCCGGTCTGCGGCTGCGACGGAACGACCTACGGCAACGTGTGCGAGGCGACGCGCGCCGGGGTCGACGTCGCGACCGATCGCGCCTGCGGCGTGCCGCCCGATGCGTGCCTGATGGATCGCGACTGCCTTCGCCGCGAGCGGTGCCTGCTCTGCGCGGACGGCGCACGGCGCTGCATCCCCGAGAGCGCCACGGGCTGCTGAGGCGCAGCCCGGTCCGGATCCTGCGCGCCCTTCAGCGGGGCTCCGAGGCGCGCGCGACCTCGTCGGCGAGCGCGGCGAGCCCCGCGATCGAGAGCGCCTCGGCGAGAATGGCGCGGGCTTCTTGCGCGTGGCTGCTCGCAGCTGGGACGGAGGCGGCCAGGGCCGCGGCCTCGTCGGGCCGGCCGGTGAGGAGCAGCGCGTGGGCGAGGACCACGTCGGCCTCGATCGACGGCGCGAGGGCCTGCGTGGCGCGGGCGAGGGCCTCGGCACGTTCGCCACGCCCGATGCCGAGCCACGCCCGCGCGTCATCGAGCTCCCCGCCGGAGCGGGGCGGCACGGCGAGCAGCCCCTCGACCTCGTCCACATCACCGAGGGCGAGGGCGACGCCGATCCGCAAGCGTCGTTCGGCGTCGGTGTCGGGCGGCTGTCCACGCAGCGGGCCGAGCAGCTCGTCCGCGAGGACCGGTCGCGCGAGGCTCGGTCCGGCGAGCAGGGCGGCGAAGCGCAGGCGCAAGGCGCGGTCGAGGGTCGCCCGCCGCGCGAGCCCCATCGCGCGCTCGACGTCGCCCGCTGCGAGCGCCGCCTCGATCCACAGCTCGACCGGGGCCTCGGCGAGCGCGGTGAGCACCCGCGCCGCCGCCTCTCGATCTCCCGCGCGCTCCATCAGCGCCGCGAGCTGCAAGGCGGCAGCCCGGCTCCCTGGGGCGGCGCGCACCGCCCGCTCGGCCTCCTCCATCGCGGAGGCGGCATCGCCCCGGAGCGCGGCGATCTCCGAAGCCGCGAGGTGTACCGCCTCGGCGTCCTCGTCGAGCGCGCGCCCTTCGGCGAGGGCGCGCTCGGCGCCGGCCGCGTCGCCGCTTCGCGCGAGCGCGATGGCGTGCCGGGACGCGAGCAGGGGATCGTCGTCCCCGCCGGCCCGCGCGAGGGCGAACTCGTGCGCGGCATGCGGCCAGTCCGCCGCCGCGGCCGCGAGCTCGCCGCGAAGGAAATGCTCGTAGGCGTAGGGCGGCACGAAGACCCCGGCGCGCCGCACGCCGCCGAGCGTGCGCTCGACCGGGTAGGCGCCGAGCGAACAACCGGAGGCGAGCAGCGCGGCAGCGACGAGCCGCCGGGTCACGGCCCGGACGGACGGCACATCGACTCGCGACCGGCCGTGCAGGGCATCGTGAAGGTGAAGCGGTCGCCGAGCGGGAGCGGCCACTCGGGGAGGAACGCGGAGCCACTCGCGACCTCGAAGCCGCCTCCGACCACCGCGCCGCGGATCGTCGGCCCCGCACGGCGCACCGTGTCGTCGCTCCAGAGCTCGAGGGAGAGACGCGGATCGAGATCGCCCTCGCCGGTCGGGACCGCGTTCTCGCGGAAGTACTCGCCGGTGACGAGGAGCACGAGCTGGCCGTCGTCGTCGACGCTGATGAGCACGCCGCCGTCCTCGTAGCTGCCGAGGTCGGGTGCAGAGAAGCGCGGCATCGGGTCGGCGACGGCCGGCGTGATCACGAGCCGCACGCTCTCGACCGCGGAGAGGCGCACGCCGGTGAGCTGGACGTCGAGCGAGAAGCCGGCGGGCGCGCTGGCGCAGCCGGCGAGGAGGAGGGCGGGAACGAGGACGAGGGCGCGCATGGGCTCACCGGATCGGAGGAAGGGGGATGCCCATCGGCAGGGGCGGAGGTTCGGAGGCCGCGACGCCGGCGCCGATGCCGACGCCGACGCCGACCGCGACGACCCCGCCGACGATCGCCCACGGCCACCACTGCTCGTACCACTCCGGCTCGCGCGGGCCCGCGGTGCCATCGGCGGCGATCACCTCGTCCATCACGGCCGACGGCGCGAGCGTGACGTCGAGGCGCTCCCGCTCGCCCGGGTCGAGCGAGACCTCGCGGCGCGTGCCCGAGTGGCCGAGCGCGGTGATCATCACGACGTGCGGTCCGGGCGTCAGGCGCTGCGCTGCGAGCGGCGTGCGGCCGACGAGCGCATCGTCGATGCGGACCTCGGCGCCGTCGACGTTGACCGTGACGAGCAGCTCCGGCGGCGGAGGCGGCGGCGAGAAGAACACCGGGGCGAGCGCGGCCACGAGCGGTGCGAGGGCGGTGGCGGGGTCGGCCGCGGGATCGAGCGAGAGGGTCTGGGTCGGCAGCCGGGGCGCGCCGCTCACCGGGTCGCGCAGGTCGAGGCTGAGCGTCACCGGACCGCGCGCACCGCGCCGAGAGAGCGAGGCGATGGCGGCGCCGATGGCACCCGCGCCCGCGATCTGCCCGCCGAGGCACGCCGCGTCGGCGCCGCACGCGGCAAAGGACGCGGCGAGCGACTCGAGCGCGAGGGGCAGGACCGGCCTTCCGCCCGCGAGCGGATCGAGCTGCGCGACGAGCGCGCTCCGCACCGCCTCGACGAGCTCCGGGGGCACCCGACCGCTGCCGAGCGCGACGACCATCACCGGGGGCACGGACGGCGCCGAGGACGCCGGCGCGGCGGCGACCACGGGCTCGGCCGGAGCCGCGGGCTCGGCCGGGCCCGTCGAGGCTGGACCCGTCGAGGCTGGACCCGTCGAGGCTGGACCCGTCGAGGCTGGACCCGTCGAGGCCGGGCCCGTCGAGGCTGTTGCAGCCGCCGCGTCGGACGCGGGGGCCGAGGAATCGGCGGGCGCAGAGGAGACCTCCTGGGCCTGCGCGGAGAGCGGCAGGCCCAGCAGGACGGCGAAGAGAACGGGCCGGAGCATCGGAGCGGGAGCGTAGCCCAAGCGGCCGTCGTCGAGCACCGCCTCGGCGGCCCGTCGTTCGGAGGGCGTCCGGCGCGGGGCCCGGCGTGGTGGGCCCTGCGGGCGCCTCGGATGCAGGTGGCACGCGGCCTCGGCCGCGGTACACGGCCCGGCGTGAGCGATCCGAGCGCCGACGAGCGGTCCCGCGCGATCGAGGAAGGCCTCCGCTTCGCCGGCCTCCGCGAGAGCCAGCGGGGGCTGGTCGAGCGCTACCTCGACGAGCACCCCGACGACTGGATGAACTGCTGTGGATCGAGCTGCGATCCGTGCGTGCTGACCATCGGCCATGCGGTCGCCAAGGCGCGGCAGCTCCTCGGCAAGCCGCCGCTCTGAGGACCGTGGCTCGCGGGGCCGCCGCGCAGCGGCCGACGAACGAACAGCCCACGTCGTCGGGGCCCATCAGGCCCACCACCCTCAGGCAGGCGCGCCGCGTCACCGTGGTACGGTCCCGCCGTTGGGCTACCTGGTGCCAGACGACGAGGACGAACGGCCGGAGGAATCGAGGCCGAAGCTCCCCGAGCTCGGCGCCGGACAGACGGTGGGGGGCAAGTACACGATCCTCCGGACCCTCGGCGAGGGCGGGATGGGCGCGGTGTACGAGGTCGAGCACACGCTCATCGGCAAGCGGATGGCGCTCAAGTGCCTGCACCCGGAGTACGCCCGGGACCGCGATCTCGTGGAGCGCTTCCGCCGCGAGGCGCGCGCCGCGAGCGTGATCGGCAACGAGCACATCGTGGACGTCACCGACATGGGCGATTTGCCCGACGGCTCGCCCTTCCTCGTCATGGAGATGCTCAAGGGGCGGGCGCTCTCGGACCTGATCAAGCGCGAGGGCCCGCTGACCGTGGGACGGACCTGCGCGATCGTCCGGCAGATCTGCGTCGCGCTGCAGGCCGCGCACGACAAGGGGATCGTGCACCGGGACATGAAGCCGGCGAACGTGTTCCTCGAGGCGCGCAGCGGGCGCGAGGATTTCGTGAAGGTCCTCGACTTCGGCATCTCGAAGATGCAGGACCACGGCCCGACCGATCGGGGTCTGACGCGCACCGGCGTCGCGATGGGGACACCCTCGTACATGTCGCCCGAGCAGGCGCAGGGCGCCAAGGACGTCGACCACCGCACCGACATCTGGGCACTCGGCGTGATGCTCTACGAGATGCTGGCGCTGCGCCGGCCCTTCGAGGCCGACAGCTACCCAATGATGCTGATGGCGATCGTCGCGCGCGAGCCGGAACCGGTCAGCACCTACCGCAAGGACATCCCGCCGGCGCTCGACGCGGTGATCCTCCGGACGCTGTCCAAGCCGGTCGGGCTGCGCGTCGCGACGATGGCGCAGCTCGCCGAGGAGCTCGGCCCCTTCGTGGGGATCGACGCGCCGCCGCAGCTCGTCACGCCTGCCGACGAGGAACCCGCGGCGGGTGCGGCCGAGACCCGGGCCCCGCGCGCGCGGAAGGGGGCCAGCCCGGACACGCCGACCACGGCGCTCGCGAAGACGGAGTCGGCGCCGGCCGGGGCACCCGCGGCGCCGATGTCTCCCGGGACCCGGCCGCACGCTGCGGCGGCCAGCACGAAGGCCCTCCGCGGGACGGATCCGGCGCCGCGGAGCGAGGAAGGCGAGCACACGGGCGAGCTCGGGGTCGTCGCGGGGAGCACCCGGGCGCCGGCGCCCGCGGTCGAGGCTGCGGTCGAGGCCGCGGGCCCGGGCCGCCTCCGCATCGCGCTCGCCGCGGGCGGCCTCGCCACGCTCGCGCTCCTCGGCTTGCTCGTGCTCCGCCCGGCGGCGCCGGCGACGACGGCGGCCCTGCCGCCTGCGCCTGCGCCCGCTTCCGCGCCGCCCGCCCCCGCAGCGGCTGCCCCGGCGCCGAGGCCGACACCGGGGGCAGCGACCGATCGGCCCGCACCGAGCGAGTCGCCGCCCGCCGCGGAGGTCCTCGTGCAGATCACCACCGTGCCGGCGGACGCGCGGGTCGAGATCGGCGACGTCGCATTCCCGAACCCACTCTCCGCGCACCGTCCCCGCTCGCTCGAACCGGTCACGATCCGCGTCTCGGCCGAGGGCCACGAGACGGTGGAGCGCCTGGCGATCTTCGATCACGATCAGAGCTTCCTGTTCCAGCTCGCGCGGGGTCGCGGGCTGCGCCGCGAGGACGCCGACGGCCACGTGCCCGCGCCCTCGCGCACGACCACGCGCGGCGGCCCAGCGGAGGCAGCGGACGATCGCGGGACGCCCGACGACGGCGCGGGCGGCTTCCGCGACGAGTTCTGAGCAGCGCACGCCGCGCTACCCACGGGACCTCGCTCTGGGCCACCATGCGGACGATGCGCCCGGTCCTCGTGCTTGCTGTCCTCACCCTCGCTCGCCCCGCATGCGCGCAGGACCCGGCCGGTGCGGGCGAGGCGCCCGACACGGCGACGGCGGCGCCGGGCGAGGCGCTCGCGCCCGACCCCGCGCTCGAGGACGAGGCCCGCGCCCGGTTCCGGCAGGGCCTCGTGCTCGCCCGCGGCGGAGACTGCGTCGCGGCGCTCGCCGAGCTCGAAACGAGCTACCGGCTCCTGCCGCGGCCCAACACGCTGTTCAACATGGCGCAGTGCGAGGAGCGCCTGCACCGCTACGACCTCGCGATCGAGCAGTACGAACGCTACCTCGCGCTCGCGCCCGACGACGCGGAGGATCGCGACACCGTGCTCGCGACGCTCGCGTCCCTTCGCGCCCTGCTCGGCACCATCCACGTCGAGGTGAACACGGCGGCCGAGGTCTGGCTGGGCGACCGCATCGTCGGGACCGCGCCCGGCGACGTGCTCGTCCCGGGCGGCCGCCACGCGCTCGAGCTCCGGGCCTCGGGCTGGCTCTCCGAGCGGCGCGAGGTCGAGGTCGCGGCGCGGCAGCGCATCGAGCTCGCGGTGACGCTGACGAGCGCCGTGACCCACGTGGAGATGACGACGATCGAGGAGACCCGCATCACCGTGGAGCGGCCTCCGGTGCCGCTCGCGGTCTTCCTGACCAGCGCCGTGCTGACCGGCCTCGCGGGCCTCGGTGGCCTCGCCGCCGGCAGCTGGGCGCTCACCGAGCACGACCGCATCGCCGCGATGGATGCGCGCCTGACCCGGGACGGCAGCGGGGTGCGGGATGCCGCGGTCGCGGCCGACGTGCTGTTCGGGACCGCCGGCGCGCTCGCCGTCGGCACCGTCGTGCTCGCGCTCCTGACCGACTTTGGCGGAGGGCCGAGCCCCGAGGAGCAGCCCGAGCGCGCAGCGGTCGAGCTCGCACTGCTCCCCTTCGTGTCCGAGACCTCGGTCGGCGCTGCGCTCGGCGGTGCGATGTGAGCCGCGCCCGCCCCGGCGCCGAGCCGACCCTCCTCGCGCTCCTCGACCGCGCGGAGGGGGGCGCCTACGAGCGGGTCGGCGCCGAGGCCGGTCCGCTCAGCGGCGTCGGCCGGCGGGCCCTCGGTACGGTCGCCTGCCTTCCTTGAGCGGCAGGGCGGGACGCGCAGGGCGACGGCTCGAGACGGACACGGACGGACACATCCGCGCAACGGAGCGCGCGGAGTGGCAGGCCAGGTTCAGGGGGACTCGGCCTCCCCCTTCCCTGCCGAGCGGAGCCCACCATGACCCGCTGCCTGTCGTTGCTCTCGCTCTCCCTCGTCCTCTTCGGCGTCGTCGGCGCCGGCTCGGCGCACGCGCAGCGCCGAGGTCCGCCCCGGGAGGCCGTCGAGGCCTGCGCCGATCGCGAGGACGGTGACGACTGCGAAGTGCGCCTCGGCGGCCGCGACGTCGCCGGGACCTGCATGGCGCCTCCGGATGGTGAGTTGGTGTGCGTGCTCGACCGCGGCGCGATCCCGCCGGCGGCCCACGGCCACGACCACGATCTCTGCGATGCGTGGGACGGGGACGTGTGCGACGGACGCTGAGCCGGAGTCGCGCGCCCGGCAGGCGCCAGCGCGACCGACGCGGCACCGACGGTCGAGACCGGCGAACCCGTTGTCCCGCCGAGCCCGCTCCGCCACACTCCGGGCCGGATGAAGAAGCCGCCGTTCCGCAAGGTCCTCGTCGCCAACCGCGGCGAGATCGCCGTCCGCATCCTCCGCACCCTCCGCGAGATGGGGATCCAGACCGTCGCCGTGGCCTCCGAGGCCGACCGCGACGCGCTCCACGTCCGCATGGCCGACGAGGTCGTCGTGCTCGGTCCCGCGCCGAGCCGCGAGAGCTACCTCGTCGTCGACAAGATCGTGGCGGCCTGCAAGGCGACCGGCGCCGAGGCGGTGCACCCCGGCTACGGCTTCCTCTCGGAGAAGGCCGAGCTGCCCCGTGCCTTGAGCGCCGCCGGCATCACCTTCATCGGCCCGCCGCCCGAGGCGATGGACGCGATGGGCTACAAGACCACCGCGCGCGAGCGGATGATCGCCGCGGGCGTGCCGGTCGTGCCGGGCGCGCAGGTGAGCGACGTCGCGGGGATCACCGAGGCCGCGCGCGCGCTGGGCTACCCGGTGATGATCAAGGCCGCCGGCGGCGGCGGCGGCAAGGGGATGCGCCGGGTCGATCGCGAAGAGGACCTCGCGGCCGCGTTCGAGCGGGCCAAGAGCGAGGCCAAGAGCGCCTTCGGCGACGACCTCGTCTACGTCGAGAAGCTCATCGTCGAGCCGCGTCACGTGGAGATCCAGGTGCTCGGAGACCGCCACGGCCACGTGGTCCACCTCTGGGAGCGCGACTGCTCCATCCAGCGCCGCAACCAGAAGGTCGTCGAGGAGACGCCGAGCCCGAGCCGGGTGCGGACCGACGCCCTCATTGAGCAGATGGGCGAGGTCGCGGTGCGCGCCGCGAAGGCCGTGGGGTACTTCTCCGCGGGCACCTGCGAGTTCCTCCTGGCTCCGGACGGAAGTTTCTACTTCCTCGAGATGAACACGCGCCTGCAGGTCGAGCACCCGATCACCGAGCTCATCTGCGGCGTCGACCTCGTCCGCGAGATGGTGCGCATCGCCGCCGGCGAGCCCCTCGGCTACGGGCAGGAGGCCATCCGGCCGCGCGGGCACGCCATCCAGTGCCGGATCTACGCGGAGGATCCAGCGACGAACTTCCTGCCGAGCCCGGGCAAGATCGAGGTGCTGCGCGTGCCCTCGGGCCCCGGCGTGCGGGACGACTCCGGTGCCTACGAAGGCTGCACCATCCCGAGCTTCTACGACCCGCTCGTCTCGAAGCTCTGCGTGTGGGCCCCGAGCCGCGAGCACGCCCTCGACAAGATGCGCCGCGCGCTCGCCGAGTACGTCGTGCTCGGCATCGCGACGAACGTGCCCTTCCACCTCGCGCTCTTCGACGACGAGCGCTTCGTCGCGGGCGAGTACGACACCGGCTTCATCCCGCGGAACGAGGCGACGCTGCTCACCGGCGGGCGGGCCGGCGAGGCCGCGGACGCCTTCGCCATCGCCGCCGCGGTCCACGCCGCGCTCGAGGCGAAGAAGAGCGAGCGCGCCGCCGCCGCCGCCCCGGCCGCGACCGGCATGAGCCCGTGGCGCCTCGGCGCCCTCTCCCGGCTCTGACGGCGACGCCGAGGCGTTGCACGAACGCCATCCTCGGGGCACGCCACGGCCCTTCCGCGCCGGGTGGCGCGGTGACGAGGACCCCATGAAGCATTCGATTCTCTTGATCGCGGCCTCGCTCGCCCTCGTGGCGTGCGGTGGCGACAATCCCGCCCCGATGGACGCCGGCTCCGACGCCGGCCCGGCGACCGACGCCCCGGTTCGGCCCGACACCCCGCGTCCCGACGCCGGCCCGAGCAACGACAGCTTCGACGGCGCGCAGCCGATCACGGTCGGCACGCCGGTCATGGAGGCGATCGAGGCCCCCGGCGACCATGATTTCTGGAGCTTCATGGGCAACGAGGGCGACTGGGTCGCCATCACGACGACCGCGAACCCCGACGACGATCCGACCCGCGTCGACACGGTCATCACGCTGTTCGATGCGGCCCGCAACCAGATCGCCGAGAACGACGACGCGGTGCCGCGCGCGAACACCGACAGCGAGATCATCATCCACCTGCCGGCGACCGGCGTGTACTACGTCGAGGTCCAGGAGTTCTCCGAGTGGATGCCCTCCATGCCGCCCGCGCCCGAGGGCATGCCCAGCTACATGTACCAGCTCGCGATCGGCGAGGTCGGCGGGCCGGTCGTGAACTTCGACGCCGAGACCGGTGACGACGCGGCGAGCGCCCAGGACGTCGTCCTCGGCGGCACGGGCGGCAACCTCTTCTTCCCGGTCGGCACCTTCGAGGACGCGACCGACGTCGACGTCTACGCCTTCACCGTCGCGACCACGCCGCAGATCCTCAGCGTCGACGTGATGCCCTCGGGCGCGGCGGGCTACGGCTCGACCCGCGCCGCGGCCCGCCTCTGGGTCACCGATGCGGCCGGCACCGAGGTCATCGCGCGCATCCAGCCCCGCGACGCGATGCAGGACGACCTCTCGCCCTCGCTCGACGCCGGCGACTACCTCCTCTGGGTCGACGCGGGCGGCGGCACCGCGGGCACGAACGACTTCTACGTGCTCAAGGCGCTGATCGGCCAGGAGAACCCGGCCGAGGCCGAGACCGACGCGATGCCGAACGCGAACGACACCACGGCCACCGCCGAGGCGCTCACCGTCATGGACGACATGGGCACCGGCCGCGGCTTCGTCCTCGCGCACCTCTCGGCGACCGACGTGGACGTCTTCTCGTTCAACGCCCCGGCGGGCCTCGAGATGAACGTCTTCTGCGGCTCGGCGTCCTCGGGCTCGGGCCTGACCGGCCTGCGCGCCGAGCTGCTCGCCGCCGACGGCACGACCGTGCTCGGCTCGGACACCGAGACCGCCACCGAGGGCGCGGCGATCCAGATGGTGCCGGTCGACGCCGCGGGCACGCACTACCTCCGGCTCTCGGCCACCGGCCAGAGCGCCGAGGTCACGAGCAACTTCGCCCGCTGCGGCCTCGCCCTCGTCACCCCGATGTGACCCGCGCCGCTCCGGCGGCTCCGCACGAAGCCCGGGCACGCGCGAGCGTCCCGGGCTTCGTCGTTCCGTCGGGACGCGCGCCCAGGGGACGGCGGCGGCGCACGCGCGGTTCGCCGCGACCGGCGCCAGCGCCTCGGCTCCGAGCGCCGTGCGATCCGGAGCGCTGCAGCCCTTCCGCGGAACGTGCCGCACGGCAGAGCGGGTGCGCACCGAACCGGGGCGCGCTGCGATGGGACACCAGCAGGTGGCAGCCCGGCCGGCCGCGCTATGCTCGCGGCGATGCTCCGGCTCTTCGGTCTGGCTCTGTCGCTGTCCCTCTGGGGCGGGACGGCCCTCGGACAGCGTGTCTATCCCGAGGAGCTGCCCACCGAGGCGAGCGCCGGGCCGAGCGAGGCCGAGCGCCTGGCCCGCGCGGCCACGCCGGCGAGGCCGCCCCGCACCGACTACTCCGACCCGCACCTGCCCGTGTACT
>Ga0209972_10000905_pt1 | contig 28345 bp, 26 predicted proteins | sample NOAtaG_7_FD_187302 | JGI IMG/M metagenome (GOLD analysis project Ga0209972, IMG submission 187302) | Freshwater lake microbial communities from Lake Erie, under a cyanobacterial bloom - NOAA_Erie_Diel1S_2200h metaG (SPAdes) (version 2) | ecosystem: Environmental > Aquatic > Freshwater > Lake ...
AGGACCTCGACAAGAAGCTCATGCGATACATCAGGGAACACAACAAGCACCCCAAGCCATTGAAGTGGATCTACGACAATCCTGATCATCGAATCCGGTGCAATTCATCTGGTTCGGTGGACTAGTGCTGGCGAGCCAAGTCGTCCGGCGTATCCACGTCCGCCAGGATTCCGGCATCTTCCACTGGCACGAGTAGCACGGAGTCGGTGTTTTCCTGAACCACGGCTCTCGCACCGGCGTCGCCGCGAAGCGCCAGCAGTGCGTCCCGAAAGCGCACGGAAAACCCCACCGGGTGGCCACGTTGCCCTTGGTACGTAGGGATCGAGATTCCCGCGCCCGCTTCGAGGGCGCTTGCCACGGCAACAATCGAGCGTGGATCGATCCGGGGCATGTCACCGAGCGCGATCAGCCAGCCGCTGGCAGGCTGTGCCGCGGATACGCCACAGGCCAAGCTGTGGCTCATGCCGAGAGCGGCCTGTTCGCAGGGCACATGGGCAATGCCCTGGCTTTCGAACAACGTTTTGAGCTCGCTGTCCTCGGGCCGGTACACAGCGATGGAATGGGGAAGGACGGCCACGAGATTGCGCCACGCCGAGAGCACCAGCGGAGTCGATGCGCCGGGCAGGCAATGGAGCAACTTGCCGCCACCGAAACGGCGCGCTGCTCCAGCCGCCAGGAGCACGCCGCGCACAGGCGTCATCGCGCTCACGGTGGGAAAGTGATCAACTGCGCGCGGCGCTTCGCCGCGGTGCAGCTGCGCGTGACCGGATTTCGCAGCGCCCACGGAGCTTGGGGCCCGCCTCGCATGCGGAAGGTCCTGTCGCGCTTGGACGGAAGCTTGTCTTGGAGGCCCGTGAGGCACCCGCCTGGGCTTTGGAGCGACCGGTGTGGTGCACCACCGCTTTTTTGCTGCCCGGCGGTTGTGACTCGGTCCGGGCGCGCGATGGAGCGGGAACTGCGGCGACGGCGCGTTTCGGCGCCACGGACGGGGTGGACGTCTGCAGCGACACACGCATCAGGCTACCGCGCTGCGCCGTATCGGTGAAGTACTGGCGAGCTGTGTCGAGTGCTTGTGTGGTTGGCCGCAGTGGCACGCCTGCTTGTGGGTTGGATTGTTGTGCCGCGATGCCCTCGGCAGTGGCCGCCTCGACGCCGGGTACGCGAGGGGAGTGTCGAGCGAGGTAGCGCTGCAGGCCTGCAAGCAGGGACGCTGCCATGCGTTTCTGGTAGTTGTCGTCGCGCAGCCTCTCCTCTTCCTCCGGATTGCTGATGAAAGCAGTCTCCACGAGGATCGAGGGGATATCCGGGGCCTTGAGTACCGCGAACCCAGCCTGTTCCACTGCATGCTTGTGCAGCGTGTTGAGCTGCCCCAGTTCGTGCAGAACCGCACGTCCCAGCTTGAGACCGTCATTGATGGTGGCGGTCTGGGAAAGGTCCAGCAGCACCTGCTTTAGCATGGGGTCAGGCACGTCGATGTTTACGCCGCCGATGAGGTCGGCGTCATTCTCGCGCTTGGCCAGCCAACGGGCGGCTGCCGACGTGGCGCCGCGCTCGGACAGGGCAAACACGGACGAGCCGCGCGCGTGGGGTTTGATGAAGGCGTCCGCATGTATGGATACGAATACGTCGGCTTGTGCCGCCCGTGCCCTGGCAACGCGTTGATGCAGGGGCACGAAGTAGTCTCCATCCCGCACCAGGAAGGAACGCATCCCATCCGTGGCGTCCACCAATTCCTTCAAGCGCCGGGCAATGGCGAGGGTCACATCCTTCTCCTGCGTTCCCAAGCGTCCTCGGGCCCCGGGATCCTCGCCGCCGTGGCCAGCGTCGATGGCGATCAGGGCAATCCGGGTAGGTTCACGCACTGGGGCGGGGCGCCCGGGCGTGGCGGTGCTGTCACGTCCGCCAGGGGGGCGGTCTGCGCCTTCGAGGCCAGTAAGCGAGCCTGGGGGCGCAGGCGCTGGCTGTGCCTGGACGCCGTCGATGGCAGCCAAGGGCGCCGAAGATGCCACGTCGCGCCCGGAAGCAGCAGTGTCGTTCAGCAACTCCAGGATGGGATCCTGTGCTTGGACGGGGTACAGGTCCAGCACCAACCGGTAGCCGTAGTCTCCCACCGGGCGCAGTAGAAAAGATTGCGGGCGCACATCCACCTTGAGGTCGAACACCAATCGCACCGCGCCGGGCTTGAAGCGGCCTGCGCGCAAGGTCCGCACGTGCGGGTCGTTGGGCGAAATTCGTGCAACCAGGCCATCGAGTACCGTGGATCCCTCCACCTCATCGAGATCTACGATGAGCCTTGGGGGCGATTGGAGCATCGTCACCCTGTGAGAGATGGCTTCGGACGCCTCAAGCGTGATGCGGGTGTATTCGGCCGCGGGCCAGATCCGCGCAGCGCTAAGGGTCACCGCTGCCGTGCTAAGCGTGGGCACGGCGAAGGACAGGGTCGAGACCACAAGGGCCCTCGCCAAGGCCTTCATGAACTGCCACGCATTCTTTCCAGGCAACGTCTTCCCTTTTCTGTGTGACTTTCCAACCAAGCAAGACGCCCGTTGTCTGCGGCGTGTTCCAGGCGTACTCCCAAATCAGGTGATGGCAGCGCCGGGCCTGCTTTCTCCGGCCACTCCAGCAGGATCACTGCAGAGCCGTCGAAGTATTCATCGAGCCCCGTATCTGTCCATTCTTTTGGATCTTCGAATCTATAAAAATCAAAGTGGTACAATGATAAACTAGAAAACCGGTAAGGTTCAACCAGTGTGAAGGTGGGGCTTTTGACCCGCCCTAGAAAACCCAGACTGCGGATCAGACCTCTCGCAAAGGTGGTTTTTCCCGCGCCCAGATCCCCGTGCAGGTGCACCACTAGCCCTGGCTCAAGGTGTGCTCCTAGGGCGGCGCCAAGCGAAAGGGTGGCCCGTTCGTCAGGTAGGCGCAGGCAGTCAATGGTCATGGCGGGATTTCCCCGCCTTCGGGCACGAAACGGCGCGCTGTGGCCAGGAACAACTGAAGGGTGGCGAGGGCATCGTCCCGCCGCCAGGCGATCCCGATCTCGGTAACTGGGGACGTTTCCCGCAAAGGCTTGTAGGTAACCCCGGTACGGCCAAGATGTACCAGCGAGGCCGGGATCAACGCCACGCCCATGTCGGCCGACACGAGGCTGAGGATGGTTTGCATCTGCACAGCCTCCTGTTCCACGCGCGGGCTGAAGCCGGCGGTGCGACACAGGCCCACGATATGGTCGTACAGGCCGGTGGCGAGTTCCCGCGGGAACAGGATGAATGGCTGGTCGGCAAGGCGCGCCATTGGCACAGGTCCGCGCCGTTTCGCCAACGGGTGTCGGGCAGGCAGCGCGGCCAGCAGCGGTTCGCGATGCGCCGGGCGGTAGGCAAGGCGCCCGTCCTGCACTGGAGGCAGCACGAAGCCCACGTCGAGTTGCCCCTGCACCAGCGCTTCGAGTTGACGGTCGGTGGTTGATTCGTGGAGCGTCAGGCGTACCTCTGGCGCACGCTGGCGAAACTCTCTCAGCAGCGGTGGCAAGATGTTGTAGTCGGCCATGCTAACGAACCCCACGGCCAATTCACCCACCTCGCCACGGCTCACGCGCTGCGCCAGGCGACCGGCCGCTTCGAGCCGAGCCAGGATTTGCACGCTCTCGCGGAAAAAGGCTTCACCAGCCCGGGTGAGCGACACCTGCCGCTGCGTCCGAACCAACAACTGCACGCCCAGCGATCGCTCGAGAGCCTGGATCTGCATGGAGAGCGGCGGTTGAGACATGTGCAGCCGCTCAGCGGCACGGCCGAAATGCAGTTCCCGCGCGACCGCCACGAAGTAACGCAAATGACGAAGTTCGGGAGGGCGGGGCTCGCTATTGCGCGAAGTAGTCATACTCGATAAATATCAATCATGGTTGAACAATATATTTGACGAGGATTTCCGCGTCTACGAAACTTTGGCTGCTGCAGGCGGGCAGCGGGTAGAGGGACCGCGCTGCTTGAGTCCGGATAACGCACGAAGGAGAGCAGCCCATGTCCGATAACTGGCGTTCAAAACTCATCACAAGTGGCGTCGCGCGCGCCCCCAATCGCGCCATGCTCCGCGCCGTGGGTTTTGGCGATGACGACTTCGTCAAACCCATCGTGGGTGTGGCCAATGGCCATTCCACCATGAACCCGTGCAATGCCGGCATCCAGCCTCTGGTGGACCGTGCCATGGCCGCCCTGGAGGCCGCTGGCGCCAAGCCGCAGGTGTTTGGCGTGCCCACGGTAACCGACGGCATCGGCATGGGCACCGAGGGCATGAAGTATTCGCTCGTGTCTCGCGAAGTGATCGCCGACGCCATAGAGACTTCCACCAACGGCCAGATGATGGATGGCGTGCTGGTGGTGGGGGCCTGCGACAAGAACATGCCCGGCGGCATGATGGCCATGGCGCGGATGAACGTTCCCTCCATCTACGTCTATGGTGGCACCATCAAGCCTGGCAAGTGGAAAGGGCAGGATCTCACCATTGCCAGTGCTTTCGAGGCGGTGGGTGCCTTCATGGCCGGCAAGATGTCCAAGGAGGACTACGACGGCATCGAGCGAAACGCCTGCCCCACCGTGGGTGCCTGCGGCGGCATGTACACGGCCAACACCATGAGTTCGTCCTTCGAGGCGCTGGGCATGAGCCTGCTGGGCTCGTCCCAGATCGCCTCACCCGACCCTGAAAAGGCAGACTCGGCCGCCGAGTCTGCCCTGGTACTGGTGGAGGCTATCCGCAAGGGAATCCGCCCACGCGACATCATTACGCGCAAGTCCATCGAAAACGTCTTCTCCCTCATCATGGCCACGGGCGGGTCCACCAACGCCGTATTGCACTACCTGGCCATCGCCTCGGCGGCGGAAGTGGAGTGGACCATCGACGACGTGGAACGCATTCGCCTGCGTACGCCGGTGCTGTGCGACCTCAAGCCCTCCGGCAAGTACGTGGCCACCGATTTCCACCGTGCTGGCGGCGTGCCAGTGGTGCTGAAGATGCTTCTCGACCATGGCCTGCTACACGGCGACTGCATGACCATCACCGGCCGCACCATGGGCGAGGAACTCGCAGCGCTCAATCCGGTTCGGCGCGCGGAGCAGGACGTGATCCGTCCCTGGGACGACCCCATGTACAAGCAGGGCCACCTGGCCATCCTCAAGGGCAACCTGGCCCCCGAGGGCTGCGTGGCCAAGATCACCGGTCTGAAGAATCCCGTCATCACCGGGCCCGCACGCTGTTTCGACTCCGAAAATGAAACCATGAACGCCATCATGGAAGGCAAGGTTAAGTCGGGCGACGTGGTTGTGATCCGCTACGAGGGCCCGAAGGGTGGTCCGGGCATGCAGGAGATGCTCGGGCCCACCGCGGCGCTCATCGGTGCGGGTCTGGGCGAGTCGGTAGGGCTGATCACCGACGGGCGCTTCTCCGGCGCCACTTGGGGCATGGTGGTGGGCCACGTGGCCCCAGAGGCCGCGGTGGGCGGTCCCATCGGGCTGGTGCGCGATGGCGACCTCATCACCATCGACGCCCACAAACAGTCCATTACCGTAGCCGTGTCCGATGAAGACCTGGCGCGGCGCCGAGCCGCTTGGCAGGCACCTGCTCCCAAGTACACCCGTGGCCTGATGGCGAAGTACGTGAAGCTGGTTTCCACCTCCTCCAGAGGGGCGGTGACCGACCGATTCGAGTGAGCGTTGCGGCCATGGCGCCGGCGGCAAGACCGTGAAGGGTCTGCCCCCGGCGCTGCTGGCGGTGGGGGCTGCCGGGCTGTCCAGCTTCCTTGGCGGCTCGGCCATCGTGGCCACCCGCTTCGTGGTGCCCGAGGCAGGCGTGTTGCCGGTGGTGTTCCTGCGCTTTGCCGGCGCAAGCTTGTTGATGCTGGCCTTCACCTTGCCGAGGGCAGGACTACCAGTGAAGGGGGCCGACATGCCTGCATTGGTCGGGCTGGGGCTGGTCCAATTCGCGCTTTTCCCCTGGTTGTTCACTTCGTCCCTGGCGCTGATTCCCGCAGCGCGCGCTGCGTTGGTGCTGTCCACCCAGCCCCTGGTGACGCTGGCCTTCGCCGTGATCGCGGGCCGTGAGAGGCTTACCGTCGCCAAGTTGGCTGGCGGTCTGCTGGCGCTCGCCGCGGTGGGTTTCGCCCTGAGCGACCGGCTCTCCGATGCGGGGCTGCACGCCTGGCGCGGCGACGCGTACATGTTCGGAGCGGTGGTGTCCGGGTCGCTCTACAACGTTGCCTCCAGTTTTGCCCTTCGGCGCCACCGTGCACGCGTAGCTGGCGCGGTAATGGTGCCGGTGGGGGCCGTGGCGGCGGGGGTTGCCCTGTTGTGGCAGGGCGAAGCCGGGACAATCAGCCAAATCAGTGCCACCGGATGGCTGGCCCTGGCGTATCTGATGTCCTTGGGCGGGGCCGTCACATTTTTCCTGTGGATATGGGCGCTGGAGCACACAACGCCGTCGCGGGTGGCGCTGGCGGTGACCCTCAATCCTGTCTCGGCGGCCATTCTTGGGGCCGCGGTGTTGGCGGAACCACTGGGGTGGCGGCTAGTGGTAGGCCTGGCCGGGATCGTCGCGGCATTGGTTGTGGTGAACTGGCATGTGATTGCGGCCGGGTTGCGAAACCGCCCCGGCGGATGAGGGCTGCTACCAGCCGTACCAATAGGGCCATGGGCCCATCATGGGGCGGTAGTAGGGTGGGTAGAAGCCCGGTGAGTACCACCCCTGGTAGCGCAGGCGGCTGTCCAGTTCCACCCGGGCGACGTAACTTCGCTGAATGAAATCGAGCACCGCGTCATCGACGCCCTGTTCGCGCAATCTGGCGTAGCCCGAACCGGACAAGGCGAAGATTGTGCGGGACTCCGACAGGCGGTTGATGATGTGGTCGGCCGACTTGCCCTCGACTGACAGTTGCACCACTTGATCGAGGGTCATGGGCTCGCGTTTCTCGAATGCCGCGCAACCTCCCGTCACCAGGGCTGTCAGCACCAAGACGACCCGCAGGAGTTGGCGCAGATGCTCAGGTTTCGGTTGGCGAGGTTGCACTTGCATGGGGATTGCTCCTGCGACATAGGATGGTTGCGACGGCGGCATGGACCGCCAGCAGCCCGTGCATGGGTAGTGGCGCAAGGGCGCTGGCGCCCCCCGCCAGCCGCGCCGCCGCCGAAAGGGTTTCTGCGATGCCCAGCAGGGCGACGAAGCGCCACGGACTGGACAAAGGCGATCCATCCGTGCCCCCGCTTTGCGCCGAACGCAATTCGAGGGCGCGGCGCGCCAATGGAGCAGCCAAGCCCGGCGCCAGCAAGGCCACCAGCCCAAAGGGCGCGTACAGCGCGCCGGACAGACCCGCGGCTGGGGAGGCCTCCACTGCATTGCCCCAAAGAACCGCGCCGCCGAACGCCGCCACCTGACCCAGCAGGGCAAGCAATGCGCCAGTCAACAGAATCTCCAGGGAGTGCGCCTTCATCATTCGGGACTTAGAGACACGTCGATCGTCGAGGTTCGCGTGGGTCCATCGCCGGGCTTACACTTCCGGCGTTCATGAATGCCGTCCCGGCGTTCCCGATGATGGAGAGGTGCTCATGTTTCGAAATTCTATTGTCGCCTCGATGGCGCTGCTTGGTGTGGTGGCCGTTTCGGCCCAAGCGGGCGATCTGGAGCGCGGCCGCGCGCTTCACGACACCCACTGCCTCATGTGCCACGACCCCGGCATTTACAGCCGCCCCGATCGAATTGCCAACAGCTATCTCGAGATTCGCCAGCAAGTGCAGCGCTGGCAGGACAACACCCGGCTGCGATGGACCCAGTACGACGTGGAAAGTGTCACCGACTGGCTCGCGGACAAGCACTACAGATTGCCCTACTGACACCCGTAATGCCCTTCGATCCCCCGGACACGAAGCGATGCTTCAAGGGGTGAAGCTCATCCGTCCCGGGGAATGCCGCCGCTGCCCGGTTGCCCCCGTCATGGGTTGAAGTGCCTGCCGGGGCGTGCTGTGGACGCCGGCTGGCGTTTGCGCCGATTCGCGGTGCCCCCTTGCGGTAGCCACTGAACGGTATTTCCTGCGGTAAACCTTGCCGCCCACATCGGAGCCGGCTTGCCGTGCAGCCCGGGGAGTTGCCGGCGAGATGGCAGCGTTCTGGAGAAAAAACCATTTAAAACAAGACAATGGTTGCGGTGTGCAGCCTGGCACGGACGCTGCATCGGGATGGTGACCTTTCCAAGGACACTGCCCCATGCGCCAACGACTCGCCATTCTTACCAGCCTGCTCGTCGCAGGTTGCGCCATGACTACACCCGGCACGTCGGTGCACCAGCCCATGAGTGTGCGCCCGGTGCCTCCTCAGCCTCTGGCGCGGGACGACGGTGCGATTTATCGCGCCGACGCCGCGCGGCTCGCGTTGTTCGAGGACCGTCGCGCGCGCTTCGTGGGCGACACGCTCACAGTGGTGCTGGAGGAACGCACCAACGCTTCCAAGCGCACTACGAGCCAGGCAAATCGGAAGGCGGATGTGAGCGTGGCTGTTCCCACCCTGACTGGTCTGCCTGGCGTCCCGTTGCAAGGCGCGGAGCTGGCCGCGTCGTCCGAGTCCACCTTCGATGGCGGCGGCAACAGTGCGGCCAACAACTCCTTCACCGGCACGTTGGCGGTCACGGTGATCGAGGTGTATCCCAATGGCAACCTGCTCGTTAGTGGCGAGAAGCAGGTCACCATCAACCAGGGCACCGAGTTCATCCGCTTCTCCGGGGTGGTGAATCCCATCAACGTGGGCGCGCTCAACTCGGTCTCTTCCACTCGGGTGGCGGACGCGCGCATCGAGTACAAGGGCCGTGGCTATCTCTCCGAGGCCCAGACCATGGGGTGGTTGCAGCGCTTCTTCCTCAGCGCCTCGCCGTTCTAAGCCAGGGAGAACTCTCATGTCCCGCATTGCTACCCGGATCGCTTTCGCGACCGCCATGGTCCTGACCCTGTCGGGCATGTTCGCCTCTCCGACCGTGCTGGCGCAACAACGAATCAAGGATCTGGCAACACTCGCCGGTGTGCGCGCAAACCAGTTGGTGGGCTATGGCGTTGTGGTGGGTCTCGACGGCACCGGCGACCAGACCACCCAGACCCCTTTCACCACCCAGAGCCTCGGGGCGATGTTGCAGCAACTCGGTGTGACCTTGCCTCCCGGCCTCAACCTGCAATTGCGCAACGTGGCGGCGGTCATGGTGACCGCACAACTGCCGCCTTTCGCCCGGCCCGGCCAGACCATCGATGTGACCGTTTCTTCCATGGGCAACGCCCGCAGCCTGCGCGGCGGCACGCTGTTGCTCACACCACTGCGCGGTGCCGACGGACAGATCTACGCCATCACCCAGGGCAATGTCCTGGTGGCCGGCGCGGGCGGGCAGTCCGGTGGCACCAGCGTGACGGTCAATCACCTCAACGTGGGACGCATTCCCCAGGGTGCCACGGTGGAGCGCGCCGTGCCCTCGTCCATCGCCCAAGGAGGCGAACTGGTGTTTCAGACCCTCGACACCGACTTCACCACTGCCACCCGAATGGTGGAGGCCATCAATGCCGCCCTCGGCCCTGGCATGGCCGTGGCTACCGACGCCCGTCAGGTACGGGTGCGGGCGCCGGAGGACCCGGCCCAGCGCGTGGCATTCGTGTCACGGCTGGAGAACCTGCTGGTCAACCCCGCGGAAGCCTCGCCTCGGGTGATCGTCAACAGCCGCACCGGCTCGGTGGTGATGAACACTCGTGTCCTGGTGAGCAACTGCGCCGTGGCGCACGGCAACCTGTCGGTGACCATCCAGACTGAACCGATCATCAGCCAGCCCGGGGCGCTCTCGGGCGGGCGGACCGTGACCGCCGAACGGGCCAACGTGGAGGTGAAGTCCGACAAGGCGGGTCTAGTGGTGCTGCCCAACACCACCTCCCTGGCCGATGTGGTGCGTGCGCTAAATTCGGTGGGGGCAACGCCCATCGATCTTCTCGCGATCCTGCAGGCCATGAAAGCTGCCGGGGCCCTCAAGGCCGAACTGGAAGTCATCTAAGGTCGGAGCAACCCCATGAACCCCCTGGATGGCGCCAGTCTTGCCTTCGATCCGCGACGCACCGCGGCCTTGCTCGGAGATGCGAAGGGCGGCGACGCGGCGTCTCTGCGCAAGGTGGCGCAGGAGTTCGAGGCGCTATTACTGCAGCAGGTGCTCAAGGCGGCGCGCGCTGCGAATCCTGGTAACGAATACTTCGATAGCGAGGCCACGCGAACCTTCACCGGCATGCTCGACGAGCAGCATGCCCAGGCGCTGTCGCGCGGGCGAGGTATCGGGCTGGCCGACCTTATCGTCCGCCAGATGGAACTCGTCCAGGGGGTCAAGAAAACCCCCGTCTCTCCGTAAACGAATCGTCAGGGAACAGGGATGAACACGGGTTCGGTCTTCAACATTGGCGTTTCCGGGTTGCAGGCGGCACAGGCTGGCCTGACCACCACCAGCCATAACATCGCCAATGCCGGCACGGAAGGGTTCACGCGCCAGTCGGTGATTCAAGGCAGCCGCAACCCGCAGCCAACGGGCGCGGGCTTTTTTGGCCAAGGCGTTGCCATCAACACCGTTCGGCGCCAGTACAGCGAGTTTCTCGCCGGGCAGGTGTTGGCTGCCCAGACTCAGGCGAGTCATTTGAAGAGCTTTCTCGACCAAGCGTCCCAGTTGGACGGCATCCTCGCCGATCCGGCCGCCGGTATGTCGCCCGCCATTCAGGATTTCTTTGGCGGTGTTCAGGACGTGGCGGCCAACCCCGCATCAGTGCCATCGCGTCAAGCCATGATCAGTCTCGGGCAGTCCCTGGTGGCGCGCTTCCAGTCCTTGGACGACCGGTTCAGTGAAATCCGCGACGGCGTGAATTCAGCGATCGATGGCACGGTTCGCGAGATCAACGCCTTCGCTCAGCAAATTGCCAGGCTCAACAACCAGATACTGTCCTCCGGCAACGCGCCGACCACTCCGGCCAATGACCTGCTCGATCAGCGCGACCAACTGGTATCGCAACTCAATGAACTGGTGCGCGTGAGCGTCGTGCCTCAGTCCGATGGCAGCTACAACGTCTTCATCGGCACCGGCCAGAGCCTGGTGGTGGGCTCGCAAGCCCTGTCGCTCGAAGCCTCCGTCTCCCCGGAAGATCCGCAGGGCCGCGCCATCGGCTATGCCGTGGCTGGGACCAGTGTCTCGCTCCCGCCCAACAGCCTTCAGGGGGGGGCATTGGGGGGGCTGCTGGCCTTTCGCAGCGACGCCCTGGATCCCTCCGTGAATCAACTCGGGCGTGTGGCAGCGGTGCTCGCCAACACCTTCAATCAGCAGATGCGCCTCGGTCAAGACCTGAGGGGCAATCTGGGAGGTGATTTCTTTGCCGCACCCCAGGCAACGGTGCAGGCTCGCACCACCAACAGCGGCAGCGGGGTGCTGTCGGCGACGCTCTCCGATCCGGGTCAACTGGTTGCCTCCGACTATCGCTTCACCTTTTCCGCGGGCAGCTGGATCGTGGACCGGCTCTCCGACGGCACTAGCCAGACCTTCGCCTCCCTTCCGCAGACCCTCGACGGCGTCACCGTGAACCTCGCCTCCGGAACTCCGGCTGCGGGCGACAGCTTCATGGTGATGCCAACGCGCTACGTGGCGCGCGATATGCGCATTATCATGACCGACACGGCGCGCATCGCCGCTGCCGTGCCGGTACGCACCGCGGTCACGCTGGGCAACCAGGGTGACGCGAGCATCAGCTCTGGCGTGGTGACCAGCGTTGCCAACCTGCCCTTGGCTGGCGCCGTCACTCTCACCTACGTGCAGGGCACCAACGAATTCACAGTGGCCGGCGCCGTACCCGCCGCAGGGCCCTTTACCTACACCTCGGGTGGCACCATCGCCTTCAACGGCGTGGAGTTCCAGATCAGCGGCACACCCCGTAACGGCGATACCTTCACCCTCGCCAACAACGCCAACGGCGTGGCCGACAACCGCAATGCGCTCAGACTTGCTGGGTTGCAGACCGCCAATACGGTGGCTGGCGGCACGGCCAGCTACCAGGGCGCCTACAGCAAGCTGGTGAGCGATGTGGGGATCCAGACGCGTGAGTCGCAAATCCAGTTCACGGCTCAGGAGTCGCTGCTCAAGCAGACCACCGTCGCCTTGCAAGGCGTCTCGGGAGTGAATCTTGACGAAGAGGCCGCGAACCTGGTGCGCTATCAGCAGGCCTACCAAGCTTCGGGCAAGGTATTGCAGATTGCGTCCACGCTGTTCGACACCCTGCTCGCACTGGGCGGCAGATAAACGGAGCATTGCCATGCGCGTGAGCACCGCCACCATCTATGACCAGGGTGTGTTCAACATCCAGCGTAACCAGTCGGAGCTTCTCAAGGTGCAGGAGCAGGTATCCACGGGGCGGCGGGTGCTCACGCCTGCGGATGATCCGGTGTCCGCCAGCCGCGCCCTGGAGGTCTCCCAAAGCAAGGCTATTACGGCCCAGTTCGCTCGTAACACCGAATCGGCCACCGCCGCCATCGGTCTCACCGAGAATTCCCTGCAGCGCTACACGACCCTGCTGCAGGATGTGAAGGTCCTGGCGGTGAATGCTGGCAATGGCTCCCTCACACCCAATGACCGCAAGAGCATCGCCACAGAGTTGCGCGAGCGGTACGGGGAATTGCTGGGCATCGCCAATACCACCGACAGCAACGGGTTGTTCCTGTTTTCGGGTTACCGGGGTGCCACCCAGCCTTTCACCGAGACAGCTCCCGGAACGGTGGCCTACAACGGCGATCAGGGCAGCCGCGAGATCCAGATAGGCGCCTCGGCCCAGGTCGCCGTGAGCGCGGCGGGCAGCGAGGTGTTCCAGCGCATCCGCACCGGCAATGGCACTTTTCAGACCGCGGCCGGTGCCGCCAACACCGGCACGGGTGTGGTGGATGCGGGGGTGGTGCGCGATGCGACCGCCTGGGCCGCGCCCGGCAATCCGGGCAGTTTCGAGGTGCGTTTCTTCCGGGACTCTGCCGTGCCGTCCGTGACCACCTATGACATCGTGGACACGGTGAACAATCTGTCTCTCACCACGGGCGCTGCGCCAGCCGCTGGCCCTTACCTGCGGACCTTCCAGCCGGGCGCTGCCATTGTCGGCGCCCGCCAGACGCCCCCGGACACGAACCCTGCGCCCTTTGATTTTGGATTCCAGCTATCGGTGCAGGGCCAGCCCGCCACCGGCGATGCCTTCTCGGTAACCTCTTCCACCGAACAGGACGTCTTCAGCACCGTCTGGAACCTGATCCAGGCGCTCGAGTCCAGCCAGGCCGGCGCCACGGGAGCCACCCGGGTGACCAACGCCGTGAACACCGCGCTCACGGAGTTGGACAACGCCCTGGAGGTGAATCTGACCGTGCGGGCGGGCGTCGGGGCGCGCATGCGCCAGATCGAAACTGCCAAGAGTGGCGCCGACGACCTGCAATTGCAGTACGAACGCACCCTTTCCCAGCTCACCGACCTGGACTACAACAAAGCCATCAGCGAACTGACATTCCAGCAGGTCAGCCTCGAAGCGGCGCAAAAGTCCTTCCTGCGGGTGCAGGGCCTGAGCCTGTTCCAGTTTTTGTAAAACGGCGCTAGCCCGGCTTTCGGGCCGTGGAGCCTGCGGGGGGCGGGCCGGCAACCCCGGCGACCGGGGCGGCAAGGTCCGCGAGCACCTGCTTCAACCGCGCCACCCGCATGCCTGGCTCCGAGAGCGCGGAATCAATGCGCAGGCGCTCCGGTCCGGACAGGCGCCAGCCCTTGCGCGTTTGAATGAGTTGCAGGATGCGCGCCGGGTCGATGGGCGGGCTGGGCCGGAATTGCAGCGTGAGGGCCTCGGGCGCTGCGTCGATTTTCGCCACGCCCAGGGGCTCGGCCAGGATGCGCAGCCGGTGGGTGTCCAGCAGCGCCTTCACGGCGTCCACGGGACGGCCGAAGCGGTCCACCAGTTCCTCGGTCAGCGCGTCCAGGGCTTCGGTGCTCTCGCAGCCCGCCAGCCGCTTGTAGAGCACGAGGCGCTCGTGCACGTCGGTGCACCAGTCCGCCGGCAGCAGCGCGGGAGTATGCAGGCGGATCTCCACGCCGGCGTGCAGCGGCCCCTCCAGGTCGGGCTCGCGACCGGCCTTGAGCGATTTCACCGCGCGGTTGAGCAGATCGATGTAGAGGCTGAAGCCCACCTGCTGCATCTCGCCGCTCTGGTTTTCGCCCAGCACTTCACCCGCGCCGCGGATCTCCAGGTCGTGCATGGCCAGGTAGAAGCCTGCGCCCAGCTCATCCATCAGCGTGATGGCCTCGAGGCGCTTCTTCGCCTGCGCGCCGAGGGCGTCCTCGCCGGGGGTGAGCAGATAGGCGTAGGCCTGGTGGTGGGAGCGGCCCACGCGGCCGCGCAACTGGTGCAGTTGCGCCAGACCGAAGCGATCGGCGCGGTTGATGAGGATGGTGTTGGCGCTGGGCACGTCGATGCCCGTTTCGATGATGGTGGTGCACAACAGCACATTGAAGCGGCCAGCGTAGAAGTCCCGCATGGCGGCTTCCAGGTCGCGCTCGCCCATCTGCCCGTGGGCCACGCGGATGCGTGCTTCCGGCAGCAGTGCGGTGAGCTTGGCCTCCCAGTTGCCGATGGTTTCCACCTCGTTGTGAAGGAAATACACCTGCCCGCCGCGCTTGAGTTCGCGCAGCACCGCCTCGCGCACCAGCCCATCGGAGAAGCGCGACACGAAGGTCTTGATGGCGAGCCGCTTCTGGGGCGCCGTGGCGATCACCGAAAACTCGCGCAGTCCCTCCAGCGACAGCGCCAGCGTGCGCGGGATCGGCGTGGCGGTGAGGGTGAGCACGTCCACCTCGGCGCGCAGCGCCTTGAGGCGCTCCTTCTGGCGAACGCCGAAGCGATGCTCCTCGTCGATGATCACCAAGCCCAGCCGCGCGAAGTTCACCCCTTCCGACAGCAGCTTGTGGGTGCCGATGACGATGTCCACCGTGCCGGCCGTGAGGCCTGCCAGCACCGTGGCCGATTCCTTCGCCGAGCGGAACCGCGACAGCTCTGCCACCTTCACCGGCCACTCGGAAAAGCGGTCGGCGAAGCTCTGGAAGTGCTGTTCGGCCAGCAGCGTGGTGGGCACCAGCACCGCCACCTGCTTGCCGTCCGCCACCGCCACGAAGGCCGCGCGCAGCGCCACCTCGGTCTTGCCGAAGCCCACGTCGCCGCAAATGAGGCGGTCCATGGGCCGGCCGCTTTCCAGGTCGGCAATGACCGCCTGGATGGCCGCCGCCTGGTCGGGCGTTTCCTCGAAGGGGAAACCCGCCGCGAAGGACTCGTAATCCTGATGCCGCAGCTTGAAGGCGTGGCCCGTGCGCGCCGCGCGCTGCGCGTACAGGTGCAGCAGCTCGGCGGCGGTGTCGCGCACCTGCCGCGCGGCGCGGCGGCGCGCCTTCTGCCAGTCGCCGCTGCCCAGCTTGTGTAGCGGCGCGTTCTCCGGCGACACCCCGGCGTAGCGGCTGATGAGCTGCAATTGCGACACCGGCACGTACAGCCGGTCGCCGCCCTCGTATTCGAGCAGCAGGAATTCCGCGGGCCCCTCGCCGTGCTCCATGGTGACCAGGCCGAGATAGCGGCCGATGCCATGGCTTTCGTGCACCACCGGGTCGCCCACCTTCACCTCGGAGAGATCGCGCAGCACGTTCTCCGCCGAGGTGCGGCGCTCGCGCTCGCGCGCCCCGCGACGGCGGGCAGTGGCTGCGTACAACTCGGCCTCGGTGATCACCGCCAGAGCTTCGCCAGGCAGTACGAAGCCCTCGGCGAGCGGCGCCACGCACAGCGCCAGCGGCGCCGTGGCGCGGGCGAAGGCATCGAAGTCCTCCACCAGCGCGGGCGCCATGCCGTGCTCCGCCAGCAGTTCCAACATGGCTTCGCGCCGCCCGGGGCTGTCGGCAGCCAACAGCACGCGCCCCGCGAAACTGCCCGTGAAGGCCCGCAATGCGCCCAGCGGATCCGCGGCGCGCCGGTCCACGGCCAACGGTGGCAACGCAGGGGCCGGCGAGTCCTGGTCCGCTGCCGACTGGGGCCGTAGCACCTCCAGCCGCGCGAAGGGCTTCACCATGCCGAAGAATTCGTCCTCGCGTAGGTACAGTGCCGCGGGCGGCAGCAGGGGCTGGTCGCCGTCTCCGCGCAGCAACTGGTAGCGCGACTGGGTATCGGCCCAGAAGCTGCGTAAGGCCGTGGCGGCGTCGCCGTGCAACACCACCGTGGCCGAGGCGCCCAGGTAGTCGGCTAGCACCGCGGTGCCCTCGAAGAACAGCGGCAGGTAGTACTCCACGCCGGGCGGCGCCACGGCGTTGCCCACGTCGCGATACACCCGGCGGCGCGAGGGATCGCCCTCGAACTCCTCGCGGAAGCGGCGCCTGAAGAGCGTGCGTCCGGCCTCGTCCATGGGAAACTCCCGCGCTGGCAGCAGCCGCACCTCGCGCACGGGATAAACCGAGCGCTGGGTATCCACGTCGAAGGCACGGATGGTCTCGATCTCCTCGTCCAGCAGATCGATGCGGTAGGGCAGCGCCGATCCCATGGGGAACAGATCGATCAGGCCGCCGCGAAAACTGAACTCGCCCGGCGCAACCACCTGGGACACGTGGCTGTACCCGGCCATGGCGAGCTGTTCGCGGAAGCGCGCTGAATCCAGGCGCTCGCCCTCGCGGAAAAAGAAGGTGTAGGCAGCCAGGTACTGTCGCGGCGGCAATCGCAACAGCGCGGTGCTCAACGGCACGAGCACGGCGTCCACCTTGCCCTGGGAGAGCAGGTGCAGGGTTTCGAGCCGCTCCGACACCAGATCCTGGTGAGGCGAAAAACTGTCGTAGGGCAGCGTCTCCCAGTCGGGCAGCAGGTGCACTGCCAGGCCGGGTGCGAACCACCGCATTTCCTCCACCAGGCGGCGGGCGTCGGCGGCGTCGGCGGTGACGATGGCCAGCGGTCGCGCCCGCGCGGCCAGGCGCGCGAGCGCCAGGGCATCGGCTGACCCGGCCAGCGGCGCCGCGGTACCGCGTTGGCCGGTGGGCGGTGCGGCGAGCAAGGGAGCGTTCACGGCAGAGGAAAGCAGTTCAATGAGAGGGGGGCAAAAAAGGGCGCGGATTATAGACTCCAGCTCTGAACTGCCCTGCCGCGAGGTTGCGGGATAATCGCGCCATCTTGGATACCGCCAATTCCACTTCACCGCGCCTGCACGCGCTGGTGCCCGCCGCCGGCAGCGGCAGCCGCCTGGGCCATGCGATCCCCAAGCAGTACCTGCCGCTGGCAGGCAAGCCGCTGTTGCGACACACCCTCGATGCGCTGGCCTCCAGCCCCCGGCTCCATGCCATCCACGTGGTGCTGGCGCCCCACGACACGCTGTTCGAGGCCACCATGGGCAATGACCTGCATGCCCACGCACGGGCGCTGCGGGTGGGCGGTGCCACGCGTGCCGAGTCGGTGCGCAACGGCCTGCGCGCGTTGCGCGGCGAAGCGGCTGAATCCGATTGGGTGCTGGTGCACGATGCCGCGCGCCCGTGTCTGAGCGCCACGCTCATCCACCGGCTGGTGGAGGCTGTGCTGCCCGATGCCGTGGGTGGCATCCTGGCGCTGCCGGTGGCCGACACGGTCAAGGTCTCGGACGAGGCACGGCGCATCGCTGGCACGGTGGATCGTCATGGTCTGTGGCTCGCCCAGACGCCGCAGATGTTCCGCTTCGGCTTGCTGCGCGAAGCGCTCGAATCGGCCGATCCGGCCACAGTCACCGACGAAGCCTCGGCGGTGCAGGCGCTCGGGCATCGACCGTTGCTGGTGGAGGGAGACGTGACCAACCTGAAAGTGACCTGGAGCGGCGATGCCGCGCTGGCGGCATGCATTCTCGCCGCCGCGGGAGCGCCCCCATGACCCAACTGCGCGTGGGGCAGGGGTTCGATGTCCATGCCCTGGTGCCTGGCAGGCCGCTGGTGATCGGTGGCGTCACCATCGACCACCCCCGCGGCCTGCTGGGCCACTCCGATGCCGATGTGCTGCTGCACGCACTGACCGACGCGCTGCTGGGGGCCGCGGCGCTGGGCGATATCGGCCGCCATTTTCCCGACACCGATCCCGCCTGGGCAGGCGCCGACAGCCGCGCGCTGCTACGCCACGCCTGCGAGTTGGTGCGCGCCGCGGGCTGGCGGGTGGCCAATGCGGATTGCACCATCATTGCCCAGGCGCCGCGCATGGCGCCCCATGTGGTCGCCATGGTGGCCAACATCGCCGCTGACCTGAGGCTCGCCCCGCATGAAGTGAACGTGAAGGCCAAGACCACCGAGCGTCTGGGCTTTACCGGCCGGGGCGAGGGTATCGCCGCCGAAGCGGTGGTTTTGCTGCGCCGCGACTGAGACCCCGCAAGGTTGGTCGAACCGGATGCCGCCCCTCGGGCGAGGGTCTTCTATGCCCTGTGGCCCGACGCCGGTCTGGCGTGCGCCATGGGGGCCCATGGCGCGCGGCTGGAAGCGGTGCTGGGCGGACGGCTCGCCCGTCCGGGAACGCTGCACCTCACCCTGGCATTCCTGGGCGAGGTGGGATGCGCGAGCCTGGCACAACTCGCCGCCCCACCGCCCGCGGTGAGTGCGCCGTGCTTCGATCTGCGCCTGGATCGCTGCGGCGTGTGGCCCCACAACGGCATCGCCTGGCTGGCGCCGGCGAGCATGCCGCCGGCCCTAGCGCTGCTTCAGCAGCGTCTGTGGTCGTGGCTCGAATCGCTGGGCTTCGCCTCCGACCCGCGCGCCTTTCGGCCCCATGTGAGCCTGCTGCGCCGGGTGCGCGCGCCGATGGCCGAAGGCGCGATCGAGCCGCTGGCCTGGTCCGTGCGGCACTGGTGCCTGGTGCGCTCGCGCCTGTCGCCCCAGGGCGCCGATTACGAACCCCTGGCGCGTTTTGCCCTCCAAGGCGAGGATCGCTGACCAGTCCCGGCAGCGGGTGAACGGCGAAGGACAGGCCCATGGAAAAAATCCGCAAGACCGACGCGCAATGGCGCGCCCAGCTCACGCCCGAGCAGTTTCATGTCACCCGGCGGCAGGGAACCGAGCGCCCCTTCTGCGGTGCGTTCTGGGATCACCACGGCCGGGGCATCTTCCGCTGCGTGTGCTGTGGCTTGCCGTTGTTCGACGCCGCCGCAAAGTTCGACTCCGGCACCGGATGGCCCAGCTTCACGGCGCCCCTGGACCCTGGTCACGTGGACAACCATCGCGACCTCTCCCACGGCATGGAGCGCGTGGAAGTCACCTGCGCGCGCTGCGATGCCCACTTAGGGCATGTGTTCCCGGACGGCCCGCCGCCCACCGGGTTGCGTTACTGCCTCAATTCACTGTCGCTGCGGTTCGAGGCCCATGGGGATGAAGGAAAGGCCGGGCAGCCCCAGCTTCCCTGACGCGTTTTGAAGCGGGCTGGGCTTGACGTCGCCCTGGGGCGCCCTCAGGCGGGCACGGGCAGTTCCACACGCACTTCCAGCCCGCCACCCTGCCTTTGGGCCAGTTGAACCCGGCCCCCGTGCATGCGTGCCACCCGATCCACGATGGCCAAACCGAGCCCGGCGCCCTGCACGTCGCTGCGCGCCTGATCAAGGCGTGTGAAGGGTTGCATCACGCGCTCCACGTCCTGTTCCGGGATGCCAGGGCCACGGTCGAGCACCTTGAGCACCGCCACCGCACCGTCCTGGCTGGTTTCGATCTCCACATCGCCGGCACCGTAGCGCAAGGCGTTGTCCACCAGGTTGGTGATCATGCGCTGCATCGCCATGGGCTTTAGTTCCAGGGGCGGGAGCGCCGAGAGCTGCGTTTGCACTGGCTGGCCGCGGCGGCGGTAGCGATCGGCCAAGGCTTGCACCAGGGCGTTGAGGTCGGCGCGCGCTTGCGGCTGCTCTGCTGCCGCCTCACGGGCGAAATCCAGGAACTGGTTGATGATGGCGTCCATGTCCTCGATATCCGCCTGCATGCCTTCGCGTACCGAGGGATCGATACCCGCGCGGCTCAGCTCCAGCGCCAGGCGCAGGCGTGACAGGGGTGTGCGCAGGTCGTGGGAGACCCCGGCCAGCAGCACCGCGCGGTTGGACTCCTGTGCGCGCAGCGCACCGCTCATGCGGTTGAAGGCCTGGGACAGGGTGCGGATCTCCGAGGGGCCGAGCTCGGGCAGGGGAGCGGGTGTCTTGCCCTCGGCAATGTCTGCGGCCGCCTTGGTGAGAGCCCGCAGCGGCCGGTTCACGCGTAGCATCAGCGCGAGCCCCCCAGCCAGGGCCAGCGCCAGACTCACCACGCTCCAGCCGGCCCAGGCGGCAGCCGGACCTAGCCCGAGGGCTTCGGCCGGGAATACCACCCACCAGGCCTGGTTTCGCACCTGCAGCTTGACCCACAGGGCGCGTTCGGAGTCTTCGAGAACGGCGATCACCTGAGCGCTGCCGCCGCGGCCGTGCAATTGCTCGCTGATGGGTGCCAGCAGGGGCGATTGCGGCACCGCCACTTCGTCCACGTCCCAGGTGGTGGCCGGCAGGAGCCGCACGTTCTGCATGGCCGCTGGCAGCTTTTCGATGAACCTGCGGCGCGATGCCGCTGGCATGCTCTCCAGAGCCACGGCGACGGTGTTGAGCACCGAGGCCACGGTCGAGGCGATCTGCGCCGACTGGCTGCGCTGCGCGGACAGGCGCGTGAACTCGATCCATGCCAGCTGGCTCGCGATCAGGATGGCGCTGATCAGCAGCACCGACCGCGCCAGCAACGACTGCGGCAGAACCCGCGGGAGCGGCCACCGCCAGGGCATGCTCAGTCCCCGCCGGGGACGAAAACGTAGCCGTGCCCCCAAACCGTCTGCAGGAATCGCGGGTGCGAGGGGTCGTCCTCGATAAGCCTGCGCAGGCGCGATACCTGCACGTCGATGGTGCGGTCGAGAAGGCCGATTTCGCGGCCGCGGGCAAGCTCCATGAGCCGCTCCCGGGAAAGCGTGGCGCCCGCGTGGGCCGTCATGGCCTTGAGCAGGGCAAACTCGCCAGAGGTGAGGGATACCGTTTCGCCGTCGCGGGTGAGCTGGCGCGTGCCGAGGTTGAGCACGAAGCGGCCGAAGCGAATCTCGGTTTCGCGTTCCATGGGCGCCGCTGGCGGAGGGTGGACGGCCGCGCGTCGCAGCACCGCGTGCATGCGTGCCACCAGTTCGCGCGGGTTGAATGGCTTGGCCAGATAGTCGTCCGCGCCCTCGTCCAGCCCGGCGATGCGATCAGTCTCGTCCCCTTTTGCGGTGAGCATGATCACGGCGACCCGCTGGCCACTGGCGCGCAACCGCCGGCAGATGGCCATTCCATCTTCGCCGGGAAGCATGAGGTCGAGCACCACGAGGTCCACACTGCCCGCGGCGAGTTCTCTGTCCAGTCCTGCCCCGTCGGGTACGGATTGAACAGCAAAGCCCTCGGAGCGAAGGTACCGCTCCAGCAGTTCGCGCAGCCGCCGATCATCATCCACCACGACCACCTGGGGCCGCGATTGCGTCGGCTGCACCCCGCTGCTTCCGCGCGTGCTCAAGGCGTCCCCTCGCGGCATGCGCCCCCAGGCCGCGGGCGCTTGGGAGAACGGCTCAAGACGCTGCCGCGCCAGCCGGCTGGAGTGCCGGCGTGGTGGCATGCAGGAACCAGCTATCGATGACCACCTTGCGGGCGAACCACGGGTTGCTCATGAGTCGGGCGCCCAGCAGTCGCTTGAGACCCTCGGGCAGGTAGTCCGAGGCCGATTTGGCCATGCGCGCGCCGAAGCGCTCCCGCATGCGGTGCTCATAGGGGTCGAGGCGTGCCAGGGAGTAGTCGCCGCCGGCCTGGGTGATTACCTCCGCGGCAATCAGGGCAGACTCCACGGCCGGTCGAATGCCTTCCCCGCTCTGCGGGTAAGCCAGGCCCGCCGCATCTCCGATGAGCACTGCGCCATCGGCGACGAAGGGGCGTGGAGCATGGTTGTAGAGCAGATAGGCGTGACCGCCCAACTTCTCGGGCGAATCCGCTGGTACGCGGCCCTCGGACTTGAGCCAGCGCAGAAACGCGCTCACGTGCTCGGAGAGCTTGTGATTGTCCTCGCGGCCCAGTCCCACGTTCAGGAAGCCGCCCTTGCGGAACACCCAACCATAGCCCTTCAGGTCGGGGCAGAAATACAGTTCGGGCACCTCGCCCACGGCGGCGCACTGGCGTGCCTGGGCGTCGGAGAGCGGAAACTCCACCTCCTGCGCGGCCACCACGGTCTCTGCCTGGCCAAGTTGCGCCCCCAGGCAACGCGCCACGGGGCAGAAGTGGCCGCCCGCGCCCACCACCATGGCGGCCGACAGGGTGCCGTTGGCGATCCAGCCTCGATCACCACGCTCGAGCGACTTCAGTGGCGCTGGCTCTGCGAGCCGCACGCCGGCGCGCGCCAGCAGATAGGCGTCGAATTCGTGGCGGCGGATGCCGTAGCTCACCGGTTCATCGTAGGTGGTGTTCACCACCTTCGCCCCGATGATGCCGGTGCGAAAGCCGGTGATGGGTTGCAGGGTACGGCCGTCGGCGCGGTAGCGGTCCAGGTCCAGTTGCAGTTCGTCCACCACGGCAGGGGTGACCCAGCCAGCACAGATCTTGTCGCGGGGAAAGGCTTTCCTGTCGAGCACCATCACGTCCACGCCGGCCTCACGCAACCGCCACGCACAGGTGGACCCCGCCGGACCACCTCCCACCACCAGGACCTCGCAGCGTTGCATGTCAGTGCCCATACAGGTGTTGCCGGGTGAGGGGCACGCTGTTGTCGCCAGACCTTGCGAACACGATCTGGAACAGTTGCAGCGCGCCCATGAGGAAGGAGGCCTCGGAGCCCGCGAGATAAAGACGCCAGGTACGCACGAAGCGTTCGTCGTACAGGGCGCGTACCGCGTCGGCCTCGGCCTCGAAGCGTTCACGCCAGTGGGCCAGGGTACGCGCGTAGTGCAGGCGCAAATTCTCGATGTCTAGCACGGAGAACTTGTGATCCTCGAAGATACGCATCATCTCAGAGAGGCTGGCGGGATAGGCGCCTGGGAAAATGCGCTTCTCGATCCAGGCATTCATGGGGGCGGGGCGGTTGCGGCCAATGGAGTGGATCAGGCCGCGTCCCCGGGGGGCGAGCACGCGGTGGATCACCTTACCCAGCACGGGATAGTTTTCCACGCCCACGTGCTCCAGCATGCCCACCGAGACGAAGGCGTCACATTGACCGCTCATGTTGCGATAGTCGTCGAGCACATACTCCACACGGCCCTCCAGACCTTCGCGCCGGGCTTGTTCCCGGGCAAACTTGACCTGTTCCTCGGAGATGTTGAAGGCGCGCACGGTGACCCCGTAGCTTGCGGCGAAGTGTCGCGCGAGCCCGCCCCAACCACAGCCCGCTTCGTAGACCACCTGTCCCGGGACGAGTTGCAGTTTGCGGGCCACGTGATCGAGCTTGGCGAGTTGGGCCTGCTCCAGGGTTAAATCGGGGCGGGCGTAGTAGGCGCAGGTGTATTGCATGTGCCCGGCGTCGAGCCAAAGCCGGTAGAAGTCGTTCCCCAGGTCGTAGTGGTGGTGGACATTGGCCCTGGAGCCTGCAAGGGTGTTGGGCCGAGGCTTGTTCATCCAGCGCAGCAAACGCGCCTTGAAGGAGTTCTCCGGGAGGTTTTCCAGGCTGTTGTAGATGGTCTCCAGGCATCCCACGAAGTCGCCCTCGATGTCCACCTTGCCTGTGGCGTAGTCATCGCCGGTGTAGAGCTCCGGGTTGACCACCATGCGCAGCAGGGCGCCACGGTCCCGCACGTGGATGCGCGCCAGGGGTGTGCCCGCCACGGGCGAGAAATCCTCGCCGTTCCAGAGGGCCACGGCTAGGGGCGGATTGCCGGCCGCAGCCATCATCCGGCGAAGCAGCCTGCGCTCGAAGCCGCTGGCGTTGCTGCGGTCGGCAGCCCGCGTGGCGCCTTCCATCTGCGCTTTGCCGTCGTTTTGATCCATGGTCGAACTCCTGGAGGAAACGGGGGGCAGAGACTGGCCGATTTTGACGCAATGCCGAGGTCGCGCCAATGGTGCGCGCAACGCCACGGCCGATGGTTACGCGGGCTGCGGCACCGTCAGCTGTGTGGCACCCGCCGAAGCGCCTTCAGCACAGCCCGGGTGACGTCGGCGGAGCGAGCGGTGCCCCCCAGGTCGGGGGTGAACACCCGGGCCTCGGTGGCCGCCTCGATGGCCCGCATGAGCCGCCGGGCCGCCCCGGCCTCTCCCAGGTGATCGAGCATCATGACCGCCGTCCAGAAGGTGGCGATGGGGTTGGCGATGCCCTTGCCCTGGATGTCCCAGGCCGAGCCGTGGATGGGCTCGAACATGGAGGGATAGCGTCGCAGCGGGTCGAGATTGGCCGTGGGGGCGATGCCCAGGCTGCCGGACAGCGCCGCGGCCAGGTCGGACAGGATGTCCGCGTGCAGGTTGGTGGCCACCATCACGTCCAGCGAGCCGGGTTTGAGCACCATGCGCTGGGTGGCGGCATCCACCAGCACCTTGTCGGTGGCCACGTCCGGGAAGTCCCGGGCCACCTGGGCGAACACTTCGTCCCACAGCACCAGGCCGTGGCGCTGGGCGTTGGACTTGGTGACCAATGTCAGGCGGCGGCGCGGGCGGCCACGGGCCAGCTCGAAGGCGAAGCGGTGGATGCGCTCCACCCCGGCACGGGTGAAGATGGACACCTCGGTGGCCACCTCCTCCGGCAAGCCGCGGTGCGAGCGACCGCCCTGTCCGGAGTACTCGCCCTCTGAGTTCTCGCGCACGATCACCCAGTCGATGTCCGCCGGGCTGGACAGCCGCAGTGGCGGATCGATGCCGGGCAGCACGCGGGTGGGCCGCACGTTGGCGTACTGGTCGAAGCCCTGGCAGATGGCGAGGCGCAGCCCCCACAGCGAGACGTGGTCCGGCACTTCCAGGGAGCCCACGGCGCCGAAGAAGATGGCGTCGAAGCCCCTCAGGCGCTCGAGGCCGTCCTCGTCCATCATCCGGCCGTGGGACAGGTACCAGGCGCTGCCCCAGGGAAAGTGCTCGAACTGCAGCGCGAAGCCGCCGTCGGCGGCAGCCAGCGCCTCAAGCACCTCGATGCCGGCGGCGATCACCTCGGTGCCGATGCCGTCTCCGGGGATGGCGGCGATGCGGTGGATTCGCACGGTCAGAACGCCACGTTGGCGCCGCCCTTCAGCTTGAGGATGGCCCGGGCGTCGTCGGGCGTGGCCACCTCCAGGCCGAGTTCCTCGAGAATGCGGCGGATCTTGGACACCTGCTGGGCATTGCTCTCGGCCAGGCGGCCGCGGCCGATCCACAGGCTGTCCTCCAGGCCCACGCGCACATTCCCGCCCATCACCGCGGATTGGGCCGCCACGTACATCTGGTTGGCCCCGGCGCCCAGCACCGACCAATGGTAGTCATGGCCGAACAGGCGGTCGGCGGTACGCTTCATGTGCATCACGTCCTCCGGGTGCGGGCCGATGCCGCCGCGCAGTCCGAACACGCTCTGGATGAACAGCGGCGGCTTCACTAGGCCCCGGTCGAGGAAGTGGGCGGCGGTGTAGAGGTGGCCGATGTCGTAGCACTCGATCTCGAAGCGCGTGCCGTTGCCGCTGCACGACTCCAGGATGTGGGCGATGTCCTTGAAGGTGTTCTTGAAGATGCGGTCGTCCGACCCTGCCAGGTAGGGCCTCTCCCAGTCGTGCCTGAAGTCCTTGTAGCGGTTCAGCATCTCGTAGAGGCCGAAGTTCATGGACCCCATGTTGAGCGACGCCACCTCGGGCTTGAGCTGCAGCGCGGGTTGCAGGCGCTCCTCCACCAGCATGGTGGGTGCGCCACCGGTGGTGAGGTTGATGACCACGTCGGAGGCCGCCTTGATGGCTGGCAGGAAGCGCCGGAACATGTCCGGGTCCTGGGTGGGCAGCCCGTCCTCGGGCATGCGGGCGTGCAGGTGGACGATGGCCGCGCCGGCCTGGGCCGCGCCGATGGCCGCCGCGGCGATTTCCTCGGGCGTCACCGGCAGGTGCGGAGACATGGAGGGCGTGTGGATGGCGCCGGTGACGGCGCAGGTGATGATGACCTTGCGTGGCTGTGCCATGGAAACTGGGCTCCGTGTGGGGGTCGGGTGCGGGCGCCGCCTTCAGCGGTGCCCCTTGTCTTGCTTACGCTTGTGGGCCACCAGCGCCATGAGCCGCCGGTCGCGCCACGCTTCGCGGGCGGCGTGCTGGTCCTGCGGCATGAGGGTGCGACGCTGCGCTTCCACGTTGCGCACCAGCTCTCCTTCCCAGCGCGGCGGCACCGAGGCCTTCATCATGGCGTGCATTTTGCCGCCGAAGCGCGCCGCGTAGTCGGCCACGCCGCCGGGCGCGTTCAGGTCGATGGTCTCGAAGGGGCCCATGAAGGCCCAGCGCAGGCCCAGGCCGTCGCGGATGCACTTGTCCACGTCGTCCACGGAAACCACACCCTGGTCCACCAGCGACCAGGCCTCCAGCAGCAAGGCCGCCTGCAGGCGGTTGAGAACGAAACCCTCGACCTCGCGATTCACCATCACCGGCACCTGGCCCACGCGCTGCTGCAGCGAGCGGGTGCGCTCCACCACCTCGGGGCTGGTGAAGGGCGCGGGGGAGATTTCCACCACCGGCACCAGGTGCGGCGGGTTGACCGGATGGGCCACGATGCAGCGCGCGCGCCCGGGCACGTGGCCGGCGAAACGCGAGGTCTGGATGGTGGAGGTGGAGGAGGCGAGGATGCAGTGCGGTGGCGCGGCGGCGTCCAGGGCCGAGAACACCGACTGCTTCACCGCTTCGTCCTCGGAGGTGTTCTCCTGCACGTAGTCGGCCTGGGCCACGGCCGCCTCCAGGCTGGGCGCGGCGGTGATCCGCGCGGCCACCGCTGCCGGGGCCTCGTCCACCAGGCCGGCGCGACGCAGGTCGTGCAGGCCTTCGAGGATCAGGCCCAGGGCCTTGTCCACGGCCCCGGGGGCCGAGTCGTACAGCTTCACCGGATGTCCGGCACGGGAGTAGACGGTGGCCCAGGCCCGGCCGATGAGTCCCGAGCCGATGATGGCGATGTCTTCCATGGTTTTCCTCAGGCGAGGGTTTCGAGGTTGCCGCACACGGGTATGGCCTGCCCGCTGATGTGCTGCCCGGCATCCGCGGCCAGGAACAGTGCGGTGTTGGCGATGTCCTGGGCGGTGACCATGGTGCGCATGGAGACGGCCTGCACCATGCGCCGCTTCTGGTCCTCCACCGCAATGCCCAGCGCGCCCGCCTTGGCCGCGGCCACGCGGTCGATGCGATCGCCCTCGACGATGCCGGGCTGGATGCAGTTCACGCGCACCTGGTCGGGGCCGGCCTCGATGGCCAGGCTGGCGGTGTAGCCCACCACTCCCCACTTGGCCGCCGCATAGGGCGAGCGCAGTGGAAATCCCAGCCGCCCCGCGGAGGAGGAGAGATTGATGATGCTGCCCCCGCCGGCGGCCTTGATCATGGGCATGGCCAGGTGCGTGCACAGGAACATGCCGTCCAGGTTCACGGCCAGGCAGCGGCGCCAGTCCTCGAAGGCGATGTCCTCCACCCGGCCCGTGGGTCCGGCCACGCCGGCGTTGTTCACCAGCACGTCGAGGCCGCCCAGGATGCGCTTCACGTCGCCGAACAGCGCCTCCACCTGGGCGGGGTCGGACACGTCGCAGGCGCTGGTGCTGATGGCGGGCCGCGCCCTGGCCAGGGCCTTCAGCGCCACCTCGTCCACGTCGCAGACGTGCACCTGGGCGCCGGCGTCGGCGAAGGTCTCGGCGATCACGCGCCCGATGCCGCCGGCGCCCGCGGTGACCAGCACCCGCTTGCCGGTGACCGAAAGGTCGGGTTTCATGGCTTTCTCCCTGGATTGTCGCTGGTCTGTGAACGGGCAGCATTTTAGGCCCGGACCTTACATGAGCCCAGGTGGCTACGTTGCGCCGCCTGCGTGAACGTCGCACGGCTCATCGGTGCAGAGGAAGACCTCCACCGTCACGTGGCCGAGCCCCTCCACGTCCCGGAGCAGCGCCTTGTAGTGCTCGGCTGATCTCGGGCGGTGGGTGGCGACGGACAGAATCAACGCGCGGCTCTCCCCCCCAATGTTCCACAGTCTGAGGTCGGCCACCACGTTGTCCGCATCGGCCTCGATGCGGCGCACTATCTCGGATCGCAGCGCTCCCTCGTCCTCGGCGTCGAGCAGCACCCTGCCAGTGACGCGCAACAGCCCCCACGCCCACCAGCCGATGAGCATGGATGCCGCG
>Ga0209972_10000906_pt1 | contig 28311 bp, 26 predicted proteins | sample NOAtaG_7_FD_187302 | JGI IMG/M metagenome (GOLD analysis project Ga0209972, IMG submission 187302) | Freshwater lake microbial communities from Lake Erie, under a cyanobacterial bloom - NOAA_Erie_Diel1S_2200h metaG (SPAdes) (version 2) | ecosystem: Environmental > Aquatic > Freshwater > Lake ...
CGTCGAGTCGCCCGGCGACCTCCGCGACGTCGCGCTGCGCGACCTCACCGGCGACGGTCGCGAGGAACTCACCTTCGTCGCGCGGCAGCGCGGCACCGGCGGCAGCCGCGACGTCCTCGAGGTGCTGAGCTTCGCCGGCGACTCGCCCGCGGTCGTCTTCGCCGTCGAGCTGCGCGAGGAGACCGCCGCAGGCGTCGTGGAGAGCCGCGTGCGGTTCGAGCGCGGGCGGCGCGGTCGCCCGACCGCCATCGTTGTCAGCACCGTGCCCGCACGAGGGCTCGACCCGGCGGGCTGGCGCATGGAACCGGCGAGCGACGTCGAGCCGCTCCTGCTCCCGTGGGGGCCCTTCCGCGAGCGCACGTACCGGTGGGACGGCGCCCGCTTCGCGCACGACGGCGAGCGTCCGAATCCCGACCACGCGGAGCCCGCGGCGCCAGTCTCCTCGGGCGTCGCGGCGGAAAGCGCCTCGGCGGCGTCTTCTCCTCCGCCGGGGACCGACGAACTGCTGGCTGCTTGGCGGCGCGAGGCGGGGCTTTCGCGCGGCGCGCGGCCGCGCTTCGACCTCGGCGCGAACCTCGCCGGCGATCCGACGCCCGAGCGGCTCCTCGTCCACGGCGCGCGCATGGTCGTCGTCGGGTCTGCGTTCCGCGACGGCACGGGCTGGTTCGACTTCGGCATCCCGGCGGCGAGCGACGAGGACCTGCTCGACGTCACGGTCGCCGACGTCACGGGCGAGGGCCGCGCCGAGATCTTCTTCCGCATCCGGCAGACGATCGGCGAGGTGCGCCGCGAGGTCCTGATGGTCTGCCACTTCGTCCCCGACGGCTTCGAGACCCTGCTCACCCGCGAGGTGGCGCGGGAGCAGGCCGGCCAGCGCATCGAGAACGAGATCGTGACGAGCGGCGGCCGGCTCGAGATCCGTCCCGGCGCAGCGCGCGGCTGGAGCGCAGCGACCTGGCCCTTCGCGGAGAGCGCCGGCGCCGACGGTGTCGAGCCGCCGCTCTTGCCCTGGAGGGACCGCCCGCTCCGCTTCCGCCACGCGGGCGGCCGACTGGTCCCTTCGCCGTGAACGCGTCTGCCCTCCCGAGCGGGATCCTCGTGGTCGACAAGCCCGAGGGGCCGACCTCGCACGACGTCGTCGCATGGGCGCGGCGCGCGCTCGGGACGCGCACCGTCGGGCACGCAGGGACCCTCGATCCCTTCGCCTCGGGCGTGCTGGTGGTCCTCGTGGGCGAGGCGACCAAGCTGTCCGCGCACGCCACCGAGGACGACAAGCGCTACCAGGCGGAGCTCGCGCTCGGCCAGGAGACGGACACGCTCGACCGCGAGGGGAGGGTGGTGGACGAGGCGCCCGTGCCTGCCCTGGTCCTTGCGCAGGTCGAGCTGGCGCTCGCCGCGTTCGTCGGCACGCACCCGCAGGTCCCTCCCGCGTACAGCGCGCTCAAGCAGGATGGGGTCCCGCTCCACGCCCGCGCCCGACGCGGGGAGGAAGTCCTCGCGCCGGCCCGCGAGGTCACGCTGCGCGGAGCGGCCCTCGAGGCCTTCGCGCCCGACCGGGTGAACCTCCTGCTGCACACGGGCAAGGGCTACTACGTGCGCGCTCTCGGCCGCGATCTCGCGCGCGCACTGGGCACGCGGGGACACCTCGCGGCGCTGCGGCGGACCGCCAGCGGCCGCTACCGGATCGAGGACGCTCTCTGCGGTGACGCGCTCCGCCGGGCAGCGCGCGGCGACGGCGCGGCGCAGGTCGAGGTCCGCGCACGCCTCCTGCCGATTACCCCCGAGACGGTGCCCCTGCCGGCGCTCGCCGTCGGCGAGTCCGAGGCCCGCGAGCTCGGGCAGGGCAAGCGGCCTGCCGTCCCGGCCGCCGACGGCACCTACCTCGCGTTCCTCGACGAGCGCCCGGTCGCGATCGTCGAGGCGAGCGAAGGCATCCTCCGAGTCCGCCGCGGCTTTCGCTGATCAGGGAGCATCGGGCAGGCCGACATCGTCGCTCCCTGCATCGACCTCGCTGCCTGCGTCGGGCAGCGGGACATCGAAGATGGAGGCGCAGCGGCCCGCCTCGCACCGCTGATCGAGCCTGCAGCGCCGTCCGCAGCTGCCGCAGTGTTCCCGGTCGCGCAGCGTGTCGACGCAGCGGTAGGTCGTGACGCCGAGCCCGCCGGGGCAGCAGGTGTCCTCCGGGGTCCCGGCGCAGGCCCGGTCGCTGCCCCCGCACACGCACGTGCCGTTGCGGCACAGATCCGCCCTCGCCGGGTCGCACGCGTTGCCGCACGCGCCGCAGTCCTCCTCGGCGACGTCGAGGTTCGCGCAGTGCGCCTCGCGTCCGCCCGCGACCGCCGGGCAGCAGATGTCCGGCGCGCCGGTGCAGCCGATCTCGAAGCTGCCGCACGCGCACCGGCCCTCCAGGCACGCGTCGCCTCGACCGGTCGCGACGCAGTCGAGCCCACACTCGCCGCAGTTCTGCCGGTCGGTGGCGAGCCGCGCACAGGCCGGCGCGCCCTCGATGGCGCAGCATCCCTCCCCGAGCCCGCACGACAGCTCGCAGGCCGGGCCGAGATCGCGCGGCACGTCCCGCGGCGTGGGCGCATCGAAGCCCGCGTCCGAGCCTGCATCCGTGAGGGATTCGGCGGTGCAGCCGGCACAGAGAAGGAAGAGCAACAGGCCGCGCATCGTCGCTCGGCCGCCTCAGAACGAGAGGCGCAGGCTGCCGCCGAGCAGCCCGATGTCGGCGCTCAGCGTCACGTCCTGGCCCGCCGAAGCGAGGCCCTCCCCGTCGGCGTGCTCCTCGAGCCAGCGCTCGTCCTCCGCCCCCGCTGCGGTCACCGCGAGGCGGTCGCGCAGCTCGACGTAGTTCGACCAGCGTCGCTCGGCGTCGGAGGTCGAGAACAGCGTGATGGCCCCGGTCACGACCGACACGCCCGCGAGCAGGAGCATCACGTAGCTGTAGGGATCGCTCTCCCGGAATCCGAACGCTGCAAAGAGCGGAATCATCGCGGCCGCGCTCGCGATGCCCAGCGAGCCGTCCACGACCCGCCCGACCATGGCTGCATCCGAGAGCGAGTGCAGCTCGCTCTCGCGCGCGCGGAGTCGGTCTCGCGCCTCCCGGTAGCCGGTCAGCGGGGTCGGATGCAGGTAGGACACCGCGCTCTCGTGCGGCGTCACCGGGAGAAACAGCGTGAGCAGCCCCCGGGCGACGCCCACGCCGCTGATCGAAAACAGGTAGGCGGCCATCTGGTCGCCCGTCCCCGAGCTGGCGGTCAGGAAGAGCACCCCGACGGCGATCGACACGCCGCTCGACAGCAGTTGCACCACGCCGTCCACGATGTAGCCGCTGCCCCGCTGGGCGAGCGCCGCGAGGTCGCTCTCGAGCGAGCGCAGGCGGGTCGAGATCGTGCTCGGCAAGCGGAGGCCGGCTGGCGCCGAGGTACTGGGCGTCGCGAGTCCTCCATACGCCCCCGCGGGTGGGGGCGGGATCGCGACGTCCGCCGCGACTCCGGCAGGCACCCGCGCGTCCGAGGTGCCAGGGGTCGCATCCGAGGCCGCCGCGGCCCGCTCGGCCCCCGATTCGCGGGGAGGTCCACCCCACGGCGCGTCGAGGTCGCGCCCCGACTGCGCCGCCGCCGTCGCGGGCATGCCGACCGAGAGCACCGACCCCAGGAGAAGCACCGTCAGTCGTCCGAGACCCAGCGCGTCGAGTCGCATTCGCGGAGTATAGGACGCTGCGCCCGTTCCGCAGGCGCCCTGCCTCGCCCTGCGCCGTCGCCCACAATCCTCCCCGCGCCTCCGCGAGAACGCCCGCCATGTCCGCCAAGAGTTCCGCAAAGTCCAAGTCCGCCACCTTCGTCTGCCGGGAGTGCGGCGCCACCGAGCCGCGCTGGATGGGCAAGTGTCCGACCTGCAACGCCTGGGGCACCCTCGTCGAGTTCCGGGAGGGCCGGAGCGCGCCCGGCCCGGCACGCGGCAACGTGGCCGGCGACCACGCCGGGCCGCGTCCGCTCGGGGAGGTCCCGCCCGACGCAGCCCGCCGCATCTCGACCGGCATGGGCGAGCTCGATCGGGTCCTCGGCGGCGGCGCCGTCCTCGGCGGCGTGGTGCTGCTGGGCGGGGACCCGGGCATCGGCAAGAGCACCCTGCTCATGCAGGCGCTCGCGGGTCTCGCCGGGGGCGAGCAGGGCAAGGCGCTCTACGTGACCGGCGAGGAGTCGGCAGCCCAGGTCGCGATGCGCGCGCGGCGGCTCGGCGCGGCGCTCGACCGCGTGCTGGTGCAGGCGAGCACCGAGCTCGACGACATCGAGCACGCCATCGAGACCGAGGCCCCGGTGGCGGTCGTCGTGGACTCGGTGCAGACGATCCGCTCGGCCCGCATCGAGTCGGCGGCCGGGAGCGTGGCGCAGCTCCGCGAGGTCACCGCGCGGCTCGTCGAACTCGGCAAGCGCCGCGGGCTCGCGCTTTTTCTCATCGGCCACGTGACGAAGGACGGCGCGCTCGCCGGGCCCAAGGTGCTCGAGCACCTCGTCGACTGCGTCCTCTCGTTCGAGGGTGACGCGTCCCTCGGCTTCCGGATGGTGCGGGCGACGAAGAACCGGTTCGGTCCGGCGCACGAACTGGCCGTGTTCGAGATGCTCCGCGAGGGCCTCCGGGAGGTGCCCGATCCCAGCGCGCTTTTTCTCGCCGAGCGCCCCGAGCGGGCGCCGGGCTCGGTCGTGCTCCCGTCGGCCGAGGGCTCGCGTCCGGTCCTCGTCGAGGTGCAGGCGCTCGTCGCGCCGCCCGCGCTCGGGGTGCCGCGCCGGGTGGCGAACGGTGTGGACGCGAGCCGGCTCGCGATCCTCCTGGCGGTCCTCGAGCGCAAGAGCCAGGTCCACGTGCTCGACCGCGACGTCTTCGCGAGCGTCGCGGGGGGCGCGCAGGTCGAGGAGCGGGCTGCCGACCTCGCGCTCGCCGTGGCGGTGGTGTCGAGCCTCCGGGACCGGCCCATCGGCAGCGACCTCGTCGTGTTCGGGGAGGTCGGGCTCGCGGGGGAGCTGCGGGCGGTGCCCCGGGCGGCGGGCCGGGTCGCGGAGGCGCGCAAGCTCGGCTTTGCTCGGGTCATCATGCCCCGCGGCAACCTCCAGGGCCTCACCCCGGAAGAGCGTCAGGGCGTGGAGATCGTCGGGGCCTCGAGCCTCGCCGACGCACTCAGCGCTGCGCTCGAGTGAACGGACCGCGCCGACCCGCGCTCAGCCGCAGGTGATCTCGAGCGAGAAGCCGTCGAGGCTCCCCGCATCGGCCGCGACCGTGTCGGAGACCGAGAGCGTCCAGACGCCGATCGACGAGTGCCCCCGGGCCCGGGCGACGTTGTGCGACCGGAACGGGTTGCGGGACGTGTGGTTCTGCAGCGTGAACGTCTCGCCGTCGGGGGCCGCCAGCCGAACCACCAGGTCGCTGTGGTACGAGTGGCGGCCTTCCACCTCGACACGGAGGGTGTTGATGCGGCAGATGCTCGTGACCGTCGCGGTCGCGGACGTCGTGTGGTCGTCGTAGATCCGACCTCCTCCCGTGCCCGTCACGGTGAAGCGGGTTCCAGGCGGCACCGGGCCGGGAGGCGCGGCGGTGGGCGGTGCACCGGTCGGGGTTCCTGGCGGTGCTGCGCCGAGCAGGCCCGCCGGCGGCACCGCCGGGGGCGGCACCGCGGCCACCACCGGCGACAGCACAGCGTTCAGGTTGATCGTGTTGTTCACCGGGCTCGCGGTCACGGTCGCGGGCATGTAGCCCGGAAGCTGGAAGGTGAACGCGAAGGTCTGGGTCTCCCCCGGCGCCGGAGCGGGAACGGGCACCGAGGTCACGAGCGGCGTGGCCCCGAGGCGTGCCCCGCCCCCGGTGACGGTCGCGCCCGGCGGCGTGCTCGAGGCGGAGACGGTCACCATCACCATGCCTGCCGGCACGGCGGCAGGCGTCGGGGCCGCCGACACGGGCGGGGCTGGCGGCGCCTCGCCGCCGCTGCAGCCGAGGACCAGAAGCAGCGTACCCGGAGCCCAGAGGAACCGACCGACAGATCGCATGAAAGGGCGTCTACCAGACCGCGCCCGCTCGGGAAAGCCTGCCCACGAACGAGCCGGACGGAGGTGGTGCGTCTTCGTTGCGGTATCGCACGACTTCTCTCTTTTCCTCCGGCGCGTCGTGTGGTGCACTCGCAGCCGCTCCACGGGCGGCCAGCCCGCCAGCCCATCGAACCCGGGTGCCCATGCTTCGTACTCCACTCACGTTCCTTCTCACCGTCGCCGCGCTGCTCGCCCCACGCGCCGCTCTCGCGCAGGCGCCCGCCGAAAGCAGCCCTGCTGCGACCGCACCCGAGGCGACCGGTGCCGACACGCCCCCGACGGTCGATGGGGGGACCGCCGAGGGCGGCGCGGCGAGCAGCGACGCGGGAACTCCTCCGCCGCCTCCCCCGCCCCCGCCCCCGCCTCCGCCTCCCCCGCCTCCGCCTCCGCCTCCGCCGCCTCCCCCGCCGGCACCCGCCGCTGGCGACGCGGATTCGCCCGGGACGAACACGAACACCATCCCCATCACGTTCAACCTCCACGGCTACTTCCGCGCCCGGATCGGGGTGTGGGACTCGATGCCCGTGCCGAACGCCGACTTCCTCGTCGGGCCGGCGCGGGACGGCGCCACGGACGCCGCCTTCGGCTTCATGCGCCTGCGACTCGAGCCGTCGGTCGTGTTCGGCAGCAACCCCTTCCAGCCGATCGCGGCCCTGCGGACCCAGTTCGATCTCCTCGACAACGTCGTGTTCGGCGACAACTCGCGCCTGAGCGCGACCCCGCTCTTCGCCAACGACCCCGGGACGACGAACATCTTCGGAGGCGAGTCGCCTCCGATCTTGCTGCGCCGCCTCTGGCTCGAGTTCATGACCCCCATCGGCCAGATCCGCATCGGCCGCCAGGGCGGCATGGGCGGCCTCGGTCTGCTCTTCAACGACGGCGGCACGACCGCCTTCGGCGCCTCGCCGGACACCTCGTTCCGTAGCGACTTCGGCGACATGACCAGCGGCACGACGTTCGACCGCATCATCTTCCTCACCCGGCCGCTCTCGATCGTGAACACGCTCGGCGGCACGCACATCGCCGAGTACCGCGGACCGGACGACCAACTCACCACGCCCCTCGTCCTCGGCGTCGGCTACGACTGGCTGTCCGAGGATGTCGGCAGCTTCGGTCGCCCGGTGAACACCGGTCCGATCGCCGAGAGCGACTACTCGGTCGGCATCATTCGCGACCGGAGCCGTGTTCCCTACGCGTTCCTCGGCGGCCCCTATGCCGTCGGCCCGGGCTCCGCCTACCGCGCCGGCACCGACGACGTCTGGCAGACGACCCTCATCCTCGCGTGGGTCGAGCCCGAGTTCAACGCTGCGATGAATGCCCGCGACGAGCTCGTCGGCGGCCTCGTCATGGTCCACCGTGGTCAGGCCTACACCGGCAGCGACGTGTGGATCGGCGACGTCTTCTACCGCCTCCGCTACACGCCCGTTCGCCGCCTCTTCCAGATCTACAGCGAAGGTGAGCTCTACACGATCCAGGGCCGCAGCAACGGCGTCGCCCTCACCGGCGACTACTGCAACGACCCCGACGTCGACCCCTCGACCGGCCTCTGCGGTACGACGCCCTACGGCCGCACCGCGACCACGATGGGCGCCAACGTCTGGGGCGGCGCGATCCGGCTCGGCATCGACCACCCGAACTTTGCGCTGACCCTCGAGTCGGGCTTCAGCACCGGCCAGGGCGACCCGATCCTCATGACGAGCCAGCTCACCCAGCGGCCGAACAACCCGAACTACCAGGTCGGCCTGCTCATGTACCCGATGGTGCTGGCCGTGCGGACCGCCAACAGCTACCCGTCCCCCGCGCTCTGGTCGGGCGGCGGCGTGGTGAACAGCATCTACTTCGTGCCCCAGGTCCGGTACCGGCCCTTCGGCTACAACGGCGTCGTCGAGATCGTCGGCCAGTTCCTCCTCGGCTTCGCCGATCGGCTCAACGCTGGCTACCTGAACAGCCTCGCGGCGAACTCGCCGGGCGGGACCTGTTCCGAGGTGGTGTCGTCGAACTGCCTTCTCGGCTGGGAGCTCGACCTCGCGCTGAAGGTCCAGTGGGGTCCGAACGACGAGATGCGCTGGAGCAACGAGTTCGGCATCATGGGCGTTGGCGATGCGCTCGGCGCGATCAGCCCCGACAACCCGAACTGGGGCCGCCTCACCGACCCGATCATCTGGACGCTGCAGACCCGGATCGCCTTCCTCTTCTGAGGAGCATCGCGGGACGACACGACGCGCGCCCGGCGGGCCTCGGCCCCCGGGCGCGTCGTCATTCGCGGAGCAGGCGCGCGTCGCGCAGCCTGAGGGCGCCGCCGAAGTCGAGTGCGGCCTCCTTGCTGGTGTAGAACGGCACGTAGCCGAGTTCCGTGGCTGCGCGCGACCCGTCTGCGATGCAGAGGTGGCGGAGGAATGCGAGGAAGAACGGCGGCGCCTCGCCGAGCCCCGCGGTGAAGAGCGCGCCCGTTCCGAAGCGGAGCAGGGGCTCGGGGACCGGCACCGCCAGGCGTCCGGCGAGCTTCACCACCGTCGAGAGCGGCAACACGCCTTGGCCGACGACGTTGAACACGCCGCTCGCGGTCGTGAGCAGCGCGAGTTCGAGCGCACGCACCGCGTCCAGCTCGTGCAGGAGCTGCACGAGCGGATCGTAGCCCAGCAGCGTCGGCACCGCGCGGCGGGACAGCCACCTCGGCACCCAGCCGCGCGCGCTCGGTCCGAGCACCGGCGCGAGACGCAGCACGACGACCTGCGTGCCCTTCAGCTTGCCCACCTCGCGCTCCGCCTCGATCTTGTCCGCGAGGAATCGGCACCCCTTGATGCCGCGCAGGGGCGCATTCTCGGAGAGGAAGTTCGGATTCTTCGGGTGCGGCCCGTAGAGGGTAGTCGAGCTCCCGAGGACGAGGCGCGGGGTTCCGGCCTCCCGCACCGCTCGGACCACGTGCATCGTGCCGACGCTCTCGAGCTCGTGCGCGAACGCCTCGGCGTGGGTCGGCGTCGAGAGGAAGGCGAGGTGCACCAGCGCATCGACTCCCTCGGCCCGCAGGATCTCGCCGACCTTCGCGCCAGCGGTGGGCTGCGTCAGGTCGATTCGGTAGCTCCGCGTCTTGCGCCCGGCACTGGCCGGCGCGTCGAGGTCGAGGGTGACGATCCGCGCGGTGCCGGGGTCCCGCTCGAGCAGGCCGACGAGGCTGCGACCGAGGAACGAGAGCGCGCCGGTGACGGCGATCGAGCGGCCTGGGCGCAGGGCAACGGGGGAGTTCATGCCGGGCCGATTCTGTTCACGGCTCGTACGTACCGTCCAGGATCGCGGCGGGGTTCGCCCCGAGCAGGGCCTCGGCGTCCTCCGAACCGAGCAGACTCCGCAGACGCTCGATGGCGCGCGCGACGTGTTCGACGTCCTCGGGGCGGTGGCAGTCGCTGCAGGCCGCGTCGTAGAGTCCCTCTTCGAGCAGTCGCTCGGCGGTGCGCCGGCTGCGCTCGCCGTACTTGCCTACGAGCGACATCAGGTCGAGCAAGCTCCGCACGCCGTTGTCGAGCAGCGACTCGAGCGCATCGCTCCGCTTCTCGAGTTCCCGGTAGCGCTCGGGGTGCGCGAGCACGGGCGCGAGCCCGGCGACCTCCAGGCGAAACAGCTGTCGCTCGATGCCGCGCGGCCAGAGTTCGTAGTGGAACTCGACCAGGACCGCCTTGCCGCCCGGGTAGGGGAGGGCCTCCCGCGCCGCGACGAGGCCGACGAACACGTCGTCGAAGTAGTGCTCGGCGGCGAGGCCGAGCCGCGGCAGACCGGCCTGCGGCGTATCGGGGGAGGTGCCGAGCAGCGCCACCAGCTCGTCGAACGCACGCTCGAGGCCGGGCCGGCGGTTCTCGAACATCCCGCTGCGGATGTGCGGCGTTGCGATAACGCGGCCGTAGCCGAGCGAGGCGAGACCGACGAGCAGCCGCTGGCTCTCGGCCAGCGTGCGCACCCCGTCGTCGACACCCGGCAGGTAATGGCAGTGCAGGTCGATCCGCACGGCGCGGGTGTAGCACCGCCGCGGCTCCGAGCGGCCGGTGCGAGCAGGCGCAGGACGACGGGAAGACGCCGCCACCCGGTGCGTACGCTGCGCGGAAGTGAGAATCGTTCCAGATCCCAGTTGACCCGGAGCCATCCCTGCCGCCAATCTCTTCGAGAACGATTCTCTCTGCCATGGACACCGCGCCCGTCTCCCTGCCCGTTTCGCCGCTGCTCACGACGCGCTCGCTCGTGTGGCGCGGGCCCGTCTCATCCGGCTGGATGGTCGCGGGCTCCCTGCTCGTGCACGGCGCCCTGGCGTTTGCGCTGGGTGGGCTCGGTCCCTCGGAGATCGCCTCGGGCCGCAACCCCGCGCCGGTCGCGGTGCGGCTCGTCGCGCCGCGTCCCGCGCCTGCCCCGCCGCCGGCCCCTCCGCCGGTCGACGTCGTCCCGCCGCCCGCTGCCGCGCCCGCCACGCCCACGCGCGCGGCGCGCCCGGCGCCGATCGAGCCCGAAGCGTCTGCACCGGCTCCGCTCGCGCCGGCCCCGGCGCTGCCCTCGGCCGACGACATCTTCGGCGAGCCGCCGCCTGCGCCGGCGGTGATGGCGGGCGGCGCGGGCGCAGGTGGTCCGGCGGTGAGCGCGGGGACGGGGAGCGCGCCGGGCGGGGTCCTCGGCGGTACCGGCACGACGGCCGGAAGCTCAGGCCCCGCCGCCGCCGGTGACGAGGACGACGCGCTCGCCCGGCGCCGCGCGCGGCTCGCCTACAAGCGCGAACTCGAGCGGCTGCTTCGCGACCGCCGCGCGTATCCCCGCGCGGCGCTGCGCGAGCGGCTCGAGGGCCGCGTCGAGCTCGCGCTCCGTGTCGGCGCCGACGGACGGGTACTCGGCGTGCGCGTCGCAGAGAGCTCCGGCTTCGCCCTCCTCGACGCCGCCGCCCTCGAGGCGGCCCACCTCGATCGGGTTCCGGCGCCTCCGCTCGAGGCGGCGCTCTCCGACCGCGACGAGATCCGGATCCCGATCAGCTACGTCGTGCGCTGAGCGCGCTCACCAGAAGCACGCTTCGATGCGGCGGACGCCGCTGCCCGGTGCGCTTCCGTCCAGCGAACCGGCCCCGGACAGATACCACAGCGCGTCGGGGCTGCCTTCCGCGTCGGTGGGCGGATCGATCCGAAACAGCCCTGGTCCGCAGAGGCCGACGTCGTTCTCGACGAGGTGCACGAGCTGCTCCGAGAGCACCAACGTGCGGACCGTGCACCCCTCGGCTGCGATCCAGCCCGCGACCTCGGACGGCGGCGTCTCGGCGGCGGTCGCGGGCCGCAGCGTCAGCGTCGTGCCCTGGACGACGAGGTCGGCATCGTGGCTGCTCGAGCCGCCATCCCCGCCTCCGGCGGCGGCCGTCACCGAGTCTCCGAGCTGCAGGACCGTCCCGCTCGGATCGCAGATCTCCACCGCGAGGATCACCCCCTCGTGGTCGTGCAGGTCGAGCACGACGCGGCCCGCGTCGTCGCCCTCGCCAGGACCCCGGCGCGCCGCCTCGCAGTCGGCGGCGCCCTCGCCCACCAGCACGCAGCGAAGCGTGCATCCGCCGTCGCCGTCGCCCTCTCCGGCGGCGAGCGCCGCCCGGGCCTCGCGTGAGGCCTCCGGCTCCTCGCACGCATGCGCCCATTCCGTGCCGCCTGCGCTGTGCTCGCCGATGATCACGATCGGATCCGAGCCGAAGACCGAGACCTCGCAGGCGGGCACCGCCGCGAGCGCGAGCGCCAGAAGCGGCGCGCGCTTCACGGCCCCTCGTAGCGGATGCCCGAGGTGCAGGTCTCCATCACCTCGACGCGGCAGAGCCCCGGCAGGCGCGGGGCCGCTTGCTCCCACACGAAACGCGCGAGGTTCTCGCTCGTCGGGTTGTCGAGGCCCTCGATCTCGTTGAGGTAGTGGTGGTCGAGGCGGAGCCGGATCGGCTCGAGGCGATCCCGCAGCTCGCCGAGGTCCATGAACCAGCCGAGCCGCGGGTCGACCTCGCCACGCACCCACACCCGCACGCGGTAGCTGTGGCCGTGCAGGCGCCCGCACTTGTGCCCCTCCGGGACGTGGGGAAGGCGGTGCGCCGCCTCGAAGGTGAGCTCGCGGAAGATCTCGGCTTGCATCAGGGAATTCCCAGGACTTTGTGCGTCTGCAGGCTCAGGCGCCACGTCGGATGCGCGAGGCAGTACGCGACCGCACGGGCCTCGTTCGCACGCCGGAGCACTCCGTCCATGGGCTGGAGGAAGAAGTGGCGGAACGCGAGGCCCGCGAAGCGGTCGGGAGGCGCGTCCGCCTGGGGATAGACGAGCTTCAGCTCGTCCCCCGCGGTCACGACGAGCGGTGCGGTCGACTTCGGGCTCACGCACACCCAGTCGATGCCGGGGGGCAGGGGCAAGGTGCCGTTCGTCTCGATCGCCACCTCGAAGCCGCGCGCGTGCAGCGCATCGAGCAGCGCTGCGTCGAGCTGCAACGCGGGCTCGCCGCCGGTGAGCACCACGAGCGGGCGGCCGCTGCGGCCCTGCCACGCGCGCCGGACCGCCTCGGCGAGCGACACCGCGTCCTCGTGCTTGCCTCCGCCGGGGCCGTCCGTCCCGACGAAATCCGTATCGCAGAAGCGGCAGACCGCGGCTGCGCGGTCGGCCTCGCGGCCGTTCCACAGGTTGCACCCAGCGAATCGGCAGAAGACCGCGGCCCGCCCCGACTGCGCGCCCTCGCCCTGCAGCGTGAAGAAGAGCTCTTTGACTGCGTAGCCCAAGGCCCGGAGCTGTGCCGCGGGGGGCGCTCGTCGTCCAGCCCGGCAGCCTCCGGAAAATGGCTGCCCAAGGTGCGTGACCGCTACCGTGACGAAACGATCCATGAGTTCCGCCGCCGCATCGCTCTCGTCTCCACCTCGGACCTGGCTCGACGGCCTGCTTCGCGCCTTCGCCGACGTCCGGGCCGGCGAGGGCCTCACCGCGGTCCTCTTCGGCAGCGCGCTGTTCGTCGGGTTGTTCGGCTACTACGTCCTCAAGACGGTCCGCGAACCGTGGCTGCTCGCCACCGGCGGCGCCGAGCTGAAGAGCTACGCGACCGGGGCGCAGGCGGTCCTCCTCATGGGGATCCTGCCGCTCTACGCCCGCCTCGCGCGCCGGGTCGAGCGCCGCCGCCTCGTCCTCGGCACGAGCCTCGCGCACCTCTTCGCCATCGAGCTCTTCTCGGTGCTCGCGTGGCTGCGCGTCCCCTACGTCGGGCTCGTCTTCTACGTGTGGCTCGGGATCTTCGTCCTGACCTCGGTCGCGCAGGTGTGGTCCTTCGCCAACGACCTGTACGCGCCGGAGAAGGGCGCACGGCTGTTTCCGCTGGTCGCGATCGGTGCGCCGCTCGGCAGCGCGCTCGGGGCCGCGCTCGCGGCCCGGCTCTTCTCGGGGGCCGACGCGATCGCCTCACTGCTCCACGTGGCGGCCGCGTTCGTCCTCGCGCAGCTGGTCCTCCTCGCCGTGATCGCCCGCCGGCCCGAGGCCGCGCGCGCCCCGAGCGCGCCGATCGACACCGAGACCTCGCTGGGACTCGTGCTCGCGAGCCCCTACCTGCGCCTCGTCGCGGCCCTCTTCGTGGTGCTCAACCTCGTCAACACGACCGGGGAGTACCTGCTCTCCCGGGCGGTGATCGCGGACGCCGACGCCGTCCTCGCGGCGGCGCTCGCCCACGGACCGGTGGCGGACCCGGCGGCGCTGCGGGCCGACCACATCCGCGCGGTCTACGGGGACTTCTACTTCCTCGTGAACGCTGGGGCGATCCTCCTCCAGGCGCTCGTCGCGAGCCGGCTCGTCCGCGTCGCCGGCCTGCGCGGCGCGCTCTTCGTCCTGCCGCTCGTGGCGCTCGGCGCCTACGCGGCCGTCGGCGTCGGGGTCGGCTTCCTCGCGCTCCGCGCCTTGAAGATCGCCGAGAACGCCACCGACTACTCGATCCAGAACACCGCCCGGGCGGTCCTCTGGCTGCCTACTTCGAGGGCCGAGAAATACGTCGGCAAGCAGACCGTCGACACCTTCTTCGTTCGGGTTGGCGACGTGCTCTCGGCCCTCCTCGTCCTCGGTTTCGGCGCGGCGGGCGTGCTCCCCGATCGCGGGCTCGCGGCCCTCAACGTGGCCTTCGCCGCGCTCGCGCTCGGGCTCGCGGGAGCCGTCGCGTCCCGCCACCGCGCGCTGCTCGCCCGGGCCGCCTGAACGGCTCGGGAACTTCGCTGCGCGCCGCAGCGGCACCCGGCTATCCTCGCGCCCGATGCTCGCCCGCCTCTTTGCCCGCAAGCCCATCACCGATGCCGACGCCGACGCGCCCCACGGCGGGGTGAGGATGGAGCGCCACCTCGGCGCGACCGACCTCGTCTTCCTCGCGATCGGCGCGGTGATCGGGGCAGGCATCTTCTCGTCCATCGGGACGGCGGTCGCCGGCGAGATCGGGCCCGACGGAGAGGTCGTCCGCTACGGCGCCGGCCCGGCGGTCGTCGTCTCGTTCGTGCTGCTCGGCGTGGTCTGCGGCCTCTGTGCGCTCTGCTACGCCGAGCTCGCGTCGATGATCCCGCAGGCGGGCAGCGCGTACGCGTATGCGTACGCGACGCTCGGCGAGCTCGTCGCGTGGATGATCGGCTGGGATCTCATCCTCGAGTACGCGGTCGGCAACGTCGCCGTGGCGATCGCATGGGCGGGCTACTTCGAGAACCTCCTCGGCGCGGTCGGGATCCACCTGCCGGGCTGGCTCACGCACGGCTACTTCGACTGCGCCGCGTCGTCCCCGGACTCGCCGCTGCGCGAGGTGATGGCGAGCGCGCCGCACCTCTTCGGTGTGCCCGTGCTGCTCAACGTGCCCGCGTTCCTGGTCGTCGCGCTCATCACCGGTCTGCTCCTCGTCGGAGTGCGCGAGAGCGCGCGGATGAACGCCGTGATGGTGATCTTGAAGCTCGTCGTGCTCGCGCTCTTCGTGGGGGTCGGCGCGATGCACCTCGACCCCTCGCTCTACACGCCGTTCGCGCCGAACGGCATGCGCGGCATCGGGCAGGGCGCGGCGATCGTCTTCTTCGCCTACATCGGCTTCGACGCGATCTCGACCGCCGCCGAGGAGACGAAGAACCCGCAGCGCAACATGCCCATCGGCATCCTCGTCGGGCTCGCCATCTGTACGCTCATCTACGTCGTCGTCGGCATCGTGATGACCGGCCTCGCCCCGTGGAGCGAGCTGCGGGTCTCCGATCCCCTTGCGTTTGCGCTCGAGCGCGCGGGGCTGCCGGTCGTGCAGTGGCTGGTGGCCTTCGGCGCGGTCGTCTCGATGGGCGCGGTGCTGCTCGTCTTTCAGTACGGGCAGCCGCGGATCCTCCTGGCGATGGCCCGCGATGGCCTCCTGCCCGAGAGCGCCGCGCGGATCCACCCGCACTACAAGACGCCGTTCACGCTCACGTGGCTGGTGGGGCTCGTGGTGGCGCTCGGGGCGCTGGTGGCCGACGACGACGCCACCTACGACCTCACGAACATCGGGACGCTCTTTGCCTTCCTGCTCGTCTGCCTCGGCGTCTTGGTCCTGCGGCGCACGGATCCGGATCGCCCTCGGCCGTTTCGTGTGCCCTTCGTGTGGGCCGTGGCGCCGCTCGGGGTGCTCGCCTGCCTGCTCACGATTGCGAACTTGCCCCCGATGGCGTGGGTGCGCTTTGCGGTGTGGATGGCGATCGGGCTCGTCGTGTACTTCGCCTACGGCTACCGCCGCTCGGTCCTCGGCCGCGCCAAGGCCGGCTGACCGCGACACGGGGGGGCCGGTGCGCAGAGCAACCCAAGGAGGGGACCTGTCCTCCGGTCCGAGGTCCTGCGATGAGCCTGGTGCAGCCTGCTAGCGGTCCCGGCAGGCGTTGACTCGCGAGAAATGGGACTGGTAGAGTCTGACTCCACGGCCGATGCAGACGCATCGTGCCGAAGATCCTGACGGCCCGTCAGGCGTCTGAGCGAGTCGTAGCGCGGAGCACCCCAGCGATGTCGGAGCAGAAAGAGTCCTCGGTCCTCTTCAACCTTCGGGAGCTGATGAACCTGGAGGAGGACCGGATCAAAGGCGAAGAGGACAAGAAAAAGCAGGCCGAGGAAGACGCGCGCCTGGCCCGCGAGGCCGAGGAGCAGCGCAAGGTCGCCGAGGCGGAGGCCAAGCGGAAGGCCGAGGAAGACGCGAAGCTCGCCGCCGAGCGTGCGGCCCGCGCCGAGGAAGAGCGCAGGCAGCGGGCGAAGGACGAAGGCGAGCTCCGCGTGCGCCTCGAGGCCGAGCAGAAGGCCCGGATCGCCGAGCAGGAGCGCATCCTCGCCCACGAGGCCGAGGTGAAGCGCATCGAGGCGACGCGCCGCAAGGGCGTGCATCCAGGCATCTTCGCCGCTGCGGCCGTCCTGCTGATCGGCGCCGGCGTGGGCGTCTACTACGGCGTGATCAAGCCGGAGATGGACCGCACCGCCGAGGCGCGGCGGCTCGCAGAGGAAGAGTCGCGGCGCCGCGCCGAGGAGTCGGCCCGGGTGGCGGCGGAGGCCGAGTCGGCCCGCGCCGCCGCGGCTGCGGCCGAGGCACGCCTCGCCGAGGCGGAGACCCGCGCCCGCGAGCTCGAGGCGGCCGGCGATGCCGCCGCCGCCGAGGAGGTCCGCGCAGCGGCCCGAACGGGCGGCTCGGGCGGCGGTGCCCGCCGGCCTCCGCGTAGCAGCGGCGGAAGCGCTGGCGGTTCGGGCGGCGGCTCGGCTGGCGGCGGCAGCCGCCGTCCCGAGAGCGACGACCCCCTCGCCGGGCTCGACGGACTCTGAGCGCGCCCTGGCGCGTGTGATATGGACGGGCGGTGGAGCAGATGAGCTCGCCGCCCGTTCCGTTTCCGTCCGCCCGCGATCGACTCGCCTTCGCCCTCGATGTCGACGGCCTCGCCGAAGCCGAGCGCTGGGCGAGCACCCTCGCTGAAGAGGTCGGGGTCTTCAAGGTGGGCCTCGAGCTCTTCGTCGCCGCGGGGCCCGCGGCGGTCGAGGCGGTGCAGCGCCGCGGCGCGGCCTGCTTCCTCGATCTGAAGCTCCACGACATCCCCGCGACCGTCGCCGGAGCCGTCCGCAGCGCGTCCCGGCTCGGCGTCCGCTACCTCACCGTTCACGCGGGCGGCGGGCCGGCGATGCTTCGCGCTGCGGTCGAGGCGGCCGGGCCAGGCACGACGCTCCTCGCCGTCACCGTGCTCACCTCGATGGACGAGGCGGAGCTCGCCGCCCTCGGCGAGACGCGCTCGGCCCGCACGATCGTCGTCGACCGGGCCCGTCTCGCGGTGCAGGCCGGCGTGCGCGGGCTGGTCTGCTCGCCCGAGGAGTGCGCGGCGGTGCGCGCGGCGGTCGGCCCCGAGATCGCGCTCGTCGTGCCGGGCATCCGCCCGGCCGGCGCCTCGCTCGGGGACCAGAAGCGGGTCGGCACGCCAGCCGAGGCGATCCGCAGCGGTGCCGACGTGCTGGTGGTCGGCCGGCCGATCCGTCAGGCGGCCGAGCCCGTCGCGGCCGCGCGGTCGATCGTCGACGAGATCGCCGCCGCGAGGCGCTCGTGAAGCGACGCATCGCTGGGCCGCGTGCCGTGGCCGAAGCCGTCCGTGCGGGTGCGGGGCAGCTCGTCGTCGTGTATTTCGACCCGCAGGTCCGGGCCGCCGCCGAGGCCGCCAAGGAGGCGGCGGGGCGCGGCGTGAAGGTCGAGGAGCGCACCGGAAGAGACCTCGATGCCCTTGCGGGCGAGCTGCGGCACCAGGGCGTGCTCGCGATCGCGGGGGAGTTCTCCTACGTGCCGCTCGAAGCGCTCTACGAGGGCGAGGACGAGCCGCTCCTCGTCGCGCTCGACGAGATCACCGATCCCCACAACCTCGGTGCGATCGTGCGGAGCGCGGTCGCCCTCGGTGCGAGCGGCGTCATCACCCTCAAGGATCGCGCCGCGCCGGTCACGCCGGTCGTCGTTCGGGCCGCGGCCGGGGCGACCGAGCACGCGAAGATCGCCCGGGTCACGAACCTCGCGCGCACCCTCGCGCAGCTCGCCGAGCAAGAGCTGCAGATCGTCGGGCTCGCCGCGGAAGGGGACGTGGACATCGGCGCGCTGCCGCCGGCGCCACGTGGCCGCGTGCTCGTGGTCGGCTCGGAGGGGAGGGGGCTGCGGCCGCTCGTGCGCCGACACTGCCAGGTCCTCGCGTCGATCCCCCTGCCCGGGACCATCGCCTCGCTGAACGCCTCGGTCGCCGCGGGCATCGCCCTCTACGCTGCTGCGGCCCAGCGCAGCTCGTCCTCGCGCGCGCGCTGACGGCGAGCGCGTGACCCGGGCCGGGCGTGTCGCCCTCGCCGCATCGCGCCGTGGCCGTGCGGACCTCGGGTGCGACCTGCTACGCTGCGCGCAGGATGACGACCGTCACCGAAGCCGCCAAGCGTCTCGGTCTGCGCGATGCCTCGATGACCGAGGCGGGAACCGACGATCTGAAGAAGGATCCGGTGCTCGCGCAGCAGTTCGCACGGCGGTTGGCCATCGCGGCCCGTGAGCTCGTGCCCGGCGTCGAGTGGTCGCTCGAAGACCTCCGCGACGTGCTCGACGTCGCGGTCCTCGGCGCTCCCGACGAGGCGGCTCGGGTCGTCGAGGGCCGCTACCTCCGCAAGCGGGTGCGCACCCACTGCTCGTTCGCCGAGCGATACAGCGAGCCCTTCGCGCTCGTCGTCATGCAGCTCCTGCCCGAGCCCGCGGAGGGCGCCTACGCGAGGGCGGTGCAGGCCATCGCCCCGCGCCTGCGCCGCTCGGACATGATCGCGATCTACAAGCGCCGCATCGCGCTGCTCCTGCCGCGGATGTCGTACGAGGCGCTCGGCCCGCTCACCGAGCGGGTCTGGCCGCGCTTCGACGCCGCCGTCGGGACGCGCGTCGTGGAGCGTGCTCCGGCCATCGTGTTTCCTGGCTCCGACCCCGCGACGGGCATCGCGCTCGAGGGGACGCAGGCCGTGCTCGACTGGCTCGAGGACCAGCTCCGAAGCGACCTGCCGGCCTGAGCCCGGCCCGGCGCTCAGCCCGCGACGCGGGCGAGTCGCAGCACGCGGAGCACGGCCTCGTCCCACGCCTCGCTCGTCTCGATGCCCGCGTGCAGCGCCTGCTTCTCTGCCGCCGCGCGGGCGACTCCGTCACGGAGCGCCTGGTGCGCCGCTTCGTAGCGCGCGAGCAGCTCGGGTGTGACCGTCACCTCGCGTGAACTCTCCTGCTCGGCGTCGACGAGGCAGAGGTCGCCGAAGAACTCGGGGTCGCGCGAGGGACGCGCCTCGATCGGATCCCACACGTGCAGGAGCACCGGGTCGAAGCGGCCGTGGCGGAGGACGTCGAGTGCGCCGCGCACGCCGCTCGGGTCGTAGAAGTCGCTGATCACCATCACCAGGCCGCGACGCTCCCCGCGCGCGACGAAGGAGCGCATCGCGGCCCCGAGATCCGTGACGCCTTTCCCGGTCAGCGGGCGCAGGAACGAGAGCACCCGCATCATGCGCTGGCGCCCGCGCTCGGGCGGCAGCCGATCGACGACGCGACCCTGAAATGTGCTCACTGAGACCCGATCGAGCCCGGCGAGCGCGACGTAGGCGAGGGCGGCTGCGAGGCGCTTGGCGTGGGCGAGCTTGGTCGGCGCGCCGCTCCGTGCGGGCAGCGCCATCGACGCCGAGGCGTCGAGGAGCACGTGCACGGAGAGGTCTTCTTCCTCCTGGAAGAGCTTCACGAGCAGCCGCTCGCTTCGGCCGTACGCGTTCCAGTCCACGAAGCGGAAGTCGTCGCCAGGGGCGTAGTCCCGGTGGTCTGCGAACTCGATGCCGCCGCCGGTCTTCTTGCTCCGGCGCTCGCCTCGACGCGTGCCGCTCACCGCGCGCCGCGAGATCAGCGCGAGGGCCTCGAGGCGCTTCTGGAAGGCCTCGTCGAAGAGCTCCGGCTCGCTTCGGACGGGCTCCTCCGGTCGGCGGCGCAGCCAGCCCAGCACTAGGTCTTCGCCTTGCCCGGCCCCTCGACTGCGACCGCCTCGACGATGCGGTCGAGCACGGAGTCGATGCGCACCCGCTCCGCCTCCCCCTCGAAGCCGAGGATCACCCGATGCCGGAGACAAGGATGGAGCACCGCGCGCACGTCTTCGGCGCTCGCGGCGTAGCGGCCATCCGCGAGCGCACGGACCTTCGCGGCCATGAGGCAGGCCTGCGCGCCCCGGGGGCTCGCTCCGAAGCGGACGAACTGCTTGATTGGTTCGACGGTGGTGCGCTCCGGGTGGGTCGCCTCGACGAGGCGCACGACGTAGTCCTGCACGTGGCGCGGCACGGCGACCTCGGTGGCGAGCGCGCGCAGAGCGAGCAGGCGCTCGCCGTCGAGCACCTTGGGCACCGGCTTCGGAGCCTCGCTCGTGGTGCGGTCGAGGATGTCGTGCAGCTCGGCGCGTGAGGGGAAGGGCACCTCGAGCTTCATCAGGAAGCGGTCGAGCTGGGCCTCGGGCAGCGGGTAGGTGCCCTCCATCTCGAGCGGGTTCTGGGTCGCGAGGACGAAGTAGGGCTCGGCGATGGGGCGGGTCTTGCCGGCCACGGTGACGGCGTGCTCCTGCATCGCCTCGAGCAGCGCGCTCTGCGTCTTCGGGGTCGCGCGGTTCACCTCGTCCGCGAGCACGACGTTCGCGAAGATCGGCCCGGGCCGGAACTCGAAGCTCCGTTCGCCCCGCGTACCCTCGGCGATGACCGTGGTGCCGAGCACGTCCGCGGGCATGAGGTCGGGGGTGAACTGGATGCGCGAGAACGAGAGGTCGAGGGCCTCGGCGAGGGTTCGGACCAGCAGCGTCTTGCCGAGGCCCGGCACGCCCTCGAGCAGGACGTTGCCGCCCGCGACGATGCACTGCAGCACGCCATCGACGACGGCGTCCTGACCGACGACCCGGGCGCGCAGCGCGGCTTTGACGCGGCCGAGGTCCTCGACGAAACGGGCAGCGTCTATCTCGCGCGACATCCAAGGAGTGGTACCACGGCGGCGCGCGAGGCCGAGGCTGGGCTTGCGGTCAGGGGGCGATGCTCCCCACACTGCGCCTGTGCGCTGGCTGCCGCTCTCCGTGTCCTTCGTGCTCGTCGCCTCGGCCTTGCCGGCGTGGGGCCAGGACCTCGTTCCGGCGGAAGGGCGTGGCGCTCCGGTGGAGTTCGCCCTCGAGGAGACCAGCGGCGCCACACGCACCGTCAGCGAGGCGCGCGGCCGGGTCATCGCCCTCTTCTTCGAGGACCGGGCGCACACCGAGGACAACCGCCAGCTGAAGCTCACGCTCCACCGCTTCATCGAGGACAACCACCTGTCCGATCAGATGCGGATCTACGCGGTCGCGGACGTGCACGACATCCCCGGGCTCGTGCGCGAGGTCGCGCGCACGGCGATCCGGGCCATCGCCAGCGAGTACCGCATCCAGATCCTGCTCGACTGGGACGGAGTGATGGTGTCCGCGCCCTTCTCGATGACGGAAGGGGCGGCCAACGTCGCGCTCCTCGACCGCACGGGCCGCATCGCGTGGCGGCACGCCGGCGCGTTCGGCGAGACCGAGACGAGCGACTTCTTCCGGGCGCTGCGACGGCTCTTGCGGGAGACCTGATCAGGACCCTGCGGCCCGTGCGAGCGCTTCGAGCAGCGGACGGATGGCGGGCTTGAGCTTGAGCGACGAGCGGTTCACCGCGACGAGCGAGCTGATGTCGGCCACGTGCTCGAGCACCGAAAGGCCGTTCTCCTTGAGCGTTCGACCGCTCTCGACGAGATCGACGATGACGTCGCTGAGACCGGTGAGGGGCGCGAGTTCCACCGAGCCGTTCACGAGGATGACCTCGGCGGGCGTGCCGCTGCGGGCGAAGTGCGTCGCGGCGATGCGGGGAAACTTCGTCGCGACGCGCAGCGGAGCGCTCGTGCGCGGTCGATCGGGCTTGCCCGCCACCGCCATGCGGCAGACGCCGATGCCGAGGTTGACCGGGGTGTAGAGGTCGTAGTCGCGCTCGAGCAGGACGTCCCGTCCGACCACGCCGAGGTCCGCGGCGCCGTACTCGATCCAGGTCGGGACGTCGTCGGGCTTGAGGAGAAAGAAGCGCATGCCCGTCTTCGGGTCGTTGCGGATGAGGCGGCGGTCGTCGGCGAGCACATCGCTCACGTCGACGCCGACAGCGGTCAGAAGCGGGGCAATCTGCGCGAGGATCCGGCCCTTCGGCAGCGCAACCGAGAGGGGCGAGGGGGCCGACTCCGGCGCGCCGCGGCCGCGCCTGCGCGCGCGCTCAGGCATCGCTGCCCACCACGCGGCGCACATCGGCCCCGAGCGCGGCGAGCTTCGCCTCGATGCGCTCGTAGCCGCGATCGATGTGGTAGACGCGCCGCACCTCGGTCTCGCCTTCGGCGACGAGGCCGGCGAGCACGAGGGAGGCCGAGGCCCGGAGATCCGTCGCCATGACGCTCGCGCCCTGCAGCTTCGCGCGGCCTTGCACGAAGGCGCTCCGGCCGCGGATCTCGATCCGCGCGCCCATCCTGTGCAGCTCGGGGACGTGCATGAAGCGGTTCTCGAAGATCGTCTCGGTCACCACGCTCGCGCCCTCTGCGAGGCAGAGGAGCAGCATCATCTGCGCCTGCATGTCGGTGGGGAAGCCGGGGTGCGGCTCGGTCGTCACGTCGACGGCGCGGAAGGGCGGCTTGCCCACGACGCGGATGCCGCCCGCCTCGCGCTCCACGATGACCTTCGCGGCGCGGAGCTTCGCCGAGAGCGCCTCGATGTGATCGAAGGTGATGTTCGTGAGCAGCACGTCGCCGCCGGTGATGGCCGCGCCGACCATGTACGTCCCGGCCTCGATCCGGTCGGCGATGATCGCGTGATCGACCGGGTGCAGGCTCTCCTTGCCCTCGATGACGATCACATCGGTGCCGGCGCCCTCGATGCTCGCGCCCATCTTGTTGAGGACCGTCGCGAGTTCCTCGACCTCCGGCTCGCGCGCCGCGTTCGCGATGCGGGTGCGGCCCTTCGCGAGGGCCGCAGCGCACATGAGGTTCTCGGTGCCCGTGACGGTCGGGATGTCGAGCAGGATGTCGGCGCCCTTGAGACGGCCCGCGGGCACGTCGACGTTCACGTAGCCGTGCTCGAGGACGACGTTCGCGCCCATCATCTCGAGGCCCCGCAGGTGCTGGTCGATGGGGCGCGCGCCGATCGCGCAGCCGCCGGGCAAGGAGACCCGCGCCCGGCCGTAGCGCGCGACGAGCGGGCCGAGCACGAGCACCGAGGCGCGCATCTGCTTGACGAGCTCGTAGGGCGCGTCGGGCTCGTTCACCGGCCGGCCGTGCACGGTGACGATGGGCGGCTTCGCGTCGACCTCGAGGCCCATGTGCCGCAGCAGCGCGGCGGTCGTCTCGATGTCCTTCAGGTCGGGGACGTTCCGGAAGACGTGCTCGCCGTCGGCGAGCAGCGCCGAGCAGAGGATGGGCAGGGCGGCGTTCTTGGCGCCGCTGACCGGGAGGGTGCCCCGGAGGGGGGTGCCGCCACGAACTCGGATTGCGTCCACGGCTCCGCTCTACCCCCGTTCCGTCCTCCGGCGCAAGGGTGAGCGCGCCCTTGCGCCGTCCGTCCGGGCCGCGACACTTGGTCGGGTGAGCTCCCGCGACAGCGCCGCGTACGGGTCGTTCGAGCGGGCGCTCCGAGGGGTCTCCGGGCGCGTGCGGCTGCTGCGCGCGCTGCGGGCCCTGGCCTTCTACGCCACGCTCGGAGGCCTGGGCGCGGCCCTCGCAGGCGTCCTCGTCGCGGTTGGCTGGCTCGGGCCGGCCGATCGCACGGCGTGCTGGGCGATGGCGGCGCTGCTCGCGGTGCTGGGCGCGGTTCTCGGCGCGCTCCGCCGGCCCTCGCTGCTCTCGGTGGCGCTGCTCGTCGATCGCACGCATCCGTTCGGCGGGCGCATCGCGGCGGGGGTGGAGCTCGCGGCGAGCGGAAGCGGCGGCGAGCTCGGCCGGCTCGCGGTCGCCGACGGGCTCGCACGCTGCAACGAGATCGATCCGCGTCGGGCGATCTCCTTCACCGTGCCGGCCCATGCGCGCTCCGCCCTGCTCGCGGGCCTCGCGGCGCTCGTCGCGTCGGGCCTCACGCCCCCGGGCCGCGAGGCGGTGCGCGCACCGCTCGCGGGCGCGCCTCGGCTCCGGCCGCTCGCGGTGCACGAGGACGATCTCGGTGCGATCCGCGAGGTGCTCGGTGCGCTCCCCGAGCGGCCGCGCTCGCCGGCGATGGAGGCGGAGATCGCCGAGATCAACGCGCTCGTCGAGGCGCTCTCGCGCCGCGAGCTCGACCGCACCGAGACGCTGCGCCGTCTCGGAGCCATCGCCGAGGGGCTCCGCGAGGGACGCTCGGGGACGCTCGCGGCGACGGCCGAGGCCCTCGCGCCGCTCGGCCGGCCGCTTGCGCGTTCGCCGGCGAGTGCGCCGCTCGGGGAGGCCCTCGCGGCGCGTGACCTCGAGCGTGCGGCGGCCGAGCTCGAGCGGCTGTCCGAGCGGGTGGCGGCCGAGCCTCCGAGCGCGGCCGAGCTCGAGCGCCTGCGCGAAGCCATGGCCGCGGCGGCCGAGGTGCTCGAGCCGGAGGCGCTGCGGCGCGAGCGCGAGGCCCTCGAGGAGCAGCGGGATCGTCTCCTCCGGCGTGAGGAGGAAGAGCGGGCGATGGACCCCGCCGAGCGCTCGGCGCGGGAGGCCGAACGGGAGCGGGAGCTCGAGCGCCTGCGGCGCGACATCGAGGAGCGACGGGAGCGGGAGGAGGAGCTCGAGGCGCTGCGGCGCGAGCTCGATGAGCTCGGCCGCGAGCGGGACGAGGCGGGCGGACAGAGCGAGGCCGAGCGGGCCGCGATGGAGCGCGCGGCCGAGGCAATGCGCCGCTACGCGGACGAGTCGGCCGGAGCGCGGGAGCGCGAGGAACTGGCCCGCGAGATCGAGGCGATGCGCGAACTCGTGCGCCGCATGCGCGAGGGCGAGGGAGAGGGCGAGGAGGCCGGCGCTCCGGGCGGCGGTGGCGAGGAAGGAGGCGGCGAAGGGGAGGGCTCCCGCATGGACCGCTTCGTCCTTCGCGCGCGCGGCGAGGGCGGCGAGGGCGGCACGCCGATCGGGACCCGAGGCCGTGCGGGCGAGGAGGGCGAGGGCCGTGCGGGCGAGGGGGGCGAAGGACGCCGAGGTGCGGAGGGCGAGGCGCCGGGGAGCGGCGGCGAGGACGACGCGGAGGATGGGTCGGGCGGGCGCAGCGGGCGGGAGATGCTCGTGCTCGGTGAAGGCGAGGACCGCCTGATGCTGCCCGGCGGCGGAGGAACGGGCGCGGGCTCCGAGCCGGGCGAGGAGCCCAGCGAAGGGGAACGCGAAGGGGGACGCGAAGGTTCGGGAGAGGGCGCGGACACCGGTCGTGGGGCCCCGGGCGCCGAGGACGCGTCCGGCCGCAGCGGGACGCACACGACGCTGCGGGTCGCGGGCGCCGAAGGCGCGGGGCCGACGCGCTCCGAGGTCATCCGCACCAGCGCCGCGCGTGGGTTTGCCTCGCGGGACTACCGCGACGTGTACGGCGAGTACCGGCGGCACGCCGAGGAGAGTCTCGACGACGAGTCCATCCCTCCGGGCTACCGCTTCTACGTCGAGCGCTACTTCCAGCTCATTCGCCCACGCGAGTGAGCCTCGGCCCCGTCAGGCCATGAGCGGCTCGGGGGCCGCCATCGCCGGTCGGCCGAGCCAGCGCTCGGCGAGCGCCGCGATCGAGGGGGAGTCCGGGTGCGGCCGGGTGCGCCCGACGCAGCGCTCGAGATCGCGCGCCACCGCGGGCAGCTTGCGCCGCCGGGCGCCGCCCTCCGCGGTCTCCGCGTCGAGGCGCTCGCCGCTCGGCACCAGGTTCCACGACGCGAGGCCCACGACCTGCGCCAACTCGGCGCCGGCCTTCGGGCCGAGCTCGAGGAGTGCACGAAGCGCGAGCTCGAGGAGCAGCTCGCGCGCCATCGCGTGCTTGTCCTTCATGTAGGCGAGCAGCTCGCTCGTGCCCATGTCCTTCTCGAGATCGAGGTGGAGGTTCGCGAGCACCGAGGGCACCGGCGGCAGCGTGATGTGCATGCGCTCGGGCACGTCCGTCGCTCGCTTGGCCCACTCGGAGAGCAGGAGCTGCCCCTTGAACTGCAGGTCGGCGAAGTCGCGCGCGACGGCGACGAACTTCGCGTGCTCCTCGGGCGGCAGCTTCCAGCAGCTCTTGAAGAAGTACTGGCAGACGAATGACCAGTAGTGGAAGTCGTCCCAGTAGACCTTCGCCGGCAGCACGCGCGGCGCGCCGTAGACCGGCGCCGACTTGCGGTAGACCTCGCACGAGACGTCGAAGAAGCGCAGGTAGAAGCCGTCGTACTCCTCGACGCGCGCGGCGAACGAGGGGTCGCCCGCGAGGTCGAGGCGCACGAGCTCGGTGGCGAAGGAGTTGCCGAGCGCGATGAAGTCCGAGCCAGGCGAGTAGAACGGATCGGCGAAGACGCCCGCGGGGCCGACGGTCGCCCAGCGGTCGGCCGAGAAGCACTTCGCCGAGGCGTGGCTGTAGTGCCGGTGCACGAGGAAGTCCTCGGCGGGCAGATCCTTGATCTGCTCCCAGCAGCGCGGCTCGTGCTTCTTCACCCACGCGAGCGCGCGCTCGTAGGTCCGGATCGTCTCGTACGGGTGCACCGCGTCGTGGACCACGATGCCGATCGAGGTGTGGTCGGTGGAGAGCGGGATGTACCAGAGCCAGTAGCCGGTCCCCATGAAGTGCACCGTCGACTGCCAGCGGATGTGCTCGCCGTCGCGCGCATGCCACGCGGTGTCGCTAGCGGGCACGAGGTCCTTCACGTCGACGCGGCCCTTCACCCGCCACCACGCGGAGTTCGCCTCGTGGCCGCTCGGCCGCGTCAGGCCCAGCTGGTTGCGGAGGATCCCTTTCCAGCCGCTCGCGTCGAGCACCCATCGGCAGGTGAGCGTGCGGGCGTTGTCGCCGTCGAGATCCGTCACGTGCACGCGGTGCGGGGCCTGCCCGCCGTGCGCGAGGTCGACGTGCTTCACCACCACGCCCTCGAGCAAGGTCACGCCGTCCGCCTCGTCCATCGCCCGGAGATCGTTCTCGAGGCGGCCGCGGTCGAGCTGGTAGCTCGGCACCTTCGCGAGCTGGGGCGGGCCGACCTCGACCCGATCCTCGATGGCGTGCGTGTGCCCGCCGCCGGGAAAGAACCGGAGGCCGTTCTTCACGATCTGCCGATCGAGCAAGTACTCCTTCAGCCCGAGCCGGGTGCCGAAGTAGTGCGACGAGAGCTCGACCGAGGACTCGCCGACCTTGTGGGTCGCATCGGGCAGCGGGCGCTTCTGGCGCTCGACGATGGCGACGCTCGCGTTCGGGAGCTCGCGGCGGAGCTGGCGCGCGAGGGTGAGGCCGGCGAGACCGCCGCCGAGGATCAGGAGGTCGTAGGACAGCTCGGTGCTGGACATGCGGGGGCCGAGGATAGCGCCATGTCGCGCGTCGGTCCCGCAGGCCCGGATGGCGCCGGTGCGGTACACCACGGCCGATGCAGGAGACGCTCCGCTTCGGCCCGGCCGAACGTACCGGTACGGATCTCGTGCGGGTGCCCGTCGACGTGCCCGAGGGTTCGCTCTACTTCGATGGTCACTTCGACGGAAGGCCCATGCTGCCCGGCGTGGCGCAGGTCGTCGCGATCGCGCACGCGCAGGCCGAGCTGCTCTTCGGCCCCCTCGGGCCGCCCCGTCGCCTCGCGCGGCTGAAGTTCCAGGCCGTCGTGAAGCCCGGCGATGCGCTCGTCCTCGAACTCGTCCGCGAGCAGGGCGAGGAGACGAAGGTGCGCTTCACCCTCGACCGGGTGCAGGCTGGCGAGGCGCCCGAGACCGCGAGCTCGGGCGTCCTCGTCTACGGCTGAGCGCTCAGCGCGTCCCGATCGTGTCGACGCGGGTCCCGACGAAGTTCAGCGCCGCCGAGTAGCCGTCCTGGAAGCGCGGGTCGTCGTAGCAGTTGCGGCCCTCGACGCGGGTTCCATCGCCGTCGATGCACGCGGTCACGACCGGCTGGCAGCCGTCACCGGTGGCGACCTCGAAGGTCTCGAGACCATCGCCGTCGAGGTCGACGTCGGGCGGGGTCGCGCGGATGTTGATGATGGAGATCCGTGCGCCGCCGATGAGCCAGTCGACGAGGGTCGACTCCGCGGTTCCGTCGCAGGGCGGATCGACCTCG
>Ga0209972_10000908_pt1 | contig 28249 bp, 26 predicted proteins | sample NOAtaG_7_FD_187302 | JGI IMG/M metagenome (GOLD analysis project Ga0209972, IMG submission 187302) | Freshwater lake microbial communities from Lake Erie, under a cyanobacterial bloom - NOAA_Erie_Diel1S_2200h metaG (SPAdes) (version 2) | ecosystem: Environmental > Aquatic > Freshwater > Lake ...
TGCCTGCTTGCACTTCGTTAGCTTTGCAAGCGGCTTCATAAACCTTGAAATTTTCTGGAAAAGCTTTTCGGAATTGCAGAGCAATACCACGTCCCATAACGCCAACACAATTGACGGTGTTAACCAATGCTTCAGCGTCAGCTTTGAGGATGTCGCCTTGAGTTAGCTCAATCATGGGTTTAGCGTCTGCGCTCAGAAATACCAATTAGGTTCTACGGCTATAACGGGTTTGTGTGCGACATTTGCTAAAGTCGCCTTAACCTTTGTTGCCATCGTACTATTGATTATCCCAATTTTTTCGATCAATGTCCAAGGAAAGATATCAACCATTAAAAATTCTGCTTGTTTACCTTCTTTGATCTTAGGGTCACGAAAATCTGTAGAGGTGATGGCATCCCAGTTAAGTTCTCTGAGTCTGAATGGCTGATTATAAAAATTAGTCAGTTGGGCGGCGGCATTGCCATTAGTGAAAGCCCAACTTATGCTGTTTGAGTTTGCCCAATTAATGACTTTGTGGAAGTCGGCTTGCAAATGAACTATCGGTTGTTGACCTCCTTTATAGCTAATATCTGGATGGTTGCCCATGTACAGTATATAAAGCATTATTGAACGTGGACAGAAGTAAAAAGGTACATACTGTCCAACCATTGTTTTTGGATGACATGGGACTTCTATCTCTTTGAGTCTTCTTTCTTTGATAGTGGACATCCCCACTACTGAGCAAGAGATATTTCTTGCTATGCGGGTTGCATCTGAAACTAAGCCCATACTGGCTACAATATTTGGCAGATTGTCGATATGGGTAATGTGATAAATCTTTGGACTGGGAGGAACTGATGCCATTTAATTACCCAAATTGTTGTAGCGCATCATTTCCATGAGCGATTCAAAAGTAGAGATAGATTTACGGTTATTTGGTTTATATGCATAGTAGTAAGGTTTTGCTCCTAACATTGTATTTAAAGTAATCACAGCGTTTATATAAGTCAAACTTCTAATCCAAATTGTCCAATACCTTTTGAAGTTCAATCCATCCATCTGACAAAGAGTAAAAAACTTCTTCAGGTGTACGAATAGGCAAGGTTTCATATAGCCAAGAATCATCTGATTTAGAATTTGTTTTCATAATTGCAAACAAAATTTCCGTCCCCAACTTTTGAGCTATTTCTTCCGCTTGGAACATTACTGTATCATCTGAGATAAAACTTCCGTGTAAAAGCCCATTTCTAATTTCAATAAACTTGGGTGCTTCTTTTTCGCTGCTGATATATTTTTTATAGTTAATACCTAAATCGTCAATAAAAAAACGAATAATTGTTGAAAGATAGGGTGTTTTATCAGTTACAACTTTAATTTTTTCAATCATTTTTACAGATATTTTATCTGATATAAGTGTGTTTTTTTGAGTTGCAGCATATATTAATTTTTGTTTTCCATTCATATTCCAAAACCAAAAAGAATAAAAATATTCTATTGCAGAACATGATGCCATCAATTTTAATTCAGCAGGAGATTCATACACCGTTAGTTTTAAATGTTGTATTCCTCTACTTAGTTGCTTACTAATAGGACAACATTCTAAAAAAGCCGTAATGTTACCCATTAAGTGAGTTTCATGAGCAAACCATAATTTATTGACTTTTAAGATCTTTCTTCGTGACCAAATAGGAATTATTCTGCCTTCTGTATATTTATTATGCTTGTAAATTGAGTAATCGTAATATATTGGTAATATCTCACGATCACAAACAACACTAAGAAATGCACAAGCATAATTAAAAAGATCTTCTAAATGTTTGAATAATGATGCTTCTATATTTTTATTGTCATCTGCAATCATATCATTGCTTTTTAATGGCAGTGATATATCTATAAAACTCAATCTGTATAAGGTTTCTATATTTTTTGTATAGTGACTAGTCTGATGATCTTTATGAGTAATATATTTTTCACCACATCTGACTTCGTATCCAGAATTCAATTTACAATATATCGGTTGAACACCTTTTTGATTAATATTTCTGAAGGGAATACCTTCAAATTCTTCAGCAAAAATTTCGTCGTCAGATGAAATCCCATCATTTAAGTAAGCTTTTAATTCAGCAAAATACTTGTCATCTTCTTGCATCGACGAATCTGTTTGAAACTGGTAATAAGATATGATTTTTATTACATTGAATTTTGTTGTTCTATTGATATTAAAAGGCGGAATAGAGAATCCTATTAATAATATACTTTCTTGAATAGAAAGTACTTGAGTTTGACCACGATCCATTTTTAGACCAATTTCCACCTGCTCTTCTCTAGAAAAATCGTCCCAAATTATCTCTACATCTATTTCAGATTGTTCCGTAAAAATAAAGCGCAAGCTAACTGTTACCAATTGAACTGTGTCTTTAAGTAAGAGTTTTGCTTTACCTTGATATGTCCAATCTCCCGGAAACCCACAAAAGCTACCTATAGTCATATAATTAATCTGACAATATCATTCTTACAACAACAGTCACGATAAAAGGAAGACGATTAATATCATCAATGGAAAGAACTAAAACAGGTCTTGTGCCACTTTGCTCTCTGCCAGCAGTCGGATTGAGATTTACAAAATAGATTTGCGATCGCAATATAGCCATATTTCAAAGACCATCAAAATCTGTAACAGCAAACTCTTGCTGAATCTGAGAAAGCTCAGCTTGAATTTGCGGATCTTGTGCCATTGCCGCTAATTCATTCTTAATCCGAATTTGATGTGCTATATGCTCCAAAAGCCATAATTGCTCAGTTAGATTGAGAGCATCTATAGATTTAGCAATTACTTTAAGATTGCTGAGATGAATTTCACCATCTTTTTCTATAGTTTGCTGTAACTGAATTGCTTGCATAGCTTTATATTTCCTGTTTGTGCATACACTATGAAGTTGTTTAAATAGCTGGGATTTTGTCATAGGCTTCTGGCTCAACATCAGGAACTTTTGCCAAGATTGCCTCATACTTTGCTCGACTACCCCTGTTAGCCCGTTCACTGAGATAACTTTCCGTCATCAGCGCTGACAACTTTTCAGCGATCGCTGTAGATATAAACTGTTCAATAGAAATGCCATCACGACTTGCAAGTTCAGACAAACTCTTGTGTAAAGAATCAGGGATTTGAACTTGGACGATACTCATAGCAACTTTCCTATCAACCGTAAAAAATCTGGAGGCTTAAACAATTGTATTCCAAACTGCTCAACACCGTTAAAGTCACGAGTGTTATATGTAATTATACTCGCACCTCCAGCTTTAACAGCAAGCTCTAATACCAAATCATCCTTTGGATCTCGCAAAAATGGTCGCCAGAGAAAGAAAATTTCATGCTTTATCCCCACTTGACAATAAAAATCAACTAAATCATCTACATCATCCAAACTAAGGTAAGAAATCTGCCCTTCTCTAGACAAAACATCTCTATATTCCATGACCAGAGGTACTGATAGATGTATGTCAAAGCATTCTGTACCAATGAGACTTAACAACTGAAATGCACAGCCACGTCTAGATCTCAATCCAGCAACAATGACATTGGTATCAATTACAATTTGATGCGGCATTGATAATGACCTTTAAAATTATCGAGTTACCATAAGTATTTTTCCTGTTTCAAATTTTGGTTGATTAGATAGAAACTTTCTATCTAATCAACCAAGTCACTATGTTATAGAGAATCTATGGCTTCTGCTCAGGGAACATACACTTATCCGAATCGCAACCCGCAGGTCCCGCCTCCATCAACTCACCCGAATCATAACGCAACAAACTCGCGTAAAAATCATCAGACTTGCGACGTTCTAGCACCTCAGCACTGAGCTTCTCATAGGTAGCCTTATCGATTGGCTCAAAGGGCAAACGAGGGAAGGTTTGTAGGTCATCAAAACGTGCCAATAGCGCCGCCGAGATATAACCCTCATCATCACGAATCGCTTCGTAAATTTTCTTCCCTAAAGGCTCGATTTCATGCTCGCGCAATTCTAAAGTTGCGGAAGTATTATGACGGGTGTAATGCTTCTGCACCTGCATATAGAAATCAAACTGCGCCATCACATCGAACTTACTGATGTCCACCATGTCCGCACCGTCAAGGTCAGCCCAAGAAACACTCACAGGAATCTCCACCAGCCATTCCGTACATCTCGGATCGAACGGATCGTTGAGCAATTGTCCATTCTCATCCTTATCCGATTGCGAAGGAATGATGCTATAGCCATAGTCCATGCAAGCCCGCGCCACAGGATCTTCCTTACGGAAAGTAATCCGACGGATAAAACGCTGTGCCTTCGGTGGATGCCATCCTGGGGAAGCACCAGTAAGCAGAGACTTGGTATTGTGAGACTTCAGCGCACCTTGCCAATACCATGAGTCGTCATCATCAATTCCTGATACCGCAAAGTCATAGCTGTAGTCGGGAGTAGTTTCAAACTCGATGCTAGTGACGCGATAGGGATGGAATGCAAATTGGCGTTTGGGTTCTGGTAATGGACGTAGCTGACATTTGCGGCTGTGGGTATTGAGATAAGCCAAGGATTCAGGTTGTGACAACATCCGACTGAGGGATAAGCCCCACATATCCTTTTGACCTTGCAAGTTCTCACCTTGAGTATTATGGAAAATACCAAAGCACAAACCAACGGCTTCACCAACCTGTTGCAGGTTGCGAATAAAGGCTTCGCTCGATGAGTCAATGGAAAGATCACCTTTTACCCGAACGCATCCATCGGTATCAATCAAACCACAGAAGAAGGCAAGAATTGTCTCGCGGGAGGATTTACGAATTGCGAGAGGAATCCGATCTAGATCCTTACTGCTACCTTTCTGTAATTGGTTCAACTTCAGCCAATCAAACAACTGTCCAGAAGCAAAGGTTAATTCGCCTCTTGTGCCGCCATTGCGAGGATCATGGCTGATTTTGCCTACGAGTCCAAACTGATTTTGGGCGATCGCTTGCAAACGCTCCACCAAATCTAGCTCTTTCTCATTGAAAGCAAATCGTACCCGATCTTTGCTTTCACTCATAGCGCCATCGCCAAACAAGCAACCTAAGAAATAACCCAATTCTGGATTTAATGTAGTTGGTGTTGAGATTTCCGCAGTCAGCACACCACGACTATGCCCTAAAAGTTCTTTACGACCTTCGCGAGTATATTGAGCAGAATTGAGGCTGAGCAATAGAGCATCTTCTGTATGACGGTATTCACCAAGGGAATAGTCAATGTCCATACCAAGTTCTAGGTGATCGGCTCTCACCCATTGATTGGCGATCGCAAGGCGATGATTAGGAGTCATCCGCAAGACACGACCATTTGCAAGAGTGACACGCACTAGGTTGAGAGGCTGATTAGCGATCGCTGTATCCGCAGCAATGCCATTCCGCACACTCAAATCTAAACCTTTGCTCTCACCACTACCCGCTTCGACAATTTCATCGGCATAGAGCAAACCTTGATCAAAAATGCGTAAAGCAGTGCGATCGAGGCATCCCGCAGGTTGAGTTGTTGTGCAACGATTCGGGCGGCGTAAGCCATGCGCGTCACAATATTCCCAAACTGTCTGATGCACAATTTCACGCCAGCGATTGAGATAATCAGCTTCCTTCTCTTTGAAGTCTAGCCCCTGCACGGTATCAGGACGACCTGCTTCCCACCAGCGCAGCCATTCCACACCAAAGGCATGAACGAAGAAGTCAAATAATCCTGTGAAGGATACACCCACAATTGGGTCGATTTCACGACTGTATTGATAGCGTTCTTCATTGAAGCGATGATTGAGCAAAGCCGCGACAGATAAAGCACCTGCCTTAAAGGCTTCTTCCTGTTCTTTCTCATTGCGAGGATTGAGTTGATTGAGATGTACCTCCGATAGATTACAGTGAAAATCAGCACCGAGAATTTCCAGTATTTTTATTGTTTTGTTATCCTAGAGGCTCTTTATCCTCTAGTTCTAACGCTTCATAATTCGCGTTAGCTCCGAGTACCTTTTCTACCAAAGAACGAAAATAGTAAAGGATCTCTTTACGGCTAGTTTGTTTACCTAACAAGGCTTTGCTAAGAGTTCTCTCATCTTGAATATCAAATTGATTACGGACTTGTTCGTAGAAAGGTTCAAGAACAGGCTTAATCTTATTGAGCTTACAGGTCATTATCTCTATTGGATAAGTCTCTGCAAACTTAAGGGCGATCGCCTGTATTACCTGAGCATTTTCAGAGAATGTCTTTGAGCGAGTAGCGTTTACAGAACATTTGTATGAACAATATGTTTGAGGATTATTCTTGCGAAATAAAACTTCAAAACTCTTCTTACAGTATGCACAGGTCGTAAAGACTTGATAATAGCGTTGAAGATTGTATTGTTTTAGACTTTCTGTTTGCAGTTGAACTTTTTCACTCTTTGCTCTAGAGTCTAACCACTTCTGACGATACTCAGCATCTTGCAATCTAGCCTTTGCTTTTTGGGCAATTTTTGCCTTTGTTGATTGGGATGCTTCTACACCGTAGCGTGGATTGTTTTGACCAGAGGTATCCATACCCAATCCATTTGCTATTTGTTTCCACTCTTGCTTGAGTTGCTCAAAAATAAATGGTGTGGGATGAATTAACTTTCGTAGGTCTTTCTCTTGAAGAACTTTAACATTCAGTCCATAGTCTTTCTCAAAAGTTAAGATTCGAGGTAAATCAGTCTCATAATTAAATCCACCTTTAATCTCTACATAGGAACCATCAGCTAATAGAAAATCAGGTTTATATGAGCCTCCCGTAGAAAGCGAAAACGTTTTGACCTCATATTGCCATTGGATTCCCATATAGTCGAGATATCGAGCGTAAATGTACTCTAAGGTCGATTTGAGATAATAGCCTTGATAGTAGCCGCAATAAGTTCTTCCGTTCATTAATAGCCCGACACTCGTGGAGGTTTCTATTCTAAAAAGATTATAGTGCAAACGCACTTTTCTTGTAGGTTCATCCTCTACTCTGTACGGTGCTGGAAGTGCTTTAGTTCTTCCAGTTACCACGGGATTAGCGTCTCAGCCTTCCCCGTTTTTGCCGGGTTTTTAACGTGAGGCAAAATTATCTACCACACGGATTGAGTCCATAACGACTCATTCGATGCTCAAGCTCTAGTTCCAAATCATTCATCACTTTTTGCATAAGTTTTCTCTCATCTATTATTGGATTGGTTAGGAATTTGTGTGATGCTCTAGTAGAAGCTGCCGAAGATATTCCTTAGCTAAATCCCTAGACTGACTATAGAGTTCCACAAATTTTTGTTTCTTGTCGGCAGTGTTTAATAGGTCAGCATTAGAACGGGCGATCGCCTCACCCGCCCATTGAATTGCACCTTCACCCGAATAGTATTGTTTGCGAACAGCATCCACGCATTCTTGTTCAGTCGGTTTGCGATGGAATACCCTTGTGTGGTTCGCCATACGAAGTGCATCACGCTCAGGATCGATGCGCCAGTTACCCGCTTCATCTTGCTGCCAGAGATTATCCTTTGCGACAGAACCAAGTGTATCTTCAGAGGAGAACTGGCGCATACCTGCTGAGTTGTGTGTGAGATAGCCATCGCAATAGAAACAATGGGCTTCTTCTACTTCAATGTCATAGGTCTGCACATAGTCTTGACTACCCAAACCTTTGACACTTACAGGAATATCCATACTGACATCAGATTCAGCAATATAGCGCTCATAATTGGAATTGCCCGAACGAGAGCCTTGGAAGCCCATATCACGCATTTCGCTGTAGGTATAGGCTTCTCGCATCATTTCACCAGCGATCGTAAATCCATACATCTTCAATCCTTGACGAATTTCGCCCTTGACTGAATGTTGAGCAATGAGAGCGTTATATCGTTCCTTTAGTGCAGGGATAGTGAGGTTATATTTTGCTTGCCAGTTTTGCTCTTTAGGTCTGGTAATAACGATTCTGCCAGCAATCCCAAGACTCGAAAGAACTGCACTTACCTGTCTAACAAATTGACGGTAAACAGAGGTTACTAGATGCGGTGGACGATTATCGACTGCACCATCACTATCCATTAATCCTGCAAGATAAGCAGAACGAATATCTGTAGATCCTTGCAAGATGAAAGATGGAACTTCTAAAACAGTGTTTGGTTGTTTAATATGCTTATAGAAGTATTCAGCTAAACGAATTGAAGAACAGACTGTTTTAGCGGTGTTCTCACCATTGACAATTCCGTGAGTAGCTGTCAAGCCAAACATTGCCAGAGCTTGATCCAGTTTGCTCTGAAGCTTTTGGCAAAGCTCGGGCTGGGTGGCATTCATAGCCCACTCTACCCGTCCATAGGGCTTGGCATGTTTATTTCGCCCTAAAGCTACATAGCCATCACCATGCGTAAAACCAATCAACCAAGCAACTTCAGGAGTTAACGCGGGAATAGTAATAGACTTAGCAGTGCGACTATGACTAGGACGTTGCTCAGTATCGTCTGCTGGTAAATGGGTAACTGTTCCCGAAAGAATTTGAATACTGTGCATGAGGCGATCGCCTTCTTCAAGTGCCGCCACATATTTCCAACGAATGCTCCCTTTAGCATCAGCCAAAACGGCTACACGATGATTAATTGTTGCTCTAGGGAGAGTAGCATTGGTTTCAATTTCTTGAACTTCTTGCATTCCCTGATCAAATTTATTCAGGACTTTCCGAAATCCTAAAGGAGTCTGAACCAAGTCGCCAATTTGTACATCCTTAATCGCAACTAAGCCTTTAGATGTATGCACAAGGGCATCTTCAGGAAGACAACGTCTAATATTGCCAGCCACGATGCAAACTGCGGCTTCATCGATGAGGATGCAGCACTCGACTGAGGTGAGTTGACGACCGATCGCCTTGTTTAAAATATTGGCACAGCGATCGTAAAGCGTAGGCAACTTGACAGGATTTGCCATACCACCAAAACCCTTGAGGGCTTCACCACTGGGGCGCACATCACTGATATCAACAGTGATTTGGACGGGATTGGATGCATCAAACTTCTCGTCGCTCGATAGCTCTAGTAGAGACTGGTAGGACTTGACCCAACCTTGACGACTATCGCCCACATGGAATTTAACGGCATTGTTGGCATAGTCAAACTCAACTTCGGTGTTGTGGCGACGATGCTCGACAGGAGTTGCCCCGATCGCACCGACCACATTTACTTGCAACTGGTTACGAATTACGGGCAGTTGGCAGATGTACTGCGGCTCTAATACGCCACCCGTGCCAGAGCCTTGCATAGCGAGATCCATCATCAAGCCAAAGGCTCGCCAGTCAATCACATTAGTGCTGGTGCAATTGTAAGATCCTGAAAAGTTTTCGGGGCGATCAACCCATTCAGTGCCACCGACCCACAGCCAACGCCCAGAGGTGAGGGACTTAAGCTGCTTTTGCATCTTGTCGATCAGATCAGCTTGTTCTGAGGTGAGTTTACCGAGTTTTTTTAAACCTGTAAGTGTGCGATCGCATACCTCCGCCCAACTTTCTCGCTTGTTATTATACTTGCGGCTATAAGTCCTGAAAAATACAGGATAAGCAGCAGGAGCGCTTTCGGGGAATCGAACCTCTTTGAGGATTCGTGTGAGTTCTTGCACCATAAAGTAATTGTGCCTTTACAACGTTATAAGCATACAAGCTTAACGCAAAACAGGCTGAAATCACATTGTATTTAGTGTATTAATTGTAAAGATAAATAGCTACTACGCTATTAGTAGTTTTCAGCACAATCACTTAAACTAGTACAATCAAATTACAATCAAAAATATAATCCAAATAATCTCAAAGCCTTTAACGGACGCGCAGCGTAGGTCAAAGGCTTTTAATATGCTTTCGCAACAAATTCCAATCATGCTATGATGGAAACCCTGCTAAAATATTGAACCGAATCACGCAGAAATTTTAGAGCCATAAACCCATGATTAAGTTGAGATTAAAGCGATTTGGCAAGAAGTTTGAAGCCAGCTATCGCATTGTAGTTGTCAATAGCACCAGCCGCCGCGATGGTCGTCCCCTTGCCGAGCTTGGTTTCTACAACCCACGTACCAAAGAAACCCAACTTGATGTACCTGCGATCGTTGATCGCATCAAAAAAGGTGCTCAACCCACTGACACGGTACGTCGCATCCTCGAAAAAGCCAAGGTATTTGACCTCGTAAGTGCCTAAAAAATGCCTGACTACAACGCCCTAATTAGTTTTTTGCTAAAGCCATTACTAACCTACCCAGAAGCACTTCGGGTAGATTTTGAGTCAAATAGCAAAAGTGATCGCGTCTGGATTAGAGTTGCATTCAATCCAGAAGATCGAGGGCGAGTTTTTGGCAAAGGGGGACGAACAATTCAAGCAGTGCGGACAGTTGTGATGACCGCAGCCCAAGAATTTGGTCATAGTGCTAGATTTGAAGTTTTTGACCCAACTCCCAATGCAACCTCCGATGACTATCAAGATCGTAGCTCAGAGAATCAAGAACGCCAACAATTCCAAATCGAGCGTCCTCGGATTAATGTTGAAAAACCGAAACGACGTGAAACCATTAACTAAAATAAAGGGGTTGCTTAGCGACCCCTTTATTTTTTGGTGAAAACAAGTATATGAAAGCAGGCGCGGAAATTCTTTGCATCGGAACAGAGTTATTACTGGGCGAGATTCTCAATAGTAATGCCCAATATTTAGCTCAACAGTTGGCTTTACTGGGAGTCCCACATTTTTATCAAACCGTTGTCGGTGATAATCCTGTTCGCATTCATCAAGCTCTAGAAATTGCCGCTAGTCGCTCGAACTTAATCATTACTACTGGTGGTTTGGGACCTACACCCGATGATCTCACCACCGAGTCGATCGCCAATTTCTTTGATACCCCCCTCGAAGAGCGTCCTGAAATTTGGGAACGCATTCAGCAAATGGCAACACAAACTGGTCGCAAACTCACGGCAAACAATCGCAAACAAGCCTTGCTACCCAAGGGTGCTGAGATTTTACCTAACCCTGTGGGTACAGCTCCTGGCATGATCTGGGAACCCCAGCCCAATTTGTTAATTCTCACCTTCCCTGGTGTACCGAGTGAGCTATATCCGATGTGGGAGCATACGGCTGCCCGTTTGTTGCAAACCAGAAATTATGGGCAAGGCATATTTCACTCCAAAGTTTTGCTGTATTGGGGGATCGCGGAATCAGCATTAGCAACTAAGGTTAATCACTTATTTGATCTTAAAAATCCTACGGTTGCGCCATACGCTAATTATGGACAAGCCAGACTCAGGATTACGGCAAGAGCCAATACTCAACAAGAAGCGATCGCCTTAATTGCCCCCGTTGAAGCAGAAATTCGCGAACTCACAGGCGAGTTTTGCTATGGCACTGATGAGGACACCTTAGCCAGTGTGGCAGGTAAACTCCTCCAAGAACGTGGACAAACCCTCGCCGTTGCAGAGTCCTGCACAGGCGGATGGCTAGGACAAACACTCACAGAGGTTTCAGGTAGCTCCAGCTATTTCCTCGGTGGCGTGATTAGCTATAGCAATGAAGTTAAAGTTGATTTGTTAAATGTTGATCGCCAAACTCTCGAGCAATGTGGAGCCGTTAGTGCGATCGTTGCTAAACAAATGGCGATCGGCGTTAAGTCAAAACTCAAATCTGACTGGGGCATTAGCATTACGGGGATCGCAGGTCCAACGGGTGGCACAGATACTAAACCTGTGGGGTTAGTTTACATCGGGATCGCTGATCCTCAGAGCAAAGTCGAGGCGATCGAGTTACGGTTTAGTCCCTCTAGAGGTAGAAATTGGATCAGAATGGCAACTGTAAGCTCAGCTTTAGATTTGTTTAGAAAAAGATTTGTTATGATTGAGTAAATAAACCTAAATGATGATAGGGAGCCAAACATAGTGAAAGCGATCAAGAAAGCTCTGAAGGAGATCGGCGACATTCTAAATCGCGTTTTGGAAGCCCTTTTGGGACAAAACCAACCCCAACCTGAGTTGATTCCTATACCAGTAAGAAATAACTCTCGACGCAACCGTCACCATTAAGGTATATAAGACTCGCACCGCGAGTCTTATATACCTTAACAGGGAATAGACTTAACATTTTCAAGAGACTGAAAGCGCAAAGTCAATAAAGAATCCAAAGCAGCTTTATGGGTAGTGCGGGAATTCTCAAGACAAGAAGCAATAGCAAATTTGAAAGAATCAAAATCAGGATAATAAACTGAGTAGAGATATTACTTTGTGACAAATTTCCAAAGGCGCTCAATCAAGTTTAAGTTTAAGGACATTAAAACGCTGCCTTCCCGTCCCAGAATTGACAAACAAGCGTTCAAAACACCACAAAAAGCCTAAATAGGCTCCAAGGACAAAGAGGATAGCAAATCGATAATACTCAATAATTCCTTGTACCTTTCCATATCAATTACCTCGTCAGTGACATTGGTGATGAGGATTGGTGATACTTCGACACCATGCTTTTCTTGCAACTGCTCGGTGACTGTGATTTCTGCTGTGCCAAATTCGCTTTGCACTTTTTTCTGACCATAACCATTGCGACTGTTGGTTTGTCCTTCTGGTCTGGATTCATGTTTCTTCTACTCTAGATGAGTCGATAGTTCTGCTTCTAAGGCTCTCGCTCTACTAATGCGGTGGTTAGTTGTTTCAGGATTCCTCCTTCTCCGAATAGGTCAGATGGTGTTTTTCTTGCAACAATTCATTGAGTATTTCTTTGCGGATATTCATTGGTTTTACTGTTAGTTATTGTGTGCTTGGATTGTCTCTCTCCTTACATCCTAGACTTTACACTTTACACTTTTCACTCTCGCGCTTATCTCTATGGCTATTCCTATTCTCCTAAGTATATTTACTCAGTGCCAGTTTGATATGCTCCCGTGATGACTCGCAGTTTATACAGTTCACTTCTTTCTTTGATTCTAAGATGAGTAAAGATCATGAGGATCTCCTGATTGTTGTGATTATCATCAGATTATCCTTATGAGTCCCTTTAGGCAAAGATCTCTAGGCGTTACATTTCATCCTTGAATTTGGCGATTGTTACTCCCTATCCTTCATTCAACGTTAGTTCAACGAAAGCGAAAAATGTTAATTCAGTCGATTACGCCACTTAGCTAATTTATCTTTGATGTCCCTATCGATGCGATTGCCTAACAAATTATTGGTATTTGCTTTTTGTGTTTTTTGCTGACTTTGAACCGATCGCAGAGTTGATTCTACTTCATTTTCTAGAGCCGTTGCCGATAGCCACTCCGCACCAAAGCCAACGGCAGTAAGTTGCTGAGCACGATCAGAAGTGACCACGATAATTCTTTTTAAATGCCTGAGCGGATCGCGTCGGTATTTTCCACATTGACGCTCGATATAGGTATCCGCAGTTTCATTATGATCGGTGAAATATAATTTGAGATTTTTGGTAATCCTCTCAACTTTGGCAGGTGTAGCTTGTACATAGGCATCAAAGACTAATGTGGTCTTATAGCCGTGATAGGCACTAAAGTTGACCATAGTTTCGGTTAAATGCGATCGCGCTACATCAAACCCCCGCAGATCACGAATTTCCTGCAAGTGCCGCCATAGACCAATTACGTTATAACCGTCCACCAACATAATTGGTGGATGTTCTAAAGACATTAAGATCAACCATTAGCTAAAGTTACCTATTCTAATTCTGACACTAGACTTTACAAATGTTGCGTTTCCTTTAGCACAAATATTTCTTGATCACACTGAGCAAGTAATTACAGCCTATTGAGACTTTGAGTAGTACAGAGATATTTTTGAAAGTGGTGCAAAGCGCTGTAACGTCAGTTTGAGATTTGCGTTAATCAGCTCTGCCTAACTCAAAAACAACAGAGAGTAGGTCGTTCGCTATAGCAATCCTAAATGGTTTGATGGAGCGCCCCTAAAGGATTGCGCTCCATCAAACCCAAAAATCTACAAATGGATTAGGATTGCTAAATATAAGCGACTTACTCTCTAGCTTGATTTCACATCCTATATCAGATTAGGTAATGACTCTGATAGCTTTATCGAATCTACCCTAGGTAGTATGGTGTGTTAAGAAATATAAAGTATTATTAATTCAAGCAAAGATTTTTAAAGTCTAAAAATCAAAAAACAAAGGAGATAATTGCAATGTCTGACACTACAGAACCCAAATTTGGTTTTAACACCTTCGCTGAAACATGGAACGGTCGTCTTGCAATGCTTGGCTTCGTTATCGGTTTAGCGACAGAGTTGCTCACTGGTCAAGGTATTCTTTCCCAAATCGGCTTGCTATAGTTTTAATTTAAAAAAGGTGTCAGTGCTCAGCACTGACACCTTTTTTATGTCTTTAAATATTCAAGAATTTTTTGAAAAAGTTGCACAATCGCTTCTTCGCCATTGTCCCGAATGAAAATATCAAAATTTGGATGTGAGTTTGCTTCAATCAACCAGTAATTACCCTGATTATCAAAGGCAATATCTAAACCGACATAGGCGATCGCCATTTTCTGAAAAATTGGTTTAATTAATTGATTGATCGCCTGCATCACATGAACATCATCAATTTGCTTCGCGATCGCCCCTTCCCAATGTAACGGACTCAGATTCCCTGTGAATTTAGCTTGAGAAATATCCTTTTCGTATAAGACAATTTGTTCATGATTTAGACAAACAGAGCGATACTCCTTAACGATATGAATAGGCTCTTGTACTAAAGCAACATAATCATAATTTTTACTATTGATATTAAAAATATGATCTAGAGCATTACGAACCTCTAGTAAATCTGTGCATTTAAAAACATTATTCCCACCTGATCCTCGATTTCTTTTAAGAATAACTGGTAATGCAAAATTCTTTTTGATTTCGGTAATGATTTTATCAATTGAAGAAAATTCTAAATACTCTAAATACTTTTCATCACAATATGGAGAAATAAAAGAGAGCGTTCGCGGCATCCTCACCACACCCTGAAAGATTTGATAAAAATACTGCTTGTCTTTAAAAATCTCCGCAACAGATTGCGATGTTAAAGGTGTTGAGTAGTTAGTGAAATAATATTCGCGATCACCAAATTTAACCTTCACCACATTCTGATTCGGATGCAAAATCTCGTAGGCAATAGAAGAATTTTTGCAAGCCTGTATGAGCATTCTGATATTAGTCAGCATGATATCTTAATTCCATTATGATCTTCAAAGAATAAGGGATGCAATGCATTACTTATTTTCTAAGTAGCTAGACATAAGTAAACTAAAAACCGAGAGTTTTGTTCCGCCCGCTACGCGGGCGGAACAAAACTCTGGCTTGTTTTTAATTAAGTTGAGCTACTTATTTATGCAAGAGCTTGTCTTAATTGAGATTTTGCAGTTTCTAGAGCTTCAGGTAACTTGCTCGCGTCTTTGCCGCCTGCTTGGGCGAGGTTTGGACGACCGCCGCCGCCACCATTGCAGATTTTGGCGATCGCGCCGATAAATTTACCAGCTTGTAAGCCTTTCGCATTGACCTCTTTGCTGAAAGAAGCAACCAAGGTTACTTTGCCATCCTCCGTAGAGGAGCCGAGAACTACGGCACTGTTACCGAGTTTTGCCGAGAGTTTTTCTGCAGCAGATTTCAATGCTTCGGCTTCAATATCAGGGAGTTGAGCTACCAAGACCTTGAAATCACCAACGGGTTTTGCTTCGGTCAGGAGGCTATCGGCTTTGACTAGGGCTAGTTGTTGCTTGAGAGTTTCCACTTCCTTTTGAGAATTTTTCAACTCGTTCTGCAAACCTGTAATCCGATCGCTAATTTCTTCGGGCTTGATTTTAAAGCGATCACTTAAGTCCTTAGTGATGTTGTCTCGAACCGTTAGATATTCTAGAACCGCTTGACCTGTGATCGCTTCGATGCGGCGCACACCAGAGGCAACGCCAGTTTCAGAAATGATTTTGAATACGCCGATTTCGCTAGTGTTTTTAACGTGCGTACCGCCGCACAGTTCCATCGATACGTTTGGAATATCGATCACGCGGACTTCAGCGCCGTACTTTTCACCAAACATGGCGATCGCGCCTTTAGCTTTGGCTTGGGCGATGGGTAATACTTCAATTACGGAGTCATAGGCTTCAGCAATCCAGTTATTGATTTGGAGTTCTATTTGCAGGATTTCTTCGGCTGTGACAGCCCGATTGAGATTAAAGTCAAAGCGGAGGCGATCGCTATCAACGAGAGAACCTGCTTGAGATATGTTGGAGTCAACGATTTTCTTCAGGGCTGATTGTAATAAGTGGGTAGCGGTATGGTGGGCTTGGATACGACGACGCTCGGATAAAGCAATTTGAGCATTGACGTTATCACCGACAGCAATTTCACCGCGTTCAATTTGTCCAATATGGATAAATAAATCAGCTTGCTTTTGCACATCACTAACTTTAGCGATCGCTTCACCAATGGCGAGATAACCTGTATCCCCGACCTGTCCGCCAGACTCCGCATAGAAGGGAGTGCGATCTAGTACGATTTGGATTTTATTACCAGCGATCGCCTTTTGCGTCAGTTCGCCATTGACCAGAATTGCTTTAACTTTAGCAGTGCTACTAAGTTCTGTATAGCCAAGAAATTCAGTCTTACCTATTTCTTTGGCAATATTTACCCAGTTATCCTTAGCCAGTAAATCAATATCTTCATGGGCAGCTTGCGATCGCTCCTGTTGCTTCTTCATTTCTGACTCAAAGCCATCAGCATCAACCGTAAAACCTTCCTCTTCGGCAATTTCTTGAGTTAATTCCAGTGGAAATCCATAGGTGTCATAGAGGGTAAAAGCATCAACACCTGAAATGGTTTTGCTGGTCTTCACTTCAGGCTTAGCCAGAATCTCTTCTAACAACTTCTCACCACGTTCTAGGGTTAGTAAGAAGCGAGTCTCTTCGATTTTGATTTCATCTTTGATCACATATTCTCTTTCGCGAGTGTTGGGATAAACTGACTGAGAAAGAGCGATCGCAACTTCGGCAACTTCGGAGGCAAATATTCCTGAAATACCGATCAAACGACCATGACGCACAACTCGACGCAGGAGACGACGCAAAATGTAACCACGTCCGACATTAGAGGCATTAATCCCATCAGCAATCATATGGACAACTGAACGCACATGATCGCCAATCACCTTGAGCGAAGTTTTAACTTTCTCATCGCTCTTGTGGTAGTCAAGCCCTGCAATATCAGCAGCTTTTTTGATGATTGGGAAGATTAAATCGGTTTCGTAATTATTCGGAACGCCTTGCAATACTTGCGCCATCCGCTCCAAGCCTAAACCTGTATCAATATTCTGTTTCTTAAGAGGTGTGAGGTTACCATGACTATCACGATTCAATTCCATGAAGACAAGATTATAAATCTCTAGGAAGCGTGAATCATCTTCTAAATCAATATGTTCATCACCTATTTCTGGATGGAAGTCAAAATAGATTTCTGAGCAAGGTCCACAGGGACCAGTTGCCCCCGATGCCCAGAAGTTATCATCACCCATACACTGAATTCGATGGGCAGGAATACCGATCACATCGCGCCAAATTGCAAAAGCTTCTTCATCGGTGTGATAGACGCTAACTATGAGGCGATCAGGAGGCAATTGATAAACCTGAGTGACTAGTTCCCATCCCCATGCGATCGCTTCTTTTTTGAAATAGTCACCAAAGCTGAAATTCCCCAACATTTCAAAAAAGGTATGGTGACGCGCCGTTCTACCCACATTCTCGATATCATTGGTACGGATACATTTCTGAGATGTGGTGGCGCGCGGCACTTCAGGCTCTTGCTGCCCTAAAAAAATCGGTTTGAATGGTAGCATTCCCGCGATGGTGAGTAATACGGTGGGATCGGCGGGGACAAGGGATGCGCTAGGTAGAACTTTGTGATTACGCTCTTCAAAGAATTTGAGGAATTTCGCACGAATTTCAGCACCAGAAAGGGAGGGGAGGCTAGCCATGAACTTATGATTTAGGGTTGGATTTCAAGATTTGGATAAAAAGCGATCGGTCGCTAAAAATCCGTAAACAATATTACGCATTAGCATAATTTTTCCATCTAGTATTATGCCACTAAGTTCAGGCTGTCGAGGCAATTCATGAACTGCCTGTATGGACTGTAAAATTTTGCAAAGACTGCATATCTTCCCAAGGCACATCAGGATATACCAAAATATCAGGCAAAAGAATTGATTACCTCACGATGTTCTTGCAATAATGCGATCGCCTCCTCACAAGACAACACCCTGCTATTTGCATTTGCGTTTTCAAGAACACGATCAGCTAATTTCTTCTTGCAAAATTAGGACTTACGCAAACCGAACGAATTTATTAGGCTTGAGGTAGATGTGGTGCGGGCGAAGCCCGCACCACATCTACCCAATGCGTAAGTCCTAATTAATTTCAATGATAAGGGCTATTTAGGAAATAATAGGGGAAACTTCGGGAATATGATAGTTGCGATTTATTGCATCCCGTAACTAATTCCAACGCTCTGCGTCAGCTAACTTAGTGATACCTCACAAAGCCATGCTGACAGAATCTCACGTCCCAACCCCCAGAGCATTTCCCCAACTATTTAGCGGAATGCTTGCCCTTGCGATCGCCCTAGTCGGTAGCGCTTATCTCGCCAGTAATGCCCTGCGATCGCTTAGGTCAAATGACAACCTGACCGTAATTGGTTCCTCAACCCGTCCGATTCGTTCCGATTTTGTGATCTGGCGAAGTTCCGTTTCGAGTCAGCAAACCACACTGCCACTCGCCTACCAAGAACTTAAACGCCATTCCGAAAAGGTACAAGCCTACTTCAAGAGCAAAAATATTCTCAATGAAGCAATCACCCTGAGTGCGATCGATACGCAGCCGATTCCCGAAACCAATATTAATGGTGTGCAAACAGGTCGAACCATTGCCTATCGCCTCGTCCAACGTTTTGAAGTTCGTTCCAAAGATGTCGATGCCATTACTGCGATCGCGCGATCAAGTACAGAATTGATTAATGATGGCCTACCTTTCATCTCTGAACCTGCGGAATATCTCTACACTGAACTTGGCAAATTGCGTGTAGATATGATTTCTGAAGCGACTAAGGATGCTAAAGCGAGGGGTGAAGCGATCGTCAATGTCTCAGGCAGTCGCCTCGGTACAATCCGCAAAGCCGAAACCGACGTCTTCCAAATTACCGCCCGATATTCCACCGAAGTCAGCAACAGTGGAGCATACAACACCACCACCATCGACAAAGATATCCGCGCCGTAGTCGCGATTACTTTTGCAGTCGAGTAATAAAAAAGGCGGCGCATTGCGCCGCCTTTTTAGCAGACAATAAAATTGTCAAAAAGCTAAAAGCCCAAAACTAAATCCCCAATCTTTGGTAAATCTGATCAAGATTCTTCAGATGCTTATTGGGATCGAAACAAGCAGCTAACTCTTCATCAGAGAAAGTTTTCTTTACGGTTTCATCTTCGCTGATTAACTTACGGAAATCACCGTCGGTTTTATTCCATGCAAGGTGGGCAGCTTTCTGGACGATCGCATAGCTATCTTCACGGCTCAAGCCCTTAGTGACTAGTCCAAGCAACACCTGCTGACTGAATACCACACCACCATAACAATAGAGATTGCGCTCCATGTTGTGGGTATGCACCAACAGATTTTTGGTCAAGTCCGTGATTTCTCTGAGCATGAAGTGCGTGAGGATGCAGCTATCAGGAAGCAATACCCGTTCCGCCGCGCTGTGGGAGATATCACGTTCATGCCATAGCGCTACATTTTCTAGAGCCGTTGTCGCATAGCCACGCAATAAACGCGCCATACCTGTTAAACGCTCGGAACGGATGGGATTGCGTTTGTGGGGCATTGCTGATGAGCCTTTTTGTCCCTTGGTGAAATGTTCTTCTACTTCGAGGACATCGGTTCGCTGAAGGTTACGAATTTCGACGGCAAAGCGCTCGATCGATGCACCAATCAGTGCTAGTACTTGCGAGAACTCGGCATGGCGATCGCGAGAAATTACCTGCGTTGATGCAGAGTCGGGCTGTAGTCCCAATTTTTGACAGGAGATCGCTTCGATGCGGGGGTCAACATTGGCATAGGTTCCCACTGCACCTGAAATTTTACCGACAGCGATATTTTTACTTAAGGATAAAAGGCGATCGCGATGACGCAACATTTCTGCTAACCAGCCAGCAAGCTTAAAGCCAAAGGTAATTGGCTCGGCATGGATACCATGCGTCCGACCCGCCATAATCGTGTAGCGATGTTGTTGAGCTTGGTAGCGAATCGCTTGGATCGCTTCTTCTAGCTGGGATTGGATGATTTCTAAACTATTAACTAATTGCACTGCGAGAGCCGTATCTAGCACATCGGAACTAGTCAAGCCGAGGTGAATATAGCGCCCTGCATCACCTACATATTCATTTACGTTGGTCAAAAACGCGATCATGTCGTGCTTGACCGTTAACTCAATTTCATTAACGCGATCGGTATCAAAGTTTGCTTTCGCCTTAATTTCTTCGACGGCGTTAGCAGGAATATATCCTAGTTCTGCCTGAGCCTCGCAAACAGCGATCTCAACTTGCAACCAAGTTTGGTATTTATGGTGATCGGTCCATAACCGACCCATTTCGGGTAACGTATAGCGTTCTATCAAAACTTACGCTCTTGAAATAATCACAGTCTGTAATTATAGCAAGTTTTCTTAGCTATAGCTAAAACCCAAAAATAGAAAGGCGGCGAATCGCGCCGCCTTTCTATTGAAGCATTGTCAAGATGCCTTGCTGACCAAGCAACATTTCCCGCAAAAGGCTGAAAATACCGACACCGATTACAGGTGAAATATCAATGCCGCCGATGGGTGGGATTAATTTCCGTAGCACGAATAACAAAGGTTCCGTAGGAAATGTAATCAGGCTATAGGGAAATTGCTTGAGGGGAATCTGGGGATACCATGTCATCACGATGCGAAAGATATACATGAGGATAAGTAGTCCCAACAATATGTTTAGTAATAAAGAGCTAATTGCGATCGTGTCCACATTTGTAACCAATTGTAAAGACAAAGAAGTGAAATTTTGATGACGCGGCTTTGCCGTGCTTTTCAAAACTTAGTTCCTATTTTACAGTTACTGGTTTAGTTAAGAGATGGGCAGAGAATATCAAGGAAAAAGGCAAGGAATTTCCACATTGCTAAAGCAAAAAGGTGATCAAGAATGTTAGAGACACCACTAGGGCGGCTATGAGTCAATACATCCGATGGTTTGGCGAACTGATGGTTTAGGGATGGCGAATCTTGAGATTGAATAGATAAAACTTGATTATCTCTGTACGGCTAGTGACAAGTGTGACGTTCAAAAATAGTTGTCTTTTTCGCCTTTTTTCTATCCTGTAACGACCAATTTGTCCTAATCTCAAGCCAAGTTAATGACTTGCTCCAGGAGTTTGGTGTAACTAATCGTTAAGATGTGAGTCACAAATCTAATTTTCAAATCTAACTTTCAAAAATGCAAATCAAGTGGTCTTATGTGTTAGCACATAAATTTCATTAAAATTTTGATAGAACAGCAAATAAATTAGGTACGGTTTTTCGGTATCATAAGCATCAGATTAAAGTTAAATGTTAAATTTATATAAAGGGCGATAAGCAGTGACTATTAGGGTAGCAATAAATGGATTTGGACGCATCGGACGTAACTTTCTCAGATGCTGGGCAGGTCGTAAAGAATCAAACATAGAAGTAGTGGGACTTAACGATACTTCTGATCCTAGAACCAATGCTCACTTGTTGAAGTACGATTCCATGCTTGGCAAGTTTGATGCAGATGTTAGTGCAGATGACACTACGATTACTGTCAATGGCAAAACTATCAAAACTGTTTCTGATCGTAATCCTGACAATTTGCCTTGGAAAGATTGGAATATTGATCTAATTATTGAGTCTACAGGTGTATTCATTGATAAGGTTGGGGCTAGCCGACATATCGGTGCAGGGGCAAAGAAAGTTCTCATCACTGCTCCTGGTAAAAATGAAGATGGCACATTTGTGGTTGGTGTAAACGAAGACAAGTACAACCATGATATCCATAACATCATTAGTAATGCTAGCTGTACCACTAACTGTTTAGCTCCTGTTGCCAAGATTCTCCAAGAAAACTTTGGCATTATTAAGGGCGTAATGACCACCACCCACAGTTACACTGGTGACCAACGCCTGCTTGATGCTAGCCACCGTGACCTTCGCCGCGCTAGAGCTGCAGCCTTAAGCATCGTCCCAACCTCCACAGGTGCAGCCAAAGCAGTTGCTCTCGTACTTCCTGAGTTGGCTGGTAAGTTAAATGGTATTGCTTTGCGTGTACCAACACCTAACGTTTCCGTAGTTGACTTTGTTGTTGAAGTTGAAAAACATACGATCGCTCAAGAAGTAAATGAAGCTTTCCGAGCTGCTTCTGAAGGTTCTCTCAAAGGTATTTTGGAATACAACGAACTACCTCTTGTTTCCATCGATTACCGTGGTACTGACGCATCCTCTATTGTTGACGCTTCTCTCACGATGGTGTTGGGTGGTAACTTGGTAAAAGTTGTTGCATGGTATGACAATGAGTGGGGTTACAGCCAACGTGTTGTTGACTTAGCTGAAGTTGTTGCTAAAAACTGGAAGTAACATATAGCAACCACAAACCCAAAAATCTATAAATGATTTAGGACTGCTATAGTGATTTTCGGTATTGCTAAATAGGTAAGGATGGGCAGCGCTTCGCGTCGTCCATCCTTACCACAATAAATCCTTTGCTTTTTAGGAATACCTGATTTTCAAGTCGATATGTAATTCCTATGTAACGTGAGTTCAGGTTAAGCTGGCAAGTTTTAAAAGCCCAAAAGTAAAAGCCTTGCTAAGCAAGGCTTTTACTTTTGGGCTTTGAGAGAGGGTTTGCGTAGCAAACCCTCTCTCAAAGCCTGTTTCAAATTATCCCGAACTCGCGTTATTTACTTCCAGATTGGAAATTGCAGTAAATTAAGTAAAAAAAGCAAATAGAAAAGAGAGGTGATAATCAAATCATCCTCTTTTTTTTATCGTAAATACAGCTATTTCGCTGATGTATAGGTATAGAAGGATGCAGTTAGATTAGATATTCGTAAAAACATTGATCCTAAATGAGATGTAAATGGATTCGTTTGCGCTTAACTAGCAATAATGATGGATGCCTGAGTGTAACTGAATCCAATCATACTGACAAACTTATTTAGGTTTGCTATAGCAAAATCACAACTGCGATTCTAATGACGACTTGTGAGGGAAAGTGAGCTATTTTAACAATCAAATTCAGTTGCTATTGTGGTAAGTAAATACCTCAATTTTTAATAAAAACAAGCACAAGGCGCTTTTTGGCAATCGGCAATCAAAATGAAACTCCCCGCCCCTTTAGTTAATTTTGGTGCTTTCTGTAAATGTAATCATCAGCGACTAATTGCTGGTTTGATTACTCTATCAGTATCATTAGGAGTTCTAGTCTTACGGGACAATGGCGTTTTTAGGCAGATCGAGCTTTTGAGTTATGACAGTTTTATGCGATCGCAACTCAACGAGCCAAGCGATCAACGTATTGTCATTGTAGAGATTTCTGAAGCCGATATTCAAAGATTTCGATGGCCATTTTCTGATCGACTTTTTGCCAAACTCATTAATCAAATCGCATCAGCAAAACCCGCAGTAATCGGTATTGATAAATATCTTGATCTTCCTGTACTAGATGGACGGAGTGAGCTAGTTGAAGCAACTAAAAATGCAGGTAATGTCGTTAATGCCACATTTCTTGCCACTGTAAAAGGTAGAAGCAATGTTGAACCTGCCAAAGATCTCGCACAAATCAGTCGTCATGGATATGTCAATTTATCTATAGATAAAGGAGCCGTTGTACGGCGCTCTGCTATCGTTGGCGACTCAGGTTCCTTTGCGTTTGAAATCACCCAGCTATATTTACAAAAATTGCATAGTAAGCAAATAGCTTTTAATCCAGATGCAATTCAATTTATGGCAGGAAAACAGATTATTCCGCGAATGACTGCAAATTATGGAGCATATCGCAAGGAAGATGATAGAGGATATCAAGTAATGATCCGCTATCGCGGTAAACCACGGTCATTTCAACATATCAGGGCAAGTGATGTCATTGATGGAAAATTTACCCCAGATCAATTTCGCGATCGCGCTGTACTGATTGGCGTAACGGCGGGAAGTCTCAAGGATAGCTTTGCTACGCCCGTTACTGCTGATGAAGAGGTGATGTATGGAGTGGAGATTCATGCCAATATTGTCAGCCAGTTAATTAGCGCTACATTAGATGATCGCCAATTTATACAGGTTTGGTCAAATGTTTTTGAAAACCTCTGGATAGCAGTCTGGGCAATTATTGGCGGTGGACTTGCAACCTTTAGTCCTAATGCTTTCAAAACTGTTGGGCTTTTAGTTACTCTTTCGATTAGTTTAACTGTTGGTAGTTATATTGCCTTTGCTCAAGCATTGTGGCTCCCTATCTTTCCTTCATTATTGGGGTTGATTTTAGCAAATGTGTTAGTCATGTCCTATCAACTTGCCATTCAGCAATCCGAGCGCAAAGTTTTGATGGGAATCTTTTCGCGCCATGTTTCCAAAGAACTTGTAGATATCATTTGGAGTAATCGCGATAAATTTATGGAAGAGGGACGCATTACAGGACAAGAGGTGTATGTAACAGTATTGTTTACTGATATGCGGAACTTTAGTACGACTGCCGAAGCTCAAGCTCCAGGAGAAACCTTGAATTGGCTCAATAGCTATCTCGGTACGATCGCTAATGAAGTGTTAGCCCATGGTGGCATGGTCGATAAATATATCGGCGATGCAGTAATGGCGGTTTTTGGTGTCCCAATTCCCCATATCAATGAAACTGAGCGTACCCGTGATGCTCAATTGGCAGTTGAGGCAGCTTTAGCGATCGCCCGTAAACTCGCAGAAATGAATGATATTTGGGTTGCACAGGGATTACCACCAGTAACAACAGGTATTGGTATTAACTCTGGTAATGTGATTGCTGGTAGTTTAGGTAGTTCTGAACGCTTAGAGTATTCAGTTTTAGGAGATGCAGTGAATATCGCTGCTCGTCTCGAAAGTTTTAACAAAGAGGTGGATGGTGGACCGTACCATATTTTGATTAGTGAAGATACCCATCAGAGGTTAAATAATAATTTTAAGACTGAGTTTGTGGGTAAATATGCCCTCAAAGGTAAAAAGCAAGAGACAGAAATTTATCGAGTATTAGATATTCAGAAAAAGTCTAATCCCGCCATTCGATCAGCTTCCTCAGAAATTACATAACAATGTTGTAGCGCTTTTCAAGCAAGCGAAGTACAGATGGTTATGTCTACGCCTTCGGCGTGGACATAACCATCTGTACTTTACTAGACTGATAAACGTTATAAATTTAGGACTTACGCAAACCGAACGAATTTATTAGGCTTGAGGTAGATGTGGGTGCGGGCGAAGCCCGCACCCACATCTACCCAATGCGTAAGTCCTAAATTTAAGAGTTTTAATAACAAGCACATAAAAAGCGACGCAATTCGTCGCTTTTTATGTGCTTGTTATGGAATTTATTTGACTGACTTAGTTAACACCTTAACAGGAGTTGTAGAACTAGTCGAAAGATCGGTTACGACTGGAGCATTATCTGTAGACTTAGCTTTAGGTTGAACATCTGTGTTTGCTTTTGTTGACTCAGTAGATTTTACCTCTGATTTCGTTACAGTCTGTTCTGAGGAATTTGTTCGTCTAAAATTAAAATTTTTGAGGTAATTCTTCAATCTATTTGATGTACCTTTGGTAACATCCTCAGATACTGCGTCAGATTTGGAATCTGACTGAGATTTTGTTTCTGTGGAAATTGGCTCTTGGGTTACTGGTTGACTAACTGGTTCCTTAGCTTGAGTGGGAATAGTATTGACTTTAACAATAGGTTTGACCTTAGCAGTCTCTACAGTAGGTGTGGAAGTGACCAAGGGTATAGTCTTAAATTTTACAGGCTCTAATGTGGTCTTTACTACAGGTGTTGTCTTGCCTAGGATTGGAGTCACTTTAGCAGATGTTGTTAAAGGTAAAACCCTAGTAGGCTCTGGGGAAAATTTTACTGGCGCGATCGGCGTTGTTTTGGTGGGAGCAACAGTAGGAGTAACGGTTGTAGTTACTGTCTTTACCACAGGAACGACAGGCTCTACCGATGTGGGAGCAGACTTATCAGCAGGTTTTACTTCTTCTGTCTTAACTGTGGATTGAGATGTAGCTGTTGGCACAGGTGATGCAGATTGAGGCGTTGCTTCCACTTTAGCAGGAGTCACAACTGGGGCAGGCGTTACGGGAACGGCGGTAGGAGTTGACGTAGGGGTAGGAGTGGGTGTTACATAATTTGGATCAACGATCGCTTCAATATTAGCAATCTTTTCGCCACGCACTAGACGGGATAGGGTATCAGTACCGTTGGGTTGGAAGTTAATCACATGAGCTGTGCTATTAAACACATTGGGAATTGCATCGCCATCATCTTCGAGCAATTCCAACTTGACCCAGTTTTTACCAGACTTCAATCCTTTTAAATAAATTGGCTCCCAGCGATCAAAGGTAAAACTTTGACCATTAACCGTGGCACGTACTTGCCAATCATCAATAGTTGGTTCATCCTTTCCGAGTAAATGCAATGGTGCATTTTGAAGATAAAAATCCAACATGACTGGCTCTGCTCCATAGGTTCCGACAGGACGACTATAGGTAAGCAGAGGTATTTTGGTATCGGGAGTATTTTCGCCAGTCTTGGTTAAGACATTAAAGGAAACCTGTGCATAGGCTCCCTTGTTTTTAAAACTTTCATGCCAAGGACGAGAGGCAAAAGCTCGAATTGTATGAGTTCCAGGAGAGAGATTGTCAAAGGTTGTGGTTTGGCTGAGATCGTAAAGAGCTTTGTATTCTTGGTTATCTAAGGTCACATGGATATGGGGACCTAGACTAAAGTCAGCATTTTTAAAAATCGGCAAATTTTTAACATCAAATTTCACGGCGACTTGATCACTATTAATTACCTCATCAGGTTTAGGGCTAACTATACTTACCTGTGGCTCGTAGCCATCTAGAAGCCGACTTAAACGCTGAATCTCTGTAGGTGGTGAAACTTCGACAATATTCGTAGTGACTGTCTCAACTTTTTTGACAGGGGCTTTAACTACGGGTTTATTGTCACCACCGCAAGCTGTGAGGTAAAAGCACAGGGCGATCGCCATTACCAAACTAGTTAACTTTTTCCAAGGAATATTTCGCCAATAAGTTTGAACTCTCGAAGTCTTTGGCTTGTCTTCGGGTTGGTTAGAGTTTGCGATCGCGCTCATAAAAACTATGCTCAACTCACATTACACAGGCAAATATACCGAAAAATGACCTCTTTGCTTATAAAGAAACTTCATTATTTATAAATCTATTTACAAAAGTGCTGTCTAGATTAGGTTTTCCATAAATTGATTTATGCTAAAAACTGTTTCCTATCATCCTTTCACCGAAAGAGCTATTTTCGTCCATGCAAGTACGCCGCCAATCTGAATTTGCCCGTCACAAAGGTTATGAGATCGCCTCTATCACTGACGTTCCCCAAAATATCTTAGAAAAAATTGTCTGGCAAAAGGAGCGTGAGGTAGCGCAAATGTACGCCAACGAGTCGCTAGATGCGGTTAAAGCGAAACTAGTAAATGTGCAACCAGCACGAGATTTTTATGGCAGATTGCAAAATTCTCTTACCCATCCTGCCTTGATCGCCGAAGTCAAAAAAGCATCACCTAGCAAAGGTGTATTTCGAGAAGATTTTAATCCACAAGCGATCGCTAAAGCTTACGAAATTGGCGGAGCAAGTTGTCTCTCAGTATTGACCGATGCAGATTTTTTTCAAGGGGGTTTTGAAAATCTGCAATTAGTACGCCAAGTTGTTGATTTACCGTTACTTTGCAAAGAATTTATTATTGATCCCTATCAAATCTATTGGGGGCGATCGCATGGGGCGGATGCCATTTTATTAATTACCGCAATTCTCACTGATGCCGATTTGTCTGAGTTACAAGCCTTAATTCATCAGTTAGGGATGACGGCTTTAGTTGAAGTTCATACTCAAGAGGAATTAGATCGAGTTTTACAAATTCCTGATGTGCGCTTAATCGGGA
>Ga0209972_10000909_pt1 | contig 28226 bp, 20 predicted proteins | sample NOAtaG_7_FD_187302 | JGI IMG/M metagenome (GOLD analysis project Ga0209972, IMG submission 187302) | Freshwater lake microbial communities from Lake Erie, under a cyanobacterial bloom - NOAA_Erie_Diel1S_2200h metaG (SPAdes) (version 2) | ecosystem: Environmental > Aquatic > Freshwater > Lake ...
CTGCCAGGTGCATGCGGCACGACAGATTTGTCGCAGATCCGTCTGCAATTATGTGCATCGCTGCGTCAGACACATCGCCTCAGAATCAGCCAATGGGAGCGCCATTTCTGATGGGGGTAATGCTGGTACCAGCAGCCGCAGCATGCAGGACTTCAACTCCTCCAGTCCTGCTCCTGTGGCGGCTGATACCTGCACCCGCTCAGCGAACGGGTGTACAATCGGTTGCAGGAAAGTGAAGTCCGAGTCGGACGTCAGCAGGTCTGCTTTGTTCTGCACCAGCAGCACCGGGCACCGTGCCGTTGCCAGGGTTTGCAGCAGCAGGTCCGGGATCGGTTTCAGCTCGGCAATACAGCAGATCAGGTCGACGGCACCGGTGGCTGTCAGCGATCGGCGAATGCCCTCGGTTTCGATATCTGAGGTCGCATCGTCGCGCACTCCTGCCGAATCAACAAACCTGATGATCCAGCCACCCATCGTGGTCTCTGCATCAAGCAGGTCGCGAGTCGTTCCGGGAACATCCGACACAATCGCTCGCTGACGGCCGCACAGAGCATTCAGCAAAGACGATTTTCCGGCATTCGGCTCACCGGTCAGCAGCACCCGAAAGCCTCGCAGCAGCGAGTTTGTGAATGACAGCCAGCGTTGCGACTGCTCAAGGGCATCTGTGTTTCCCGCAGCCCGCTGTTGCAGCAGACGCACCTGCCGTCCATCAGCCTGTTGCAGAATCCGCTCGGCTGCTTCGCGAGTCCGGCACAGCTGCAGAGCGCGGCGGATCAGCTCATCCGCCTGTTGTTCAGGAGACAGGTCCTGCGCGCGGCTGATTGACTGCGAATTGCCGGTCCCGGGCACAACGCGGGCCCCGGTGGCCTGCAGATCCTGCAGAATTCGCTGCACGGCAACGCTGCCACCATGACATTGGATTTCCCAGCAGTGTGTGGCTGTGCGGACAATGACAAGGTCTTCGCCGTGCCAGCGACCGTACAAAAGTCTGTTGATCTGTGCAGTCTGCGGAGTCACCTCATCCGGTCGCACAAAAGGCCGGAACGGATTCTCCTGCAGAGGCAAGTGGCCCTCGAGCCTGATAACAGCCACAGCCCCGGGGCCGCTGGCGGTCAGCACACTGGCCTGCAATGCCGTTTCAACAGGATACTGCATAAGAAAGTTCTGCCGGAAAAACGGGCAGACAGCTCACCGCTCGGCGGTGATTTCCGGGCCGGCTGTGGTCCGCACCGGCGAATTGCCCTGTCTATGCTGCTGGTCTCGTATCAAGAGTATGAAATTTCCGCAGAAATCGCTCCCTGAAGTTCAAGTTTGCAGGCTGCAATCGCTCAATTCTCAGTTTCGCTCCAGCCACCTGCACAGGTATGCCGATGTTTCGATTACGAGCGACCGCGTCGTGAGTGCTGACTTTGTGCGCACTGCGAAACGATTCGTTCGACGTGGGTTTCGGCGGAATCTGCTGCAGGGTTCCGATCGAGCATTGCCCGAATTGCAGTTTCCTGGCCAGGGATGGTCATGGTTCGGCCATCAGAAAACGGAACTCCGCGACCACTGCCGGCAAGGCTTGCCGGCTGGGTGGCTTCCGTTGCCTGCGCCCGCCCGCGGCTGATGCTGTGGCTGGGACTGCTGGCTGCCTGTGCCTGCGTCGGGTACTCCGTTACGCACCTTGAAGTCCATACCAGTCGTTCACAACTGACTGATCGTGAAGCACGCTTCAGCCGCAGCTGGCAGCAGTATTCCGATACTTTTGGCAGTGCGGCCGACCTGATGGTCGTCGTACAGAGCCCGGCTCCGAACGTGCGGCTGATTCGCAGCGTGATTGATGAGCTGGGGGAAAAGCTCAAACGCGAACCTGAGCATTTTGAAAATGTGCTGTCCCGAGTTGATCTGACGGCCATGCGCCGCAAGGCACTCCAGTTTCTGACAGACGACGAGATTCGCAAGACGGCAACTCGCCTGCAGACCTACGACCGCGTTGTGCGTCAGCAGAACTGGGAACTGATTCGGTCGGAGAAACTGGCTGAAACACTGCTGGGACAGATTCGCCGCGGACAGGCTGAAGGTATGGTGCCCGAGGCCACCTGGATTTCGGCGGAACGATTTGCGGACAGCCTGTCGTCCTACATGCACAACGCGCTGTCCAGTGGACGCACCGAGCAGAACACATTCAAACCTCCGCTGCCTGAACTGATGACGGTGGCTTCCGACCAGAAGCTTTCTGACGGTGCTCTTTCGTGGATGATCAACAGCGAAGGCACTGTGGGGGTACTGCTGGTGTGTCTGGCACAGCCGCAGGAACCCGGGAAAGCTCAGGGGAATGCGAGGGAATCCTCGCTTGCACGGCTCAGGAACCTTGCCAGCGAAGCGGAAACTTCCGGTCGTACGGATGCTGCTGAACTGAAAGTTTCGCTGACCGGGATTCCGGCTCTGGAGCATGACGAGCTGCGATCGACGTCCATTGACATTCGGAATGCCGGACTGCTGGCGGCACTGCTGGTGGGGGCGGTCCTGTTTGCCGTATTCCGCGGCATGCGGCATCCCATGCTGGCACTGATGACGTTGCTGGTCTCGCTCTGCTGGACCTTCGGAGCGGCCACTGCAGTTGTGGGCTCAGTGAACATCGTGAGCGTGTGTTTTGCGATCTTCCTGATCGGCTTGAGTATTGATTTTTCGGTGTCATACATTCACCGCTACCTGGCCCTCAGGCAGGAATTATTTGAATTGCCCGACGCACTTCGGGAGGCGGCCGAAACGACGGGCAGCGGAATTCTGATTTCCGCAGCCACCGCGGCTCTGGCCTTTTCCACGGCATTGCTGACGGGTTTTCCGGGAGTTGCTGAGCTGGGACTGATCGCCGCCATGGGTGCGGTCTTGTGCGCGGCATCGGTATTCTGGTTTCTGCCCGCGCTGATCGCGATCTCAGATGCCGATGTGGACGTCGAACAACTGCCGCAGCCGATGCCTGCAGCAAAGCTGGCCGGCTGGCTGACAGCATGGCCTGTACCGGCAGCAGCGGGTGCTGCAGTCCTTGTGCTGCTCTTTTCGTCACAGGCGTTCCGCTGGTCTGACGGCAGGCTGCAGGCCAGAGTCAGCTATAATCCGAACCTGCTGGAACTTCAGGATCAGCGAGCCGAGTCGGTGGTGGCGGAGCGAGCCCTGGATGCAGCCGGCACTGAGACGGTCCTGCATGCCGTTTCCATCGCCCGTTCGTGGGAAGAGGCGATGCAGCTGCGGACCAGGTTCCTGAAGCTGTCGTCGGTCGGCCGCGTCAGCGATGCGGCCAGTAAACTGCCGGAACAGCCCAGCGGCAGTACCATGCAGATGCTGCAGAGCCTGCAGCAGCAGGCCGCCAGCCTGCCAGCATCGACCCCGACTCTGCGCGAGGGCAGTTATCTGGAGACCGGACGTCAGGCTGATGCCTTGTATGCGGCACTGAAGAAATCGGATCATCCCCGTGCGAAAGCTGCCGCCGCCAGCCTTGATCAGTTCCTCAACGATCTCTCAAAGACTCCGGCAAGAGAATCCTCGGCTATTCTGACGGCATGGAACACCATGACCATCCGCTGGCTGCTGGGCGAGTATCAGGAAATAGCAGTTGCCGATCGGTTCGATCCTGTCGACCTGCGGGATCTGCCGCGGGAATTGAAATCTCGGTTCCTGAAGATTGATGCTGATGGAAAACAGCAGTGGGCGCTGAGAATCTATCCGCGTGAAAATGTCTGGAACGGTCCCGAACTCGATCGTTTTGTTCGAGAACTGCGAACCGTTGATCCGGGCGTGACCGGAGCCCCCATTCAGGTATATGAATCCGCAGGTCGAATGGATGTTACCTGGGCCTCCATTGGGCTCTATGCCCTGTCTGTCATCTTCCTGATCCTGCTGTTCAATTACCTGCGGCCCGGTCAGAAACTGCTGACAGTGATTCCGCCGATCGGCGTGGCTGCGTTCATCGGGTACACGCTGTTTCAGCGAAACGGAACCCTTGAGCCTTCGCTGGCGGTGATGATCTGCGTCGGGCTGGCAACGTTCATTGCCGCAGTACTCGACTTCCGCAATCTGCGTGATACGGTGCTGACACTGATGCCGGCCCTGGCCGGTGGTGCTGTACTGCTGGGAATGCTGCAACTGCTGGGACTGCAGCTGAATCCGATGAACCTGATCGCACTTCCGCTGGTGTTTGCCATCGGGGTTGACAATGGGATTTACCTGGTAGCTGACTGCCGTCGCCAGATCGCAGCGGGCAGGGAGGGCTATCTGCCGTCTTCCGATACGCTCAGCAGTGTGATTGTCACATCACTGACATCGATTGCCGGGTTTTCCGGACTGCTGGTGTCAGCGCATGCGGGTCTGTTCAGTGTGGGCCTGCTGCTGGCCATTGGAGTGGCCTGCTGCCTCGTGGTCTCACTGCTGCTGATGCCGCCGATGCTGACGCTGGTAGCGAGGCATCAGCCAGCATCCATGGAACCTGTGAAGGTGATTCGCGAGAAGTCCGGGGCAGCCGAAGATACCGCGGCCCGCGACGCCGCGGCAAAGAGCAACCCGCAAAAGGGCAAAAAGGCCGCCTGAGCGTTGGATTTCGGTGTGGCTTTTCCGCAACATCGAGGCAAATTCGACAGGCTCAGTGCGTCAAAGAGGGATTCCGCACGGTTTTTCATTGACATCCGCCGATCTGGCTAATCTCGCCCGGCCTGCCAGCGACGTTTCAACTGATCGGCCAGCACCGCCCCGGCCAGTACGGCTCCCAGCACAATATTCTGGACTGAAGATTCAATCCCCAGCAGGTTCATGCCGTTGCGGATGACAGCGATAATGAAAGCGCCGATCAGTGTTCCCAGCATGCGACCTTCCCCACCCATCAGTGATGTGCCACCGACGACCGCTGCAGCAATCACTTCCAGCTCGTACATGTCACCGTATTTGGGGTCGCCGCAATTCAGTCTGGATGACAGCAGCAGACCACCCAGTCCGGCCAGCCCGCCGCTGATCGTGAAGACCACAAACTTCATCTGCTGCAGGCGGATACCACACAGTCGGGCAGCTTCCGGATTTCCCCCGATGGCATACAGCTTTCTCCCGAACGCCGTGCAGCTCATCACAAATTGGGCGACCGCGTAGAGCACGATCATGATCCAGACCGGATTCGGGATACCACCCGGACTTCCGCCACCCAGAATTCGGAATGCGGGTGGCAGCCACGTGTCGCCAATTGATTCCTGATTGGTGATTCTTTGAGCCAGGCCGCGAGCGATCAGCATCATCGCCAGTGTGGCAATAAAGGATGGCAATCGAGCGGCGGTCACCAGCAGGCCGTTGATTGCCCCGGCCGCCGCCGCCGCCAGCAAAGCCAGCAGGCAGGCCACGGCCAGTGCCCCATAGCCGGCATTGGCACCACCCCCCACATCTCTCAGGAAGACAGCGGCAGTTACCGAAGACAATGCCACGATCGAACCCACACTCAGGTCAATTTCCCGCAGGATGATCACCATGGTCATGCCCACAGCAATGATCGCATAGATGGCCGTCTGGTTGGCAACACCCAGCAGGTTGCCCAGCTTGAGGAAGTCTGGCCACATGCGAGTCGGCGGGACAAAGAAACGAACGCGGCCGTCCCCGGATACAGCCTCCAGCACCGGCCACTGTCGAGATTTACCAGTGACGGCGATGGCATTGATGGTGTGTCCGGCTGCGGTTGCCTGCTGCAGCATCTGCCGAGCCTGTGCCGGGGCCCCGGCGATCGCGCCGACAACCCGTCCCCCGCCCTGCTCCACACGTTCCTGCACGGCTGCCAGAAACAGTCGATCCTCTGCACCCGCCGGCACAGCAATTGCCACGACGGTATCTCTGCCAAAGGCCGCCAGAATCTCAGTCGCCGCGGACTCACCAGCCTCTCGCCCCGTCAAACTCTGGGGTTTCAGCGTCAGCAGACTGACCACCACAACCAGCAGCAGCAGTACCAGTACGATGCCGTAGTCGCTGAGCAGTCGTCGCAGCAGTGAATGGCTGGTGAGTTGCATACAGGGCTGATATCCATTCCGGTGCAGAAATCATGACCACGAAATGCTAACTCAAAACTGGTTAACAGGAAACCATCACATCAGGATCGAGGTGATCGACTCGCCTCTGACTGTGTCATCGAGGCTGAAAAAGCGCCGGTACATTATTCCGTGGCCGTCGGCAAGCTTCGTTCCGTTGTCTGCAGCGATCCGTCCTGCTCCGGCAGGCCCAGTTCCATGGCCCGCTGAGCAGCTACTGCGGTCAGCTTTGCCGCCGTCGGTGCCGCTACCGTGCCTCCATAGTGAATGCCCGGAGCCGTCGGCTCATCAACCATGATCAGCACGACGACCCTCGGCGCGTCGGCTGGACTGCCGCATACGAACGAGACCACCCACGCTCGGTCCGAATAGGTGCCCGTCTCGGGATCCAGCTTCTGTGCCGTTCCGGTTTTTCCGAACAGCGAAATTCCTCGGATGCGCGCGGCTTTGGCTGTACCACGCTCCACCACCTGCGTCATGGGCTCACGCACCAGCCACTCCGCTGTTTCACGACTCAGCAGCAGGCTGTCAAAGTGTTCGCCTGCCGCCACTGTCGCAGATTCGGCGGCGAATGCCCGGTGCTGCACAGAGCGACGCAGCAGCGTGGGGCGGCGCAGGCGACCGCCGTTCGCCAGCGCCGCATGAGCAGTCAGCAGCTGCAGCGGAGTCACCGCCAGCTCCTGGCCCATTGGGATGGAACCGAGGGAATACACTGTCCAGTCTTCGCGCGGGTGCACAATGCCTGGCAGTTCCCCGGGAAGCTCAATGCCCGTCACTCGCCCAAAACCAAAACTGCGAACTCCGTCATAAAGCCGATCGAGCCCCAGGCGTTCACCGATTTTTGCCATGCCGATGTTGCTGGATTTGACCAGCACGTCAGCAACGCTCAGCCGACCGTACGAATGATGGTCGTGCAGCACGCGGGGGCCCATCCGGTAAACGCCGTAGCTGCAGTCAATCTCTGCATCACGCTGCAGGCACCCCTGCTCCAATGCCCATCCCGTAATCATCGGTTTGAAGGTCGATCCGGGTTCGAACACGGCCGAGACCGCCAGATTCTTCCATGCGGTCTCGTCGACTTCATCGAGCCGGTCTGGATGAAATGTCGGGCGAGATGCCATGGCCAGCACCTCTCCGCTCCAGGGTTCCATCACAATCGCGCACGCGCCCTTCGGACGCCACTCATCCACAAGCTCGTCCAGCAGCTCTTCAGTGCGGATCTGCAGAGGCAGATCAATCGAACTGACGACCGCTCGACCGGGACGCGGCGCTCGTGATCGCTGTTCATCCACCTCCATCAAAACACCCCGCGCATCGCGGGCCAGAACCCGCAGACCATCCTCGCCCCGCAGTTCCTCATCCAGCGATTCTTCCAGACCGCCCTTCCCGCGATTGTCGATGTCACGCAGTCCGATCGCATGTGCCGCATAGCCGTCATGCAGATAACGACGCAGGAATTCCGTACGCAGACCCCACGTGCCGGATGGCAGGTCCAGCCGGCGAATTCGTTCGGCCTGCTGCTCATCCAGTCGCCGGCGGACCCACAAAAACTGCTTCTCACGACCCCGGACAAGGCTGTCGTACAGTTCGTCCGTGTTCAGATTCAGCACGCTGCTGACCTGCCATGCAAACTTCAGTGGGTCGTTGATTCGCGCGGGGACGGCATACAGGCTTTCACACTCAATCGTCATTGCCAGTGCCTGCCCGCTGCGATCCAAAATGTCGCCGGGCCTTGCTGGCAGTACTTCCTGATGCACGCTCTGCCGGGAAACTCTGCTGTAAAGTTGAGCATGCTGCCCGCCCTGCAGCTGGATCAGTCGCGCCATCAGCAGCATCCATCCAGCCAGCAGCAGCGCACCGAACAGAGTCGAACGCCAGCCGTGCGAGCTGCGAACAGACGGTCGACAGGGGGGGCAGGCGGGTGATTCCTTCATCGCCGCTGCCTTTCACGCGCTGCTCCGCGGCGTGAAGCAGTGCCTCCGGTCGGCCCCGTCGGCACCGGCGCGCTGATTTCTGTTGTCTGCAGTGCGTCCATCGTCAGGCGTTCGGCCTGCAGTCGACGGCGTACCAGCCAGCTGCGCAGAATCTCAGCATGGTAATGCTGCACTCCGGTGGAGCGACGCAGCTCCAGCGTCTGCTTCTCGAGCCAGATTCCGGCGATCGAGACCAGCAGCGCCAGCAGCAGTCCGGCTGTGAAGCGGAAATACACGTGCAGCGTCCACAGGAATCCCCGGTCCGTCAATTGCAATGGCGGAACATCCATGGACCACCGCGCACGCGAATGGCATGCGCGCCGGGTAGAATCGGCGAGACAGTTATCAGGGCATAATCACAACTTCCGTCGCGTCGTCAGGAAGGGCCAGAATGGTTCCCGGCCTCAGCCTGTTCGGATCATTCACTACCGCACGATTCATTTCGTACAGCTCAATCCAGCGCGAAGCTCGCCCAAGATGCTTCTTCGATATATCCGACAAAGTTTCACGATCACCAACTCGGTAGGCCGCACTGCCGTCCTCCAGCAGCAGGAAGCCCGGTGGCTCCACCAGTCGGGGCAGCGAATCCACAAACAGCTGCGGGTACTTTTCCTCCAGCAAACGCCGATCAGGCGTCAGCACAATCATACCCGGCCGCATTTTGCGAGGGTCAGGGATGCGGTGCTGGTTAAACACAGCCAGGGCCGAAAAGTAGCGGGTCGTTCCGTAAACTCGCTTCGACAGCTTTGTGTAGTTTTCCCCCTCCTGAACGGTCACGGTGGGCACATCTGACGCATCGCTGGTGGGATTCGACTGCGGCGAATTCTGATAATTGAAGGCCGCCAGATCAAACCGACCGTCACTGCCGCTGCCAGAGGCGCTCCGCAGGGCCTGACGCGATGGGCGAGCAGTCGGACGGGCCACTGCGTTGAATCCGGCGGATTCCGGGAATCCCCCTGCAGCCCGACCTGTTGGCACCGCATCCTCGGAACGCTCCGGCAGGTCACCAAACACAGGCTCTGCAGCCGGAGCCCGCTGCACAGGCTCATCCGGAGTAAAGCCGGAGAATGCCGGTGGATCCTGTGGTTCAGCCATCGCCAGCAGCATCGGCTCCTCGGTACTCACGGATGTTTCACCGGCTGTGCTGGTCTCGCTGGTGTTACTGGATGCAATCGAGGCGTCGAATGCTGTGTCTGTCGGGATCTGTCCGGGTTCTGCTGCGGCGGGGGCAGCGGCTTCGGCGGCGGGTTCCGTCATCGCGAATTCAGCACTGTCCGATACGGCCGTACCGGTAAAGTCAGGTTCACTGCCAATCATTGGCAGCACTGTTTCAGGAGTCTCGGCGGACACCAGCGGCATGTCGGCAGGAACGACGGCTGCATTTTCATCTGCAGCAGGTTCCCGTGCAGCAGGTTCCTCGACACTGGATTCAGCCCCGGCAGGCTCAGCAGTTGTCATTGCGAATTGCGGGGGGGCATCTGAGCTTGTGAGTTCGTTCTCAGCGACGGAGGGAACGTCAGTACCGGCCAAGGAGTTCTCGGTGTCGAACGCTGCCCCGGCGTCGGCCAGTGTTGGAACAGCATCAGTTGCAGCAGAAAACCCAGGATCTGCCGATTCCGCAGCGGCAGCGATCGCAGGGGCAGTCAGACCTCCGTCCGCAAAGGCCGCAGGTTCGCTGAGATTTTCCGGGAGCGCTGGCGAATCATTTTCCTGTGCGAATGGAGACTGTTCGGATGCGGATGCAGAAGCCAGCAGCGGATCCTCTTCCACAGACGCCTGCGATGACTCGCGGGCTGCTGCAGGCGTCGTTGTCGCTGCAGCGCCCGGACCGGCGATGGATGCCTGAGTCAGGGCTCGCTGACGCATATCCATCTTGTGGTAGACCAGGAACCCAAACGCAAACACCAGCACCATCACAACCATGATGCCCAGCCGCGCTTCATGGCTCAGCTTTTTGGTCACACCAGGTTTGGTTACGGCTGAGGCTGCCAGCGGGCTGCCCGCAGTTTGGCCGAGCGACTGCGAGGATTCAGGCGAACCTCCGCCGGCTGCGCTTCGATTGGCGTCTTTGTCAGTACCTGCCATCCCTGGTTTCCTTTGAACGCATTCTTGACGATTCGGTCTTCCAGCGAGTGGAAGGAGATGACAACCGCAATTCCATCCCTGTTCAGAATCTGCGGCAGCACCTGCGTCAGCATTCGATCCGCGTGTTCCAGTTCTTCATTGACCCTGATTCGTAATGCCTGAAAGACTCGAGTCAGTGCCGATCGACCACCGTTGGAGCGAAGATCGCCGCAGACTGCGGCAACGCATGACTGCAGGTCGGCTGCGGTTTCTACCGCACCGCCGGTTTGCAGTCTGCGATGCACCTCAGCGGCTATCCGCCGAGCTGCGGGTTCCTCACCCCATGTTTCCAGTACCTCCTGCAGCTCGGCCTGAGTGGACTGCTGCAGAAATTGAGCTGCCGAACGTCCCTCCAGCGGGTGAAACCGCATGTCAAGAGGGCCGCCTGCATCAAAACCAAATCCTCGATCACGATCCGCCAGCTGGTCTGAAGACAGTCCCAGATCAAGCAGTACGCGATCAACTTTTTCCAGTCCCTGACTGCGAAGAATCTCCGCAGACTCCAGATAGCTGCCGCGCGACAGCAGGCAATTGTCACCCGACAATTTCGCCGCGGCAAAACTCAGCATCATCGGGTCTCGATCCACCCCAATCAGACGCCCTGCAGGTCCCAGAACCTTAAGGATCAGGCTGCTGTGGCCAGCGGCACCGACGGTTCCATCCAGAACCGTCAGGCCGGGCGACAACTGCAGCCACTGCAGCACTTCGCGAGGCATCACGGGGATATGGACAGGACGTGAGTCCGCTGGCATGGGGAAAACGATCGCCGAAAAAGAACTGAACTCCGCGGCAGTTGCCGCTGTGAAAGTCTATGCAGCCCGGTCGCTTTGGGAAAGATCAGTTCCCGCCTCTGAGGGCATTCCTTGAGCCGGATTCCGGTTTGCTGCGAGTTTCCGGGATTTCGGCAGCGAGCCGCCAGGTTTTGCGTATGAGTTTCGGCAGATTCTGCCGCAGTGGCCGGCGGGGGCTGACGCAGGCAGATTCCAGCAAAAAACCGCGTGCGGTTGCCCGCACGCGGTTCATCAGGACTTTCATGTCGGCGGTCCGTAAACCGCTGGCCGACTGTCAGTACATGTCTTCCGAACCGTGATTGTGAGCCTTCTTGTCGTCTTTCGGCTTCTCAGCAATCAGGGCGTCGCTGGTGAGCAGCAGAGTGGCCACGCTGGCGGCATTCTGCAGGGCGGTGCGAGCAACCTTCGTCGGGTCGATCACACCAGCCTTCACCATGTCTTCGTACTTCGCAGTCGCGGCATTGTAGCCATAGTTGCCTTCGCCTTCTGCCACTTTCTCGCACACCACGCCACCGTCAACGCCGGCGTTGTCTGCGATCTGTGTCAGCGGAGCGCGGCAGGCTCGTACGATGATGTCATAGCCAATTTTTTCTTCATGGCTGAGCTTTGTGGGCTTCACGCTGAGAGAAGCTCGCAGCAACGCAACACCGCCGCCAGGCAGAATGCCTTCCTCAACTGCAGCACGGGTGGCGTGCAGAGCGTCTTCCACGCGAGCCTTCTTTTCCTTCATCTCGCTCTCGGTCGCAGCACCGACATTCACCTGTGCCACACCACCTGCCAGCTTGGCAATTCGCTCTTCCAGCTTCTCGCGGTCATAATCGCTGGTGCTGTTTTCCAGTTCCCGGCGAATCTGCTCAATACGAGCCTGGATGTCGGCCTTCTTGCCACCACCTTCGACAACCGTTGTGTTGTCCTTGTCGACCACGATCTTGCGAGCAGTGCCGAGGTCCGTGATGTCAATACTGTCGAGCTTGATGCCCAGGTCATCGAAGATCGCCGTGCCACCGACCATGATCGCGATGTCCTGCAGCATCGCCTTGCGACGGTCGCCGTAGCCCGGAGCCTTCACGGCAGACACTCGCAGATTGCCACGCAGTTTGTTGATCACCAGTGCAGCCAGTGCTTCGCCTTCAACGTCCTCTGCAATGATCAGCAGCGGCTTGCCGGAATTCACCACCTTCTCCAGCACAGGCACCAGGTCCTTAATGCTGCTGATCTTCTTCTCGTGAATCAGCACGTAGGCGTCTTCCAGCACGCACTCCATGGATTCCGAGTTGGTGACGAAGTACGGTGACAGGTAGCCACGGTCGAACTGCAGGCCTTCCACCACCTCAAAGTTGGTTTCAAGGCTCTTGCCTTCTTCCACCGTAATCACACCGTCCTTGCCAACCTGGCTCATCGCATCAGCCAGAATCTTACCGATCTCAGCGTCACCGTTGGCAGCCACAGTGCCCACCTGGGCAATTGACTTCGCGGTGCTGATCTTCTGAGACATGTTCTTGAGGCTGGTAATGATGTCTTCCACGGCACGGTCCATGCCGCGCTTCATTTCCAGCGGGCTGACACCTGCCACGACGGCCTTCAGGCCTTCGTTGTAAATCGCTTCAGCCATCACAGTGGCCGTCGTCGTGCCGTCACCAGCAACGTCGTTGGTCTTGCTGGCCACTTCACGGACCATTCGGGCACCCATGTCCTCGAACTTGTCCGGCAGTTCGACTTCACGGGCAACCGTGACCCCGTCCTTGGTCACGGTGGGCGAGCCAAAGCTCTTTTCAATGATCACATTGCGTCCGCGTGGGCCGAGCGTCACTTTGACTGCGCGAGCCAGCTTGGAAACGCCGCGTCGCATCGCTTCCTGAGCTTCCTGATCAAAGGCAATCATCTTTGCTGCCATTGCTGTATTCTCCAATTTCTCTGGTTATCTGCCAAACTTTGATTCGTTGTCGAAGGCCGAATGCTGATACTCAGTTCACCCCGCCTGATGCCAAAACTCACGGTTTCAGCCCGCTTTCACGACGCCTGCCAAACTGGCCGGAGTCATTCACAGCGTTGCCAGGATGTCGCTTTCACGCAGCAGCAGGTAGGTCTGCTCGCCAACCTTGATCTCGTCGCCGGCGTAAGAGCTGAACACCACCCGGTCGCCTTCCTTGACCGACAATGGCACTCGTTCGCCCTTGTCATTCACATGACCGTCACCAACGGACACCACTTCGCCCCGCTGCGGCTTGTTCTTGGCCGCATCCGGCAGCAGAATCCCGCCTGCAGTCTTCGATTCCGCCTCGGCCCTCTTCAGAACCACGCGATCCCCCAGAGGCACAATGCGAGTTGCTGCTGCGGAAGCCTTCTTTGCCATGACCCTCTCCTGACCTCAATTTCAATACACGTCGCTGAAACAACATCGATCTGCAGCCCGAATATGGCCCCAGCCACTTCAGCAGCCCAGAATCTGCTGGTCCACTCACCTGCGAATCATGTGCCATGATTGTGTTTTGTGTTGTAAGTCTCTGTGATTAAACGTTTTAGAGAGATTTTGATTTTTGTGCAGTGGGTGTCGAGATTTGGCCGACTGCCGTTTTGACACACAAAAGCTCCGATGGCCGACCGCCAAAACCCGGGAACCCTCGGCAGAATCAGAAGATTCGACAGAATCGAAAAACTCAGCATCTTCCGGACAATTGTTGTTGCCGGAAGTCTCCCCCGCTCGCTATCCTCTCAGGCCTCTCTCTCGCACGTGCTCACGAGTTTCTCTGGTTCCTGACGCCCGCCAACGGCAGTGGCGTTAACCCGCAGGAGATTCCTCACGTGGCCTTCCGCAAACGTTCGTCTGCCAAACTGCAGGCACTTCATACGGCAACGCGGCGACTGTTGTTCCAACTGCTGGTGTGTCGCACCGCCGGTGATCCCGCAAGGCACGGCAGTCTCGACAGCCTCCCTGCGATGCGTCTCGCGACACCAGACGCTGCATCGGAATTGCTTGATCGCTGTGCCCGCCCCGCTGCCAGTCTCCGACAGCCTCTGTTCGACACCGCTGCCGGTGATAACCCGCAGCCCGAACGCACTTCCGCGTCTCCGCTTCGCCGGGGCCCATTGAAATCAGCGGGCTGGTTCTGCTGGTGGCACGCAGACCCTGGGCCAGCTCAGGACACACCAGCCCACGCTTCATACCTGCCGGACACCGATGCTGTCAGGCAGGCTGAAATTAAGCTGCAGTCGGCCGATGTTACGTCCGCCGATCAGTTGATGCAGACATGGCTGTCAGGCAGGTTCGGTGGCGGCTCGGTGGCCGTACTCAGCTGTCAGCAATGGCTGCTCCTCGCACGGCTCGCCTTCCTCCGCGATGATCTGCACAGCGGTCTCATGTTTCTCGATCGTGCGGCCAGTGCTCGAACCGCCGATCACAGCCAGTCGGCCGACGAGGAATTCGCCCGACGTCTGGAAACGCACGAGTTGCTGCTGCGGGCTGCCGCAGCGACAATGTCCGGCTGCCCGGAATTGTCCCACGTGCACCTGCAGAACGCCGAAATGCTGGGAAATGTGGACGACCCTCAGGAACTGCAGCTGACGATGATCTGCAGGGCACTGGTGGAATTGGCCACACACCGGTCTCAGTCCGCCTGTCGGCTGTTTCAGGCTGCACTGCTGCTGAAACAGGCCCCCGGCTCGCACCCGCCTGTCGGCAGTCTGCTCAAAATGCAGGATGAACTGCTGGAATCCCTGCAGCTGCTGGCGGAAACTCAGAAACAGCAGACGTTATAATCGCCGTGTGAAATTTGCTTTCCGGCCGGCGGACTTTATGATCAGCACTCTCAGTGATCAGGTTCCACATCCAATCATCAACCGCTGCTGCACCGGAACTTCCCTCATGATTCCTCTCCTGCGCTCCTGCCTGTCCTCAGTTCGTGCCCGGCTGTCAGCGGGCCCGCAGACCTCCGGAAACGTCCTCGCCGCATGGCTGGCAGTCGGGCTGTGTCTGTTCGGTGGGGCGCCAGTCTTTGCCGGGACTATCAGGCTGTACATCGGCACCTACACAGCCGGTGACAGCATCAGCAAGGGCGTTTACACGTGCGAGTTCGACGACGCCACCGGGCAGATGACTGAGCCTGTGCTGGCTGCTGAACTGAAAAATCCCTCGTTTCTGGCCATTCACCCGTCCGGAAAATACGTCTATGCGGTGAACGAGTTGAGTGAAGGTGGCGGACGTGGACAGGGAGGAGTCACGGCCCTGAAAATCGAAGCCGACGGACGACTGACGAAAATCAACGAACAGCCGTCGGGTGGAGGTGCACCGTGTCACTGCAACATCGACGCCACCGGGACCGCACTGCTGACGGCCAACTATGGCGGTGGCAATGTGATGGTCTACCCAATCGCCCCGGATGGCTCGCTGCAGCCCGCTTCCTGCAACATCCAGCACGAAGGATCCAGCGTCGACAAATCCCGTCAGGAAGCACCCCACGCCCACTCCATCAACCTCAGCAGCGACAATCGTTTCGCCTACGCTGCTGATCTGGGGATCGACAAAATCCTGATCTATAATTTTGACTCCGCCACACACCAGCTGACACCCGCACGCCAGACAGCGGCTCTTGTCACGCCCGGAGGAGGCCCCCGGCATTTCGCCATACATCCGTCCGGTAAATTTGCCTGGGCCAACAGCGAAATGACCATGGTGGTGACCGGCTTCAGTCGTAAACCTGAAGATGGCAGCCTGTTCGCCATCCAGGAAATCTCCACAATTCCCGCCGGCTACAACGGACGTCGCAGTACCGCCGAATGCCTGTGCCACCCCAGCGGGAAGTTTCTGTATGTCAGCAACCGCGGACACGAATCGATTGCTGCTTACACCATTGATGAAAGCACCGGTCTCCTGACTTTCGTGGAAAACGAACAAACCGGCGGCCGTGAGCCTCGCAACTTCTACATCGAACCCACGGGTAAGTGGCTGCTGGCTGAGAATCAGAATTCCGACACGGTGTTCGTGTTCAGCATCAACCAGCAGACCGGTGCACTCGAGCCGACCGGCCGCTCGATCCAGGTTGGCAAGCCAGTCTGTATCCGCTCAGTTGCGATTACGAAGTAGAATCGCCCGGCCGGAACAGTTCTCCTCAACCGGCGACGCGGCTCCGGACCCGGACTCGTTCCTGCTCTTGCTGTCACCCCCCTTCCCTGAATGTTTCGGAAACTCCTGCCATGCCTCTTTTTGAATTTGTTTGCGAACAGTGTCAGCACCAGGCGGAACTGCTGGTCGGACGCTCCGAGACGCCAGCCTGCCCATCCTGTGGTTCCCGGAAAATGCAGAAGCAGCTCAGCGTGTTTGCCGGTCGGGTCGCCGGAGGCAGTTCCAGTCTGCCAATGACGTCAGCCTGTCCGCCTCCGGAAGCCGGGCCCTGCAGCCCCCATTGCTGCCGTTTGCCGCAGTAGGCTGCGCGGTTCCGATATCACGTTCAGGTAACTGCTGCTGAGGTCCTCCATGCTGCGAAGTTTGCGACTGCTGCGTGCGTGCGTCTGTGTGTTGATTGCGGCAGGCTCTGCTGCCAGTGCGGATGAGCCATCGCTCAGCCAGACGCCCGCAGCATGGACCACCGGGGGCCCCCGCGAAGAGCTGCTGCCAAAGTTCTCCAGCAGCCAGTCGGGCGGTCCCGCAAACGCTGCTGTACTGTCGGCAATCGCCGATCAGCGTGACGGACTGCATGGCTGGTGGAAACGCACGCTGCCGGTGCAGGCAGGGCAGTGGTATCAGTTTTCGGCGTGGCGACGAGTTCGCGGAGCGGCAGTGCCAAGGCAGACCGCCGTGGCTCGTATTTTCTGGAAGGATAAAGCCGGAAATGCTCCACTCCACGACTTTCTCGCTCAGACCACCTACCGCGAAGGCGAGCGGCCACGTGCGGAACCGGAGTATCCAGGGGATGACCAGGTCGACGGCGAATGGGTGCGGACCTTCGGAGTGTTTCGCTGTCCCGAGGCCGCCACACAGGCAGAAATCGAACTGTCATTTCGCTGGGCTGCCGAAACGACTGTTGACTGGTCTGACGTGCGCCTGACAGCCGTTGCCCCGCCACCTGCTCGCAAAGTTCGGCTGGCAGCCGTGCACTATGCACCCGCCGCAGGACAAAACAGTGCCGAAAAATGTCAGCAGTTCGAGCCGCTCGTGGCGAAAGCGGCAGCCGGGAGAGCCGATCTGGTGGTGCTTGGAGAAACCTTGACATGGTACAACGCCGGCAAGCCGGCTGAGGACTGCGCGGAGCCGATACCGGGACCGTCGACAGAATATTTCGGTGCCCTCGCCAAACAGCACAACCTGTACATCGTCGCCGGTTTGCTGGAACGTGATCAGCACAAGGTTTACAACGTGGCCGTGCTGCTGGGGCCCGATGGTCAGCTGGCGGGAAAATATCGCAAAGTGGCACTGCCGCGGACTGAGATTGACGGGGGCATTACTCCCGGACACGACTATCCCGTGTTCGAAACCCGCTTCGGACGCCTGGGAATGATGGTGTGCTACGACGGGTTCTTTCCCGAAGTTGCTCGCGGACTGAGTCGCAATGGCGCCGAAGTCATCGCCTTCCCGGTCTGGGGCTGCAATCCTCTGCTCGCGGCCGCTCGTGCCTGCGAAAACCATACCGTGGTCGTCAGCAGCACGTACACTGATCCCAAAGCAAACTGGATGATTACCGGGATTTTTGGCCGCGATGGACGCATTCTGGCAAGGGCCGAGCAGCAGGGTGATGTGGTCATCGCTGAGGTCGAACTGGGACGGCCGGCGGTCTGGCACAGCCTGGGCGATTTCCGAGCCGAAGTGCTCCGCCACCGGCCGGAACGCTGACGCCTTCATGCAAAGCAAAAAGCCGGGAACTCTGTTCCCGGCTCCTCACTGTTCTCTCCCTGCCACAGCACCCGTAGCAGGTCGATGCCAAACCGCCCTGTTCAGGTCGGATTAACAAACATTACTCACTGCCAGCGATAGACAATCAGGCTGTCAAGGGCCCTGACAAACACCTGACCGTCGGCAATGGCAATATGCGCCCAGGCCGTCGCGTCGGTCACGTGTACCTTGTCGATCTCCTTGTACTCGGCAGGATCGGCTTCAAACAGAATCAGGTCGCCGGCTTCATCCAGTGCCAGGACTCGCTTGCCGTTCACAGCCATGCTCCAGTACTTGCCGAAGGGAGTCGTTCGCCAGAGCGATTCCCCGTTCGCCGGGTCCAGACAGCAAAACCGCTGATTACGCAGATGCAGATAAATGCGGCCGTCAATCACCACCGGAGAACTCATGTAAGCCTCAGTCTTGTTCTTCCAGACTTCGGCGATCTGCAGCCCTGAGTCACCCTTCGTCACTTCATACATCAGAGCACCACCACCATAGCAGCTGGTAAAGATGCGGTCGCCGATGATGGTTGGAGTCAGGATGTTCATGTCGCGGAATGACGGAATCGCTACAGACCAGAGGTCAGCACCCGTCGCCAGATCCACCCCGCACAATTTCGCTCTTGTCTGTACCACGATCTGACGAACGCCAGCCAAAGTTGCCAGAATTGGGGAAGAGAAGGCTCCACCCATCATCCCGCCCTGTTCCTTCAGGCCCCGCCAGACCAGTTCACCGGTTTCGCAGTTCAGCTTCACCAGACCGCCCGACGTCTGCACGTAGACAAAGCCTTCGTCCACCAGCGGCGAACACACAAAGCCGAAAGTCTGGCCCACGGTGCTGAACATGTCACGGAAATCTGCACGCCAAAGTTCTTTGCCAGTGGCGGCGTCCAGAGTTACCAGCACATCCAGCATGCCCGGCACATAGAGTCTCCTGCCGTCATACACGGGGGTCGCCCGAATCCAGCTGCCGTTCGATGCCGCAAAGAATGGCACCGACATCGCACCCTCCCACTCGACCTGCCAAAGTTCCTTGCCGGTGTCCCGATCCAGGGCGCGAGTAACTTCTTTTTTCTTGTCCACAGTCTCGGTCACAAACACTCGGTCCGCCGACACAATGGGGCCCGAATAGCTGGGGCCAAGCGGAACCCTGTACAGTTCCTTCAGGTGCTCGGGCTTCAGAGATGATGGCCACTCCACAGGTTTGGAAACTTCACAGTTACGAGCATTCCCTCGCCACTGCACCCATTGCTCCCTGTCAGCAGCAACACTGACACCAGACACAAGGCTCACAACCATCATCGCCAGCGACAGCAATCGCATGCAGGCCTCCGGAAGGCAGAACAGATTCACAGGATCCCCAGTGCTCCCGGTACCCGTTGATGGCACCGGCAGTGAACGATGTGAACGTTTTACGCCCGGCGACTCATCTGGCCACCGAAATTTCATCAGGTTGTGGGCTGATTGCCGGTTTGGGCACAATCTGGTTTGCCGGCAGCCGGGCGGGCGGGCCAAAACGCGGGCTTTTAGAGCAACCAGACCTGCCTTCAGGCGTTGCAGAAAGGCCAGTCAAAATCCCGGAACGCCGCGGATGGTTCGAATCCTGAGCCAGCGCCGCTACCGCCACTGCCCGCCGTCAGCCCGCATCACAACCATTTCCGTCAATTGCCCCCAGGTCGCCGGACTCCCTTTCATTCGAGTGCCAGCAAACACAAAAGCCCCCCTGAGCTGCGAATCAACTCAGGAGGGCTGCTGCGGCACTGCCTCAAAGATTCCGTTCCGCACCTCGCGCGGCGCGACATCCTGGTCCTTAGTTGAACGGCACACTCACCAGCTGAGTCCCATTGGGTGTCCGTACCAGCAGTACCAACTGGCCCCGCTCCTTCGCCGCCGCCAGCCCCTGCTGCAGATCTTCCAGCGACTTCAGGTCCGTCTTGCCCACTCGCACCAGCACACAGCCCGGACGCAGGCCAATGCGCGCCCCGATGCCGTTGCGGCTGACGTTGGTTACCACCAGACCGCCTTCGCCTTCAATCTCCAGCTGCTCAGCCAGCTCCGCCGTCAGCGGCTGCACCTGGACCCCCAGTTCACCCACTTCGCTGCTGTCCGCCTGCGCCACCTCCTGAGGGAATTCGGCGGCAGTCACGTCCAGCGTGACCTCTTTGCCATCCCGCATCACCACCAGACCATACGATTCTCCGATCTTCAATCGCTCTGCAATCGCAATCAGTTGCTGCCGCGAATTGATTTCCCGGTCGTTCAGCCGCACGATCACATCCTGCACCTTCACTCCGGCCTTGTCTGCCGGTGAGTTTTTTCGCACTTCTGCCACCACCACACCGCGGCGACTGCCAAGTTCAAGCGCCCCAGCCAGTTCCGTGTTCAGGTCTTCCGGAGTCACTCCGAGATAGGCCCGGCGGACCTTGCCATCGGTCAGCAACTGGTCACCGACCCAGCGAGCCAGGCTGACGGGTACCGCAAAACCGATGCCGTCATAACCGCCGCTGCGAGTCTCAATGGCCGTGTTGATCCCAATCACCTCGCCCCGCATGTTCACCAGCGGGCCACCACTGTTCCCTGGATTGATGGCCGCATCCGTCTGCAGAAACTCCTGTCGAGACGGCAGATTCTTCAGACCTCGGGACTTGGCACTGATGATCCCCTGAGTCACAGTGCTGTCCAGACCAAACGGGCTGCCAAACGCCAGTACCCAGTCGCCAATTTCCACCTGAGCATCGTCACCCAGCGGGATTGTCGGCAAAGCCTTGTCCGGTTTAATCCGGACCACAGCCACGTCCGCGAATTCATCCGAACGCACATCCGTGGCCTTGTAATCCCTACCGTCTGCCAGCGACACAATAACCTCATCCGCGCCCCGGACCACATGGGCATTCGTCATCACCACGCCTTTGGAATCAATGATAAAGCCGGAGCCTTCTCCGGTCGCAATACCTGGCGATCCCCCGCCCTGCCCCTGCTGCTCACGCATCCGCTCACGCAGATCACCGAAGAGATCTTCAAACGGAGTCCCCCCGAACTGCCGTCCGAACGGCGAGCCATCAAAGGGATCCGCCATCGCCTGCTGCGGCTGAGTCACTTTGCGGACACTGCGAATGGAGACAATCGCCGGCAGCGTTCGCTTCGAAACCCAGCGAAATGCAGTCGACAATTCCTGTGCACGAGCCAGTTCGGCAGGGGCCGGGGCCTCATCTGCCGACAGCCCGCCCGACGCCTTCACCGCGTTCACCGAACCCAATGACACAAATCCCAGTATCCCCGCCGCCACAACGCTGGCCAGCAATGAAACTCGTTTCAATGACATGGAATTTCTCCTGTATCCCTGCTGCTGTCGCAAATCCCCGCCCGCCGGCATGCTCCCACTCGACCGCCAGCGCAGCCACTCCGGCCGTTTTAGTTGCCGGATGCGATGCGTCCCGACAAACATTTTAGAGAAATCAGGAGCACCCCCGGTTCTGCAGGCTTTTTTTCATGTTTCAGAATCTGCTTTGATCCAATGCACCCTGACCGAAATTCACCGGAAGCGACGTCTGTCCGAGGATTTCGTTCGACCCGGTGACGGTTCCGGCCTCGCCTGGATCTGCTCCCATCGACCTGCCAGAGCCTGCATGGTCTCGGTCACCCGCTGCTGATCCGCCGCCGCCAGGTCCGGAAAAGCAGCAAAAGTGTCTGTGACTTCCTGCATCATCGACATCTCTGAATCCAGTCCATCACCCCCGCCAGCGGCCCGCTCGTGCTGCAGGTCCTTCTGCACTTGTGTCAAACAGCTCCTCACGCAGCGTGGCCGCTGAATTGCTCACAGCCAAATCCCCCAACGCGCTGCGGATACTTCGCGGCAGGCTGACGAACAATTTTGTAACTGTCTGCAACAAAAATGCGTCCGGCTCCTCCTGCTCGGCGGTCAGTTTCCTGATCGCCTCGACGAACGCAATCTGACGCTGACGTTCGTCATCAGACGCCATGGGAGCCACCTTCAAAACCCTGCCAGCTTCCAACAGCAGCTGCTCGCGAGGCAAGTCAAGGACCGGTCGGACTGCCTTGACCACCGCCGGCTTCACCTGTGGCACCGGGCACGTTCTGCCGGTGAAAATTCGGGATATACGTTTCGCGGAGCGAAACGCGACAATCTGCGGACTTACCACACTTTCGTCATCCCATCCTCGACTTCCCCGCGCTGCTCATTCGCAATCATTCCTGTTCAGTCGCGGTTCCACGCCGCCCTGCCGCAACTTCCAGCGCCGCCCCGCAGCAGCTCGCTGTACGAACTGCATCACCATCAGCCCCGTCCATAGGCCCGCATCACGCCAGCCGAACAACTCCAGTCCCAGCACCAGCGATGTTGCCGGAACTCGCAGGGCGTCACAAAGCCCAGCCCCGACAGGAGTGCCACCGGCAAATCCAGCAGTCGCGACAAACTGTGGCCAAGTGTCGCACCAATATAAAACAACGGCGTGACTTCACCCCCGCGCAGGCCACTGCCCACCGTCACTGCCGTGAAGATCAGCTTCCACCACCAGCTCCACCAGCCTGCACCACCGGAGCTGAACACTGTGGCCAGGCTTGTCAGCTGCGGCTGCCCGGGATTGCCGTCCGCACCCAGCCCCAGGGCCTCAGTCTGCCCCGTGCTGCTGACCAGCAGCACCAGCACCAGGCCACCACAGACAGGTCTCAGCCACGAACGTCGAACGTGGCGAGTCAGTACTGCGCACACACTTTCAGACAGCCCCACATACAGCCGCCCCGCCAGTACAAATGCCAGTCCCGCCGGCAGCAGCAGTCCGTGCAACTGCAGCCACGTACGCACTGAAAACTCAGTGCCACCGGCGATGCTGTAGTCTGCATGCGTTGTGCCGCAGACGGTGGCTGTCAGATGGCCGACCACTGCCGCTGCGGCACAGGGGCCCAGTGCCTGCAGTCGCCAGCGCCCGGTTTGCGGCGCTTCACACGCATAAACAATACCAGCCAGCGGGGTTCCAAAGACAGCCCCAAAGCCACCGGCCAAACCGCTCTGCAGCAGTGTCTGCCTTCGAGTTCCCGAAAATCGCAGCCAGCGTCCCAGACCACCGGCCAGGCTGCCACCGATCTGCACCGCCGTGCCCTCACGCCCCGCCGATCCACCGCACAGGTGAGTCAGCAGGGTTCCCGCCAGAACCAGTGGCGCCATACGCAGTGGCACATCGCCCTCCTGATTGCGAATCTGCTCAAAAATCAGCCGATTTCCACGTTCCACTCCGCGTCCGGCCCACTGATACAGCAGTCCGGAAATCAGTCCCGCAAGGGGCAGCAGATACAGCAGATCCGGGAACTGCCAGAACACCTCCGTCACCACGCGCAGCAGCCACAGAAACAGGGCGACACAAACCCCGGTGGCAGCTCCCAGCAGCCCGGCCGCCGCCAGACTCCTCACTGCCCCGGCAGCTCGCCAAACCGGTCTCGCCCTCGGTTCACCTGCAGTCATCCTCGTGCACCTTTTCTGCAGATCAGGGAGTCAGCGGTTTGGCTTCCGAAAGTGGACTGCCAAGCGACAGCAGCAGGCGTCGACCACTGCTCTCCACCACCACCTCCTGAGCACGAACTTCCACAATGGATCCGCTCATCGCAGCGGTACTGAAGGATTCTCCGGGGCCCGTACGAGTCACTCTGTCAGACAGCTGTTCCGTAATCCATACCAGAGGCTGACCGTTGCTGAATGTGATGGCGCTCACAAAAGTGTGTTTCAGGGGATCCACCGTGTTCAGGCCAACGGCGAAGATGTTCTGTGAGGCAATTGAAGCGTAGTCGGCGACAGTGGCCAGGGCCGGCAGAGTCCCAGGCTGAGAATTCAGTTCATTGCCTTTGCGAGTCGGCAAAAGCACAGTGTCGATGGACACAGAGACATCAAAAATCGCAGTGCCCCCGGAAGGCGTCAGACTGAAGTTGGTGATCTGATGCAGCAAACCGGCTCTGGTGAACTGAAACAGAAAGTTGTTGAACTGCGGCAGCGAACCGCGGGCCCGCAGCGTAAACGGCAGCGAACGATAAAGCACTGAACCATTCCGCAACCGACGACTTCCTGGAGACCCGGAATCCACCACCGCATCGGTCATCTGAGTTTTTCGCAACAGTCCCAGCAGCCAGCTTCGGTAGGCGGTTCTGGCCGTCTCGGCATCAGCCGGCAGCGATTGTCGCAGCCACGAGTCGATTCGTCCGCCTGCAGCACGCAGGTCTGCCAACTGCTTTTCACGGCTGCGAATGTCCTTCTGCAGCTGTGCTGTGCGAGCTTTTCGTTCCTGCAGCGGCCCCTGAATCAAAGACTGCAGCACCCAGTCACCCACACGCACGATTCCGATCAGAATCAGCACACCCAGCAGCAGTTGTTGTCGAGTCAGTTTCATGGCTGCACCCGTGCCTTCGTTGCCGGCTCAGGCCGGCCCGCGTTGCGGATCGTCAGCGTGGCCTGAAAACTGCCCTGCAGTTCCTTTCCCACCAGCTGCTCGCGAATACCCGGTATGCGAATGTCATGACGCTCGTCCCGCAGGGATCGTTCCATCTGAGCAATCAGTTCCGGAGGCCTGCCGATGCCACTGAAGGTGGCCACACTTGTGCCCGGGCCCGCTGCTGCGACACTCAGCTGCTGAACAGTGATTCCTGGGCGAGCGGGAATGCGAGTCGTGAGATCCAGCAGTTCATCGGGCCAGCTGAAACGGTTCTTTTCCCACGCGGTCATCGCCGTCACCAGGGCACGCCGGGGTTCTGTATCACGAATCAGCTCATTCAGTTCCTGCAGTCGTTCCGCAAGTCGCTGATTCTCCTCGTCAATTTCCTCGAACTGCGCCCGGACATAAGCCCCACCACCTCCGATCAGCAGCAGTGAGCCGGCAGCCAATGCCAGCCAGCGACCGCGGCGGCTTCGCGGCGGCTGCGGTCGTCGCGGAGCTGCAAAATCAATCGCCGGCCGAATTCCCCGCGCCGCCTCACTGATTGCTGCCAGCAGCGGGGCATAATCGGCTGTGTCCGGAGCTGTCTCAGGCGAATTCGCGGCAACATCCATCGCCAGATCCAGAACCGAAACATGCTCCACTGCACACTGATAGTGATCTGCAAAAGTCTGAGCCAGTCCCTGAGTTTCCTCAGCTGCACCGATCAGAACAACCCGGGAAATTCGAGTCCGCTGCGCCAGATGACCACCGGCGGAAATCAGCGTTCTCTGAGTTTCCCCGATCAGAAACTGGGCTGCATCCGACTGCGGCATGCCCTTCGGCAGACGAATCGTACGCGACAGCAAAGGCAGACCGTTAGTGCTTACCAGCACATCCGCCTGCTCTTCACCGCGAGCAACCAGCAGGGTGGTATCCACCGGTGTCTGCCCGTCCCAGGCACCAGCCATGTCCGGAGTCCAGGCAGTGGCTTCCCGAACTGCAGTGAAAGCTCGCAGGGCATGCGGGGCTGCCAGAATCGCAGTATTGCGACAACCACTCGATTCACGCAGGGCACGGATCTGAGATTGCTCTTCAGCCATGATCGCCATCGCGCTGACCGTGCGTGTGCCGTCAGCACGAGCCGGATAAGCGATGAAGTCCAGTGCAGACTCGTCCGTCAGCCCGGGCAAATTCTGCAGTGCCAGATTCTGAACCAGCGACGGCAGCTCATCGTCGGTCGCCGGCGGCACATCGAAGGTCGTCGATTCTATCGCCCCGCGACCAATCAAAATCAGCAATCGCTGCTTTTCACACCTGGTTTCCTGAACCACCTGACGCAACAGGTCCGCCGCCGCCGTCGCTGACTGTGGATCGGCCGGCAACCGCAGACCGGCATCCACCAACTTCAGCCGGCCACCGCGATCCGCATCGGCACAGGCAAATCTCAGCGCCCGGCCATTCCAGCGCACTGCGAGGAATCGAGCCATCACAAAGTCTCCGGTCTACTCATACCCCTCACAACGATCTCCCCACTCCCACTGACAACTGATCACTGGTCAGACTGGACAGCGGAAACTCCAGTCGGTCTTCCGTCACATCCCTCCAATATACCCGCCTGGCAACACCCGACGCACCATCCACAATCAGTTTTCGACGCAGCAATGGTCCGCCCGCGGCACGAAACACAACAAGTTCCGCCTGAAACACATCTCCGGCGTCGGTGAGTTCCGGCAACACGGTTCGCCACTGGTCCACTGTCAATACCCCGGCTCGGACCGGCCATAACAGACTGCGACGCTCAAACGGCTGCAGGCGAGCCCGCTGGGCTGCCAGACTGGCCGCCTGCTCAGGTGTCACGCCGGGCAGACTTCTCAGCACCGCTTCAGGAGCCTCCTGCAGACTCACACGGCCCACAATCACCGGCCCCGGTTCGGTACAAGCCACATCCGTCAACTGCCGAAACAGCAGGTCGGAATCGGCCTGAGTCGACTGCAGGGGACTGCGAACCAGCGTCGGCGGACGATTTCCCGCTGCCGGAACCAGCACCATGCCATCTACCAGCTCGCCCAGCGAACGCAGCCCGACCGTTGCCACCGCACCTGGCGGCAATGTGATCGCCTCCGCAGTTTGCTCCGACACCCCTGCAGGCGCCGTAGACGTCAGGCCGCTGATGCGTGCCAGTACCAGAAACTGGATCAGTGCTTCCGGCACTCGACCCTGCAATCCTGCTCGAATCGCATTCAGATCCGCCTGATTCACGTTGACTCTGACAGTCCCGTCCGGCTGTGACAACCTTTCGGCTGACCATACCGTCAGCAGCTCACTCAAAGGACGCACTGCACCTGCGACCGTACCCGTCTGCGACTCCGCCGAATCGGTTGCAAAGGTCTCGGCCGTAAGGTCCTGCTGCGGCACAGTCAGTACCGCTTCGCCTCCTTCCGCACCCAACGCAATGCCGGATCCGGCCGATCCGCTTCCCGCTGCTGAATTCGCCGCTGCCGTCGCTGACCCGGAACCAAACAGCAGCCTCGCACTCATGCCCCGCACCGCCAGCAACTGTTCCAGCCTCCCCGGCACCGCGTTGGCCGGACGGGTTGACAGTCCCAGTCCCTGGTAATACTCAGATTCGGCTCCCTGAGGCCGCTGCAGCTCGTCCGCATCCATCCAGTCCAGCAGTGAGTCCGCAATGATCTCCGTGACACCCGGCAGCCGCAGCAGAGCCTGCCGGCCGGCACCCGGAGTCGTCTGTTCCCACCGCAGCACAGTCGCCAGATGAAGTTTGGCTGATTCCGTCGTTACCCCGAATCGCAATCCCGGAACGCCCCCCACGGGACGGTCCACCGAGATGACTGAAAATCGCCAGACGTCGTCACCAGCCAGCAGGGATCGGGACTGCAGCTGTGCGATTGCTGTCGCGCCGTCTTCCGCCGAAACGGCTGGCTGTCCCGCGCCCCCTGCCTCCGCTCCAGCCGCCGCCACTGCATCAACCGAGCGTCCGCGAAACAAACCAGGGTTATCGGTCAGGCCCCCCAGGATCTCGCGACGTCGGCGAGGCTGATCGCAAAGCCATAACAGCTGTGATTCGGCTGAGACCATCGTGTGCCGCGCCTGCAGCAGAGAACCGTGCAGACGCACCGCCTCATACTCCGTCGACATCGCTGACAGAAATCCAAAACCTGCCAGGGACAGCATCACGACCAGGACCAGCACAACAATCAGCACAACGCCCCGCCGGGGCCACTGATGAAGCTGACAGCCACCGCGTTTCATGGCAGTCCCCCCGGCAGACTGTCAGCGGACTCCGTCAGCCCCGGCATCGCTCCGGTGATCGGCTGCAGAATCAGAGTTCGCTCAAGCAGCTCCATCGGCACCGCCGACTCCGCAGACGGCATACCTGCCGGCGACGCCTCCGTGATCACCCCGCGTGTGGCATCTGCTGCCAGCACACCGCCGACTGAAGTGCTCTGCTGCACCTGAGCACTGAGTCGTTCGGCTGCGGCGGTCGAAACCATCCACATGCGCAGACGCACCGCCACCGGCAATCCTCCCTGGGCACTGCTGTTCCACGAAGACTGCCAGCGACGACCATCAAAATACTCAAACTGCACCGCCGTCGCTTCCGGAATCCGTTCTTCATCCAAAGGCGCGGGCGATACCAGCGGCACCTCTGCTGCCGTGAAATCCACGGACAATTCCGCTCCCGGTTGACCCGAGTTCGAACTTTGTTCACGCACCAGCTGCTGCAGAGTTGTCCCGTCCCAGACCTGGCGAGTCAGGCCCGTGTCCGGAAGCACGGACTGAGGATCGGCAGGATCCGAGACGGCTGGGCTGCTCGCCGAACCCCACGGACGAAACTGCCAGACAATGACGCGCACCAGCGGAGGTGTCGATGCCGTTGCAGGGGGCCCCGCGGACTCCGGAGCCGACTCATTTCCCGCAGCCAAAATCGCCGCCGTTCCTGACTCAGTCAACAGCGAATCGCTCGGTCCCGCCGGCGTTTCAGGTCCCCCTGCCGGAACAGTCTCC
>Ga0209972_10000911_pt1 | contig 28196 bp, 21 predicted proteins | sample NOAtaG_7_FD_187302 | JGI IMG/M metagenome (GOLD analysis project Ga0209972, IMG submission 187302) | Freshwater lake microbial communities from Lake Erie, under a cyanobacterial bloom - NOAA_Erie_Diel1S_2200h metaG (SPAdes) (version 2) | ecosystem: Environmental > Aquatic > Freshwater > Lake ...
ATCGCGATACCATCAGCCCCCAAAGCGCTAAAATACTGGATCGCATCGCCACTGTGCTGAAGCAATATCCCACGATCCTCATTAATCTCGCAGGACATACCGATCCTAGAGCCAGTGGTGAATACAACCGCGAACTAGGCTTTAGGCGATCGATTGCCGTCCGCAATTACCTAATGCGACAGGGTATTCCCTCCGAACGCATGACCGTGCGATCGCTAGGCGAAACTCAACGGGCTTCACAGGGCGATCGAGTTACCGACTATGCAAGCGATCGGCGTGTTGAGATTTCCTTCTTCAATATTCAAGGAATAGAAATTGAACTAATCGAACAGCAGAATGACATTCAAATCGAAGGCAAATAGAGTAAATAAAAGGAAGTAATGTGAAATGACAAAGAAATGGCACAGTGCAATCATGAAATTATTTAATTACTTTTCTCTGGCAAATCTTCGCCAGCTCAAGCGGCAGTTGCTTCCTTTTATTGTTTTTATGATCACCTGTGGTCTAATTCTATTTGCCAATCATCAGACAGCACCACCCGCCCAGTCACAAGTTACCGTTGCCTCAATCAACAAAAGCTTTACCCCGATTACAATTAACCCTGGGGAAGTTTCTAAACTCAACGTGAGCTTATTTAACTCCAGTGCCTCTCCCCTGACTGGCTCTACCTACACAGACACCTTACCTCCAGGGATGCGGATTGCCACCCCGCTAAACGTTGTTAATAGTTGCGGTGGCCCTCTCAATGCAGTTGCAGACGGAGCCTCTTTTACCTTAACTGATGGTACAGTTCCTGCCGCATCGGGCGGATCTGATGGTTCATGTACTGTTTCCGTAGATATTACTTCCACTGTTCAAGGTAACTCGGAAAACATAATTCCAATCAATGGGCTAAACAATGATCAAAATCAAAGAAATCTCCAACCTGCCAACGCCACCCTTCAAGTTAGGAATATGATCAACCCTAGCATCAGTAAGACTATTAATCCTAATACGATTCGTAGTGGCGATAGTGCGCTCCTAACTATTACCCTAAACAACAACGATCTCTCCATCCCCTTGACCAATGTCTCCTTTACCGACACATTACCAACCAACGTAACGATCGCGGGTGCTGCTAGTACCAACTGTACATTAGCTCCCACCCCAATCACTACTGCCAACTCCGTCACTCTCGCAGGCGCAACAGTGCCACCAAGTGGCTCCTGTACCGTCACCGTACCAATTACTTCATCAGTACCCAACGCCACTCCCTACACCAATACAATTCCCATCGGCGCAATTAGCTCCACGCAGGGAGTTTCTAATGCAAGTCCAGCAACAGCACCCCTCGCAGTCCAACAAAGACAGATCAACGTTGCCAAAGCATTTTCTCCAAATAATCCCTTTGTTAATGGCACTAGTAATCTCACCATTACCCTTACCAACCCCACTACCAGTTCTAATTTTACAGGACTTACGCTGACAGATATTATGCCTGCTGACACCACCGTAACAGGTATCACCTCCTCATCCTGCGGCGGTATTGCAGACTTTCTCTTAGATCGCGTAACCTTGACAGGAGGCTCATTACCCTTCAATGCTGCGGGGAATAACAGTTGTACAATTGTCGCCACTGTAACCTCTAGCGTTACTGGCAACAGAACCAATACAATTCTTGCCAATGATGTTGATAATGCTCAATTAGTACCTAGCACTGCGGCTAATGCTAGCGTCAACTTCCAAGCTCTGAATATCACTGGCACTAAAACCTTTGCACGGGTGACAACACCTGCTCCTCCCAATATTGGCGCTTCTCAACTGGTTGCTGGTGAGGTTGGCAGGTTTACAATTACTTTAACCAATCCTACGGCGGTTAACTACACAGGCTTAGCCTTTGTAGATACTTTCCCTAATAACTTTCTCCAAACTAATGGCTCTTTTACCAATAGCTGTGGTGGACCTGGAACCTTGGAGATCGTTGATGCAAATCCTGATCGCGTAGAACTGAGCAATGGATCACTAAATGCAGGCGCTAGTTGCACAATTACCTTTGAGGTAGTTGCATCACCTGGTGGCGGCTCATTTACCAACTCATTACCAGCTAACTCAATAACCACGACCCAAGGCGGAAGGAATGCTAATGCGATCAATTCAGGCGCAGTAACTTCAGTGGGTGTTAGGGTAACTAAAGCCTTTGTTCCTTCTACAGTTCCTGTAAATGGAGTTTCCGCAGCGACTATTACTGTCGCCAATTTATCGGGAATCAATCTTACAAATATAGTTGTTCCCGATGTGCCTCCTGCTGGCTTGGTTGTCGCAAATCCTCCTAATCCCAGCACAACCTGCACAGGCGGAAGTGTCACCCGTGCTGATAATGTCACACCATTATCAGGGGGGGAAACAGCGTTTAGATTGGTTGGAGCCAGCCTAAACATTGGTGAAACTTGCACATTCACATTAAACCTGACCCCTACAACAATCGGCAATAAAGTTAATGCCTTTACTGCCAACAACATTACCAATGCCCAAAATGTTCCTGCTGTAGCTCCAAGCACCACATTAACTGTCGGTAATCTGGATATTACGGTTAATAAATCTTTCGCGACCAACCCCGTAAACATTGGTGCAACTAGTAGACTGACTGTAAATTTGGTGATTCCGGATAATTCAGGAAATGTTACGAACTTAAATTTAACCGATACATTGCCAGCAGGGTTACAAATTTCTAGTACTCCCAACTTAATTCCTAGTGGTGGCTGTAGTGGGGGAACGATCGCCGCACCAGCTCTTGGTAATACGATTACATGGACAAATGTGAGTATCAATCAAAATGCTACTTGTTCAGTCCAAGTAAATACAGTCGCAACTACGCCCGGCGATAAGACTAATACCATTCCCGCAGGCGCAATCGTTACTATGCAGGGCAGGACTAACGCTAGTCCTGCTAATGCAACCCTAGCAGTAGTATCCGCACAAATTAGTAAATCCTTTTTCCCGACTCTGATTGCACCTGGGGGACGCAGTATCTTATCCGTAACGATTACTAACCTTGCGCCCTTTCCTCTTACCAACGTTCAAGTAATCGATCCCTTACCCCAAAGTCCTGCCGCCCAAGCGATTACGATCGCTAATCCTCCCAACGGCAGCACTACTTGTACTGGTGGTACTGTCAATGCTGTAGCAGGTGCTACTAGTTTTAGCCTCACGGGTGCAACTGTACCCGCCTTTGTCGGTGGTATACCCGGTGTTTGTACATTTCAAGTCGAAGTAACTGGCAATGCTTCTAGTGGCAGCATTGTCAACACAATTCCTGCGGGTGTTGCTAACTTTAGTAGTGCCGAAGGAGTCACCACATCCGCCCCTGCTTCTGCAACACTAAGCTATGGAAACTTACAAATTCTAGTTAACAAAGAATTTAATCCCTTAACCGTTTCAGGTGGTTCTACATCATTGTTAGGCGTACAGTTAACCAACAACTCGGCTGTGAATTATGTTGGTGTAAACTTTACAGACAATATGCCCACTGGCATGATTGTTGCTTCGCCACTGGATGCTACTACTACCTGTGCCTCTGGAATTATTGCAGCAACGCCAGGAGCAGGCAATTTCAATTTGTCAGGCGCATCAATTCCCTCTAACACCACTTGTACCGTATCAGTCAGAGTTACTTCCTCTAGCGCTGGTAATCTTACAAACGTGATCCCTATAGGCGGGGTCACAAGTTTTCAGGGTGCATCTAATACGCAACAGGCATCAGCGACATTGACTAACTTAGCTGGTCTTGGTCTTGGCAAAAGCTTCTCCCCATCAACGGTTAGCCCTGGGGATAAAACTAGGCTTGCGATTACAATTATCAATGCTCGTCCAGTTGACCTAACCAATTTGGCTATTACAGATGTCTTACCCACAGGGCTAGTTATTGCCACTCCCCCAAATACGAATACTGACTGTCCCAACGGTGTAGTCACCACTACTACAGATAGTGTTACCCTCGGCAGTGCATCCGTTGACAAAAATACAACCTGCTCCTTTAGCGTTGATGTTTTGGTCGCGGCTCTAGGAACTTATACCAATACTATTCCTGCTGGCAGTATTACAAGTACACCGAGTTTCAGTAATTCTGATCCTACGCAAGCGACGGTAACGGCGGCAATTTTACCAACGATTGCTAAGTCATTTACTTCTGACACCATTAGTCGAGGTGGTATTTCCACATTAACAATTCAGCTTGGCAATGCTTCTGGTTCCGCAATTACTCTAACCAGTGCATTGGTTGATACTTTACCTGCTAATGTTTTGGTTGCACCAACACCTAATATTGGCGGAACCTGTACGACAACGAATGTATCCACTACAGCTAATACAATTACTTACAGTAATGTTTCAACTATTCCTAATGGTGGTTGTACGATTACTGTGCAGGTAACTTCGGCAACAAATGGCGTGTACGTGAATACAATACCTGCCAATGGATTGCAGACCACAATTGGCAATAATCTTAACCCAGCAACGGCAACGCTAACAGTTCAAGGGGGAGCGCCTAAGGTCGTTTTAGTCAAGCGGATTACGCGCATTAATAGCACTGATATTAATGGTTATGACCCTGACAGTAATACTACCGATGATGACATTACGAATAACTGGCCCCTTCCTTTAAGTGACTCCCTAAGGGGGGCACTTGCCCAGACAAATGTACGTCCTCAAGACGAGGTGGAGTACACGATTTATTATCTAAATATTGGTTTAAATAATGCTGGTAGTGTCAGGATCTGCGATCCTATTCCTGCTAATACTAGCTATATAGCTAGTGCCTTTAATGGTTCTACACCTACCGATGGCGGCTTGACTGCTGATTTAGGTATTGCCTTACAGACAGGTACAACTGTAGGCGATCGCCGATTTCTCACAGGTGTTAATGATGCGCCCGATCGCGGTCGATATTATGATCCTGCTTTAGGCGAAGTACCTGCGGCAACTGGATCAGAGCGATGTGCCGATCCGAATAATCCTAGCGCTTCACTTACCAGCAATCCCAACGGCATTGTGGCAGTAAACGTCACACGCACTACGGGAACACCACCTTTTCCATTGGTTCCCAATGCCACAGGTGCGGGTATTCCTCCTGAGTCCTACGGATTTGTGAGATTTAGAGTAAGAGTTCGGTAGAACAAAAAAGATATAGGACTTACGCAAAAACACCTTGAAACCCTCATTTTATAGTAGGGTCAATTCATGAATTGACCCTACATTTCGTCCTTTTTCGTAAGTCCTAAGATAGTTTAGGGCTATAGCCTAATGAGGGAATGTAATTGTGTTGCGGGTGCTTCGCACCCGCAACACAATTACTAAAAAAATCACTTTGCAGCACTACCGCAAAACAAAAAAGAGAGTAAAAAATGGCATCTTACTCACTGATGTTACGTGGGAGTTTCTAAGACCCTCACCTCCCAGTCCCTCTCCCATTAAGGGAGAAGGGCTAGGGGTGAGGGTGATATTTGTTCCATGTAACATCAGTTAAGTAACTGGATGCAGGCATAATATAAAACTAAGTAGCTAGGCATAAATAAAATAAAAACCGAAAAGATTGTTCCGCCCGCTACGCGGGCGGAACAATTTCTGATTTTAGGTTTTAATATGCTCATCTACTTATACAAAAATCAAAAAAGAATTACTCATTCATCATGGCTACAGTTAACGACAACTATCTCAAACTTAAGGCAGGCTACCTGTTTCCCGAAATTGCAAGACGGGTAAATGCCTTTGTCGAGGCAAATCCTGAGGCTCAAGTGATTCGCCTTGGCATTGGTGATGTCACCGAACCATTGCCAGAGGCATGTCGTAATGCCATGATCAAAGCGGTTGAAGATATGGGCGATCGCAGTTCATTTAAGGGCTATGGTCCCGAACAGGGCTACGCATGGTTACGGGAAAAGATTGCTATTCATGATTTTCAATCAAGGGGCTGTGATATCGATGCTTCCGAAATTTTTATTTCCGATGGCTCTAAGTGTGACTGCGGCAACATTCTCGACATTTTTGGTGATGACAATATCATTGCTGTCACCGATCCAGTCTATCCCGTGTATGTGGATACCAATGTGATGGCAGGACACACAGGCGATATTAATGATAAAGGTGAATACGAAGGCTTAGTTTATTTACCTGTCACTGCCGAAAATAATTTCACTGCTGAGATTCCCACCCAAAAAGTTGATTTAATCTATCTTTGTTTCCCCAACAATCCCACAGGTGCAACCGCGACAAAGGAACATCTTAAAGCATGGGTTGATTATGCGCGGGCAAATGGTTCGATTATCTTCTTTGATGCTGCCTACGAAGCATTTATCACCGATCCTAGTCTTCCTCATTCTATTTATGAAATTGAAGGAGCTAAGGAATGTGCGATCGAGTTCCGTTCTTTCTCGAAAAATGCAGGATTTACAGGTACTCGTTGCGCGTTAACCGTAGTTCCTAAAAATCTTATTGGCAAAGCTAAAGATGGTTCTAATGTGGAACTATGGAAACTCTGGAATCGTCGTCAATCCACTAAGTTTAATGGAGTTTCCTATATTGTCCAACGAGGTGCGGAAGCGGTTTATTCTGAGGAAGGAAAAGCGCAAACTAGAGGCTTGATTGACTTCTATATGGAAAATGCCAAGATTATCCGTGAGAAATTGACCGAAGCAGGTTTGGCTGTCTATGGTGGCGAAAATGCTCCCTATGTATGGGTGAAAACTCCCGCAGGGCTGACCAGTTGGGATTTCTTTGATAAGCTCTTGCACACCTGTAATGTAGTGGGAACTCCTGGTTCTGGTTTTGGTGCAGCAGGTGAAGGATACTTCCGTATTTCGGCTTTTAATAGTCGTGATAACGTGAATGAAGCCATGCGCCGCATTATCGACAAGTTCAAATAGTAATTAGGAAGCATGATCTGCATGGCTCCTAATGCTATAGCAGTCCTAAATCATTTGTAGATTTTTGGGTTTGTGGAAGCGCACCCCGAAGGGGTGCACTTCCACAAACTATTTAGGATTACTATATAGAGTAAGGTCAATTAATTTATCAAGCATTTGCATAGGAATTTATGTGATGAAATATTTTTATGATATGTACTTACATTTGAGTTCAATAAGATCTATCCTCAATCATGGCGCTGAACTTCACTATATTGTTGGAAATTCAACCTTTTTCGGAAAGATGGTTGATACGGCAACATTGCTTATGGATTCTATGGGTATTCTGGGCTATGCCAATATTCATTCTAGGATTGTAAGAAAAAGAAACTGTAATAAAGCTTTGTATGAGTATTGTATTTCAGCGAGTTGGTTAGGAGGATAGAACAGCAAAAGCACAGATAACTCGTTAAGCCTCTTGTATCGAAAGAGTTGTCACTAAGCAAGATTTCATGTAAGAATTCATGGGATATTTTGTGCTTGTGTCAAGGGATCTGGAATTATGCGTTTAGGACAATTGCTCGCGTTAGCAGGGTATCAAAATTCTCGGCCTGAACTAGATGGACTAGAAGTAAAACGTGTAATTACCGATTCGCGGGCTTGCCAAGATGGAGACTTGTTTATCGGTATGACTGGTACACAGGTGGATGGCGGCAAATTTGCGCCACAGGCGATCGCCCAGGGCGCGATCGCTGCCATTGTCTCCCATGAGGCTTATGCAAATTTAGAGGTTAAGGACAAAGCGATCGCCGTTGATGATGTGGTTATTGCCTGTAGTAAATTGGCGACAGCATTTTATGACTATCCTGCTCAAAAGCTAAAATTGATCGGCGTGACGGGGACAAATGGCAAAACTACCACCACTCACTTGATCGAGTTTTTATTGCAAACCCAATATGCTGCGGCTCTATTTGGTACACTCTACACCCGTTGGGCTGGTTATTCCCAGACTGCGAGCCATACCACTCCCTTTGCGGTGGACTTGCAGGCGCAACTATCCCAAGCGATCGCCGCAGGTTGTGATGTGGGCTTGATGGAGGTTAGCTCCCATGCACTCGATCAAAGGCGTGTGTTAGGTTGTCCCTTTGAGGTTGCCGTATTTACCAACTTGACCCAAGACCATTTAGACTATCACAAAGACTTAGAGTCATATTTTCAGGCTAAGTCACTCCTGTTTAGTGACACCTATTTACAGGGTCGCGCCATTATTAATTTAGATGATCCCTTTGGACAGAGATTAGTGCAATCTCTCACGGACAAGCCAGTTTGGACCTATAGCATTAGCAACTCTCAAGCCGATTTTTATACTGACAACCTGACCTATCTGCCCAATGGCGCAACGGGAACCCTGCATACACCTCAGGGGGCAATTACTTTCAAATCTTCATTAGTGGGGCGCTTTAACGTTGAGAATATCTTGGCAGCGATCGCTACGGCTTTGCATATGGGAATGAGCTTGACGGAAGTAACTAGCCGTTTGCCAGAATTTAAGAGTGTCCCAGGGCGCGTGGAACGAGTACAGGTGAGCGATGACCAAGATGTAACTGTGGTGGTGGACTATGCCCATACTCCAGACAGTCTCGAAAACCTGCTCAAGGCAATGCGCCCCTTTACGCAGCGCGAATTAGTCTGTGTATTTGGCTGTGGGGGTGATCGCGATCGCACCAAACGCCCCTTGATGGGTGGGATTGCCGCCCGACTAGCTGATCGAGTTTATGTTACTTCCGACAACCCCCGCACCGAAGATCCCCAAAGAATCCTTGATGATGTTGTGGTTGGGGTCAAGGCTGACATTGGTGATAAACCTCTAACCATCGAAGGAGATCGCCATAAATGTATCCAACTTGCGATCATGGAGGCCCGAGCAGGCGACACGATTCTGATCGCAGGTAAAGGACATGAGGATTATCAAATTATTGGGCGCGAAAAAATCCATTTTGATGATCGTGAAGAAGCACAATTAGCGCTGATCTGTCGATTGGACATTCACTAGAGATCGATAATAATTACAGCGTTTTTCAAGCAAGCGATGTAAAAGCTTTGTTTCCCCGCCAAAAGCAGGGAAACAAAGCTGTACTTCACTAGACTAGTAAACGCTATAGGACTTACGCAAACCGAATGAATTTATTAGGTTTTGGGTAGATGTGATGCGGGCTTTGCCCGCATCACATCTACCCAATGCGTAAGTCCTACGCTATATAAACATGCTGAAATATTTTTTTCATGAAATATGTGAATATTATGATCCGATCACGTTTCCACAATTTTAAATACTTCCATATTCTGGGTTTATTTGTTTTTAGTGTATTTGCGTTCAATGTTGGTTGCTCCAATCCCTTCGCGACTGCTAATACCCCTGACCAAATTCGTCTCGGAACCTTTAATCTGCAAAACTTTGATGGACTGAATACAGCAAAAGTTGATGCTGTGAGCCAAATTATCGAACGTAATTTTGATGTCATTGGTTTGCAAGAGGTCAGCCCAGTCGCTGCGGAAAAGCTTAAAGAGAAGTTGAATAAATCACAAAAATGGAACTTTATCCTAGGCGAGTCAGGAAATAAACAAAGGGTAGCTCTTTTCTATCGTCAGGATGAAGTAGCTGCTCAAAAAGTGACAGAATGGAAACAGGTAAATATTACAGGGACTTTGCGATCGCCACTTGTCACCTACATCAAAGCTGGACAAAAGTTTGACTTTACCTTGGTAATAGTGCATCAAAAGGGTAGTGGTGGTGCAGAGGCAGATCGCCTCCGTCGACAGCAAAGCGATCTTCTACGCAAAGAGGTGGATCAATATCAAAAGAATTCTCAATCTGATCCTGATTTGATTCTGTTAGGAGATTTCAATAGTCCCTCATGGGCAGACCAAAATCGTGGCTTACGGGATGCGCCCTTGATATTCTTAACAAGATCGGTGGAAACCAACGCTCAAGAGAACTGTTTGAAAAAACGTGGTCAACCGAAAACCCCTGAAGGTCGTCCACGTTATTCCAATCGTGGCACTGGTTGCGTCATCGACCATATTGCAGTTTCCAAAGCTCCTAAGGGTGCGGAAGAAGAATATATTCCTCAATCAGTACAAATTCTCGATCCACAGAAGGATTTAGGCTTTGATGGCGATCGCACCTATTTTGCGAAAGTTTCTGATCATTTACCCGTAAGAGCCATTTTTCGTACTAAATAATGCAGATGGCTCAAAGTTTCTCCATTACTTGTCACGTTCTGGAAGTAAATGCAAAAGTGAGGGAACAACCGAAATCACAACAATGGCGATCGTAATAGGAAGCAAATATTTATCAACATCGGGAATCACATTTCCTAATCCATAGCCCAATAGAGATAAAATGGATGCCCAGATGACCCCACCAATTAGATTAAACTTTAAGAATGTGGCATAGTCCATTTTGCCAATGCCTGCGACGATGGGGGCAAATTTAATCTTGTTTGATAGCTCTTTATGCTGATTCATATATAGCGGTTTTCAAATGAGTGTGTACTCATTTGAAAACAAAAAATCAGTCCCATTAAGAGTTTTGAGTTTTCATTTTGCCGTAGGCAAAATGAAAACCGCTATAGCAATAAACTTCTAGAAAAATTATGGTAGTGCTGCAAAGTAATTTGTTTAGTAATTGTGTTGCGGGCGCGAAGCGCCCGCAACACAATTACATTGCATGACTACCAAATGATGAGACCAGTTTTTCTAGAAGTTTAGGATGCCTATAGTCCCGAAGGTAACCCAGTGGGTTTGCCCTTGATGCTGGTGACAATTCTTCCCCAGCCAGCTTCACCGCCACCGTCCCAAAAAATTTGCTGCATTACGTCATAACTATAGAGATCATAAGCTCCACCAACACCAACATCGTAACTATCACTAGCGCCATGACGAGTACCATAGGGATCATGGACGAGCCAAACTTTTTGAGTAGGGTCATGCCCTACGATCAAGCAAATATGACCACTACCTTTGTACGCGAATCCCACAACTACAGGAATATTGGCTTTGAGTGATAGCAATATGTCTTTGGCAGAGAGAGAGTAGCTAAAGTAAGAATTGATACCAATTTCTTTTAAAGCCCATGTTTGAGCATCGTGATCGGTAGTGTCACCATACTTTCTTACAATTCGCATGTAAACAGACTCTGGCTCGGGAAATCCCTGTACTTGAGCTTTTTTTGTCAACTCACCACTTAGTAAATAGTCCGCGAGCATGGAGTTACAAGTTGTATTACACTGCCGCCAACCTGGACCAAAGATCGATGGATCATTATCTAATTGAGAGCGGTATTTAACTGGTAATTTAATCAATGGGTTGAGATTTTCACCATCGATTTTAATGTGAGGATCGTAGGCATAAACCTTTTGTAGTTGGGTCTTGCCATCCATAGCGGGCAAGGGAGAAGCAAGTGTTAAGAAAAGATGTTGATTGCGATCTGGACTATATTCGGTGAAATAAAAAGCCTGATCTTTTTTAATAAAAATTTTCTCGGAATCAGCTAAATCCGTTGATCCAAGCAGCCTTTTTTTGAGAAAAGTGTCTGCTTCGGCGATCGCTTTGGGCATAGGATAACCTCGGAGTAAATGCGATAATTAAGTAAATCATCGCATATTGACATCAGGAATTATTGATAGATTTTTATAATGACACTGTAACTTAATGGCACAATGATCTTCGTTAAATTAAATTCTTAATCAACCCTATGGAAATATTAGCAGTGCCGACAGAGATTCGTACTCTTCATCCTGAAAGCACTTTGGGAAAGATATATCTAGATTGGACTCCACAACCAGGAAATTATATTGATCTAGATGGCAAAACCTATACGATATTAGAACGTCGCCATCGCTATCAGTTTCGGAGAGGAAAATATAACTTATTTAGAATTTTAGTTTATGTACAGCCAGCACCAGAGAATTTAGAAAGAAGTTTGGTGAATGGTCGTTGGATCATAGGGGATGGAAGTTGTCGATATAATGCTGGATCAGAAATTATTCGCTGTGCGGTCAATCCAAATGGTCCTTGTCAGGGATGCCGTTTTTGGGAAGCCTAAAAAAGGCAGCGCACTGCACTGCCTTTTTGGAGAAGTTAGAATTGTAGCCCTACACCAGCTTGAAGAGAGGTTCCTGCGGAACCATTACTTTGTCCATTAAATGGAATTACAGCATTACTGTATAGCAAAATATTCTTGTTGAGGCTAACTTCGATGCCAGGTTGAACCGCAAAAGCTGTTTGATCTCCTGTAATGCTGCTGTTACCACCAACTTTAAACGAAGCCCCAGCACCGAGATAAACGTTAGTGCGATCGCCTACTGGTAAGTCATAGGAAACAGTAGGAACAACGGAAGTACCACCATTACCAAAAAGAACAGAACTTCTAACAGAAAGTGGTACATTATCAAATTTATAGCGTCCTGCTATGTTTGCACCAACAGTAGAAGGATTAGTGGCAAAGCTTTGGACAGATATCCCAGCACCTATATAGCTACCAGGGAGTCTTACTTCTTCGGCTGAGGCGATCGCGCTAAAGGATGTCAAAACAGAAGTAGCGATCGCAACGCCTAAATAGATTTTTGTAAGAGATTTCATGAGATTGTTTTCCTGTTGAACTATGCCTTTTTTGACTGGAGATACTTGGCATAGTTCCCATCGTTCTTTGAATTTCCAAAAGCCTCGAAATCTAGTCACTAAATAGGTTTTGAGGCTTTTGGAGGATTTCTATCTCTAGAGAATCATACTAACGGGTGAGAGTTAAAAGAAACTTTGCAACCAAAGTTTCTCTTAGGCATAGCTTCCTGCGGTGGCAACTTCTCGTAATTGCAAATCACAACTACGCCAGACTTGACCATCGATCGCTGTTTGTTCGATCAGACTGGCTAGACGTAAAGTTTTTAAAGCTTGATCGCCATCGACGGAGGGCTGAGCTTGATCGCGGACACAGGCAACAAAATGCTCTAGTTCAGCGTGCAGGGGCTCAATGTTGCTAGTGTAAACTTTTTCGATAAAGCCATCTTGACGATAGAGGACTTGTCCATAATCGGTCGTCCAGTTAGCAGTAGTTTGGCGATGAATCAAAATTTCGTTATTAAGGAAATCGGATTCAGTGAGGGAATTGGTGCAGTGAGCCGTGATTTTGCGCTTTTTGCGATGGGTAACCTTACTGGCGGTGAGGGTCGCAATTACGCCATTTTCAAAGCCAATTGTGGTAGTTACATAGTCGAGATAGCTGGATTCTGGGGAAACGCGATTGCCATGGGCCGAGACACGCACGATCGCGGATGGTACTAACTCAAGGATCAGATCAATATCGTGGATCATCAAATCGAATACAACCGAGACATCGTTTGCCCTTTGGGAATAGGGACTCATGCGATCGGCTTCGATCGCTAAAATCGTCTCATGCTTTAAAACTTTGCTGAGTTCTTGGAATGCAGGGTTAAATCTTTCAATATGTCCAACTTGGAGAATACAATTGTGATCGGCGGCAATTTTCACTAAGGCTTCAGCTTCCTCGATGGTGGCGGCGATCGGTTTCTCGATGAGGACATGGACGCCTGCCTTAAGGCAAGTTGTCCCCACGTCGTAATGCAATCGGGTCGGGACGGCGATGCAGACTGCATCAACTAGAGGTAATAATTCTCGGTAATCTTCAAAATAAAGTACACGGTGCTTATCGGCTGTATCTCGTCCACGTTCTAGGTTTACATCGGAAACGCCAATTAATTCTGCATCCTTGAGCAAGCTGAGGACTCTTGCATGATGCTGCCCCATATTACCGATACCAATGACACCAACCCTTATAGGATCTTGGAAATTACGATTGGGGCTCATACTCCTCACACACGCTCAATAAACACGCTCAGTTTGACCAAAATCGTAACATGGATACAGAACGCTTTGCGCTCTAAATAGAAAGCACCCAAAGAGTGCTTTCTATTAGTAGGGATCAACCTGTATTACGCATACCTGCGGCGATGCCGTTAATTGTTAATAATGCTCCACGCAAAAGCTCATTTTTTGAATAGCGTGATCGCAGATCGACAGTATCAGGGCGATGTTGGCGTAACCGCTTGAGCAAGGATGCTTGAATAAATCCAAGTGGTACAATGGAGCCATTGCGTAGCTGCACAGATCTCTGGAGATCGCGATCGCTATCGAGGATTTGCTTTTGTCCTGTAATCAATTGCAGGACTCTGCGAGTGCGTTGAAACTCTTCGGTAATTTCCGCAAATATTTCGATAAAGGCTTCCTCGTAACCCTCTCTAGTTAGCTCGCGCATATAGTGATGGGCGATTTGCAGATCGGTTTTGGCGATCGTCATCTCGACGCGGGAGATCGCTGTTTTAAAGAAGGGCCATTTGCTGTAGAAATACTGCAATAGTGACAAATGTCCATCGGGATTTTCCTGTAAAAATTCTTCGAGGGCGGCTCCAATGCCATACCAAGAGGGTAATAAAAAGCGGCTTTGTGTCCAACTAAAGACCCAAGGAATCGCTCTTAAACTGCCGAGATCGCGTTTACCTGCTCGACGGGCAGGACGGGAGCTAATTTGTAACTGGCTAATTTCTTCGATCGGTGTCACTTGGTGAAAAAATTCCACCAGATTCGGCTGCTCATAAATTAAATGGCGATACACTTGGCGCGATCGCTTAGAAATTTCTTCCATTGTGTCCAGCCAGCAATCGAGGGTATCGGTGCTGCTAGGTAATAGGGCTGCTTGAATAACGGCTGTGGCGATCGTTTCAAGGTTATAAAGGGCGATTTCAGGTAGGGAATATTTCGAGGCAAGTACTTCCCCTTGCTCTGTAATTTTGATGCGACCTTCGATGCTGCGTCCTGGCTGTGCCAGAATTGCCTCATAGGTGGGACCACCGCCACGCCCGACCGAGCCGCCACGTCCGTGAAACATTCGTAGTTCCACCTGATACTTTTGGCAAACATCCTGTAAGGAGCGTTGAGCTTTATAAATTTCCCAGTTACTGCTCAAAAATCCTGAGTCTTTGTTGCTATCGGAATAGCCAAGCATAACTTCTTGCAGATGATCATGGCTTTCGAGATAGGTGCGATATAGTGGTAGCTCAAATAGCTCCGTCATTATTGGCGGCGCACTTTGCAAATCTTCAACTGTTTCAAACAGGGGCGCTATGCTGAGGGAACCTTTGCCAGTGGCAGGATCATAGAGTCCTGCTTCTTTGGCTAGCAGCATGACTTCGAGAATATCGCTCACACTGCGGTTCATACTGATCACGTAGTTATTGCAGATTGCAATCGAAAATTCCTGTTGTAACTTTGCCACCATCCGAAATGTCTCAATAATTTCATTAGTTTTGGCACTAAAGCTCAAATGGCTGGGAATCATGGGACGACGGGTTTTTAACTCCTGCGTCAGCCAATCGACTTTTTCGGTTTCACTGAGGGTGTCATAGGATTGGGACAACAGTTGCAAAGTTTCGGCTATTTCGGTGATCGTGTTGCTATGTTGTGTACTTTCTTGACGGATATCGAGGTGGGCTAAGTGAAAGCCATAGACCTCAACCTGACGAATTAGACTTTCAAGGGGCTTAGGATTGAGTTTAGTTTCGATTAAGCTTGCCTGAATTAGTTTTAATTCGGTGAGGAAGTCATCAACATGGGTGTATAACAGATGCTCTTGCCCTTTGGTAGATAGTTCCATTTCTGAGGCTTGCCATCCACTATGGCGCAGTTTTTGATTGCGATCGCGTGTTCTTTCTAGCCGATTTTTGACGTAGGCGAGTTTGAGGCGATAAGGCTCTTGGCGGAACTTGATTGAATATTTTTCGTAAATTTCGGGTAGATGGATCTGATCATCACCAAGGGAATCTAGTAAATCTTGGGATACATCGCTAAGGCTCTGGGACAGTGACAGTAATCGGCTAAGACGCTCAATAGATTTAATATATTTGTTTAAAACTAGATTGCGTTGATAGCAAGCGGTTTGCCATGTGACATCAGGGGTGACATAGGGGTTGCCATCGCGATCGCTCCCAACCCATGAGCCAAATTTGCAAAAGTCATAGCGCGGTAACTTTAGTTTAGGAAAAGTAACAGAAATAGCGGAGGCAATGCGATCATAGAGGACGGGGATCGCATCAAATAATACTTCCTCAAAATAATGCAAAGTATAGTCGGCTTCGTCTAGAACTGTAGGCTTAATTTGGTTTAGCTCGTCAGTACGCCACCAGAGACGGATCTCTTCGGCAATTTGCTCTTGTAAAGAGGCTGTCTCCCAATTGAGCGCGATCGCCTGTGGTAATGCCTCATCTCCACGAAACCCAATGAGGCGATCGAGTTCTTTAAGCATCTTAGCGATCGTGCGTTGCTTATCACGAATCGTATGCCTCACGATTTCCGTGGGGTGAGCGGTAAAAACTAGCCGAATATCGAGGTTATCAAGGATTTTCTGGATTTGGCGCGGAGGAACGTTAAGTTTTTTCAGTTCAGGGAAAAGCCAGCGAAATGTACCTACAGGATATTCAGCTTCACTATTGATTGGGCTAACCCGATAAATACTAGTTTGTTCCTGCTCATGGTCTTGTTCAACTATATTAATTAGCTGGAAAAATAAGGCAAAAGCACGTGCAGCTGTAGTGGCTTGGTGGAGATCAAGACTTTCGACAACCTTTAAAACCTCTTCAGCAGGGTATTCGGGGGCTTGTCCCTCTGGTGAACACATCGCCCGTAGTTGTCTCAACAAATCAACTAGTTCTTGACCGCTTTCTCTTAATAGGACTGATTCCCACAAATCCTCGACGAGCTTGAGACGATATCGCAGACGAGAATTGGCGGCACGCAGATCGCTCTCAATGTTGACAATCTGTACTAATGACGCTGACAGTGCTGCTGGGGAACTCATCCAACTTTCTCCAAATTTTCTTTCTAATCAAAAAACTTCCTGCTGTACTGAAATCTCATAGCAGGAGGTAAACATAAAATCTCTATTGTTTTCTATACCATACCAACCTACCAGTTTGTTATTTGTAGCCTTTTTTGCTAGTGATCGGTTAGTAATTTTTATTAGATCCCTTGTGATCGCTCTAGTTAAAAATATCTATAGTTCTGCAATATTTCTTTACAAAGCATCGATAATAGAAGATGAAATTAAAAGAAACGCTTTGCGCCTTCTATAGCGTTTACCAGTCTGTTGAAGTACAGGTTTATTTCCCCGCCTTTGGTCGAGAAATAAACCTATGTACCTTGCTTGCTTGAAAAGCGCTATGTGTAAATTGCTATGTGTAAATTAAAGATAGGCAGAAGAATAAAGAACCGTTTTTTGTGGTGTAGCTTTGCCGCACCTAAAAAATTCTATTCCTTGGTAGTAGTAGGAGTAACTTAACTCATGTTTGATGTACTAATTGTCGGTGCGGGTATGGTGGGTGCAAGTTTAGCCTGTGCGCTCGGTGATAAGAATTGCGTGGCAAACCGTAATCTGAGGGTGGGGATCATTGAGGCTAATGGCTACTTCTTGCGCGGAGAATTTTCGACTGATGGTCGCGCCAGTGCGATCGCCTATGGATCAAGTCAAATTTGGCAAAATATCGGTGTTTGGGGTGGGATGCAGCGCCGAGGAGTGACACCAATGCACGCGATCCAAGTTTCTGAGGGTGATCTGCCCTATCAAGTCCAGTTACGGCGCGAAGATATGGGGCAAGAAGCCTTAGGATATATTGTCGAAAATTCGGTGACTTTGGCTTCGCTTTGGGAATTTGCGCGGGAATGTCAAAATTTAGAATTAATTTGTCCTGCCAAAATTTTAGATATTGAATACGCCAGCGATCGCGATGTGATGCGCGTCAAAATAAATTCAGATATTGGTGAGCAGTACCTCGAAACCAAATTGTTAGTGGGTGCAGACGGTGGGCGATCGCTGGTACGGCAACTAGCTAATATTGCGATCGATCAACGCCCATACAAACAAACTTGCATCGTCACAACGATTCAATCTGAAAAGCCCCATCGAAATTTTGCCCATGAAAGATTTCAGTCTAGTGGACCTTTTGCAATTTTGCCATTGGGTAGCGATCGTGCCTGTATCGTTTGGACTGCTACCACTGAAGAGACACCCCATTTGCTTACCCTCGATGAACCGACCTTCCTGCAAGAGTTAACCAAACGCTTTGGTCATCCCCTGATGGAAAAGCTCGGTAAGATTCAAGTCATTTCTCATGAACGCGCCAATTATGTTCCGCGTTGGATGCATAGCCAGACCTATATTCAGCCTCGTTTAGCCTTAATTGGCGATGCAGCGCATACCACGCACCCGATCGCAGGTCAGGGCATGAATTTAGGTATTCGCGATGTCAATGCTTTAGCGAAGGTGTTAAAAGCTGCTTATCAAAATCAGGAAGATCTCGGTGCGATCGCCGTGTTAAAGCGTTATGAATCCCAACGTAAATGGGATAACCTCGGCGTAATTTTGCTGACACATATTTCTAACATCCTCTTTTCTAACCATAATTGGTTCTTCATAGTCCTGCGCCGCTTTGGTTTGCTAATGCTGCAAATATCGCCTCTCAAGCGCATTTTGATGTACTTTATGATGGGTTTACATCAGGTCTAAAACATTAGGTATAGAATTGAGCTGTGCATCGCGGAAGTAAAACATGACTCAAGAGATAAATAATAGGTTAGATCGCGTAGAGAGCGCTTTGATTGCTCTTGCTGAGGAGTCGCGAGTATTGCGTCAAGAATTACGCGCTACCAATCAAGAGTTACGCGCTACTAATGGTAGGCTTGATAGTCTGATTGAGCATCTTTACACTCAGCGCGATGTGGTTGCCCTTGATGTGGTGGATATCAAAGATGAGTTACATGAACTCAAGGAAGTCACTAAACAGCAAAGTGCAACTGCTGATCGCTATGCAATTTCGGCTCAATTGCAAGCGGAAACAGTAAAAATTCAAGCTGAAAACATTCGGATTATGATCGAAGCTTTAAATCTCAAACAGGCTTAAAGCATTTTCTATATGGCGATCATGCATTTATCTAAAAATCCACCAACTCAATTAACTCCGCAATTAATCACACCTGAAAACTTTCAACCCTATGGTCAGGTGATTTTTCCTACAGATGATGGTGTGCAATTTGATGAAAATGATGCTCAGCTATCTTTGGTAGGGATTCCGCGTTTTTACATCATGCGCCTCCGAAAAGTTGGTCTGAAATTTCAGAGTTTGGCTCGGCATCAGCAATGTACTCAATGTCTCGGCTCCCTTTGCGGTAAGGAATGGTTTATGGCGGTAGCCCCCACATCAGCGCCTGATCAAATTAATCTAGAGCAAATAGCCGCATTTCGGATTACAGGCAATTGTTTCATCAAGCTCAATACTGGCACTTGGCACGCGGGACCTCTTTTTGCGGATGAATTTATTGATTTTTATAATCTGGAATTACATGACACGAATATCAATGATTATGAGGTCTGCAATTTATGCAAGATTTATAGCCTGAGTTTTGAGTTACAGGTTTGACATCTTTCCTCTGCCTTTATCTTGGCTGTCAACTATACATTCAAGTTTGTTGCTATTTGGAGTAGTCATGCAATGTAATTGTGTTGCGGGCGCTTCGCGCCCGCAACACAATTACTAAAAAAATTACTTTGCCGCACTACCACTATTTGGATTATGCATTGTATCCTTCAAATAACCCACAGAATTTAACTTTCAGGATTTTCCTGCTCAGCCACAATGCCGCGCATCCCTCAATTAACATATGATCGCGGGACATTAATTCTCCATCCACCACCTAAGGGCAAAGCATGGATTGAATTTGCCACATGGGACGATCGCATTGAGAAATTTCGTATCCCCGCATACTACTATCGCGAATTAATTTTGACCTTGCGATCAGAAGGAATTGTGATCGAGGATAAATCGCGGAAATATAGCGAGATTAATCTGACTGCACATACCCAAATGGAACCCTATCCCCATCAAAGTCAGGCTCTAGCCGCGTGGCAGCGGGTGGGCAAACGTGGGGTGGTGGTTTTACCGACTGCCGCAGGTAAGACCTATTTGGCGCAGTTAGCCATGCAAGCAACCAATCGTAGTACCTTGATTGTCGTGCCAACCCTTGATTTGATGCATCAGTGGTACGCACATTTATTGGCAGCTTTTCCTGATGTGCAGATTGGGCTATTAGGCGGCGGCTCCCGCGATCGCTCTACCATCTTAGTTTCTACCTACGATAGCGCTGCTATTCAAGCGGAGGCATTGGGTAATCTTTATGGGCTAATTATTTTTGATGAATGTCACCATTTACCGACGGACTTCTTTAGGGTGATTGCTGAATACGCGATCGCACCCTATCGAATGGGGCTAACGGCTACTCCTGAACGCAGCGATGGTAAACATACAGATTTAGAACTGCTCATAGGCGAAGAAGTTTATCGCAAATCTGCTGAAGAACTTTCAGGAAAAGCCCTTGCGGAACATAAAATTGTGCAGATCAAGGTTTCTCTTTCAGATCAAGAACGTGATCGCTACAATATGCTGATTCAGAGTCGTAATCAATTTCTCAAAGAAGCCAAAATTTCCCTCACTGGTTTAGAAGGATGGCAGAAATTTGTGCAAGCCAGTGCGCGATCGCAGGCAGGTCGCCGTGCCATGCTTGCCCATCGCGAATCCAAGGAATTATCAATCGGTACGGAAGCAAAATTACGAGTTCTTGCTGACTTACTATCAGAGCATTTTCCAGAGCGCATTTTAATTTTCACCAATGATAATGCTACGGTTTATCGCATCTCTAGGGATTTGTTAATTCCTGCCCTGACCCACCAAACTCCTGTTAAAGAACGCCACGAAATCTTAACTTGCTTTCGTGAAGGTAAATATAAAACCCTAGTTACTTCCCATGTGTTAAATGAAGGTGTCGATGTGCCTGATGCCCGCATTGCCATCCTTCTATCGGGTACAGGTTCTGCTCGTGAATATATTCAGCGTTTAGGAAGGGTACTCAGACGTGGTAGTGAAACTAATAAACAAGCAATTCTCTATGAAGTTGTGACTGAGGATACTAGCGAAGAAAAGACATCTGAACGTCGCAGGGGGCTTGAGCGATCGCGCACTGAAAAACAGTCAGATAAGGTGATTCAGATGGGAATTCAATATGGTAAAGACTTTCCTAAAACTCAACCGATAGCCGCCGAAGCTCCTCGTGATTACAATTCTTAAAAGATTTCATCACGGATTTAGCATGTACATTACGAAACCTCACACATGATGAAAAATTTCTATCTTTGAAAGATATACATTTTTTGACATAAGAAGCCAGAAAAAATCGTTTAAAATAGGCTATGCCAATTCCTGAAATTGTAAGTTCATTGTTAGGAATCAATACTTAAGTGGTTCGGCATAACTAAACCCCAAAACTAGAGCGTAGTTTGCCCGCTTAGAGGGCGAACCATATTTCTTGGGTTTAAGGCTATTTATGTATAGGTGCTTAAAAAGCGCTTAAGCGATCATTAGTTCAGTGGTAGCTATGGAAATTGCAGCCTATATAGCGTTTTCCAGTCCAGTAAAGTACAGAGAATTATTTCCCCGCCAAAGGCAGGGAAATAATTCTGTACATCGTTTGATTGAAAAGAGCTATATCTATGATGCGTGGGCTTATAAACAGGCTCAATTAGAATCTTCAGGTGCAGATCTGATGACCTGTGATGCCACAGACAATTCTAAATCTCAGATAAATCAGCCTGTCTGGGATTTAGCGATGCAGAGGTGGTGTTCCCATGTGCTATCAGCGATCGCGATTACAGGAATGCATAGCTTGAACTTAAGTTTCGGTCAGACTGCTGAAGCGATGCAATACCCAGAACTATCGGTATATAAGACTCCTTGGAGTGAAAATGTATACCTTTGCAATACTAGCTATGTTTTGACGTTATTGGCTCAACAAGGTTTTGCGGACGGTGGGCTTGATGGAGTTTACAGCAGGCAGACTAAGAGAGAGGTAATTGCCTCTCAAAAATCCCTAGGAAATTTGGTGATTGATATTATTCCTAGAGCAAAAGCCCCAGCCTCGCTAAGAAATGCAGCTAAAGATAGTTTTCTGATTTTGCTCAAACAGAGAGGGTTTTATCAAGGCGCAATTGACAGTCAACAAGGAAAATTTACTACTGAGGTAATCTGGAAAGCACAAAGAGACTATGGTTTACCCCTAGACAGATTTGCAAGCCCTTTGAAAAATCGGGCTTTGCTAGCTGGTGGTACTTGGGAAATCCAAAGTTTATTGCAAAAGTCTATTTTTTGCGAGGGAGAAATTAACGGGAAATATGACCTGTGTACTAGAAACAACATTGTTGATGCTCAAAATGCCTATGGACAAAAAACTACAGGAGATATCAGTCCAGAATTAGTTGCAGCTCTCAACAGACAAACTTTTGAAGCAACTAGCAATATGCAATCCTCTCAAAATGCTCAAATTACACCCATCGCTACCAGTACTAACGATATTCGGCCTAGCCCGAATGTTCGATCAAGGAAAGATTTTCAAACGCCAACTTCTAGCCAAAACTTACCTACGCCAACTTCACAAAATACAAATTCATCCTAGCTAGAAATTTTTCGGAATCTCGAACCATCTAAGTAGTTTCAAACTATCAATTTAAAACATCCTCATCAATTTCTCTCAATTATTTAATTAGGTCTAACTATGGAACTCCTAGCCTACATTCAAGAAGAATCTATCTATGATGATCAAGCGATCGCTACAAACGAAAGTATTTCCAGCAATGCCAATATGGAATCTACTTTTCAATCTTGGTTCAAAAAGTTAACGACTAAATCCGCTAAGCTTAGCTTAAATGTAACTCTGGCAAGTACAGCAATCCTAATAGGTTTAGGCACGAATCTAAGTGCAATCGCCGAAGTTATACCATCGTCAGATGTGAAATACGTCCAATCACTACTAGCTAAAAATGGCTTTGATCCTGGTGCGATCGATGGTTTTGCTGGGGCATCAACTAAAAATGCGATCATCCGTGCTCAACAATCTCTCGGACTCACTCCCGATGGTGTAGCAGGTATCCGCACGATCGCAGCATTGGAAAATGGTGCATCGGTTGACAAAGTAGATACAAAAGCCAGTGAAAGTGATGCGACTAAATCATCAGTGCCCAGTTCATCAGTGATGAATCTTCAGAAGTTGCTCGCGGATCGTGGTTTTTACAATGGTGAGATCGATGGCATCTTGGGCAATCAAACCCGCAGCGCTATCATTGAAGCTCAAAAAGCTTATAACCTGACCCCCGATGGTGTGGCAGGTCAGCAAACCATTGCAGCGCTGAAGTCCGATAGTAGCAAAGTAACTACACCCATTAGTGCTGGTACTAGCTCTACAACTAATTGTAATGAAGTTGCCAATTTACAAGAGCTACTCAGCAAGCGCGGTTTTTACAATGGTGAGATCGATGGCATCTTGGGCAACCAAACCCATAGCGCTATCATTGCCGCTCAGAAAAATTATGGCTTAGCCGCCGATGGTATTGCTGGCTCTAAGACAATTGCCGCATTGGAATCAGGAGGTAGCAAAGTCAATACTGCTGCTCAAAATACCACCATTGCTAAAGATACGATGAAATCTAGTGATAGCAATGTTGCCTCAGTCCAGCAATTACTTGCTAAACGTGGTTTTTATAATGGGCAGATCGATGGTATCAATGGCAATCAAACGAAAGCTGCTATTATTGCGGCTCAAAATGCCTATGGCTTGACTCCTGATGGAATTGCGGGTACTCAAACCTTGTCGGCTTTACAAAAAGATGCACCGACCTCCGCTACAACAAAATCAACCACTTCAACCACTCAAGCGGCTAAGTCAAGTGCGACAGCAGATGAAAATGTTGCTAATTTACAAAATCTGCTCACCGATCGCGGATTTTACTCAGGACCAATCACAGGTTTTCTGGGGCCTCGGACTAAAGCCGCGATCATCGCCGCCCAGAAAGCCTATGGCTTAACTGCAGATGGGATTGCAGGTGCACAGACGATCGCAGCATTAGAGTCCATCTCTCCACTCCAGCAGCAAATTGCTGTAAATAACACACCTACGGTACTGGTACAACCACAAGTAGTTACTCCCCAAGCTACGCCTCAACCTCAGTTACAGCCCAAGATTCAGGTACAACCACAGACTCCTCAGGCGCAACCTCAGACGAAGCCAAATCAAGCTACACCTCAAGCTCAAGTTACACCGCAAGCAACGGCTAAACCTCAAGTTCAGCCTACTCCCGCCACCCCCATTGCTACGGCAACTGTGGCTCCAGCACCACAGGCAAGCGCCAATAATGCTCAGATTGTGGAGTTACAGAACCTCTTGGCTAAGCGTGGTTTCTATAATGGCAAGGCTGATGGTGTCTTAAATGCCGAAACTCGTAATGCGATCATCAGGGCGCAAAATTTTTACACGATTACCCCTGCTAATGGTTCACCAAGCAATAAACTGATTGATAGTCTCAATAAAGATTCATTCATTTCTGAAGGCAATTAAGTCAGATGAGGTTTCGTAATCTTACGATTAACTTGTGCGCGATCAGCATTTTCGCGGCGATCGCGCTTAGCTTGCAATTTCCAAGGTTAAATCAACGTTTAACTGGACAAACTCTCGAAGAGACGCGCAAAGCGGTTAGAGAAGAAGAAGCAAGACTAAAGGTAATCAAGCAGTTACCTTCCCGTGGTTTTGGCTTTAATAACATGATTGCCAACTTTACCTTTTTGCAGTTTTTGCAATACTTTGGTGACGATATTTCCAGAAGTAAATTTCAAACTGGTTACAGTCTCAGTCCACGCTATTTTGAAAATATCATCGAGCGCGATCCGCGTTTTTTAAGTAGCTACATATATATGTCAGCTAGCGTATCCATGTTTGCAGGAGCGCCGAGAGAAGCAATTAGTATCTATGAAAAAGGCTTGCAATCTCTTAGTCCCGACATTCAACCCACTGCTTACACTGCTTGGCGATATAAAGCCACTGATCATCTATTATTTCTCGGTGATGCTAAAGGCGCGCGTGAGTCCTATCTCAAAGCGGCTGAATGGGCTGATCGTGTTAGTCCAACCGCAAAAACCTTTGAAGATCCTAAGCTAGCAGCAGAGCTATCTCGTCAATCGGCGAAATGGCTGGAAGAAGAGCGGGATTTCACCAAAGCACAGATAGGAGCTTGGTATCTCGTTTTACAAAATGCTGTAGATAAAAAAACAGTGCAGATTGTTGCTCAGGAGGTAGATAAGCTGGGCATGAAAATCGAGATTCAAAATGAAAGGCTAGTTATTGTCCCAAAAAATTCTGCTAAATAAGAAAGGGGTGTGTTTGCACCCCTTTCTTATTAATTAGCTTGGAGCCATTTTTGGGCTGTTAAGCGTTGAATCACACCAAATACGAGCAGATCGAGGGGTGCTTTGCGCTCATCGATCAAAAATGGCTCAATGGTGCTTGGAGATCGCCCTGCATCAGCACAGGAAAAAGCCTTTTGAGCATTGATATCTGACTTAGAGAAATAGACAGTGAATTGACGTAAACCTTGTGCCCATAAGCCCCGTACTTGAGAATTGCTAAATTCTAGTTGTAGATCACTCACACCTTGCTTACCAAAGGCTTTAGTCAAAGCTGGTAGGTAATGAGTATTAATAAATTCATCAAATGGTAAGTTTTCGATCGCAGGTGGCTTTTCGGCTTTAGGTTTCGCCTTAGGTGCTTCAGAAGTTGGTGCAGTTTCAGACATAAATTGTAGAAATATTGCTAAAGAATTAATAAAGAAATTTATTGAGCTTCAGTATTGACAATCTGAGGTAAGCCCATGCTGTAGTTAAGTGATCGATGATGGAGATTGTAGGTAACTTCACCCTGTTGCAATAGCGATCGCACAAAATGCTCTAAATCGGAACCAATGCGACGGAGATTGTAATCTGTGAGGTCAGCGCCTTTATAGTCCGCCACAAGCTCATCAAACTTGCGATATACCTTTTGCAGAGCGCCATCAGTCCAGTTGAGTTCATTGTCTGGATCGACATCTAGAGTCAACGTGTTTTCGCTATCGATGAGTTCATCGTTGTCCAGATCCACGACGGCTGCATAAATCTGAATGTGACGAGTTGTAGATTTGAGCGGCATAGAGGTGTGTGGGTTTACTTAAGTTGGAATTATCTAGGAACTAACTTTAGATTATTGCAAACTTTGCAGGGTTACTAACCAAACAATTTCTCTATACATATAAAAAGAGGTTACACCTCGAAGTGATATAAACTTCAAAAAACTAGGAGGTGCTTTGCACCTCCTAGTTTTAACTAGCTAAATATTCTTGCATTCTAGCTTTGCGCTTACGAAGATAATCCATCGCTTGACGTTCTAACTGTCTAACCTGCTCACGACTCAGATCCATGCGCTTGCTGATGCTTGCTAGAGACATCTCCTGTCCATCATCTAAGCCATAGCGTAAAACCATAACTTGACGCTGCTTTTCAGGTAACTCTTTCAACAAGCTCTGAATATCGGTACGCAGAGATTCACGCTCCACATAAATATCAGGCGATCTCCCTGTATCTTCGAGGATTTCCGCAAGCTCTGTATCCTGATTATCGCCAATGCGTAGATCGAGGGAAATTGGCTGACGTGAGAGTGACAAACATTCACGGACTTGTTCAGTTTTGATATTCAACTCATAGGCAATTTCAGCGACCGTTGCTACCCGACCAAGATCCTGCGATAACTGACGTTGAGCCTTTTTGATTTTATTGAGCTTTTCGGTAATGTGAACTGGCAAGCGGATTGTTCTCGCTTGTTGGGCGATCGCTCTGGTAATAGCCTGACGGATCCACCAATAAGCGTAAGTCGAGAACTTAAAGCCCTTAGTTGGGTCAAACTTATCTACGGCGCGTTCTAGACCCAGAGTTCCCTCCTGTACTAAGTCCAGAAGTTCTAAATTACGTTTTTGATATTTCTTCGCCACAGAAACCACTAAGCGCAGGTTCGCTTCGATCATTTTGCGCTTAGCTCTAGTGCCAACGCGAATACTGCTATGCAAAACTACTGGATCTAAGCCCACAGATTCAGCCCACTCTTGCTCAGTTGGTAAGCGATTACTATTCTGGGCAAGTTTTTCTTGCGCCTCAAACAGCACCATCATCTGCTGCACTTGCTTGCCATAGATAATCTCCTCTTCATTACTAAGTAGAGGAATTTTCCCGATTTCGTGCAAATACGTGCGAACCATGTCAGCAGACAGACCGACCTGCTTGTTAGCTTGCCTATCCACTGGATGTGATGTGGGTTGGGTCAATGGTTCTTCAGACATATCGCTCCTAATGTTTTAAACTAAGCGTTTTCCAAGAGTGCTTCTCTAAGCCCAGAAGGCTGAGATCAAAAAGACTTATTCAAACTTAAACAACTAAACTTATAGATTTCAGGCTAATGAGCGTAACAGCTAATAATCATAATCTTTAAGTTTTATAAAGTTACAGCGTTAATCTGTCATTAGGAATAAGACTATTTTGTATAATTAGGGATCAACCTTTTTATCTTTTTGGCGTCTTGAATTACATATTATTACAAACCAACTAAAAAAGTCAAAGGGCGGCTATCACTATCTATCTAAGGATTTGAGTGATTTTGAATAGGTATTTACACTCATTGATCTCATCTTTACTTTACGAAGCTGAGTATATTGATTTGAAATATTAGGAATGTGGTTAAAAGCCTTATTCTGTAAGCAATGCTACAAGCTAAATAAATGCTGATTAGGATCGGGGGATAATAGAGTTAAGTCTGTAACTACTAGTTTGGACTTAATCTATACAAAAAAATCAGTTAATTAACAATCAACACAAAAATAAAAAATCAATAGTCAGAAACAACCTATATGTAACTTTGGAAATAACTATTGGCAAATAATAGGAAACCAAGATACTGACTGATTGGAAAAGACGAAAGATGGGACGAATAGGTTCCCCCATAATCTTGCCTATTGGTTTATCTATAAACTTTTGCTGATCTAAGTTTTAAGAATAAACACTTACTGCAATTATTCCCTGTAATCGAAGTTAATTATCTTTAGTTTTGTTTAAGAAAAATTAAAGATGATTACTCCTTTATATATCTGTATAGAAACTTACCTGATTGACTGACAAAAGCCTAGGAAGAGTAGTCGAGAATAGAAGCATAGAACTCAATACGGAAGAATTTCTGGCGATGTTTTCGATGAGAAGCCATAGCAGGCTCAGAGTCAAGATAAGAAGTAAAAGGTTCAGAAGGGAAAAA
>Ga0209972_10000912_pt1 | contig 28116 bp, 5 predicted proteins | sample NOAtaG_7_FD_187302 | JGI IMG/M metagenome (GOLD analysis project Ga0209972, IMG submission 187302) | Freshwater lake microbial communities from Lake Erie, under a cyanobacterial bloom - NOAA_Erie_Diel1S_2200h metaG (SPAdes) (version 2) | ecosystem: Environmental > Aquatic > Freshwater > Lake ...
GCCTTGTCTGTTCTAATTTAGGTTCAAATACACGGCATCCGTCGTCGACATGACAGAAAAGAGCTTCTAGACTAGACATAGATGGGTTGGGGGTGCTGAGTTTATATATTTTTCAGCTTACTAGCCCCCGCCTTTTCTTTCCTCCCTTATCCCGAACTGACGTTAAGATAGCGTTATCCCGAACTCAGGTTAAGTTATTCAATTGGAAACCGTAGGTATAAGTTTTTCAATTGTAATAAAGGCTGAGTTTGATGGGTTGTCATGACACCCTTAGAAAAGGTTACTGTATTTGTATAAGAACCCCCCAACATAAAAGGATTAAAACCATTATCAATCATCAGACTCCAAGCGGTTGAACACAAACTATCAATGGGGTTAGCATACCAACCAAAGGGAATTTGATAACGTTTGTTGGCATAATAATAAGCTTCTGTTTCATCAGACATCGATCTTTGATCCAATAGAAGAGTTTTGACACCTTCATACATACTATTAGCATCATCGCGCAATCCTTTTGCCCAGTCGGGTTGATAATGTTCTGAATCTTCCTGTGAATACTGTGCAGCTAATAATAAGCACATATTAATTGCCCCAAAAGTCCACTCAGCTGAAATAATATTCTGAGTAGTCCCCTTTTGAGCATCTGTATAGCCTACCCCACAAAGTTTGGTTGGATCATTGTCTTGAAAATACCCTGCACGCGCTTTAATAGTTTGCCATAAACCATAGGCAGTAATATTATGTTCTTTAAACCAAGTATCGACTTTTTCAACCCCTAAAACAGAGCAACCCCAAGTATGAACATCAACAGCCAGATAAGCACCATAGAGCGATACTGTGGTGATTCCTGCCTTAATTTCTGTTAGGGCAATCAACGTATGTTTATTATCTTGATCGAAAATTTCCCATTGATTAATTTGGGGGTAATTATCGATAGGAATAACTTTGATAATTAGATTAGTTGAAATAGGAAAATTAGTCAGTCTTTCGACAATATTTTGTAGGTTAGAAGCATTAGCATTAGTCAGGGCATCAACCAGGGTTTGCTGATCGTTGCTATAGAGGCATAAAACTTCTATTCCTTGGTCATTCTTGAGGGATAGACTTTGGATATTATTATTAATGGTCAGGGTAACACTAACAACAGTTTTTGTTTCTGAATTTTGTTGTTGACTTTGAATATTCCATTGACTTTTAGCGTGTACTTCTACAATTTTTAAGTCATCTGATAAAGGATATTTGATATAAAGGAATCGATTAAATGCCTTCATATCTTTATCCTCTAATGCGAAAATCAAGGCAGAGAAATCCTTGCTTGAGATTTCAAATAATTGATTACCAGGGATAAATTTATTCAGGGGATTATTGTAAGTTCCGCAGGTAACGAAAACTTGGTTATTAGCATCAAATAAACAAGTTTGAAAATACTGATCAAGCCCATTAATTAAGTTAGTAACCAGGGGTAAATAGTGAGTATCTCCTCCGGCTTCAAGAGTGCTTTTGAGCATCTGTAAACCAGCGTAACTAGAGAAATTATTCTCATTAGACAGACCGAGAGCATCGGCGATCGTACCACTTTCATTTCCTGCCATATTCCAAGGTGCGTAGAAAAGGCCGCCCTCATCACTGACCATCGCTTCATAGGCCGGAAGGACATTTAAGGCTAATTTGACGGCATCGCTATCAAGAGGAGGAAAATTGCCATATTCGGCAAAAGCCACCTGTAAAGGAGCAATTAACGCAGCCCAGGCGTTTTCTCCGGTAATGGGCTTCCAGTCTATCCAATGAATGGCTGTTTGGTTTTCGACGGTTTGACCATTAGGGTACTCATTCTTGCCATTCAAGGGATCGGTTAATGCGTACTGATCACTAATAGAACGGAAATAAAAGGCACCAGGGCTGGTATTCTGGCGATTTTCAGGATAAATCGGTTTTTTGTCCTTACCGTAGTAGAAACGTTGAGTGTCTGGCTGATCCAGTTTTGTCCAACCCCGAATACTGCTATTGTAAGCGGGAATGGTGCTACTAGCTAATAACCGTTGTGTCTGAGCCTTAGCCACGGCCATCCCTGCTGTAAACTGGGGAAAAATCGCCAGGGCAATTTGCATCGTAGCAGCATCATAAATATTCAGTCCATAATGGGTTAAAACCCTTTCTGTAACGGCTTCGACGCTGTCCTGATTTTTAGCGTAGTCTGTATTGTTTTTGCCCAAATTAGTCCAGAAATCCTCTGGTACATAAAAACTGAGGGGCATTCCGGTTTGGGAGGCAAAGGGGGCTTGTTTGCTGGAGCGATCTCTGGTATTGTTCAACAGCAGGAAATTTAACCGCTTTTGTTGCTCTTGAGGGATACCTAATTGGCTGAGGGAAAGCAGGAAATTCGGCTCCGTTATCTGACTGGTTGCCCTGATAGGGATATTCCCTGCGGGATTGATAGGAGACTTGTCATAGGCTCCTCCTAGGACAAAAGGATTAAAGTGGCGATGGATCATCACCCCCCAAGCCGTGGAGGTTAAACTATCAATGCGATTAGCATACCAACCAAAGGGAATAAAATAACGACGGTTCGCGTAGTAATAGGCATTAATCTGTTGCTCGTTGCGGCTACTATCAAGGAGTAGATAACGGGTAGCATGGGTCATATTCTCGGCATCTTGGGCTAAATCTTTAGACCATTGCTGAGATTGGGTATCTTTTTTCTGGGCATATTGGGCAGCTAACACGCGACAGAGATTAATCGCGCCAAAAGTCCATTCACCAGAAATAATGTATTCATAGGGAGATCCCTCAGCTAAATTCGTTGGTACATCGGTATAGCCTACCCCAAGAATCGCTTTAGTGCGATCGCCATCTTGGAAGTATCCGGCGCGTTGTTTGACTCGTTGCCAGAGATCATAGGCCGTTAACGTCTTTTCTATTCCATTAACGGTATAGTTTTTCGCCCTTGTGCCAAACCAGGTATCGATATTGTCCACCCCAAGGACAGCCATCCCCCAAGTATGCACATCAACGGCAAAAGTTTCACCATAGACCACTAAATCGGAAGTATCTTTGCCATCCGATAGGACAAAAAAGGTTTGCAGGTCGGCGGGATCGTAGATCACCCATTTAAACCCTTGTTTGGGTTGGGTTTCTTCTAGGATGAATTGCTCAGATAATCGATAATTATTTTGGGCAAAAAGATTAGTAATGGTTTCTGGATGAGGGGTTTGAAATGCTGGTAAATATTCACTATGGAGGCTAAAAATGGGTTCTCCGCCCACAAATTCCTTCGTCGGATTATTATAGGTTCCCTGGGTGAAGAAGAAGCCACTATAGGGGTTATACAAGCAGGTCTGGAAATAGTTCTTAATTCCCTTAGCAATTTCCATGACATCCTTAAGGTTATTCTTAATCTGTGCCTGATGGTTAGGTTCATTAGCCATCATCGTTGTCAGCATTTCTAACAACAGGGTCAACCCCGCAAAACTGGAGAAATTATTCTCATTGGATAGCTGTAGGGGATCAACCATTTGACCCGCTATGTTTGCGGCCGTGCCTTGAGGAGCGTAATAAATACCACCATCAGGGGACATCATCGCCTTAAAAGCGGGCAAGACATTAAGGGCTAATTGCACCCCTTCGCTGTTATAGGGAGGAATTTGTCCGTTACGGAGATTGTATTCCACCTGTAGCGGTCCCAGGAGACAACTCCAAGCATTTTCCCCCGTAATCGGTTTCCAATCAGTCCAGTGTAACTGGTTGGTGCCATCAATGCTTGCACCATCGGGATAGGTAGCAAACCCCGTATAGGGATCGGTCAGGTAATATTGATCGGAAATTGACCGGAAATAATAAGCCCCTGGCTGATTTTTATCGGACTTGATCGATCCATTGGGGTAATTGCCAGGATTTGGCTGGTCATCCGGCGGATGGTTCAGCATAATGTAGTGACCCGTGGGATCTCCCTCTTTGACCGGAAATCCACCATAAACAAAGACTGTCTCTTTTTTATCCGAAATCTGGTGTGTCCAGCCGCGAATATTCCCTAAGAAACCGGATTGATTATTCTTTAACCGCCTTGTCCAGTCACGCGCCACTTTTACCCCTTCGGAAAAATCGGGATAGAGACTGAGGGCAATTTGCATTGTGGAAACATCATAAATATCTGCCCCATAATGTACGATTAATCGTTCGGTGATGGCTTCGATGGAATACAAATCTTCCTGGTTATTAGGGGAGGTCGTCCAGTAATTGTCCTCAGCATAAAAGCTTAAGGGAAGGGCAGTAGGGGCGTTGAAATTAGGGCGATAGAGATTGTTATTTTTAACCAGGAAGTTCAGCAGTTTTTCTTGAATGGTGGGAGTATCCACATTACTAAATAATGTGATCTCAAAGATAAAGGTACTGCTTTGATTATCGCTATTAGGTGCATGGGTTTGTTGCCAATCTTCTAATTCATCGGCTAACCGTTTAACAAAACTGTCTTGGGAACTCGCGGGATCATTCACCATGCCATCGCGCAGTTGAAAGACAAATTGGGGCTGTAATAACACGGGAACCCTGACCAGCATTGTCTCATCATCGATCGCACCGGAGGGACTAAAGGCATAATCACAAGCAATTTTAATCTGATGCAAGTCGGAGGTGGGGGACAAGGCAGTGAGTTCTAATAAGCCATTAAATAAATTACTCAGATGTTCGACAAGGGGTTTTTGATGTTGCGTTTGGGCAATGGAAATTTTGTTGGTAATGGTTAATAAAGGAGTGAAGCGATTAGCAAAGCGAATGGCTGGTGTTTGATAAATAAAAGCGGGATTCGTTTTAGCTTGGGAGACTAAATCTTGGTTGCGTGTCAATCGAATACCCCCCCAAGTATTCTGCTGACTAATAATATTTAATCCCCCAAATTTCAGTTGTCGATAACCGCGATCTTTTTGGGTGTTATCTTTATCAATAAAGGTATAGATCGCGCGATCGCCTGGTTGGGGAGATGGACTGCCTTGGGGTTGCCATTTATCACTATCGGCAATGACTAAAGGTAGGTTTGCGGTGCCTTGCAAGCGTTGAACGGTAATTGTTAACTGATGGGTGTTTGGGTCAATATATTCGCTAATTAAACAAGAAAAGTCGGCTTGTGTATCATTGGGTGCATTAGCCTGTAATTCCTGCCACGTTTCCCAGTTGGTGGCCACCTGTTCGGCTAAGGTAACAAAGGCTTGTAGGGCAATTTTTAGGGTTGAGGCGATCGCCGGATTGAGATTATCCGGCTTGAGGGTGGGAATTAGGGCAAGATCGGACTCCATTGCGTCATAGGCATGGATAAACGCCGCTAACGCTTCAAATAAATCCGAGGTTTGGCTGGTTGATAGGTTCGTTAATTGGCTAGGGTTCGTCTGGGAACTGATTTGCGGTTCTCGCACATTAAAGCGAATATTTGCCTCTATTTCGTCTTGGGCTTCGTCCTGTTGTTGATAGGTGTAGGTATATGTCCATTGTTTGGCTTCTTCGATGCTATTGCAATCATCATTAAAGGGTTCTCCATTTTGCCCAATTAGGACGGGGGCAGTGGGATAATTTCGCAGGGGAATGGGAATTTCTGCCTGTCCCATTTGTAGGGGTTGAAGGGGCAATAAAAAGGTAAGATAGAGGGGAACTTCTTGCTCGTCTAAATAGAGGGCTAAACTGTTAATACTGTAGTCTAAATCTAAAAAGATTCGATTACTTTTTTGCCCCGATTGAGTAAATAGACAATTTAACCAGGATGACTGATCAGATAGAGAAAATTCTGCCGTTGATAGGGAGAAATCGGGTTGATTTTTGCCATGAAGTTCTAACACCCCGATGCGGGCATTGGGTTTAAATAAATTGGCATTGTTGATGAGTTCATTGGGCAAACTTGCCGTGATTAGATTATCTAAACTAATGCCTAATCCCTGTAAAATTGTTTGGAAAGTATCATTATCTTTGGTGGTGTATGTCCCCAGATTTTGACCCGCATTAATCAGATTTGGGGTTGCTAAATTGGCAAAAATAATATCGTTGCTAGTGACTTCAAAATAGTTAGCAACCTCTTGCAAGATAGGATATTGGGGATATACCACCCAATTCAGGGATAAGGTCTTACCTGGAAGGAGTAAATTTTGTTGGGCTATCTGTTGGGCAAACCCCGTTATGGTTAGGTTAAAATGGTGGGCAACCGTGGCTAGTGTATCCTCTTTAGTCGGTCGGTATTCGGGTTGGTTCGGTAACTTAATAGTTTGGCTAAGATCGAAGATACCAGGCACATCCTGTAAGACTAAGGTGAGATAATCTAGGGTTAACCCTGGATTGGGTTGTTGATAGACTGTTAGAAGGGTTTGTAAATTATTAATCCCTTGGGTAATGGTATAGTTAGCTGCTTCAATTTTACCCAACAATAAAGGGGCTTTATCCGCCTGTTGATAGGGGGATTGGCTTTGAGTTTGATACTGAATAATAGCATCAACATTATAAGCACTAGAAAGGGTATCTAACAGTTGTTCATAGAGGGTTTGTTGGGCAGCTAATTGACGTTGCTGGAGGGAACTATCGTCGGTTTCTAGAATGTTAGTAACACTTTGGGCGATCGCCTTAGCAATTCTTTGCTTAACCCCGACTAATTTATCAAAGGATTCCTCATCTAAATGATAAGCCCCAACGGCATATTTTGCCGTCATAAACTCATCAATAATGGTTAAAAACTGCCGTCCCCATTCATCGAGATTAACACTGGTAAAATTGAGCGTTTTAGACCCCTGTAAACCCCCATTAGTCAGGTAGTCTTTAATCATGACATCAGAACGGGAGATCAATTGATTGGCTAGGGGTTGGGGCGCGAAAAATTGGGGGGCTGCATCGGTTATCTGATAACTAATTCCGCTATTTCCTAGGGGAACAATCCAGATTTTTTTGTTACTATCTTGGGTGTCTTTACTAACGGCTACTTTGAGTTTTTGATCAAAAGCTGTCTCGAAATCGATAGCAAATTGTTGCAGCGATAAAATATTATTTTGATCCCCTTCTGTATGGGCGACAATTGGCGTTTCTGCCTGTAAAACAGATTGATACGTTTGCTCAATAAGTTTTTGCTCAATAAGTTGCTGACTTTTTTGATCAGAAAGCAGTTGTTTACTGACTAAATTAGGATCGCGGGTAATCTTTAAACTGACGGTTAGGGAGAAAATTTCAGCGTGATTTTGCGGTTGAATAGTTGAACTTAACGTTAAAGGAGTCGGAGGCATCAATACTGTTACCTGTTTGAATAAGGCGACATCCTTAATCAGAGATGCAAATTGTGCCTGAGTTGTTAATAATTTCGCTCCATTAAGGCTAACTTGTGCCACAAAAAAGGTATAAATTGAATAGAGATTATCCGACTCTTTGGTGGTATATTGAACCGTTGACTTAGCCCAAGAACCATCTGGATTTTTAACATCAAGATCAACCGAAAATGTGACCTTATCCTGAATAATATTCATCAGATAAAGATTGACATTGAATAGATCTTTAATATGATCTTCATTAACGGCAATCTTCCCTAACGTATTATTTTGATCAGTAATGGCATAAATTGAAGCTTCTTTCGGCAAATTATCAGCCAAAATCAAAGCATTGGGAATCATTAAAATCAGATTATTTTTAATCGGTTGCAACCCATTAAAACGAGTAAATTCAGTAATAGTTGCCCCCCCCGTACAACTATTAGCCAGATCAGTGATACTCTTACCTGTACCAGGGGCTTTTTGTTCGACAAACAGGGCAATATGCGCCCCAGACGCTAAAATATCCTGATTAGCGATTAACGATGCCAAACTCTCCACCGTGCTGTTATACTGTTTCGCAATACTTGCTAACGTATCATTGGCAGCAATCAGATGGGTTTGATCATTGCCCATAACTAGAAGTACCCCCGGACGCAGTAACCCAGGTAAATCCTGATTTAGACTCGCAACCGTACTGCTATTGTAAGCCGTCACCCCACTATTAGCAGGGAGAGGATTATTTGCCACAATCGATGCTAGGGTATCCTTAAAGCGAACCGTATAGAAAGTAGGAATATTCAGGGAATCTGAGGCAAAAAAGTCAGGGATAGTAGCATTTATCTGGGCAATCTCCCCAAAAGTGGCTGGATAGGCCTGCGCTAAACTGCTGAGGCTATCCGTCGTATTATTGCTACCAGTGGTATGCGTTACCGCAATTAACCCTCCTGACGGCCAAGTTAACGTCGTTAAGAAACCATAGATTTGTGCAATCAAACTAACCAGGGGATCTTTCTGACTGGGGGTATCAATATTACCTAGAGACGTTTCTAGGAACACACTAACATCCCCTTGAGATAATTGATAATAGATAGTTTTGTAACCTTCAAGATCCTTTTGTGCCTGTTTCAGACAATCGCTTAAAGACTTATCCAACCGAGGCAAATATTTCACCCCATTAAAGTCTATCAAGACATTAATAAGCGGTTTAGTCAAGTCGTTTTTATTGCCTGTAATCGTATAAGAAGCAGCCACACTATTCCACTGACTCAGAGGAATCACCGGATCGTAATATTGAATAGGAATAGAGAGGGAATCTTTAAAAATATTGGTTAGACGATTACCATAAACATCCTGTAAATTAAACGTAAATTCGAGAGATTTAATCGTCTTAGTAATAGCCCGATAGGGGTTCTCATCAGCAGAAGGCATAAACGCATTACTCTGTCCCTCCGTTGGGCTAGACTTAGGCGAAGGCAAGGGGATAATATGGCTATAGTGCCAATCTGCATCGGTACTTTCTCCAAGGGGGACTTTAGCGGCATCGTGGGGTAACGTCGGTCCTAGGGGAACAGCCCACATACCGTTACCAAAATCAGCATTTTCCTGCACTCGGTAGCCTAACATCTGGAATAACGACTCAAAAGCAGCTAATTCTAGACTACTATTCTGTTTTTCGAGATAAGTTAACTCCCCAGGTTCCAGGGAAACATAGAAGCTAAAAGATTCATCAGCAGAGGTCGGGTTAACAAATATCACAAAGGGAGAGGTAGTATTAGGATCACTCACCAATTGATCTGCTGGAATAAATTGTTCCACTAGCTGCCAACTGTCCGTTAACGTTACTTCTTGCGGTTGAGGACGAGGATGATGGCCATTAGAAATCTTGATGACCTTACCGACGCTAGACGCATCAGCAGCCATCACCTGACAGCGAATATAATTGGTCTTGGTCAGGTCTTCCGAGTGTGTAAAGCTGTCTCCCACATAAAAAGCAATATTCAGGTAGTTTGAGGTTAAATTAGCAGGAATAGTAAATTTAACTACCTTTTTCGGGTTAACTCCTGGCGTGGTCGTGATCGCTTTTGTGGCGTTAGTATTAGCTGTCAGGGTGATCCCATCGTCCCCTGATTTTAATTGACTCCCGATATCGAGTACCAGAACCTCGCTTACTTTGGGTTCGAGATCAGGTTTAGCTAAAGACCACTCAAACCCGATATTCCCTGGACTAATGGTCAGTTGCGCGGCAGGACATTGGGGGGACTCGGCAAAAAAGACCATCTGTGATGTATCAATAGCGGTACGGGTGACAACACAGTTACGCGATCGCGCGACTTGATTAGTATCGGTTGAAAGTACCAACAAATTCAAGGTTGCATTAACACTCTGACTAAAGACAGAAGCGGGGAAACCATCAGGGTTTTGCTGCGTTTGATAATAGAGGTAATAACCGCCAGATTGGACATCACTGCTTTCATAGAGTAGCCTTAAGAAAGTTTGAGCCTCTTTTAGACTCGCCGCCGCAATTTCGGGATCTTGATCGCCAATACCCGCCAAATTCGTCTTAATTAGCTGAATACCTTGACTATCCCCCTCAGCAAACATATCTGATTGCAAACTAGCACTATTACCCCTATTATCGGCTGTATAAACCAGATAGAGAGTCAGATTATCCTCTTTAGCCGCTAAAAGACGGGAAAGCAGTTCCACACTATCGTGATCAACCCCTTGCAACTGATAGACATTAGATATCATTTCCCCATTGATACCAGAAGAGATATACTCTTTTACGCTAAATTTAATTAACGTAGCCCAGGCATAATAATTCACATCCGTCGTGATCATATCCCTTCCCTGAGCATCAGACGACCCCGTTTTCAGGTTCAGCATGAGGGTTTCTTGTTTCCCTAACTGACGTAACTGATGGAGTAGTCCTGCAGGTAAAGTCCAAATAGTCGGATTTCCTGCCAAAGACTGGGATCCTTGCTGAGATTGGAAGGGAATATTATGATCAACGCTATTCCAGAGAAAACTGTTTTGTAAGGAATGTTGGGTGTTAGTCTTAATAAACGGCGTAAAAGGACGGATGGCGTTAGTCTGAAGTTTTCCGGCCACCGTAGGCAAGTCTTGCACAAATTGCAATTGGTCAGGGGTTAGCTTAAAGGTTGCATTATCGGGTAGTTGCAAAACAGGACTGGGACTGGCAACACTCAGGGTTACACCATCACCTAAACTGGCAACACTTGCAGAGAATTGTTGACCCACTGCTGCATACAAGCTTTGCACTTGCCAGGTCGCCAGAGGTTGGGTAAAATCTTGTTGAGCGATTGGGAGACTCATCCCATGCACCAAAAATCGAGAAACCGTACTAGCAATGTTATTAAAATTCGGTGCGTCTGGATGGCTGGCTAAGGTTTGTATCAACTGGCTGACTGACAGTCTCACCGAGGGAATAACCCAAATTTGTTGGGGTTTAAGCAGTTGTGGATTGTCTTTGTTCCAGGTAATAATGTCAGTTAACGCGCAATAATGATTCTGGGCAATATTGGCTAAGGTATCCCTATTTGCGATCGCACATTTATAGTCCTGTACAACAAGAGATCCGCCTACTTGTAAAAGTCCTTTTTTGTCCGCATTGGCACTCACTAAATCCTCTGGCTTAACCACCAAAGTGCCACTCGGCAAAACAGAGAAATAACGGGCAATACTAAAGAGGGTATCGTTAGCATCGACCGTGTATTGAGCATTCGTAATCGTATATTGGTTGCCGTTTTGCTGAACTTGCTCCACTCCTACGCCAAAATAGGTGGCAACTGAATTGATATCCGTTGGCGGTACCGTATAGTTAATCGCGGGAATTGTTACCGTACTATTCTTAGTAGCATCAAAGTCTGGGTTTAAACCCTGAAGAATCGTTTCTGATACCCCAAAATAATGGCCTATCTCTGCCAGGGATTTGAGATTACCCGTTGTTGGATTGTAAGAAAAGTTTATACCAGAAATTGATACTTTTGTCAAGGGTGCAAGGCTTGGACTGTCGCCATTGTTGGTAATATCCCTGGTGGGTTGTCCCCCTAAAATGACGATGCGATCGGCTGAAGTGTAGAATTGTTGGGCTAAACTGGTTAAGGTGGTGTCGCTTGGGGGTGCGGTATAGCTAACGGAAGGTAAGCTGACCGATTGACCGAGGGCGAGTAAATGGGTATTGTAGAGATTACTGGTGGCTAATGCCTTAATATCAACCTTTATTTGAGAATTGGACAGAGTTTGAGCAATTTGATTAAAGCTGGTTTCTGCTGTAGTAATTTGGTGGGTAAACTGTTTAATAATGGCATAGCCTTTATCATTTAAAACACCTGGTTGATTCTGATTAGCTAAGCACATTTCTAACAAGTATTTCCCTACATTATCAGTTACTCCCCCCTCCGATACATCGTAATATTGGCTAACAATTCTTGTTAAGTAATCACCTTCATTAATTTGATAAGAGAATGCTCGCAGCAAACGATAGGCATTTTGAACAGCCGTATTGATTAGTAAAGAGAAATAATCCTTAAATAACACCTCTGCTAAAGATTCATCGCTAATAATAACGCCATCTTGTTCTAGACTTTCTTCTTGTTGAGAGGAGAGGGCTTTTAAGTATTTGATTAATTGGGGTAAATAGTCTTCCCCAAAGGCATCTTTAATCGATTGAGAAAAACTGATTACCTTACTTTCTCCTGTTTGCTTATCTTTGTAGCCCAAATTCAGTGATTTGAATAGAGGAAAAATAGAAGCATTAATTGATGTAGGATTACTACTTTGATCTTGAACCTTAAAGACAAAATTCGTCTGTAAATAGCCCATAAGTTGGTCGAAACCGAAGGGAACTTGCCATGATTTAAGCAAGTTTGCAATCACTTGTTGATCTTGATTTTGATCGAGGTTAAAGGCTTTATTGGCATCTAAAATAGAGCCATTTTTTCCTAATACCCCTTGTATCACTAAGGATTGTAAAATAACGGTAGCATCGGCCAAAGAAATGTTTAATAATCCAGCGATCACGCCTTCCGTAATGACCCCAGATAGTCGTTTATCGATAAAATTAAGGTCATCTTCTGTAATTTTTGCCTGATTCAGACTCGCTGCATCAGCAACCTTTAAATAAGCCTGCAAAGCCCAGACCAATAAGGTTTGTGCTAGTTTATCAAAATCCGATTGAGTCTGATTATTTTGGCTCTGATTAATACTATTTTCAAGGAATAATAAACTAACAACTTGCGGATCAACCGTGCCATCTACTCCTTTAGAAGAAGCCGTAACACAGGGGACAAAATAGAGTTTAACCTCCTTATTGCTGCTGTCATTGTAAGCAAAGTTCGCTGACCAAGTCCAGTCTGTGGGGTTAGTCACCGAGAGAACCAAAGGCCGTTCTATCACTGTATCAGGAATTGGACGCGAAGATACGGAGACGGGCAAAGGTTCAACAGGTTGTGCGACAGGTTGTGCCGTTGGTGTGGCCATCGCTGCCATCATCGGGGATGGCCTTACCTTGGGAGGTTCAGGAGAGGGAACGGGTTGAGGAGAGAAGGACGTATCAAGGGAGGGTAAAGGTTGGGGAGGACTAATAACATTCCAAGGGGTGAGACTGGCCTGTCCGATACTAAATTTTTGGGTAATGGTTGCAGAGAAGTGGAAGTCAATTTTGATAAAGACAATTTGAATAAATGCCCTGACTTCAACCCCTGCACTAAGGGTAATATAAATCGGTTGATAACACTCAACAACCAGTTGAACACTGGCATATAAAGTAACACTAATATCAATTTTTATAATAGCTAAATCAATCTTACCGTAGAGTTTCCCAACAATAGTGATCGCCCCTTGAATTAAATAATAATTTTCTGGTACTAGGGCGTTACTATCAGGATTAAAGACCGCAATAACCCCTTGTAAAACCCCCGCTAAGGTAATATCAATTCCAGCAGATAAAACCCCTTCATTGATGTCTTTTCCGACCCCAATTTGTAACCCTAAACCAAATTCAATAACCGGATCAAACCGTCCATTACTAATAACAGGAACATGATTTGAGGTATCACCATTAAGCATAGCAAAATAGAAGCCACCGGCTCCCTCAAAGGGGAAAGCTTGAACACTGAAAGAGCGAGAAAAATCGTTATTGTAGGGAAAGCCAAAATCAAGCTTAAAGTTACCGTTAGTATAGATAGAAATATCAATAATCGGTAGGGTCAGAGATACCTCGCCAAATTCCCAATGTCGCATGATATCAGGTAGTTTTAATTCGAGGAAATACTCACCTAAATGGTCGTTAATTTTCTTGTAGAGAATCTGGAAACTTAACCCGTCTAAGATTTTAACTTTCGGACCACTTAAACTAATATAAAGTCCATACAATTCTGGGTCATTAAAAATCACCCCAACGGTAACAGCATCAACAAGGGTTAAATCTGCCCCAATTAACCAACCAGCATTAGGATCAAATTGTAAAGCATCTAGGGGGTCTAAAGGGGATTTAATAGAAGGTTTATCGCCATTAGATGCAACAGGTTGATTAGTATTTGTAGAACCCGATAATTGCTTTTTAGTTCCCTTACTGATATCTTGGGGTTTATAGCTATCTCCTAATTTATTGAGAACATCATAAACCTTAGTAAACTCAGTAGTATCTTTAAAGCCAATATGTTGTCCAACCGCTAAGAAACGTAAATCTACGGTGGTGGTTTTTCCAGCAACAGATGGGGGACTTTCATTAAGGAGATCCCACTGCAACGGTTTATCCTTAGTATAAGAAGTCGCTAAAAAGTTACCTTCGATTTTGAAATCAACCGATTTTTCTTGACCTTCACCGGATTTTTGATAGAAAATTCCCACCGCTTTAATATCAACAAATCCCAGGTTTTCATTGAGGTCATACCATACCCCTCCTGTCCCCTGAGTAACATTCACTTCTAACGTCAGATTACGCAAGTTTAAATCATTGAGAATATTCCAAGGTTCGTCTAATTCAAAGTCGGCCTCTGGGTCAACTTTATTCACAATATAAGTGATTAATTTACCTAAAGATAAATCCCCAAAATTCAAGTCAATAATTGTTTCAGAAAACCCTGGACTAATCTGTTTACTACGAATAGCACAGGTATAATCATTTAATTTCAGAATGAGGTTTTTATTATTGGGGACAAATTCATAGCGAACGGTTAAAATGAAATCTTTTTCAAATTCTACATCCCCTTCAAAGAACCCCTGATAAACTCGTTTTGATAAGGCTTGTTCTGAGGTATTATTTGGGGTTTCTAAGGTTGATTCTATATTAACTTTTGCTGTAAATTTAGGAATAGAAAAATCACCAATTGCCTTTTCTTGTGACCAATCAATCTCTATTTCAGTCGCAAATTGATAGGTACTCGTACCCGTATCTACTGAAACAGAAAGACTACTTAAAATGACATCAGGTACCAAAGGAGGTACTTCTGTAATACCCATAAATTGTTCTACCAATTTAGTGAGATTAACCTGCCCACTATCAGGATATAACTGTCCCGTTAAAAGCCAATTCCCTGCTTGATTTCTTTCCGCAGAAAGATCAACAATTACGTTACCAATAGATAGAGAACTAAAGATTTTACCTGTCGCTAATAAAGATCCACTTGTCCAGTCTAAATTTAAACTAACATCGATTTCTTTGACCTCTAGGATACCCTCAACAAGAACCCAATCTTGGCAACTAATCAAGAAATAAATCTGAGAAATTTGCCGTTGGGTTATATTTAGATCAATTTCAAAATCATTAATTATAAAATGATTTTTAGTTAAACTATCTGGTAACAAATTAGTAACATTAGCTCCAACAAGACTTGCTAGATCTCCTAAATTAGGAAGTTCTACATTAGAGGCTCTAACCGCTAAATTCCAATCACTAAAAGCATCATATTTTTGAACAATAACATCTAAATTTTCTTTGCCAATTCCAATTGTCCCTCTAATTGAACCAAAAACAGTACGAAGAGTCGTAGGTTTAATGATATTAATATCAATAAATATATTTTTTATGACTAACTGATTAGGGATGATAACCCAATCTTGTGTCGAATAAAGATCAAAAGAAAAATTGACTAAACTAGGAACTTTAGGGTCAATTTCTAGCCCAATAGAAGACAGAGTAAAGCCCCCAATTTCTCCAACACCTGCGGGCAAAAGATTTTGAACATTTGCACCATTTCCTCCCAAAAGATGAGCAAAAGATTCTAGATTTGGTAGTGCTATTTCAGAATAACATTGTAATGACCAGTTGCCATCACCAACGGGGAAGGAAATTTCTGGACTGAGGGTTAAGGCATTACCCAGAAAAAACGTTCCTTGCAATGAACCAGATTTTCGTAATTTTCGTAGTCCACCTTTAGAATCTCGAATGACAGATAGGTTTAAACTTAAATCTTTAAGTTCTAGTATACCTGGAAGAATTGCCCATAATGGACCTGATGAACTTGTTCTATTTATATCCTCAAAGTCACTACCAACAGACAAATAAAGCGCATTAAAATTACTTTTATCTCTAGTTAACTGTAGGGTAAAATTCGTCACCTCCACAGAGTCAAATTTCTGACTTAATTGATCTGGTAAAATACTAATTAAATCCATCCCAGGCACGATGGGAAGCAATCGTTCAAAACTGACTTGTTGCCCTGGAATAAACATAATTGTCCAACCAGTCAGGCCTAAAGGTAACTCCACCGCTAAGGGCAGTATAGAACCTTCTATGTTGACATCTCCTTGTACTCGTAAACCATAAGTAAGATAATGGGTTTCTCCTTCTTCTACACTACTCTCTGTGACACTCTCAGCATGAAGGACAAATTTAGCATTCTCAAAAGACAATTCAGCCAAAAAATTAGGCAGTTTAATAGAAAAGTCTGGAATTTTTCCCGTAATAGCCAAAGCTTCATTACTAGCATTTATTTGTACTGTCCCTTTTAAGGGCAAAGGATTAGTTACCCCTGGGATTAAATTGAGCAAAATATCAGCCGGAGGAGAAAGATTAAGATCGGCTGCTAAATTTAATCCAGTCTCCAAATCACTAGGTATAACGCCCTGATTATTGGCACTATTAAGAATAAAATAGGGTCGATTAGTTGCCGTATTAACAAAAGTAAGTTGGTTGAAAATGGTCTGAGATAAAGAAGAAAAACTATCGGTTAATTTCCAGGTAGATCCTGTCTTAATAATTAACTCGATCGCTAACGTGCTGTTATTAATACTAAACGTAGCTGTTATCTCTGGTTTATCTATCTTTAACAGTGTATTAACTGAGATTCCTTGAACAACTAAAGTCCCCTTTTCTGTATCTGGAACAATGGCAATATTACTGTTCAAAGCAATTGAGGAAACCCCCAAATGTTGCTGAAACAAACTGATAATTTCTGAGCCTGGGTTGCCTAGGGTATTGCTGTTAAGGGGTAGGGGGACTGTTGGCTGTTGCTGATGCAGCGTTTCCAGTGTATTTTGTAGGGTCTGAAGCAGGGGATCGATTGTTGTAGTCATAATAGAATTTTTGCCAAAAAATCAAATAAATACAGAAAAAATGCGGATCATAATAGCCATTTGCGACTTGTACCTGGCATGGTGTTATTCCGTGTTGGTATAGAAGCCTTGGCTTTGTCGCTATCTGATGTAGTTACAGCGGCCATTGGTGTAGCTTTTAAGCGGTTAACCTTTTTGGGTTTTTCTTCCTCGACTCGAGGCAATAGCAATTTTTCTAATAAAGTCTTATCGTGGAAAGATTGCCACATAACGGTTGCCCAGGTTGACCAAAATCCGCCTGATTGGATAATAATCCTAGCCTGTTGAAGAAAGGCATTGATGAGTAGTTCTGTGTCCGTTTCTTTCAAGTAGTCAGCATATTGTTGGGCATTGTGCCAGGCTTCTGTCCGTAGATCGACACGCCTATCTACCATCGATAGATAGTCTTTTTTGGGGATGCGGAAACTATTATCGTTTTGGTTGTAATAATGGGTATTGAGTCCAAAATAATCGATCGTTGCTTGGGCTGCGGGGGAACAAGCGTGTACAATGACAAGTTCAACATTATTGGGAGCAGTTTCTGGGTTTCCTTGATCATCAAGATAGACTAAGGAGACTGGTTGCAAAGTGTAGACTAACTCAGCCTTGTCGTCTAAACGAAAGGTAAGGTCTTTGTCCGGTAACAGGAGATGCGGTCTTAGTTCTTGGGGGGCTGTTTTTTGGCTATCATGACAGTTATGACACAGAAGCAGTAAATGAGGCCAATCAGCTTGATTCGATTTGCCTTTAATAGTTTTACCCGTGTCCTGATTCCAAACCCAAGCTTGGTCCGGCATAGGGCGTTCACAGATTGAGCAATGGGTTCCTAAATGGTTCATAAGAACGCCATCAATAGGAAAAGAAAATTCTGTCTTGGGGATAGCTGGTTTTTCTATAGGTCTCATAGGTCACTCCATTGAGGAACATTGGCTGTGTCAGTACCAGGAAAAAAGTTAGAAGTATTCGTTTCGTTGATAAAACGTCCAAGCAGAGCGTTTCCAGAAGGATCAGACCAATCTAGTCGTTGTAGAATTGTTATCCATACTGAATAAAATCCAACGGATGCAGCACTGGTTAAAATTCCTAGCCATACAGTATCAAAGGCAGTTTGATTGCCAACTATACTAGGCTCTGATAATGATTTTAATATCTTTAAAGCCTTAAACCAAGCTTCTGTCCGATTAACAACTCTTCGATCATAAGTTGACCCGGTATTACCCAGATAATTTAACTTGCATAACTCGATCATTTCTTTGGCATACTTATTGTTATTGTTTGCGCTGAGACGAACTTCTACATTGCGGGTTAAGTATTTTTTTTGACGTATTATGATCTTTGCTCTTACAGTACGATGATTAATATCAGTTCCTAAGTGTATATTCTCGAAATCAACTGAATTTTGTTCTAGCAATTTTTTCCATTGATTACTTGGTTGAGATTGGTAATACAGATCTACAGAAAACCCACTATAAGCATTCGTGTCTTTATCTGGCCATATATAGTGGCGTTTAGTAATTTCGTCGTAATATTGTCTTTCCGTCGGAGCATTATTACCCAGCCATGCTCGTACTGTTGAACGACTTGGTATATTTGATTTTGCAGTATTACATGCACTACAGGCCAAAAGAAAATTTTCCCAAATAACAGAATAAGTTGGGTACTCTGCTTTGGGGGCGATATGTTCCACCTCTAGTAGTCCAGTAACTGGACTTTCACAGAAAGAACAAAAAGCACCAAGTCGAGTGGTTAGTGGGACGGAAGCTTGTTTATAAGTATCTCCTATTACTTCCTTAACTCTTGGCAAAGCTGCGTTTAAGTCATCGTAATCCCTCGATCTTTTCTTGGGATTAAGTTTCACCATCCTCAACCATATATCAACAAGAACTTGCTCAAGTGTTGGATTTGTTCCTACTAAGTTTACGATAGCTTGTTTTTGGAAAGTAAAAGGTTTTACCGTTTTTAGATCAGTATCTAAATCATAGGGATAATCATTTCCTCTATCACCTTTATTAACTGGTCTCATGAATTTGTTCTCCTTTGCAAATGAAATAGACTAGCTAGATATTCCCCAAATATTAATTGGTTAATTTGTTTGGGGCATTCTGATTGGCTGTTTTTTGGTCTTTTTGATAAGCCGCATACCAAGCTAAAGTTGGATTCTTAGCATTAGGATTACCAAACAAATACATATCCGTTGAACCGTTAGGAGGTAACGAAAGAATGAACAATTTCAAGGCGATCTTTTTAAACGTCAAAATATAAGCATCTTCGGGTTTAGATAGCGCGATCGCCCCAATAGCTAGTTTTAAGATCCCCTGTAGACTTAACTCCTTCTTTCCCCCCGTAAAGGGCAATTTAATCGCCATAGCGATAGGATAAGACGAATTACCCCCTGAACTCCCCAGATCCGGCGAATCCTCTGGACTCCAGGCTACCAACAGAGTAGCCGTAAAACTCTCTTTAGGAGCTAATGCCCCCATCGTACCAAAATTTAGCTCAAAAGTGATGCCATACCAAGTATTACTCAACCCTTTAAACAATTCCGGCGTTTTAACCGACAAATAACCTAAATCCTTCGGTTTTTGCTCCGCTCCCAAGATAAAACCCGTAGGTTTCAGGGGGAATTGTTGCGCTAAACTGTTGTCCCGCGCTTCACTCCCCGAAGCATTCAACGTCACTTGACTTTCATCCAAATCGAAGGTTTTTGAGCCTTGGGCAGCTTGAGGGTCAAAACTCATATTCAGGGCAAGATTAGCAAAGGGAAGCCGCCTATAGGACAATAAATCAAAATTATCGGCTGTTTGGGACTTAAAAGCTAAATTTCCCTGTAAAATAAAGCGACTGTGAACCGTTTCCCCTGCTTGTAGTCCCAATTTCGGGATAATCGTAGCAAACTCGACCTTAGTGATTTCCACTGTCTCTAAAATCGAACTGGTCATGGAAAACACCCGATCATCGGTTCCGACAAAGGTATAAACCGGATGACCATTGTGGGACTCATAGCTACCGTGTAACGTCAGCCAGTCATTAGTGACAGAATCAGGGGTTTTGAGGGTAGCAGGGGATTGAAATAGCTCATTAATCGATAATCTCAGAATACTAGATAAAGTTTTAACCTGGGAATTTTTCAACAAAACCCCTAAACTATCCACCTGATAGTCATAGGTAGCCGTTGCCGTTACCGGAGTCAGATTTTCGTAATCAATCAAGCCAAAGAAAGAACTAGCTCCCATTTCCAATGCTCCCGTCGGAACACGACGAACGGGAGTAATGTCAATCCCTAGATGGTGGGCATAAAATTGGCTGGCATCGATCCCGGCCGCTAACCCTTCTAATTCCTGGGGCAACCCAGTCACCGGAACTCGACAATTTAGGGCAAGAATGCCATTCCACTGCGGATTTTCTACCACTTCTTTAACAAAGTGTTCATAATTCGAGTCACCCACGACACCCGACTTAGGCGGATTACATTGACTTGGATCGTACTTACAACGGGCTTGGTTAAGAAGAGATTGAATAGTCTGTTGCGTCGTGGCTGGATCCTGATTAAAATCTTCAGGTTTGGCCCAGAGATGGCGATCGCCCACCAACTCCCGTACCGACTTGCCAGCATAAAACTTAAAAATCAAAATAGTGGTATGGGTTGACCATTGACTGGGATCGAGATCGAAGTTCCATCCAGCCACCGTCACCTTACTGGCGGTAAAATGATTGGCCAGGACATCGGGGTTAGAAATGACCAAAAATTGCTGATTCGTTTGCAGGGCGGCCTTAAGAGGATTAGCAATATTACTAAAAGTAAGTTTATTTTGCCCTAAATCTTGAGCAATAGTCAGTTTTTCCCAACTTTGCAAGTCCTGACTAAAGGTAGCGAGAAATCCTTGCGGGGTTGTCCCTTGGCTAGAGGGCGTTGGCGGGCTGACAGGGGTTGCCAAAAGAGTCGATCCGGATGTGGTCCTTACCGCCATCATTAATTTAGGACGACTCGTTTGGGGCTGTGTTACGGAAACGGGAGATAAGGCTTGATTAATGGCATCAATTCGCGCCCGTCTTTCTAGACTTAGAATTTGTAACTCAAATCGGCGATAATCCTCTAAAGATTCGGATAACCCCCCATAGGGAACCATCGGGAAAGCGTGGGGTATTGCCTCCGTATCTGAGTCAAACAGGGGTAAAATACCACTCGGTATGGGCATAAACCGGAGAAAATCCTTACTTTCCCCTTTTTGGTAGAGTGCCGCGCCATCGGGTTGAGCATAGTAGGTGATGGTTTCCGCTAGGAGATAGACCCAGGAGGTAGTCGCCACATCACTTAAACGGGAAAGAGGGAGAGCATTAGTCCCCGAAAAGCCTGAAGCGTAGGCATTTTGAGCAGGAACAAAGCGCAACATCGTAGGAACTTCAGCCGGAGGCAGGCCGAGATATTCCAACCCCGATAGACCGCACATAACTTGGTCAGCCCTAGACGAGTTACTGCCTTTTGGTACGCTAATTTTAAACTCCCCTTGGGGGACTAAATACAAGGGATCGGCCGGGTTAGGGGTTGTGGTGGTGGGTTTTAGGGCAAAGATTAATTTGGCATCCCCTTGGGGAGTTAAGGTCAGGGGATGACCTAGGGGGGTTAAATAGTAAGAAGTCAGGGTGGGGATATTGATGCCATCGGTCAGGGAAAAATAGGTTTTTGCCCCATCAAAGGGGTGGCAAGGGTCGAGATGGGGAGAGAGGGTCAGAGATCCTTGTTCCAGGTTAAAAATCGGATAGAACAGGGAGGTGAGGGAAGCGGTTTCCGCCCCCGTTGTGGGGGCATCCACAAAGAAACGTAACCCCACATCGAGGGCTTCTAGATCGGCTTGATTTAAGGTCAGGTCAAACAGGAGAGATCCCGCTCCAATTTGTCCATAAAACGGCAACTTGACGGGTGCAGCGATCGCCCCTACTGTCTGGGGATTTTGAGCAAGGGTGTTAGTCAGACAAATCTGGGCTTCTCCAGTGGCGGGATTTTTCAGTTCAAATTGATTCTCCGCCAGATTAACGGAAAAGATACTGCCCTGGCCAGCGATTAAAGCGAGGTTGCGAAAATGTAGGTTGATCTCCTTAATTTGGGCGGTATTACCCGACTGATTCACCAGTTTTAGGGTAGAAAGCCGCCAGTTTGTCCCTACATCGTTGGGATTCTCAATCCAAATACATCGGACATCCGAGTATTCTGGCTGTTGTAATAAGCCTTGTAAGGTACTCACAAAGGAGGATAAATCCCAGACTGGCATCCCCAGAAAGACGTAACAGCCTCCCTTGTCCCAGGACTCACTCATCGTAATGGGGGGGGTCATGGCCTGACTGGGTAAGTAGGCGATCGTGTGGGATATCTCTCCGTCTGATGCAGTCCCCTGGCTGGCAAAATAGAGCGCAATGGTCGGAACAGGTTGGACAAAGGTGGGCTTATTGTTGGAGATGGCCATGGGTTTGGGGGGAGGTTGGGGAATGTGGGAAGAAAGTAGGTATTATATGCTGACTCCTAACTCCTAACTCCTGATAGTTTTGATAACCATAGCCTTCGGTTTGACCAGGATGGGGTCTGGTCCACTGAGGGGGTGATCGCTGTTGAGAGTCCCATCGCCATTGATGCGGTAAAACTGAACATAGGCGGTCTGCCAACCAGGATTAAAGGCAACTAAGGTCGATGTCACCGTTTTGTCCACCGTTTTGACGAAGGTGGCGGTAAAAACCATGGTGTTGACCTCTGTCCCGTTAGCATCAACGTTTTTCCCATAGACTGTCCAATCGGGTGTTCCATAGCGATCAAGAACATGAAGCAGATGGATCACGGAGGTGGGTTTGTCCGAGGGCATCATATTGCCTTCCTGTCCTTCTCCCAAAAGGCGATCGGGGACAGTCCAATCACTGAGCAATCGCTCGATGAGGGGTAAGGTTTTGTTGACATCCCCAGGGTAATAGGGTTCACCCCCCAAGGCTGCCCCCATGGCCAAAGCAAGAAAGTTACCTGGGCTAAATAGGGCTGTATCGAGGGTTTCTCTCCAGGCTTCTGTCAACAAGGAATTAGCCCATTTTTTCATGTATTCGCTGTTGCGACTGATGCCTAACGTCCAAGGGGCGATCGGATAACTTTGAATGAATTTCGAGCCGGTGGGGTAAGCATAGAAAAAGTTGCTCAGGGAGTTAGTTCCAAAATACAAAGTGGAATTACCACAACTTCCCTCTCCCGCAAACTCTTGCGCCGCACTCACCAGACTCGATCCAGGATTATAATGATTTCCCTGCTTGTCTTTATCTTGTGTAGAGGTGGTGACAGGTACCCAAGTCCATTGATTTTCATCCCCTAATTTAAGGTTGTAATTTTTGTCATAGAAGTAAATATCGCCCGCATAGGACCCCGTTGCCAAAAGGTAAATGCCGAGATCGGCGATGGATTTGCGATCGCTTCCTGCACCCCAGAGTACGATTCCTGACCAAGCTTGATTGCCTTCCCAATTGGAATTTTCATTCATACCATCAAAATTCCCAGAGCCAGTCCCGGCCATGTCAAATGAAGACCAGGCATGCTGTTCATTCACCGTACCAGACTTGCCAGGTTGCGCCCCACTGGCCCAACCATGACCATTCCACTGATCAAAAAACGCCATTTTTTGATAGGTCAGTTCTGGATGACTGTAGAAATCGTCGTGTTTGTCGGGATCGTAGGCCAGCGTCATCACCAACTGATCGATCGCGGTGCCCATTTGGCTTGGATCGCACCAAAGACGGGGCTCGGTGCCTTGGGGTTTCCCTGGTTTATCTTCCCAAGCTCGGTCTAAACTGGCGACAACACCGGCCGTGGTCAGATAATACCCGAAAAAGTAGTGCTGATCGTTCATTTGGTCGGAGACAAAAAAGCCGCTCCACATCTCGCCTTCATGCCAAGGTCGTTTTTTCGTCTTATTTTTATCGGGATCAAATCCAGAAGGAACGGGGGGATTACTGCTGGTACTATTAAAGCCAATGCCTGGGAGTCCCCCTGTGGGATTAATCACTGTTCGCCGTGCTTGGTCATCGTATTGGGCAAAATACTTCAATTTCCAATCGCTGTCCGCGAGGGGAGAATTTTCGTAGGGGTTAGGCTGGAAAAACAAACTTAGGGTTTTCTGTAAGCCTTGAGTCCAGGTTTTTAAGGCACCTTTAAGGGTGACAAAGGGAGGATTGTTCCCATAATTGCGGTCAGCATAGGTCTTCCCTTGAACCATGCCGATGGCCTTGTCAATACCCCGTATCGCCATATTCCAAGGGGCGCGATCGCTGTCGTGATTCGCATCAAATAAACAATAGAGCAGTCCTAATCCTTTGGTGGCTGCCGAAAGACTGGCGGCGATCCCATAGGCATCGGGACTGGCGATCGCAAACCCTGCACCAAAAGGAGCCATCGATTGGTCGGTCAACGTCAAATATTGCCAATTCAGGGCATTGTAGAGAACCGGTCCAATGGGGCTGGTAGAATGTCCCACTTTGGCGATAAATCCTTCGGCATTATTGGCAAAGACAGGGCCACCCCCAAAGAACACCGGAACCGCTTGAGGGGAGCTTACGGTACTAACCGATTCACTCCCCGGCAAATAGTTTTCGCCAGCATGGGTCAAGGTTAGATTGATAATGCCTTTCTTGTTGTTGGGATCGGCGGGGGCGGCGGAAATTACCGCTACCGCACCCTTAGCTAGTGGGCTATCGGGGCTGACAAAATTGACTCTCGCACCGGAAATCTGATAGCCACTGCCCCCATTGACTACGTCAACCCGTTCAATTCCTTTTTGCTCATTGAAATGCAGCTTAAAGACCGCATCATGACCACTATCCACTTGAATTTGGGTATTGGGAGGATAATTTGAGCCTGGTTGTACGATTTCAACGGCTAAAATGGTTCTGTCCTCAGCCACATAGGGCATTGCACCAGCGTCCCATCCTTTGCCGCCATGAATTTCGATGCTGGTCCCTTCTATGAATCCCTCCCCTTCTTTACCAGTCTTTAAGCCAGTCCCATTTAATTTTATAGTGCCATTAGATTGAATAGTAAAGTCTAACTCAGGGGGTTGAGTTAACCCGACATGGCCACCCGAGAAAGTCACTTGAAAGTCGGTTGTATATTCTGACCCTGGATCATTGATGCTAATGGCTGCAATGTGAGCTTGGGGGTAAGCTGTGATTTTGGCTGGTTTTGTCGGAGATTTGCCCCCGTCAAGGATAATCTCGGTGGGAGAGCTAATTGGAGGCGGCACAGATGAAGGGTTTTTCAGCCCTATATTGTAGAGTTGCCCTTGTCCATTAATCGCAAAGTCAATGGGGTAATCGTTGCCGTCATCGGCTTCTAACTTAGCTGTGGGGGGATTGGTGACATCATACCCCTCTCCTGGGTCGTCGATGTAAAATCCAAATAGAGAACGGTCGAATTGTAGCCCTGTTACCTGGGCAGTTGCTGAGGTTCCGGCCACGTTATCGGGAGGAATCAGATGTACCTGAATCCCGGCCTTGGTCTCAGAGTCACCGATATAAGGATAGGCTCCCGCATTAGTAAAGCCGCTAATACCACTATCGGCGATCGCTACGATCTCACCGCCTAAAAAGGCTTTCGCTTGGGCGTTAGTTCCCTTGCCCCAGACGATTAAATCGGGTGGTTCTGTATACCCTGCGCCCGCTTGCCAAATGTCAACACTGGGGACTAATCCGGTTCCTTTTGCATTAAAACGGGGTGTAATGACGGGTTGACTAATTTGACTCCTCTCTTGATCCACGGCTTGGGGATTTACTTGAATCATGTCAGCATACCCTAACCCCAAATCGGTCATGCGGATGGCGATGATTTGATCCCCTGATAACTGAACTTTGGCTGTTGCGGTTCTGGGTTGTACCTGTCCAGAACTGGGTTTTCCCTGGGGGTCATCCACCTTAACATTGATAGCGATCGGTTGGCCATCTTTGATGTCTGCGTAACCATGTCCTAGTTCGACGACATCAATTTGCTGTACTTGGCCGGTATGGGGAGTCAGAATAGCTTGGGCTGTGGCCTGTTGTGAACCTTTGTCCGCCGTAGGAGCATCGATCTCCACCTGGGGAACTGTGTTGATGGGGGTATAGTTCTGTCCAATATCAGTAATTTCTACTCCCTGTATCCCTGAGAGTTGATACTGGGTGTCCCAGTCGGGGGAGGGTAAAACGGGGAGAAAGTTTTGAAACAGGTATTGAGTTTGGAAGCCGTTGGCTACAATTGTCTGGTGATTGCCTCGCATTGACCAATAGCCCCATTTTCCTTGGTTGGCTTTGGGAATCGCTGTACTTACAGAAGATGCTGGAAATGGGCTGTATTGTCCGGCCACTAAGGGATGCCAGGTGACTTTCTCCCCTGTTATGGGGTTTAAGCCTAATTCCATGGGTTGATAATGGTGCGGTAATAGGGCAAAGACGGTTTTGTTCGTTTGGGCAACTAATTTGGCTCCCCCATCGATGCCAGCAGCTTGATAGGGGTTAGTCAAGGTGGCTTGATAGGTGGTGGTCACCAGGTACATATTCTGTACTTGGTAGGAGATTTTGGTGCTTTCTAGAAAATTAAAGGCGTATTGGCCGAGTTCCTGGGCATAGCTTTGGGCAGCACTATCTCTGGCGGTTTCTTCGTCTTCGAGACTGTTGCCGTTTTCATCCTGGTTCGGGTAATAACGCATGACGGGGACGGGGGCAACGACAAACCAGTTTTTGCCTTTTTGCTTAAATTCTAGGTAAAAATAGGGATTATTTTGTGCGTCAGTCCCATTATTTCCGTTATTGGACGTATCAAGGGTGACGGGCTGCACTTGCTCTTTGGCATAAAAAACGGCAAAGTAAGTATGATTGCTCTGTTTTCCCGCGGGATTCCAAGCTCCTTCTTTTTTCGTTACGCCATCAAAGTATTTAGGCGAGACTTCCTGATAAAACTGATTGGGATTGGTTTGGTTGCCGTAAATTAGCACAAATTCAATACCTGGAGCGTTAGGAACGGTATAAGTCCCCAAAACTCTAGGATTGCTTGGGTTAGTCTCTCCTGAATCACCAATCTGCCCTAATTCGTTAGTGCGGATTAAATTATAGAAAATGCAGTGATCGTTACCATTAGTTTCACACCAGACAAAGGGCGAACCCTGGGCAACGGTCATTTTTAGGTATTTTCCTTGTCCTGGTTGATTAAAAGGGGTGTATTTATATTGATTGGTTAGATAATCGGGATCATCTGGGTTAGTTCCTTCCCAAACTAAGTCAGCATCCCAATCTCCCATGCGATCAACTTTAATGTTCCACGGGGTTTGCTGTTCGGGGGAACGATTATCATCCCAGACGGGATAGGGAAACGGATCTTGATTTCCTTGGAAAGTGCGATCGCCATTTGATGAATTATTGTCGAGCAGTTCGACGGGTGTTTTGTTACTTGGAACTATCACCAGGGTTTCAATAGGCTTACTTTCTAAGGTTAAAAAAGGTCTTTGCCACGCTTGGGATAATTGATCATTGAAATCGCCAAAATTACATAAATAGGGGAACACTAAAGAAACATTAATTCCCCTAACAATTTTTTTATCTTTCCAATAAAAAACAGCAGAACCAAATTGACTTAAAGGCTGTTGTCGAAACCCAAATTTTCCAGGTGGCCAATTATAACTAATACGCAATGGATCTAAATAAAGCGGTTGTTGATCCATGCGGATTGGTTGCCATTGAGATTGAGGATCACTACTCTTAGACTGAAAGCTAAAATAATCCCATTGTTCTTGATTGGTTTGAGGAGGATTGATCCCATCTCCCCAAAGAAACCATCCCATCCAAGAACGCCGACGAATTACTGAATCTAGTCTTGATCCTTGTTCTGGTGTAGTAATACTTAATCGGTCTGTACCAGCCACGTTGGGATACTGAGTAATATTAGTACTTTCCCTCTGTATATAGATGGGATCGCTACTTGGCAATATATCGAGAGAATCCCCTATTTTTAAGGGATTAGTGATTTTCTCTAGACTGTCCATCGATTCTTCAGCAACTAGCACTATTCTAAAATAACTTTAACGGCTACCGCCAGCCAATGTCAAGTTTCGGTTCTTACCTGGGACTATCCCGAAAAAGGCCTCGACGACCTGATTGCTATCTGGGGCGCAGATGCCCTCCATGCCGTTCTGTTAAACTTACTCAAATCTACTCATGAGCAAATTTGACGTTAACTTCCTGCTTCACTGTAGTAGTGTCGGCACTATCTACGACCCAAGCTGACACGGTGGAACTCACCGCCAAAGAAGCT